>Ga0210408_10000127_pt1 | contig 119558 bp, 106 predicted proteins | sample IncBWH4MmetaG_FD_155471 | JGI IMG/M metagenome (GOLD analysis project Ga0210408, IMG submission 155471) | Forest soil microbial communities from Barre Woods Harvard Forest LTER site, Petersham, Massachusetts, United States - Inc-BW-H-4-M | ecosystem: Environmental > Terrestrial > Soil >...
GACTTCCATATTATGCCGACCATTGGCTCAGAACGGGCGCTTGCGGCGGCGATCGCTGCGTCGGCGTCGGCATAATCCGATTGATCTCACAGCGTATGGTCTCCTTCTTGCCAATTGACGGGCGGCTTTCATGTCGATTGATCTGTCACTGGGGTTTCGGGCCCGCGTTCGGCCCGATCTCGCCTTATCCCACCGTTTTGCTTCGCGCCAACAGAGGAATCGACAATCGCCCTCAGCGGTCCAGATGTATCAGCTCGATCGGATTATGCCGACGTTATAGCGGCGGTCACCGCCACGAAAGGTCGTTCTCCGACACTGGTCGGCATAATCTGGAAGTCGGCATAATAGAGGTTGCGCATGCCGTCTCGAGCTTACGACCCAGAACTTCTCTGGCTCGTCATCGGATTGCCAGCCGGCCCGTTCGATCGAGCGCGCAAGTTTCTTGCATTCGCTGGAGGTGTGGCGCTCGATCATGACCTCCTCCATCTCCTCGACGGAGCCAAACGGACGGTTGGCCAGCTCGATGATTCGCTTGTGGCGGTAGTGGGTGTCGGTGGTGAACCAGATGTTCATGCTTGGAACATCCCAGTCTTAAGGGCTGCTTCGCCGGCCTCGGTAAGGATCTGCTTGTATGTGACCGTCCCAGCGCCAGACTTCGGGCCGTCCGTAATTAGCTTGGCCAACATCAGCCGCCAGATCGCGAGTTCGCCGACACCCTTCGGGGTAATCATCTTGCTGTTGCGGCGGCCGACCTTCTTGACGACCTCGCCGCGCGCGACGGCACGCAACGCGCGCATCACGGATAGGCTGTTTTTTTCGCTCATGCCACCCTTCCGGAATGAGGCGGCACAGTGCTTCAGTGGTCTTGCAAACCTCTCAGAGGAGCCAGGAAACGACCGGATCAAAAATGGGGGTGATTGCAAGACTGGTGCAGGAAAATCAATTGGATAGCCCAAAATACGATAGGCTAGCGTTATAAGGTTGTAGTTTACTCGGCGTAATCGTCGCTTCGATCAAGCCGTGGCCTAAGGCATTGGTTGCAGGTATGTGGCGATCAATTCACGCTTGCCAAGAAGCCAGCCAGAATTGTCCGGCTCTGGCTGAGCGTCTCGATACGTTCATCGATCAGGCCGAGCTGTCGAGCGAGTAGTCTACGCAGGTCGTTGCACGGCTTGAATGCAGGATCGTCGTTCGTCACGCACGGAAGCAACCGCTGGATCGTTTCAAGCGTCATCCCGGCAGCGCCAAGCATCTTGATCCGCCGCACGGTTTGCTCTTCCGCCGGGCCGTAGTCGCGATAACCGGAATCGGTTCGTTGCGGCGCAAGCAATCCTTCGCCTTCGTAGTAACGCAGCATTCGGACGCTGACTCCCGTCCTCCGGGAGAGTTCACCAATCTTCACCTGAAAAACCTCTTGACCCTGACAGCGCTGTCAGACCTTACAGACTACGCTCGTCCAAGTGAATATCCCTTGTGAAGGAGCAACGATGAAAGCGTATCATTTGAACGGCCATGCTGGTGCCAGGAGCCTTGTGCGCGCCGATGTCGGCAAGCCCGAACCCGCCAATGGCGAGGTCCGCGTCCGGGTTGAGGCGGCAAGCCTCAATTACCGCGACCTCCTGATCCTCGATGCAGCGGGCCAAGGCGGGCTCAACGGCCGCGTGCCGCTCTGCGACGGCGCGGGCGTCGTTGACGCCGTCGGCTCCGACGTCGTGCAATGGCAGGTTGGCGACCGCGTTGCCGCATCGTACTTTCGCGATTGGGTCTCGGGGCCGTTCAAGGCCAGCTATATTTCGTCAGCCCTCGGTAGCCGTACGTTGGACGGAATGCTGGCAGAGTATGTCGTGCTGCCGACAACCGCGCTGGTATCCGTGCCGGAGCACCTATCCTCGGTCGAAGCCGCGACCTTGCCCTGTGCTGCCGTTACGGCTTGGCATGGCCTCATTACACGGGGCGGGATGGGAAAAGGCGACACGCTGCTGATCCAGGGAACCGGCGGCGTCGCGTTGTTCGGCTTTCAGTTTGCCGCCGCGCTGGGAGCGCGTGCGATTGTTATTTCCTCCTCGAATGAGAAACTCGCCCGTGCCAAGGCGCTCGGGGCCTCGATCCTCATCAACTACCGCGACACGCCTGACTGGGATGTCGCCCTGATGAAAGCGACGGATGGCGAAGGTGCCAGTCATATCCTCGAACTCGGCGGTCCCGGCACCTACGACCGATCGCTGCGATCGGTCGCTTCGGGTGGCAAGATCGTCCAGATCGGTGTCTTGACTGGGTTCGGCCCAAAGCCGGATCTCGCGCGCCTGCAGTGGGAGAACGCCGACATCATCGGTGTCACCGTCGGATCGGCCGAACATTTCGCCGCAATGAATCGTTTCTTGACCGACAACGCGATCCACCCAATCGTCGACCGGGTGTACGGCTTCGACGAGGCCCCCGAAGCGTTCGCCCATCTCCGGACCGGCTCACACTTCGGGAAGATTGTTGTGAAGCTGTAGGCATGTTGGCAAAATCGCCGAGATCATTGTGATCCGAGCGGAAGGCGCAAAAGCTCGGAGTACTGAAGATTCTCAGCCGCCATTTGGGTGAGCCCGGACCGGACAACCGCCGATCATGCGCAAAAACCTGAATTTTCTTGGGTGAGTCTGTGGTGAGTTTTGATTTTTGCGCGCTTATCCCAATCCGGGCAAGCTGTTGAATTTATTGGCGCACCCGACACGATTCGAACGTGTGACCTTGCCTTCGGAGAGCAGTGGTCCATCTGGGCGACCAGTTGGGGAACGGCGCTCTCAATCAATCGCGCGAATCGGGTGTTGCGGGCCCCATCTTTGGACTTACGACCCGCGGCGAGGCTGTGTAAGGGTCGGCAATGATCGGCGGCGCTGGGTGACGCGCATGGATGAGGTACGCCTTTGCTAAGCGCTAGGTCAAAGGAGGTGGCTGATCTTCATGAGCCAATCGGCGATGGCAGGAAGATGAGCGTCGAGAACGCGGTAGCGCAAGAAATGATCAACGCGAGCCAGGCGGTCGGCGATCCAATCCAGAACGGCCAGTCAATCTTTTTCTTTTCGGGACGAGCAAGGATCCACGGCTGCCAATCAGTCTCTTTGTTTTCTGGACGACGAAACGGGTTTCGGAACCCAAACCATTTTCCATCCATCGTTTCCCCCGTTTATCTCTGGAACGCACCAACAACAACCATCGATGTGGCCGATGCACTATAGCTCGTTCCACGAGTAGGCACAGCTGCCTGTCTCAGACCAGGCCGTCGGTCTGAGAAGACTATACCGCTCGGCTTTCCGACGAGTGCGAAAGGTTGCGCAAGCGCCGTGGCCGGCCCCCTTTGCGCCGGCCTTTTCATTTTCAAACCAAAGGAAGTTCGAGCAATGTCACGCGTCCGCGTCACAGGCAAGGTCAAGTTCTTCTCTGATCCGAAAGGGCATGGGTTCATCACGCCGGACGACGGCGGCTTCGATGTCTTCGTGCATCGCACGGTCCTGGTGCCGCCGCTCAAGCTCCTGCAGACTGATCAGCGCGTCTCGTATGACCTCGTCCCGTCCGGGACCAATAAAGGCACGGGCAAAGAGGCGACGCAGGTCGAACTGGTCTGATGTGCAGTCGGGAGAGTCTGCGGCGCGCGGTGATCCGTTGCGTCGCCATCTATGGCATCGAGCCCGATGTCCTCAGGCAGCTGCCGCACCTGCAGCTGATGCAGCTGGCGCGCTCCATCATGGCCATCACCGTCCATAAACGGCGCATCGCAGAGTTGACCCATGGCGTTCAAGGGTCTCGGCGTTATGACCGACAACAATCCGCAGGCGCGCCGGGCCAAGATCGCCATACGGCAGAACGTGCTGGATGGGATCGGCCGGAAGGCCGGCGTGTTCGATGCTTTCGCTGGATCCGGCGAGACGTATTCCGCGGTCTCGCTGCATGCCGGCGGCTATGTCGGCTGCGATCCGAAGCCGCAGTCGGACGCCCGGCTAATGTTCTGCGCCGACAACACTCGCGTGCTGCGTGCGGTCGACCTGTCGAAGTTCTCCCTGGGGTTCAGATCGTCATCCTTGCCGATCGGCGCCGCGTGGCGCCAGGCGAGCGTATCGGCCTGGTGCTGACTGAGCGCGCCGGCTTCGCCTACAAGTCCAACGTCGTGCCGGCCGCGATCGCGGTGCTCACGGGCGTGGTCGGGCCCTCGAAGAAGCAGGACGCCATTATTGACCGTGCAATCGCGGGCCTCGCGCGCCGCATGTCCTGCACCGTCGAAAAGCGATGGCAGGCCGAAGGCCGCACCGGTGCGGCCATGCGCTACATCGATCTGGTGCTGAAGGGCAGGGGCTAAATAGCCGGGGTCGACCTTCTGAGCACCACCCATCCGCTGGGCTCGGTGACTTCGACGGTGTGGACAGCGATCGCGCGGCCATCAACCTTCGCGGTCACGATGTACGTTATTCCGTCCGGCCTGCCGATCATATCACCGGGCCTGAGATCGCGTGGTTCCTGGTCCGTCATGTTGCGCCTCAGTGGGCGAGATAGTAGACGATCGCGGCCAGGACGATCAGCACCATGGCCGCGAAGGTGAACGCGCCGCGCTGTTCAAGTCGGCTCTTCATCGCGCTGGTGCCGGTCGGATGCAGGCGTACCCCGCCATCCGACAAATCAGCCCAGTCCGATTTGGCTGAACTATCCTCGCTTGGAGTCCACCCACATCATCCCAGCGAACAAATTGGGGCTATCGCAGTGAAGCGTCCCGGTATAGGGGCGCCGCCCGATATGCTCGACTTAAGAGATGTTTGACAAATCGCGCTTTGTTCTATCGTCCTGCATCGCGATCTTGAGTGGCGTTCGAGAAGTTCGCGAGGGATTTCAGCGAGCCGATGTGATTTTAAGTCCCTTGCGTCTACCAGTTCCGCCACGTCCGCTTCTGGCGCTCTTCAAGCGCGCGCTAGCTCTTAAGATGAATCGGCTTCGCACGCTAGATGAATATTCGACCCGAAGTTCCAGGCGAGCCTTTTTCAGCCGGCCAAACATTGAACGTAACACCTTGTGTCACCGGCTGCGGCAAAATAACGCGATGCAGATCAAAGATTTATCGTATTTTCCGGCGACGCGGAATGAGCCGGATTTCTGACTTGAAATGCCACCTTCCCGGAGCGTGGAAAGCGGGCTACAGGAGCCTCAATGCGGACACCCATGCCTGCTTTAGGCATTGTTCAGGGGTTGGGGATATCAGGCCGATATGACCGATCGTCTTCGCCATCGTGAGTTGTCGCGCGCTGCCGTCCTGGCGGCGCCCATTGCGTTTGCATTGTCGCTTGGCGGCTGCGCCGAGATGAGCGACACGATGACGACTGCCTTCGCCGATCCCGCCAAATACGAGCTTTATGATTGCAAGCAGCTCGAGACCGAGCGCAAGAATCTGGCGAGCCGCGCGGCCGAACTGCAGGGCTTGATGGCCAAGGCCGACACCGGCTTTGCCGGTCCGGTGGTGGCGGAGATGGCCTATCGCAACGACTATGTCGCGGTCCGCGGCCAGTCGCATTTCGCCGAAGAGGCCTGGCAGAAAAGTCATTGCCACGAAACGCCGCCGCCGCCCGCTGCCAAGCCGATCGCGCCGGCGGCGGCCGACAAACCGGCCAAGAAACCGGTCAAGCCAGTCGCGCGATCGAAGCCGGATACGTCCGTCTATTGAGATCGAGGCTTCACGCCCGCCAATCGTAGATCCAGCTCTGTCGCGCCAGCATCCGCTGCGGCCCAAGCGCGCGGATCGTGAGGTCGCGCGCGAGCGCGATCGGCCCGGTGAGATGATAGATCTGTCCCTGGCGCCTTGCCGCGCGCTGCACATGGGCCACCCGCGTCCGGCGCAACCGCGCATAGCGTTTCAGCGCCGCGGCGACGTTGTCAGCCGTGTCGGTCTGCCCCTCGCTCAACGCCTTGGCCAGAACCGCGGCATCTTCGATCGCCATGCCGGCGCCCTGCGCCGCGAACGGCAGCATGGCGTGCACCGCATCCCCTAACAGCGCGATCGCCCCTTTGCTCCAGTTACCGCCCTCGGGCAGGGTGAATAGCGCCCAGCGGCGCCAGGTGTCGACCGCATTGATCAACATCCGCGCCGGTCCCGGCCATCGCGAGGACGCGAACGCGTTCTTCAACTCGACCATGTCGCCCGGAGCGCCCCAGCCGGGCCGGTTCCATATCCCGGGCAAGATCGCGACCACATTGATCTGGCGCCCGCCGGAGATCGGATAGGCCACGAGATGCGCTGAGGGGCCCATCCAGAGCTGCACCCTGCGCGCGGTGTATTCGCGGGGCAGTTGATTGGCATCGAGCGTGCCACGCCAGGCGATTGACCCAGAGAATTGTGGCTGCACATCCGCAAATAGATGATTGCGCACCGTCGACCAGACGCCGTCAGCCCCAATCAAGGCCAGTGCCAGATCCTGGCGTCGTGTGTTGCCGCTGCGCTGGACCACCGTCAGTCCCTTGGCATGGATGGCGGCATCCTCGAACTGGCAGCCGAGGCGCAATTCGACATCCGGGTGGTCGGCCACCTGTGCGGCCAGCGCGCTCTGCAGATCGGCGCGATGAATCACCCAATAGGGCGTGCCGGCGCGCTGCGAGGCGGCCTCGCCGAGCGGCAGGCGGATGAGCTCGCCGCCGGCACGCGCGCTCATGATGCTGATCGCCTCCGGCACCACGGCGCGTGCGGCGAGCCGTTCCTTCAAGCCGAGGCTGACGAGGATGCGGCTGGCATTGGGGGAGAGCTGCAAGCCGGCGCCGACCTCTTCGAGCCGTTCAGCTTTTTCCATCACCACGACGCGGAAGCCGCGTGCAGCCAAGGCCAGCGCCGCGGTCAGTCCTCCGATGCCGGCACCGGCGATGAAGATGGTACGCGACGCGGCCACCGCGTCAGACGGGCGCTACGATGGACCGCGCACTACGAACAATGTGCATCAGGCGACGTCCCGCAACACGCATTCGGGCGGACGGGCCTCGCCCGCGCCAAGGTCGGCGGCAAACCGGTAAAGCGTCGAACAATAAGGGCAGATGATCTCTTTGTCGTTGCCGAGGTCGAGAAAGACATGCGGATGATCGAACGGCGGATTGGCGCCCACGCACATGAACTCTTGCGAGCCGATCTCGATCACGGCGACGCCGGCATCATTGTGGAAGTGGGGAACGACGTTTTCGGCCATCGAATTCACCTTGAATGGCAACGCGCCTTGGCGCAATCACCGCGATGCCAACACCGCGACTTGGCATGGTTAGCTGGTTGACGTGCGGCGCAACATAACGGCGGCCACTGTCGATTCCTAGTAGCTTCCTCGTGGGTCCTTGCTGCGCATCTGCGTATTTCACACAAACCCACGTTCGACCAATCCTGGCTTGCGGAGAAGCCCTCCTTTGGTCGGGGCCGTTGTGTCCAGAGACGGGCATACTATCTATCTGCCGCGGGTTTGAACTGGCCGATTTGGGTCCGAGACGTCGAATCGGGTGCGGCACAGGAATTGTGGATTTGCAAGTGCCGATGACCTTCTTTCGAGTGCGAAGCTGTCGTAGGCAGGGGCATCGGTTTTTTAGAAGTGGCGCCCTCGAGCGCGATCGGTAGATTGTTACGGATGAAGCGACGGCGAACCAGTTTGGCCTTGATCGGTGCGGCGGCGAGCGCCGCGGTGCTGCTTGCGCTGTGGCCACATGCGCGCGATGCGGCCGCGCTCCTGCAGGCGCGAGATGACCCGGCCCAATTGTCTGATCTCAAACTCAATTCCGCGTTACGGAACCGCGAGCTCGTTGCCGACAATATCGACGCGGCGCTCGCGGCTGGCGATGCCGATCTTGCGGGCAGCTTTGTCGAGCTCGCGCGCGAGAAAGATATTTCTCTCGATGATGAACAGACGCGCCGGGTTGCCGATGCGGTCACTGAGGCAAATTCGTCGACCCATCTTGCCAAGAACTTTGCCACCGGCCTCGTCACCGGCAAGGCCGACGATGTCGCGAGCCTGTCGGGCACGGTGGCCGGCGATCTCTTCGTGTTCGGCGACATCCGCGACGTGGTGCGCGAGGGCAAGCACCTGGCGATGGGCGAGGAGACCGACCGCCTGATATTGGGACTGGCCACGGCGGGACTCGCCGTGACGGCTGCGACCTATGTCTCGCTAGGGGGTGCCACGCCGTTGCGTGCCGGCCTCTCGCTGGTCAAGGACGCCCGCAAGGTCGGGCGGCTTGGCGAGGGGCTTGCCGAATGGGCCGGCCGCTCGGCGCGCGACGTGGTCGACACGCCCATGCTGCAGCACGCGGTCGCCGGGGGCTCGCTGTTGCGGCCAACGCAGACCGTGAGCGCGATCAGCGCGGCGTTTCGCGCGGAAAAGGCCGGCGCGCTGGTCCGGCTTGCCAAGGATGTCGGCCGGGTCGGTGAGCGGGCAGGGGTCCGCGCCGCGCAGGATACTTTGAAGATCGCGGACGGACCCAAGGACGTCGCACGCGCCGCCCGGCTCGCCGCAGCCAAGGGCGGCAAGACCCGGGCGATCCTGAAAATCCTCGGTCGCGGCGCCTTGCTGCTGACGGGGGGACTGATTGATCTGACGCTGTGGATCTTCAGCGCGCTGCTTGCGCTGTTCGGCGTGCTCTCTTCGATCAAGGCGACGAGCGAGCGGGCGACGCAGGCCTGGCTCGACCGCCGCAAGGCGAAACGATTGCGCTTGCAGATGGTGGCCGCGGCGGTGTCCGCGGGATGAAAAGCGGACGGCGATTTGGGTCCGCGCGTGGCTGGCTCTAAGGCCCCGGCTTTATCACGACCAGTGTTGCAACGACCTTCCTGAAAAGAAAGGCGGAACGAGCGATGTCGAGTTTTCAGAACGGCCCAGTCGAAATTGCCTATATCGACGAAGGCGAGGGCGAGCCGATCGTGCTGGTGCACGGTTTTGCGTCGACCAAGAACGTGAACTGGGTCTATCCGACCTGGGTCTCGGAATTGAAGCGGGGCGGCCGCCGTGTGGTTGCGCTGGACAATCGCGGCCATGGAGAATCCGGCAAGCTCTACGACCCCGCGCAATACACGATCCCCATCATGGCCGGCGACGTCGTTGCGCTGATGGATCATCTGGATATCGCGCGCGCGGACGTCATGGGCTATTCGCTGGGATCGCGCATGACCGCGCAGCTTGCGCTGAGCGTGCCGGAGCGGCTGCGCTCGGCGATCTTTGGCGGCATCGGCATGGCGATGATCGAAGGCGGTGGTCCCGGCGAGAACGTCGCGGAGGCCCTCGAGGCGCCGTCGCTGGACGAGGTCGCCGATCCGGTGGGCCGGACGTTCCGCGCCTTCGCCGACCAGACCCGCTCCGACCGGCTTGCGCTTGCCGCCTGCATGCGCGGGTCACGCGGACTATTGTGCCGGAACGACGCGGCGCGGATTTCCGTGCCCGTGCTGATCGCGGTCGGCACGTCGGACGACATCGCAGGCTCGGCGCGGGAACTCGGGGAGATCATTCCGGACGCCGAAGTGCTCGACATCCCGAACCGCGATCACATGCGCGCCGTCGGTGACAAGGTCTACAAGGCCGGCGTCGCCGATTTTCTCTCACGACGGCCGTAATTCTTCCTCGTCCGCCTCATCGTCGAAGTACCGGGCCGCTGCGATCAACGCCGTGAACGTCGCGATCCACACCATGCGCGCCCCGTAACGGTCGTGCGGGCCCGAGATGACGCCGCAAATGACGGCGTTGCCAAGCAGGGCGAAGGTGACGGTCGCCGCCAGGAGCGTGAGATCGTCGAGCCGGCGCCGCGAGAGCGCATGCGCCAACAAGGCCAGCATCGCCAGCATCGAGGCCAGCGCGACCGGGACATGCAGCCGGTTGATGGTGGGGAAATCGATGTCCCAGTGCTGTTGATGCGCCGCGCGCATGGCTTCGAGCTCCGAGGGGATGTAGCGCTCGATGATGCCATAGGTGTGGGGAATCCAGCCATTGGTGCCTTCGCCGGTGGCGACATCGACCAGTTGCTGCCCGGTCGCTTCAAGGGCAGCCTCGGCCTGCATGAGCGGATAGGCGGCCAGCGAATGGGTGACGATGAAGCCCATTTCGCCTTCCAGCCCCTCGAACCGCCCGAGCGTATTGAACATGCTGTGGCCCCACAGGAACTCGTCGGCGGTTGCTGGAAGTTGGTCGCGGTAGGGACAGAGTTTCAGCTGCTCCTGGGCGCAATGATCGGCCAGATAACGCGCCACGATGCCGTCCTGCATCATGCGCCCGAAAGCCACGCCGTAACCGCCCGGCGTCCAGGCGAATTGTCCCGACAGCGCGGCGTTCGCCGCGAGCAGCATCGCTGCGCCGGTCAACAGCGCCGCGCCTCCGAGTGCGAGCGCCGGCAACGCGATGCGCGCCTTGAGCCATGGCCACGCCAGGAGCGCGAGGGCGCACAGGCCTGTGAGCACGCCGAGTGTCGCGCTGTGGCTTGCCGAGGCGAAGGCGGTGAAGACGAACAGGCTGGCTTTCTCGGTCCGCGCGAGCTTGTCGCCGTGCAGGACCAGCAGAAACAGCGCGAGCACCGCCAGGCCGGCAAAGATGTCGGTGAGCAGCATGCTGGCAAGCCAGGGCAGCGCCGTCGTCAGGATCAGCAGCAGGCTGATCGCGGCGACCCGAAACGGCTGCGCCAGCCCCAGCACGCGCAAGGTCAGGGTGATGATCCACAGCGTGGCGAGCGCTTGCAGAACGAGGTTGAACCAGAAACCCGATCCTTCGCCGACATGCAGATAGAGACCGAACACCGTCGAGCGGCTGGGCACCAGGTAGCCCTCGTACCATCGCGCGAGATAGCCGCCGGTGTCCCATTGGAGCAGCGGATAGCCGTTCCATATTGCGGGCGCGAGCAGAAAGACGGGGATGACGATGGCGGCCACGCGGACCGAGGCCAGCTCTGTTGCCCGCGCGCGTAAGGTCTGCGTGTTGATGGTCCGGTTCCCCCTCCGGGTGAGCTTGCCTGCAATAGGCGCCGGATCGAAATCCATCAATAGTCTGAGACGACCCGCTTGATTTCGCCGACCGCACTGACCACGTTGAGGTCCCCCGCCGTCACTGGGGAGCCGGCGCTTTGGGCGAAGAAAGCAGGCAGATTCAAGGTCTTGGCGGGGCAATCGGACGTTCACCGTGAGGGATGGACGTCAGGACACAGACATATCGTCGTGTTATGGGAAAGTTCGTCAAACGTGCGAGGGCAGCCGATGGCAATGCACCAGATCAATCCGCAGGGGGCAAAATTGGCGTCGCTCGATCCGATCTGGGATCGCATCCGGAACGAAGCGGAAGCGATCGTTCATCGTGAACCGGAGCTTGCCACCTTCATTTTTTCGACCGTTCTGCATCACGACCGTCTGGAGAACGCGGTCGTGCACCGGATTGCCGACCGCCTGGATCACGCGGCCCTGTCAGGCGATCTGATCAGGCAGACTTATGACGAGGCGTTGCGCGACAATCCCGACCTCGGCAACGTCTTTCGCGCCGACATGGTTGCCGTCTATGACCGTGATCCTGCGACGTCCCGGTTCATCGACCCGCTGCTCTATTTCAAGGGCTTTCATGCCCTGCAGACCCATCGGCTGGCGCATTGGCTTTATCTGAAAGGCCGCAGGGATTTTGCCTATTATCTGCAAAGCCGCTCCTCGGCGGTGTTCCAGACCGACATCAATCCCGCGGCGAAGATCGGCCGCGGCATTTTCCTCGATCATGCCACCGGCTTCGTGGTCGGCGAGACCGCGGTCATCGAGGATGACGTCTCGATCCTGCATGGTGTCACGCTCGGCGGCACCGGCAAGGAGAACGAGGATCGCCATCCGAAAATCCGCCACGGCGTGATGATCGGCGCCGGTGCAAAGATCCTGGGCAATATCGAGGTCGGTCATTGCGCGCGCATCGCGGCCGGCTCGGTGGTCGTGAAGGCGGTCCCGCATAACGTCACGGTCGCCGGTGTTCCGGCCAAGATCGTCGGCGAGGCCGGCTGCGCCGAGCCGTCGCGTACCATGGACCAGATGCTCAACGCGACCGGGCTCTGAGGCCGGTTGCAACGCGAAATCGCTCGCGGGACAGATTGGCTCGGCACGCTCTTGCGCACCGGGTCGCCACAGCTGCGCGCAGGCTCCGAATTCACATTGAATTCATGGGTTTGCGGCGCGCTCTTCGCGAATCTCGGACGCGCTTTCGGCGCCCGATCTTGACGTTTTTTTGCATCTCGGAGGTGATCTCGCACGATCCGATGACGGGCCTTGCGTCGCATGAAAACGCGCTGGCAGTTCCCGCCGTCTCGTCCTAAAACCCTCCGACACTAAATCCGATTTGGAGACTGCCGTGGACGTTCAGGAAGTCAGGAAACTCGACGCCTATCTCAAGCGCGTGTTTGGCAATCCCAAGATTCGGGTGGTACCGCGCCCGAAGAAGGACGACTCGGCCGAGGTCTATATCGGCGAGGAATTCATCGGCGTGCTGTTCGTCGATGACGAGGACGACGATCGCTCGTTCCAGTTCCAGATGGCGATTCTCGAGGACGATCTGGTCGAGCAGGGCTGAGCCCGTTTCATCCCTTTCGCGCGCGGGCCGGCGGAAGGGATGACCACGATGGCCGGCCCCCAGATGATCAGCCTCTCGATCCGTGCAGTTGCACCGTCAGCCGTTCCATCGCGTCGGCGACATCGCGCCATTGTGCGAGCCAGCTTCGCGGAAAGCGGAAGGTCAGGTCGGCGCCATCGATCCGGCGCTCGCTCAGGCACATTCCGGGCGTTGTGGCATCGCGGGTGCAGCGGGCGCTGAGGTTGGGTGAATTGGCAAAGAACAGATCTTCGCCGGCATAGGGCGTTTGTTCGCGGAAGGCGCGCATGGTCAATCCGTCCACGCCCGGTGTCGATTCCTGCGCGAGGTAGCGCGGATAGATCGTGCGCACGCGGACGTCCGGCGCCATCGTATCGAGATGGGCTGCAATCGACAGGAAGAGCCGGTCGATCAGGGGCATTGTGGCTTCGATCGCGTCCTCACTGATATGCTTGGGGGCATCGGGCGGGTCGAGTGTCGGATAAATGAAGTTGAGATCGATCCGCTCCTGCGGTCCGGAGTGGCGCTGGATCTTCATGCGGATCGCCGCGGCCGGCACGTTGAAGAGGGTGCCACCGACGCTGATCGGAAGCCTTGAGGGTTCGCTCGAGCCGACCGCACCCCAGGTCGGCCACAAGAGATAGACGACCAGCGCAATGGAGGTTGCCATACAGAGGCCTGCCAGTGCGATCGGAAGCGCAGGCCCGCTCCTGGCCAGGACGATCGCGCCGTATCTTGCAGTGGAAAACATCCTCATCAGGCACGCGGGTCCAAAGGCTCACCTCGAATCAGTTCTGACTATGGCATGCAGGCGAGGTTCCCGCAGGAAATCAGCGCTGAAAGCTCGGGGCGTGCGCGGCGTTAACCTTTCCTTAACGCTCAAGTGGCGGCGGACGGTCAATTCTGCCAAACGTGAGGCGGGGATCGTTGCGTTGAGTGAGTGCTGCCATGTCGGCCGAAGCGTTGAACTCGTTCTTTGCGCTCTGCATCGGCTTTTCGTTCGCAGGTGTGCTCGTGAGCGGATATCAGGCCCTTGCCTCGCGGCCCGCGGGTTTTGGCCTGTTGCAGGAGGGGATCACGCCGCGGCGGTTCGCGGCCGTGCCGTTCCTTGTCTTCGCCGCGCCCTTCATCATCATGCGCAACACGCTGCGCGGCTCGCGCATCGAGCGGCGGCGCTTCGAGTTCGTGATGATGGCGACCGTGATCGCCGGCTTCTGGAGCATGATGAGCGGCACCTTCTTCCTGATGACGCTGCGCGCCGCGGGCCTGCCGGTCTGATAGACCCGGCGCGCGCCTGCTTGAAAGCTCGCGTTTCGCCGTGCCATGGTCGCCTGGGAGAGGAGATTTCCATGGCGATCTACGAACTTGACGGGCAGGCGCCCGAGCTTCCCGCCGACGGCAACTATTTCATCGCCGATACCGCGACCGTGATCGGCAAGGTGCGCCTGAAGAATGCGGCCAGCGTCTGGTTCGGTGCGGTGATTCGCGGCGACAATGAATGGATCGAGATCGGTGAGGGCTCGAACGTGCAGGACAATGCGACCTGCCATACCGATCTCGGCTTTCCCCTGACGATCGGCAAGAACTGCACCGTGGGCCACAACGTCATCCTGCACGGCTGCACGCTGGGGGACGGCGCGCTGGTCGGGATGGGATCGATTGTGATGAACGGGGCGCGGATCGGCCGTGGCAGCATTGTCGGCGCAGGCGCCGTGATCACCGAGGGAAAGGAATTCCCGGAGCACGCGCTGATCATCGGCGCACCGGCGCGGGTGATCCGCACGCTCGAGCCCACGCAGGTCGAGCGGATGGGGAGTGCGACCCGCTTCTATGTCGGCAATGGTCCGCGATTCAAGAAGGGCCTGAAGCGGATCGGCTGATCTCGCTTTCCCTCAGGAACGCCGTCTGGGCGTGCGCGGCCGCAGTTCCGTCACATTGTCTTTGGTCGCGCCGCGGCCCTCGGCTGCGCTCTTGCGCAGCGCATCCTTGAGGTCGATCGGGATGCCGTGCTTCTTCAATAGATCGGCGAACGCTTCGTCGGCCAGCTCCTGAAACGTGCCCATCCGGTCGCGCGCGAGCTGCCTCAACTTGTCGAACGTGTCGTCGTCGAAGGCGATCAACTTACGCATGGCTTTTCACCCTTGCGCGGGGCTTTCGCCCCAACGCGCCGCCGAGGGTTTCCTGCTTGGGCCCGATCCCTCGGGGACATACCCCCGAGGAATCGTGTTGAATGATCAGCTCAACACTTTGTAGGTCTTGAACCAGGCAATCATCTGCTTCCAGCCATCTTCGGCGGCGTCCTGTCGGTAGCTCGCGCGATAGTCGGCGTGGAAGCCGTGCGGCGCGCCCGGATAGATCTTGAACTCGGCCGTCTTCTTGTTGGCGGCAAGGGCCGCTTTCAAGGCCTCGACGGACGCCACGGGAATACCCGTATCCGCCTCTCCATAGAGACCCAGAACGGGTGCTTTCATGTCGGGGGCGAGCTGGGTCGGGCTCTTCGGCCAGAGCGGATTCGGCGGATCGACCGGCGGACCATAGAACGCCACGCCTGCCTTCAGCGCATCGTTGTGGGCCGCATATTCCCACACCGTACGGCCGCCGCGGCAGAACCCGATGATGCCGAGCCGCGAGGTGTCGCCGCCCTGCGATTTGGCCCAGGCAACCGTTGCGTCGAGATCGGAAAGCAGCTCCGCGTCGGGCTTGGCATTCACGAGCGGCTGAAGTTGCGGGATGTCGGTGATCTTGGTGAGATCACCCTTGCGGAAATAATAGTCCGGGGCCACGGCAAAGGCGCCGAGCTTGGCGAGCCGGCGCGTCACGTCCTTGATGTATTCGTGCAGGCCGAAAATCTCCATCGCCACCAGCACGACCGGCGGGTTGGTAGCACCGGCGGGTTTTGCGAAATAGCCGGGCATTTCGCCATCGGCCACCTTGATCTTCGCATCGCCCACGGCAAGGCCGGTCGTGTCGGTCTTGATCACGTCGGCACGGACGGGCCCGGCGGCCAGCGTATAGCCGGCGGCGACGGCCGTGGAGGCGGTCATGAATCCGCGGCGCGAGAATGGGGCGGTCTTTGTCAGTCCGATGACATCGGACGTCTGCAGCGGCTCGGCACTCATCGGCATACTCCTCCATCGATGTGGCCGCGGCATTCAGAATGCCAATTCTGGCCAAACGCAAATCACCAGCCTGCGAGGTTTGCGAGCGTCTCGGGCCCGGACAGCGCGATCGGTCATGCGATGGGAGCTTGCGAGGGGAGGCGTTCAATCGAAAAATGAGAGCCCGCGACGTTCGATCGCCGATCGAAAATCGAAGCGGGCTCTCAAAGGGGGCGGCCCGGGAGGAGTGGTTCGCCCGAAGAGAACAAGGCCGTCGACGCAGTATGCCGCCAACGACCTTGCCAGCCCCGGATATCGAAATTGGCTCGCGCCGATCCGGCGTCTGCATTTTTGCCCCGGATTTGCACGGTCAGATGTGAGCTCGCTCACAAACGACGCAAAAAATCATGCAAGGACTGCCGCCGCGGTGATCATGCTCGACGAGAACCTGATCCGCGACAACGGTCCGACTTGAAATCATCGCACGCCTTTGGCGCCGTCAGCTTCGCGCCTTGCTGCGCCGGTGATGCGCGGCGTCCATCGCATGCGCTCGGGTGCGCTCCGTACGGTTATGCGCCGGAAGCGAGGCGGGCTCGGACCGGGCGCTGGCGAATGACTGCCGCAGTCCGTCGACGGCTTCCGTCAAGTTTGTCACCTGCTCGGACAGGCGCTTGGTGTCGGCCTGCTGCGAGGCCAGGAGCCGCCGCGCGGTCTGCAACTGGTCCTGAACCATCTGCAATTGATCGATGGATTCCTGCTGGGTGACCTCAAGGCCCTTGGTCTTTTCCACCAGCTGCTCGGAAGCCTGTGTAGCGCGCGCCTGCAGCTGGCGCGCCTGGACACTACTCCGTTCGGGCTCGGCAGGGGCACTCCCGTATGAGCGCCACAGCGCAACCGCGACGCCGCCGGCCACCAGCAGGGCCAGGACGGCAGAGGCGAGCGCAATCGGCTGCGGGCCCATGCGCCGGATATCGGTGCCGGTCTCGGATGAAGGGTGCGAAATCAAGAACTGGGTCATGAGAAGCTCGCATGGATATGGAGTTTCCGAAACCTGCCGCTCGCGGCTTCGGTCCAACGCAACGCGACAAAACATGGAAAGGCAGACGCCCCCGAAAATCCACTATTTGGCAACGATTCGGACAAAAACGAGGCCGGCCCTAGCAAAAAATGAGATCTGGGGAAAGATCATCCGCTGATCAGCGGCCCTCGTGCACCAGCCGCACGGCAAACGGCGTCGATTTCGGAAAGGTCCAAGTCGGCATGCCGGTCCGGAAGTAGATAATCCAGGCGTAGGACGGCCCGCTCATTGTGCTGGTCCAGTACTGGATCGACGGCGTTGCCGGGAACACAGCTTCATTGATCGCCGGCCGCTTGCAGCGGTGGTCGACGATGCTTTGCAGTTCGTCGCGCTCTGGCAGCCGCCAGGCGATCGTACCCTGCAGGTGCAATCCCATCGCGCTGTCCCAGTCCATGAGATCCGCAGAATCGGAGCAGCCGCCATCGTCAGACCATTGCTGGCCATAACTGCATCGCATCCACGTCAGGTCGGTCTTGTTGTCATAGACCGTGTCACCATGGAATTCGAAGCGTGATGCGACCGGCTCGGTCTGCTTGGCCGGATCACATTCGGCCCACGCCGCGCCGGAGCTGGCGGCCAGAATTGAGTTCAGCACCACAGCCATCACAAATCCCGTGCGGCGTCTCATGTGCCACCTCCGGCGATCGGTCTCGAAACCCGTCCAGATTGCACGATAGCAGGAGTGATCGAGAGAGGCGAGGCGACGGTTTTCGTCGAAATCCGCCTTCTACTGAAGGCCTCTCAGAACGAGCCCTGGCGATGGGGCAGGCCCCGAAAAAAGTTGCGGCCAGGCTTTGGGGGAAGCCTGGCCGCGCGCGAACCGGTCTGGGACGGGGAGGGGTGGGGATGTGACCGGGTCGCGTAACTCCGTTGATCCTGTTCAGTGCTACTTGGCACTCGCCGTCGCGAGGGCCGGACGGGCATCGCCCAGCGACACCCACACATTCGGGTCGCCCTGCGATTGCCGCTTGACGAAGCGGTATCCGGTGTCGGTCCAGGCCACGATGCTCTCGTTCTGGTTGTCGAGAATGAACTCGCCCTTGTCGCTCTTGACCGTCAGCACGGCATGGCCTTCGCCCTTGCGGTCGCGCACCACGGTGATCAACAGCGCCTCCCGCGGCCAGCCTGCATCGATCAGCATCTTGCGCTTCAGCAGCACATAGTCTTCGCAATCGCCGTAGCCGTCCGTCGGCAGCGACCATTTTTCGATCACGCCCCAATGATCCATGTCAGTCATCGGCTTGACGCTTTCATTCACCCAGTGGTTGACCTTGTTGAGGTCCCGCCAGGCCGCCTGCGACATCACGATATCGCGTGGCTGCGAGGTACCGCTGCCGCATTCGGCAGGGTTTTCGACACAGAAATCGATCCAGCCGATCGGCGCGCGTGTCGTGTCTCCCAGGCTCGCATAAAGTGGATGCTCGTCGTCGGCCCGCGCCGGTGCGTTGACGCTCAGGAGGATGGCGATGACCGCCAATCCCGCTCCCTGTCCCCTGATGTTGAACATTGCAGCCCCCGTTTGTTGTTGGGACCACAATTCGCACGAAGATTTTGCGCGGCCGCTAAACTGTCCGGGTTGTTTTGAGGCGAATACAAGTAAAAGCTGCGTAGAATTGGAGCTATACTTGAGCTTTATTTGCTTCAAAGTTGAAGCGACTGCAGTTGAATCAAATTTTACGGAGTAATCATCCGATGCCCGCCGTTGCAGCGTTTCATCGCCGCGGGGCCGTTCGGATTAAGCATGATTGGGCGGCACCGTCGGACGGTCAGCGGTATCCTGATCCGTTCCGCAGGTTAGCAGGTGACGAACAAAGCTTGGGGTTGTGCTCTCGTGGTGCTTTACCGCGCGGTAACGCTCTCTTCGAGCGTCTCGGCGAGCTGCTCATGGATGAATTCCATGGCAAAACCTTCCTCGAGATTACGCACCACCCGCGCCTGCACGCGGCCGAGCAGAACCAGCGACTGCAGCGGCGGCCGGTGCTCGGCCGCCACGGCTGAGCCGGACAGCGAAAGGTCGATGATGCGGCAGGTCATCCGCGTGCCGTCCTCGAGCGTGATGACGGCAATTGGATTGCGCGGCACGACACGGTCGTGGCGGCGATCCTCCGGCAGGTTGAGAATGTCGCGGTTCGCAAGCCAGGTGAGCTGGGCTGCGAGCTTGTCGCGCTTGCGCGCGGTCGCGGCGATCGTCATCGCAAAGCCGTTATCGATGATGCGGGTGATCTTGCCCTCGACCCGGCCGATATGATCGAGATAGGCGATCACGCGGTCGCCGACATTGCCGATGCCGGGCGCCAGCAGCGCCAGTCCTCCCGGCGACATGTTGACGACCTGGCAGGGAAATTCACGCCGATCCGGCAGCATGTAGCGCCCAAGCAGATGAACCTTGACCCGCTGGAAGCGCCGGCGCTCTTCGGCGGCCGGAATTGCAGATTTCTTATGCGCCAAAGACATGCTCGCCCACCCGATCGCCGCAACCAGCGGTGTCGGCGGACCCTACCGCCCGCAGGGTTAATGCGCCGTTAGCGAAATGTTTGCAGCGCGCAACAGGTCGCATAAGCTTTGGCAACGAGTGCGTTTTGCAACAACAAAGAAGAATGCTGGAGGAGACCCATGACAGAGATCCGCGTCTGCACCCATGCCGGCCCCGGCGCGCCGCCGGTCATTCGTAGCGTCGCGTGGCCGCACGTTCGAAAGCAGGCCGCGCTGATCAAGGTCGGCGCGTGCGGCGTCTGCGGCACCGATCTGCACATCCTGAAAGGCCATTGGCCAAAACCTCTGCCGTGGCCGTTCACGCTGGGCCATGAAATCGGCGGCGTGCTGGTCGAGACAGGCTCCGAATTCACTGAAGACTTCATGGGCAAGCCGCTGAAGGTCGGCTCGAAAGTGATGATCCCGCCGCTGATGCCCTGCGGCCGGTGCTACTACTGCATTCACTATCCGCAGACCGCGAACAAATGCCTGACGCCAGTTTATTACGGCCGCTATCTCGGCTTCGACAAGGCGCCGCATCTGTGGGGCGGCTGGGCCGAATATGTCTATGTCGACCTCGACATGCTGCCGGGGACCAAGATCTACAAACTGCCCGACGACATGCCGCTCCGGCTCGGCGCACTGTCAGAGCCTTTGACCTCCTGCATCCGCGCCCTCAATCGCGCCGCGCGCGCCGGCGGATTTTCCTGGGGCGATACGGTGGTGATCCAGGGTTCCGGTCCGATCGGCATTCTGGCCGTCGCGGCTGCGAAGGAGATGGGCGCGGGCAGGGTGATCTGTGTCGGCGCGCCGGAAGAGCCGCGGCTCGAGCTGGCGCGTAAATTCGGTGCCGAAGCCACCGTCGACATTGAGGAAATCAAGACGCCGCAAGCGCGCATCGCGGCGGTCCGCGACATCGTCGGCGGATTTGGCGCCGATCTCGTGATGGATTGCTCGGGCCATCCGAGTGCGGGTCCCGAGGGCATCGAGATGCTGCGCGACGGCGGCACCTATGTCGAGATGGGCCAGTTCACCGATGCCGGCTCGATCGAGACATCCTGGCATCGCATCTGCACCAAGGACCTCAACGTGCTGGGCTCCTGGGGCTTTACCGGCAACGACCTGCCGCTCGGCGTCGACATGCTTCATCGCACGCGCGACAAATATCCATGGCTCGCGATGCAGACGATCTATCCGTTCTCGGAAGCGGGCATCGCGAGCGCGGTCAAAGATGCGATGGCGATGAAGACCGTGAAATCCACCATCGTGCCCTGGCCGGAGCTGGTGGAATGAGCAGGCTTCAACCAAATCGGCATCGGCTTGGGCGACCGTCACTGCGAGGGGCGAAGCTCCGAAGCAATCCGGCGTCTCCTCGGTCACAATTCTGGATTGCTTCGCTTCGCTCGCAATGACGGTGTCTACCGCAGCCCCTCATACACCATCAGCCCGCGCGCCAGCGCGAGCTTGCGCACGACGCGCGGAACGATCTTCTCCGGCGGGTGCAAATAGCGCCAAGACGTCAGCGTGAGATCGCCGACGAGGCCGCTACCGCCTTCAAAGGGCGCAAGAAGTCCGGTCAGGCTGATCGGCGCATGCGCGCGGGTGTGGAACGGAAGGAGCAAAAGCTCGAGATGGGTTGGTCGGCCGCCTTGCGATGTTGCCGTGAGGCCGGCGATCGCCGGCAATGTGTCTTCCGCCACGGCTGCGACGATCCCGTCGATTTCAGCCCGGCAGGCCGGCGCAAACAATGCGGAAAAGCTCTGCGCCTTCAGGTCGCGCCCGAGCAGGGCACAGACCCGCGTGCCGGCGACGCGGAAGCGATGGCCGCTGTCGGCGTCGTAGGACAGCACGAAGATGTCGCCGAGCAGTGCGCGCACTGCGCCGGGTTGGAGGTCACTTCGATCAGGCGCGGACGCCTCGCCGCGTACGCGGTCCCAATACGCGAAAAATTCGCGACTCGACGGATGCTTCATACTTCGAACTCGTCCCGCGTTGGCGACCGGAACGACTGTGTCCCGCTTTCGCCCAACGCGCTCCCTTGGCTGTTGTGCCCAATGCGTACTGCACCGTCCATGCCGCACGTGACACTGGCGGGGGTCTTTGCGTCGTTAACGTTAAATTAACGATGCTCTTGGCGAACAGCGGAAATCACGTAGAATTACGGGTATCAGATCTCACCGGCGTCGGTTCCTCGGGCGAGGTCCTTAGGAGGCAGTCGAACAGTTTGGTCAATTGCGCGGGGAGGGGTGGGGATGTGGCCTGGCCGGCGCGACAAGATCAGCTAACCGTCCTGTGGGGGAGGGCTTTCTCAGAGCCCTCCCTTTTTTTGCTTCGGCCTACCTAAACGCTTGGAGAGCTTCGCGATTTTCGATGGAGTCGGGAGCGGTTTTCCATCCTGAGCCCTCCCGTTTTCCAAATCTTGTTCTGTTCTCGTTCGCCATTGCATCGTGGCGTAGAGGAAGACGATCCTGTTCTCCTGCTCGACATGGCGCGTGTAATGCGCGCCCATCCGGGTGTCGCGATCGCCGAGCGCGGCGGCCACCTGGTCGTCAATGGCGCCGGTGACGCGCTTGATCTCCGCGGCGGAGGTGGCGCGCAGGCCGTGCAATGTCAGGCCCTCGCCGACGGTGCCCGCCTTCCTCAATTTGGCGATGAAATTGCTGGACTGCTTCTGCAGCTGCTCCTCGCTCTCCCAGGCCTCACCGTTGTGGCGGACGGCAATGAAAGGCGAGGTCTGGTCGAGACCTTCCAGAAAGCTCCGCAACTCTGGCGCCGCCGGCAGCCAGTGAACCTCATCGTTCTTTCTGTGTTTGAACCGGAGGCACTTATAGCAGCGGTCGTCATCCTGATAGTTAGACCATTTCACAGCAACGATGCTCTGGCTTCGTTAGCCCGCATAGCGGGCCAGCACATAGGCGATGCGCAGATGGAGCGGCGCGCGGGCGAAGACAGTCTCCCACTCCTCGGGTCGCCATTCCCGGTTGGCGTTCGGGTCCGGTGTATAGACCTTATCGATGCCGATCGCCGGGTTCGACGTCATCCACCTGCGCTTGGCGGCCGGGGTGAACATCGTCGACAGCGCGGTCACCATCTTGTCGGCGTAGGCGGGCCACTTCTCCTTGCTGGCGCGGTCGCAAGCCTCGTAGATGTCCGCCATGGAGATCTCCGCGAGCTGATCATCATAGGCCGCTTCCAGGAAGCCGAGGCGGTCCTTGTATTCATCCTGCGTGACCTCGGAGAGGGCCTTGAACTCCGGACACTGGTCCGGATTGGTGAACCATTCGACCAGCCAGCCGCGCGTCTTCTCGGGATAGGAAATCTTCTTGGCGCGCTTCTGCCAGGCATTGTAGAGACCGAGCATGTCGGGCTCGCCGAGGCGCTTCATCAGCGCCGCCTTTCTTGAAGCCGCGCAACAGCACCTCGCCGGTCTCGCGGCGATAGACGTAATATTTCCCGCGTGCGCGGGCGATTTTAAGCGCCTTTAGCTTCACGCCGTCCATCCAGCCTCTCTCCCCATGACTTACGGGTCGGAGGTGAAGGTTGCGCATTAGCCCCTCTGTCGGTTTCTGAAAATTCGTGGATTGGACCCGGAGGCCGGGCAACGGCTTTATGATACCGTAGTTTTCGCAGCGATCTCGCCCGGCATCGCGAATTCCGCCAATCCAGCAGCGCGGGAAGTCTTGGAACGCGCCATCACAGTCAACGACGGGCTCGGTGAGGACTATCTCGTGAAGCAGTATTTGCAGTTGCACGGGGTCAAGTAGCATAACCGAAAAACGAGTGTGCCATGAAAAAGCTCTTTTCGATACTGGCGGTCAGTTTTCTGCTGGCTAGTCCGGCCCGCGCTGCGGAAATCTGGATGTTTGCCGGTCCGCACATCGAACATCCAGCGCCAGGATGGGAAGGCTTGCGTTCCGATGCGGGAGACATGTGGAAACCGGACGCCCCATGGCGGACGGTCGCACGCTCTGTGAAGGTCATTCAGTTCGCGCCGACCAACGTTGACCGCGCGCGCGACAGTGATCTGCGGGAGGCGCTCGCGGACCTCAAGCGGCGCAACATCGCGCTTGCAGTCGGCACCGGCCTGTTGATCCGCTCGGACCGCTGCCGGGCGACGACCGAAGCCTATGTCGATCAAAAGACGATGGAAGACCTGTTCGACAAGCTTCGCCGCAACGGGGCAGACGTGAAATATGTAACGATGGACGAGCCATTCTTCTATGGCCACAGGGATTCAGGCCCAACTTCCTGTCACGAATCTCCACAAGCGCTGGCCCAGGCTCTGAAGGAGAGCATTGCAATCGTCAGGAAATATTTTCCAAATGCGAAAATTGGTTCCGATGAAGTGGTGGATGCGTCCGGACCCTGGGTACAAGAGCTTGTCCAGTGGACCGACACCTTCAAGGCTGTGACCGGCGAGCCGCTGGCCTACATTCATACGGATCTCAATTGGAAAGAGGGATCTGTCCGCAACCTCCTGCCGCTCGCTGCGGCCCTGAAGCAGCGTCATGTCGCGCTGGGCATTATTTATGATGCCGACAGCGCCAACAACAACAGCGACGAAAACTGGTCGCGCAACACCATCAGCCATTTCGCCGAAGTTGAATCAGGACTTGGAGTTCATCCCGATCATGCGGTGATCGAGACGTGGGTAAAAACTCCAACCCGCATGCTGCCCGAGAATCAGCCCGGCACTTTCACGAATGTGGTCCTGCAATACATCCAGCGAAACCAAAAGAATTGATCTGCAACGCGTGTTCTCTGCCATTTCATGGGTAGGGAGATTGCATCCATGAGATCAGCCGTTCTGTTCGTGCTGTGTGTCGCAGTGCTTCAAGTCGCCGAGGCGAATGACGATTTACCACCATTCCGATCCCCCGACGGTCCTGGCGCGCCGAATTGGACCGTGGTAGGGGCTCCCCCTCGCTCCGCCGAGCGGCGTGGAGCAGCAGGAATGGACGCGCTCGTCAACCAAAACGGCGACTTCCTCATCGGTCCCGACTACCTGCCGGCCCCGGAATGGAAATTCGTACCGGGCACACCCCAAGGGACTGTCAGTCAATTCATCCTGAAGTCCAACGACAGCAAGTACTATCCCGGCATCGCCCCAGACGCATCCGGCAGAGTTGACCCGAAAAACCCCAAGACGATGATTCTCAAGACACACGCGCAGCCTTGGCAACGCGCCATCACGGTCTACATCCCAGCGCAATACAAGAGTGGTACTGAGGCGCCGTTACTCGTCGTGCACGATGGTCCGAAGCTCGGTTCCCCCGACACGGATTTCGCGCATGTGCTGGACAACCTCATCAACCAACATCGTGTGCCTGCCATGATCGCAATCATGATCCAGAATGGTGGCGGCGACATGCAGGGCAGCGAACGCGGGCTCGAGTACGATACGCTGTCGGGTAAGTTCGCGGAATTTGTCGAGCATGAAGTGCTGCCTCAGCTCGAAGCGCGCTACCACATCCAACTCACACACGACCCGGACGGACGCGCTGCGATGGGATGTAGTTCCGGCGCGGCCGCTGCCTTCACAATGGCATGGTTTCATCCCGAGTGGTATCACCGCGTCATCAGTTATTCCGGGACCTTCGTGAACCAACAATGGCCTTACAATCCGGCGAATCCGGGCGGCGCATGGGACTATCACGAGACGCTGATTGCGAGCACCAAACCCAAGCCGATCCGCATCTGGATGCAGGTCGCCGGCCGAGATCTACTGAATCCAAACGTCATGCGCGACGACATGCACGACTGGGTCGTCGCCAATCACCGTATGGCTGCGGTGCTCAGGAAAAAAGGCTATCAATACCAATACGTCTTCACGCTGAACACCGGCCATTGTGCTCCCAAGGTGCGCGGACAGACGCTACCGGAGGCGTTGGAATGGGTTTGGCAAGGCTATCCGCTGCCGCAGCGCTAGTGCTGTTATGTGAGCCGCGTCGACCCCAGGCTTAGGCGAAACCATTGATCTCCCGCTGCACCGTGTCAGAACTGGGGGTCTGATGCAGTCATAAGCGAAGTGGCGAAAGGTGATCGCAGACCTCGAAGATCATATTCGAGCAGCCCGAGTTTGAAGGGGGCTTGGCAACTTCTTCGTATCCGCGTCCTCGGTCGAGAAGAACAAGTACCCGACGTCGCCGCCATTCAAGTTGATTTTCTGGCAAGGAAATCCCTTCCAAGCCAACGGCGAGCTCGTGCCGTCCACGTGGGACGCAAAAACAAGAAACGGCCTCGATGTCTCGCGCAGCGGGCGTTGCAAGGGCGCGAGGCTACACGCTGGCCGCGCAGCATCGCAGGCCGTCTCCGGCTTCGTTGACGACGATATCGGCCGCCGCATTGAGTAACGCTATGCAACATAGCATTAGCGTGCGTCTTCGTTGCCGATGTCCGGGCGAGCCGCAATTGTTTGTCCGGTCATCCAACCCCCGACACGTCTCAGGATGGCCCTCATGTTAGTTTGCTGGCGCCGTTCTGGCAAAACTGACCGCCTTCAGCCCTTGGATGAGCGGGGTGAGGGCGTCGAACTGGGGGCCTCTCCCAATTCGGACAAGTCGGAAAAGCTATTGCGGTTCAATAGCGCTTAGAGCTTCCTTTTGTCCGAATGCCCTTTGAAAGTACTCAGCCGCCGAAACCCTTCCAACCTGAATACGAGGGGTCGATTCCCTTCACCCGCTTAATCTCCCCTCCTTCTTCCGAGCTTCGACTGGCAAGCCCGCCTTACGTGCGGTGATGGTATGGGTAGCTGCGGAGGCGACGCCAGGATATTTTGCCTAGCGTCGGCTCTGCAAGCTGTCACCCCGGCAGGCCCTCGATCGCAACGATTCGAAATTTTGCGCCGCTCTGTCGAACTTTTGCGGCTGATTGGTTTTCAGGTGAATCATACCACTTGCGCACTGCGTCTAGGTTTGGGAATTGCAAAATGGCCATGCAACATGGCGCGGAGCCTGCTCCTTCCAAAAGCAGATTGTTCTGGCTGCGCGCCAAGTAGCGCCCGCCATATCTCGGCAAGATCTCCCGCGCGAGCTTTGCATACTCGTTCTGGATCGACTCGCTTCCCGTGGTCTCGGTTCGCTCAACAATGACAAAGGCTGGACGCTGCGGCTCTTGCGCAATCGACAAGGTGCTAAGACAAACAAATCCGAGAACGAGAAATCCTGTCCATCGCATGGAACTTGCTCCAACGGTTTTGAGCGACCTGTACGATGGCCTATATGTCGGTCTGGGCTGCGATCGACTAGTGGCGTCGCGTTACCGAATTCGTGACCAGGACTAAGCTCACCTTTTGGCGGCAAGCGATTGCCCCTGATCCCATAAGGAGCCACCCAAACTTCGTTCTCACTGAGAACACCGCAACGAATTCGGTGAAACGAGCGTGAACAAAACGTGGCGGAAGCACCTGTCACGGTGAGAAAAATCAACGGCTTAGAAAATGTTCACAGCGTTCGGGACGCCCCCGGCACGGCTCCAATTCACTTCATGCCGTTCCGTAAATCTTAGCGATGGCACCTGATGGAAAACGTTGCAGTCCGATCAGCGTCAATGCGAGGGGGCTGGCAAGCTCGGAAAAGATTGAGAGTGTGCGCTAAGAGACATGCCCGTCCTGTCGGGTAATACTCGCCTATGACCGATCCTAGAACCCGAGACGATCAGAAGTCAAAGCGTTATGATGCCGCTACCTCTGGTGGCGAATGGAATTCCCGCGCTTAGAATGGCGTGATCCGTCGCAGACGGATCGTGCTGTCCGGCCATGACGGAGGTGCGTGGGGACTGCAGATCGTCGTGGCGCGGTTTCCGCCGTTGCGCGTGCGCTTTCACCGCACGATCTCCCAGAAAATCCCGACGACCGCGACGAAGCCGATGGTGAAGATCACGGTTCGCACGAACGGCCAGCCGAGGGCGAAGACAATTGCATGAGCCAGCCGCGCCCAGAAGAACAGCGCAGCCCAGAAGGCCGTCATGGCGTCGGCCTTGCTGGTGATCTGCGCTACCAGCACCAGCGCGGCAAAAGGAGCAAAGACTTCGACCGCGTTCTGATGCGCGCGATTGAGGCGTTGACCCCACTGCGGCAGCGGACGCGGCGTCGGGTCCAGATAATCTGCGGCGCGCAGGTTTCCATTGGTCATCACCTGGCAGACGATATAGGGGATCCAGAGCGAAGCGGTCAGCAGCGCGGTCCAGGCAAGGTATTTGAGATCGGTGGTCATGGCGTCATCCTCCAAATCCCGTCGAGACCGGCGCGAGCTATTGCTCGCGCCGGTGATGTGATCTTCGGAACACTACATGTCGAAGGCCTGGGCGATCTCGATCGTTCCGCCTGACTTCAGCAGCGGGCAGCCTTTGGCCTTTTGATGCGCGTCGTTCAGGTCCGCGGCTTCGATCAGGCTGTAGCCGCTGACCGGATTGGCGCCGCCACCCGCAACCAGCGAGCCATCGGCCTTGACCGTGCTGGACGGACCGACCGGGTTGCCGCCGTCGACCACCGCACGCCCCAAGGTGCCGAACCAGGCGCCCCAGGCATCCATCACCTTCTTCTGATCCTCGGGATTGGTGGGCGCGCCGCCCCCATGATAGGCAAACAGATATTTCGGCATCACTGTCCTCCATTTGATACTTCACACGGGAAGATAGGATGCCAGCAATTATCATCATCAGTCCGGTTTCCCACGGCAGAAACGGTGGTAAATTGGTGAACCGCATTGTGAAGAGTTCACAGTATGACGGCTCGGGCGGGATGCGACCTTCGGCCTCTCCAGCACGTCCTGGCGTTGCTCGCCAGGATCAAGGTGATCCCGCGGGTGACGAAGATCCTGGACCCCGGGATCGAGGGCACCAACCGTGCGCTCCGCGACGCCGTGCTCGCGGAAATTCCCGCCTTCACGATGTCGGGCAATCCTTTCATCCTGCTCGATCTCGAACGGCACACCAGCGAGCATGTGGACGAGATTCGCAGGATGTTCGGCGGCGGCGAGGTCGGCGATTTCGCATTCGTGGAAACCCATGCCCGCCGGCGCGCCGAGCAGCGATTTCCCCTGGAGGTGACGCTGCACGCCTATCGCTGCGGACATCGGGTGCTGTCGCGATGGCTGCGCGACGCCGCGATCGCGGTGAAACCGGCAAAGGCCGAAGCCGCCGTCGACGCGATTGCCGACTTCGCCATAGAATATACCAACGCGATCAGCGCGATTGCGACCTCGGAATATGTCGCCCACACCCGCGCACTCGCCGCGGCCGAGGTCGATCGGCGCGCCGAGCTGTTGAACATCCTGCTCAACGGCTATGACGAATCCGACGAACGGGTCGGACGCCTGTTGAAGCGCGCGGGTTTCCTCGAGCAGCGCCAGAGCTATTGCGTGGCGGTGGTTCAGGCGGTCAATGCTGCGGAAATGGAGCATAGGGCGCGCGCGCAGCGGCTGTGGGAGGCGGTCGTCGACGCCATGGCCGAGACCTGCATTCGCGTGCTGGCCGGCGTCCGCAACAATCTCGTGGTCGCAGTCCTCATGGATGCGCGCAGGCAATCGGGCTGGACCGCGCCGTGCACCGGGCTCGCCAGGCGGATTCGGCCGCAGCTGCAGAAGCTCGGTCCGTCGGTGCTGGTCGGGATTAGCCTGGACCATCCCTCGACCGCCTTCTTGCCCAAGGCGTTGCAGGAGGCGATGACCGCGCTAGATTTCGCCGGCGTCGATCGGCGCGTTGTCGAGTTCTCGACCATCCCGATTCGCGCGCTGCTCCTGCACCGCGGCGGCGACCAGGTGCGGCTGGCGCCGCCGGTATGGTCCGAGCCGCTCGCGGCCGCCGACCGGAAGGTTGACGGAGCGCTGGTTCAAACCTTGCGCGCCGTGGCCGACGCGGACATGAATGTGCAGCAAGCCGCGCGCAATTTGCACCGTCACCCCAACACGATCTATGCTCGGCTGGAACGCATCAAGAGCCTGACCGGTCTTGACGGCCAGCGTTATCACGATCTGACCGAGTTGCTGCTGATCGCCGATTGCCGGCGCGGCTGACGAGTCGAATCAGGGCATCGCAGAGTTCGCCTACCTCGCCCCGGGGTGAGGTCGAATTGCGAAGCAATCCGAGTGAGGGGATCCTCCACGAGTCCAACTCTCATCGCATATCCGGAAACAGCCCCCCAACCCTCTTCCCGCAAGAGCGGGGGCGAGGGAGCGAATGGAGTCCGCGGATCCAGCTCAACCTAATCTCATCGCGCGCTAGGGTCTCCCTGGCAGGTAAACCTCCTCAAGCGGATGATTGAAGAAGAGGTATCGCAGGTCCAACGGGTGTGGAGAAAGGCGGTAGCGCTCCAGTTGTTCATCAACGACGAGGCCGGCGGGTTCCAGAAACTCTATCCGATCATCGGGGAGGTGATCACCTTCCCTGAGTTCATCCAGTCATCGCTCCCGGGACAACGTCGAGGGGCGCAAGCTGGGGAACGTCAAGGGCGTCAAGAAGCAACAGAAGCAGTTCCGGCGGGAGTGCACCGAATATCTGACGCTGTACCGCATGGATGGGGCTATCGTGCTGCCCATGGCATCGGCTTTCAGAACGCTGCTGGTTGCCAGGGGACCGAATACCAGTGGAAGGTAAACCCGTACGACGTCTTTAAGCAAAGGGCAGAGCATCTGTACGAGGTCCTGCTAAGCCGGGTTCGCCGCTTGCGGCGGACCAGGAATATTGGATGGGCTGTGAGAAGGTCGTGATGGCTGCCAAGGACGAGATGGAATAGGTCGCCTAAGACTGGTGTTGACGTCGGTCGGCACGGCGCATCGTTCTGTCGACCAACGTCTTGGCGCTGTCCAGATATGCGCCGCGGCGCGCCCTGGCCCCGCGGTCAGAAGGGCAGGGCGGGCTCGCCGCCAGCTCTCTCGCGTTTGATCAAGAGCTGGTCGATTTCCTAGTGCAGCTTCTTCACCTCGGCCTCGGCTCCTGCGACCGCGCCGCACAGTTCTTGGCGATGCCGGTGCAGGAAGTTCACCTCCTGTCGCAGCGTCGCGAGGTCGGTTGTAGCCCCCGCCATTCAGCTGGGCCGTTACCCAATCCACGAGCAAGGCAGGGCATCTTCCGGCGTCGGTCCTGGATCGACCATAACCTCGGCCTCGACGGCTTGTTCTCATAGCCGGGGCCGGATACCAGCTTGCGAGAGCGAACGGCGGTGATTTTCACGTCGAATCTCCGGTTTTCCAAATCTCGGTTTGTTCTATGGTTTTCGACCGCTTTCGCGGGCGGCGTTTTCCAAAATTGTGAAGCGGTATCAGTGACGGGATGGCATTCTCAGAGCCCTCCCTTCTTTTTCCTTTCCCTCTGGTTCCGGACGCGGTGCATGCGCGCTTTTGCGCATGCGCTCCATGCCGTGGTGGGCCGTGCAGAGGCGAATTTGTGCACTTGCACGGCGCGGCGAAAGACGCCTATCTGAGGTATTCGCGCGCCCTGCAAAAAGGTCTCAAATCCCTTGGACTCTGCGCCTGACTCACCGCCCGAACAGCCGGTCGAACTGCTGCAGGAGGCTCCTCACGAACCGATCCTGACGTTGCCAGGTGCGCTCATTGCCTATGTGCTGCTGATCGCGTTCATTCACCTGCGGATCCTGCTTCCGTCCGAGTTCGAGGACTGGACCATCGATGTCTTCGGTTTCATCCCGGCACGCTATGATCCAGCGCCGGTCGATCTCTTTCTCGGGGGCGCTGGCGCCAAGCTCTGGACCTTCGTTACCTATTCGCTGCTGCACGCCAATCTGACCCACATCATCTTCAATGTGCTGTGGCTGCTGCCGTTCGGCAGCGCGCTGGCGCGCCGGTTCGGCCCGCTCCGCTTCTTCCTGTTCATGGCGGTGACCGCAGCGGCCGGAGCACTGGCCCATCTGATTACCCACGAGCACGCGGTGGTGCCGATGATCGGGGCGTCCGCCTCGGTGTCGGGCACGATGGCGGCTGCAATCCGCTTTGCCTTCGTTCAGGGCAGCTTTCTGTCGTTCAGCCGCGGCGATGCCGATCAGGCTGCAAAAGTACCGGCCCTGCCGTTATTGCGCGCGCTGCGCGATCCGCGCGTGCTGGGCTTTCTCGCGGTCTGGTTCGGCGTCAACATCATTTTCGGCATCGGATCGCTGGCGCTCGGCACCGACGGCGCGGCGGTCGCATGGCAGGCGCATATCGGCGGTTTCTTTGCCGGTCTTTTGCTGTTTTCCCTGTTCGATCCGATCCCGCGTGGCAGCATTGATGCTGCAGCTGCGTCGTCGTCGGCCGATCCGTCGAATCACGGTTGATCGTCGTCTTCGCTTGCGGCGCGGTCCGATTTCCTCCATCATCGATGATTCACGAAGAACGGCTGAAAGCCGTTGGCGTGCGTTGGGTCCGAGCACGCCTGTGCGCAGTGCGAAACCAAACCGGCGCCAAACTGTTGATTGAAACTCGAGGAAACGTAATCGCGCTCGCTAGTTCGGGCGTGATCGGCTTCAGGGAGACGACAATGACGGTACGTGCGATTCTTGATACCAAAGGTCATCAGATCCTCAGCGTGGAGCCGAGTGCAAAACTCTCGGCCGCCGTCAAGATTCTGGGCGAGCGCAGGATCGGCGCCGTCCTGGTGATGAGTAGCGGCCGCATCGAGGGGATTCTGTCAGAGCGCGACATCGTCCGCGTGCTCAGCGAACGCGGCGCCTCCGTGCTCGATGAACCGGTCAGCGGCGTGATGACGCGCAAGGTGGTGAACTGCCGGCAGTCCGACACGGTCTCTGCGATCATGGAAATGATGACGCTCGGAAAATTCCGCCATCTGCCGGTCGTCGAGGGAGACAGGGTGGTTGGTCTGATCTCGATCGGCGACGTCGTCAAATGGCGCGTCCAGGAATACGAGACCGAGCAGGAAGCGCTGCGGACCTATATCAAGACGGCCTGATACCTCGGCTTCAGTCTGATTTGGTTTCGACAGCCACGACTGCTTCCGTCTCGCGCGATGCCGGAGTAAGGTCGGGAATGGTGTCCTCGATCGAGTTGAGCGCGCGCTCCGCGGCGCGGGCGCCGAAGCCGATCAGGTCGGCGGCGCGATGGAAATCGAACCAGCCGATCTGGCCGACCCGTGGCGTGATCAACAAATCGGGCGGATCGCCGGCGAGCCGCGCGCGCGTGATGCGGTCCTGCATGATGTTGAAGGCGTCGGCCATGACCGAAGAGATGCCTGGCCGTCCGCCGCCGCCGAAAAACTCGCGCTTCACCGTGCGCTCCGGTGAGAAGAACTTGCCGAAGCGGCGCCTGGGCGCGCTTTGATCGATCACCGTCTCCGGAACCGCCACCGGCTGGCCGTGCGCATAGATTGTGGTCGAATGCGTGAACACGTCGCTGGAAAGATTGGCGGCGATCACGATCTCGGCGCCGAGCGCACGCGCCGCGGAAACCGGCACGGGATTCACCAGCGCGCCGTCGACCAGCCAACGGTCGCCGACCAGAACGGGCGAGAAGATCCCCGGCAGCGCATAGGAGGCGCGCATGGCCTCGACCATGCGGCCGTGGGTGAGCCAGATCTCGTGACCGGTGCGGACCTCGGTCGCGACGCTCGCGTATTTCATCGGCAGGTCTTCGATCAGGGTGTGACCGAGCGACGCTTCGAGCTGGGCGGCAAGCTTTTCGCCGCCGATCAGTCCCGAGCCGTTGAGACGGATATCGAGATAGCCAAAGATGTTCCGCGGCTGCAGGCCGCGCGCCCACTCTTCCAGTGTGTCGAGATGTCCTGCGACATACGCGCCGCCCACCACCGAACCGATCGAGGTTCCGACCACCACGTTCGGGACGATGCCATGCGCCATCAAGGTCCGGATGATCCCGATATGGGCGAAGCCGCGCGCCGCGCCGCCACCGAGAGCAAGGCCGATCACTGGCCGGCGAATACTGCCGAGGCCAACTTTTTCGCGCTCCGCGCCGTTCTGGCCTCGTCCGATCAGGCTTTGCAGCACCGTAGAACTCCCTGGAACAACCCGCGAGCATCGCGGGACATGGTGGCTGCCCCCTGTTAAAGATTATGTACGATCGCGATGTCGCGCCAGGAATTCAAGGCAGGCATGGTTTATGCCGGGTCTTAAGGCTTCTGCAGCGCCGTCAAAGACGCGCGAGATTGAGATTTTGCGAAGCCGAAAACCGGCACGAGATCATGAACTTGCTGGTGCCCTTTCGGTCCCTGATGTCGGTTCGATGGGCGGCAGATCACCCGCTCCAGCAGCTCCCGGAGCTACGAACGGATTGTGACCAGAACGCGACTGGTTGATGGGGCTCGCCGATTTCTGATCCGGACATCGCCGGGATCAGGACCAAGAGGCTTGAATTCGCCGCGTTTTCGGTGAAAAGCAAGAATCATGACACCCAGGCGTGACATTGAGTCCTGGCGCCGCCGGCACCTGCTATCTGTGATCGCGCTTGTGACCGCGTCGTCCGTGGTGACGGCCGCACCGGCGTACGCGCAGCTGTTCAGCGATCGTCCGCCGCCCGTGCCACCCGCCTTGGTCCCCGATCCCGGCGCAGCGGTCAGCCTGGCGCCGCCGTCCGGACCCGCGTCAGGTCCGACGCCACCGACATTGACCCAGCCTGCACCGCCGCCCGTGGCGGTTGCGCCACCGGCGACGGCGCCCGCTGCCGCGGCGCCGCCGAGCCAGGCCGTGCTGGCGCTCTCGGCACGCTATGGCAAGGATCAGGATCTGCCGCCGATCGGCAGCGGCCTGGTGTGGCGGATCTTCCCCGATCGTCCCGACGAGGCCGGCACCTTCAAGATGCTGCGCGAGGATCGTGGCGCGACGCCCAACATCGTGCTGCCGCCGGGTAACTATGTCGTCCATGTCTCGCTCGGCCTCGTCAGCGCGGTGCGCGCGGTCACGCTGAAGGCCGAGACCGATCGTGAAGCCTTCGTGTTGCCCGCGGGCGGCTTGCGCATCGAGGGCCGCGTCGGCACCAGCAAGATCCCGCAGAACCAGATCTCCTTTGCGATCTACAAGGGCAGCCAGTTCGAGGCGGCCGAGCGCGCGCCGCTGGTGCCGAGCGTCGCCGCCGGCGACGTGGTGCTGCTGCCGGAAGGCACCTACTACATCATCTCCAATTACGGCGACGCCAACTCGGTGGTGCGCTCCGACATCCGCGTCCAGGCCGGCAAGCTGACCGACGTGACCGTGACCCATCGCGCCGCCGTCATCACGCTGAAACTCGTCAGCGACAAGGGCGGCGAGGCCCTGGCCAACACCGCCTGGAGCGTGATTACGCCGGGCGGCGACGTCATCAAGGAGTCGATCGGCGCGTTTCCGCGCGTCGTGCTGTCGGAGGGCGAATATCGCGCCATCGCCAAGAACGAGGGCAAGGTGTTCGAGCGTTCGTTCAACGTCGTGAACGGCGTCGACGGCGAAGTCGAGGTGATCGCGCGCTAGACGAACGCCGTAGTGCGCGGCCTCTGGGCTAAGGCAGTGGGATCAAAACCGCGTCACGATGGCCGTCAGATCAGGCCGAGGACGGTCCTCGTTCGGCTTGGTGGGCTTGCCGACATGGATGAGGCCGGCGAGCTTCTCATCCGCCTTCAATCCAAATCCGTCGAGCACGTCGCGGTCGAAGGCGAACCAGCCGGTGAGCCAGCAGGCGCCATAGCCGAGCGCGGTCGCCGCCGTGACGATATTCATTGCGCTGGCACCCGCTGACAATTCCTGCTCCCACGCCGGAACCTTCGGGTGCGGCCTGGTGAAGCTGACGATGCCGATCACGAGCGGCGCGTCGGTCAGCCGCTTCTTCTCGACCTCGATCTCGGCTGCCGTGGCCTGCGGGTTCTTCTTCGCAAAGACATCGGCAATGATCTCGCCGGCACGGATGCGCGCGTCGCCCTCGAACAGGATGAAGCGCCACGGCGTCAGCTTGCCGTGATCGGGCACGCGCGCGCCGATGGTCAGGATGGTGTCGATCTCGGCCGGCGAGGGGCCGGGACCAGTCATCTCGCGCGGCTTGACCGAGCGGCGGGTCTTCAAGAGTTCGATGGCGTCGGGCACGGGTGATTCTCTCGCAAGCGATGGGGACAGCACCGGAGATAGGCTTCAGGCGGTGCCGATGGAAGCGAACTTAGACCGATTATGATCAGGCCGCGTCTGCGCGGGTCCGGGCCCGCGCCACGTCCGGCGGCGTTGCTTCCTCGACCAGCGCGGCGATCGCTTCGTCGGTTGGCATCACCTTCTGCCCGTCGCTGCCGAAGCGGCGGACCGAGACCGAGTGGGTCTCGGCCTCCTTCTTGCCGACCACGAGCAGGGCAGGGATCTTCGCCAGCGAATGCTCGCGGACCTTGTAGTTGATCTTCTCGTTGCGCAGGTCGATCTCGACGCGCAGGCCCGCGCGCCGCGCGGCGGCCAGAACCCTCTTGGCGTATTCGTCGCCTTCTGACGTGATGGTGGTGACCACCACCTGCGTGGGCGCGAGCCAGAGCGGAAAATTGCCGGCATAGTGCTCGATCAGGATGCCGATGAAGCGCTCCATCGAGCCGCAGATCGCGCGATGCACCATAACCGGCGGCTTCTTGCCGCCATCGGCGTCGATGTAGAAGGCGCCGAACCGTTCCGGCAGGTTGAAGTCGACCTGCGTGGTGCCGCATTGCCAGTCGCGGCCAATCGCGTCTCGCAGCACATATTCGAATTTCGGCCCGTAGAACGCGCCTTCGCCCGGATTGATCTCGGTCCTTATGTTGTTGCGCTGAGCCTTGATCTCCTGCAACACGGTCGCCATCACGCGCTCGGCGTGATCCCACATCTCGTCGGTGCCGACGCGCTTCTCGGGGCGGGTCGACAGCTTCACCGTCAGCTCGCCCTCGAAGCCGAAATCAGCATAGGTCGACAGGATCAGATCGTTGATCTTCAGGCACTCGTCGGCAAGCTGCTGCTCGGTGCAGAAGATATGCGCATCATCCTGGGTGAAGCCGCGCACCCGCATCAACCCGTGCATCGCGCCCGAGGGTTCATAGCGATGCACGACGCCGAACTCCGCAAGCCGCAGCGGCAGCTCGCGATAACTCTTCAGGCCGTGCTTGAAGATCTGCACATGGCCCGGGCAGTTCATCGGCTTCAGCGCGAACCAGCGCTTGTCCTCGGCCTCGTCGCCCGCCGATTGCGCCGCGAACATGTTCTCGCGATACCAGCTCCAATGGCCCGAGGTCTCCCACAGCGACTTGTCGAGGATCTGCGGGGCGTTCACCTCGCTGTAGTCGCCTGCGAGCCGCCGACGCATATAGGCGATCAGCTGCTGGAAAATGGTCCAACCCTTCGGGTGCCAGAACACGACGCCCGGGCCTTCCTCCTGGAAATGGAACAGGTCGAGCTCGCGTCCGAGCTTGCGGTGATCGCGCTTTTCCGCTTCCTCGATCTGCTTGAGATAGGCATCGAGCTCATCCTGTTTGGCGAAGGCGGTGCCGTAGATGCGCGTCAGCATCGGATTGTTGCTGTCACCCCGCCAATAGGCGCCCGCAACCTTCATCAGCTTGAAGGCGCCTCCGATCTTGCCGGTCGAGGTCATGTGCGGCCCCCGGCAGAGGTCGAACCAGTCACCCTGGAAATAGATCTTGATCGGCTCGGCGCCGGGGATGGTGTCGACCAGCTCGACCTTGAAATTCTCGCCCTTGTCGCGGAACACCTGCTTGGTCTTCTCGCGGTCCCACACCTGCTTGGTGAAGGGTTTGTCGCGGCCGATAATCTCGCGCATCTTTTTCTCGATCGCGGCAAAATCTTCCGGGGTGAACGGCTCGTTGCGAAAGAAGTCGTAATAGAAGCCGTTCTCGATCACGGGGCCGATCGTGACTTGGGTGCCCGGCCACAGCGACTGCACGGCCTCCGCCAGCACATGCGCGCAATCGTGCCGGATCAATTCCAGCGCGCGCGCGTCTTCGCGCGCGACGAACTCGATTCGAGCGTCCTCGTCGATCGGATCGGCAAGGTCGGTGAGCACACCATCGAGCGCCATCGCCACCGTGCGCTTGGCAAGCGAGGGCGAAATGCCCTGGGCGATCTCGAGCCCGGTAATGTTTCTCGGGTATTCGCGCCTGGCGCCGTCGGGAAAGGTGAGGGTGATTTTCAGGGGCTGTTCGGAGGGTCTCAAATTGGTGATGCTGTATTGGAATCCGGATTCGGATTTGTGGTCGGGCATGGCGGTCTCCTCAAGGCTCACTCCTGCGAACGAGCGCAGGTAAGCGGGAACAAGCGATATAGCAGGCGAATCGCGGCGACAACAGGTGGGGCGGGGCCGTCGTCGGGGGCACTTCTCGACGAGCCCCCGAGCGATTACGGCCAATCTGCGAAACTTGTGCGGTTCCCTGAGGGAACGCGAGCATGCGCGATGGACAGGCCCGGCCACGCTTGGTAGAGCTTTCCGCGCAGGGGGGGCACCTTCCGGAATGATTTCCAGCATGCGTCTTGCCGCCGATCTCGCTCAGCGAGTTCTTCTCGCTGGTCTCTTCGCCTTGACCTGTACATCAATCTCGATCCCGGCCGCGTCGGCGGAAACGTCTGCCGAACCGATGGCGTTCTATGTCGCCACCGGCGCGCCCGATGTATGCGGTCCCGGTTGCAACCGATGGATCGCGGTCGAGGGACAGATCGATGCCAATGCGGCGTCGCGGTTCCGCAAGTTTCTGCAGCGGACCAAGGATCGCAATCTGCCGATCTATTTTGCCTCGCCGGGCGGCAATGTGGATCAGGCGATCGCGATGGGCGGCATGCTCAGGGAACGCGGCGCCGTGGCGCGCGTCGGCCGCACTGTCGTCACCGAGTGCGGCTTCGAGGCGCAGGACAGTGGGCCCTGCCTGCGGGTCAAGCAATCGGGTGCCGAGCTGCATGCCGCTCTCTGGACCCGCGGTGCGATCTGCGTCTCCGCATGTCCCTATCTGATCTTTGGCGCGACCACGCGCGAGATCGCTGCGGATGCGGTGGTCGGCGTCCATTCGGCGAGGGTGGTCGTGGCGTTCACGGGCGGGACACCGACGAAGGAAATGCGTGCTGCAGCCACCGAGCGCGGGCGGGAGCGCATCGATCGAAGCCTGTCGAGCTATCTGAAGAGGATGGGCGGTGAGACCGCTTTGCTCGACCTCGCGCGGACCGTCCGGTTCGAGGACATGCATGTGTTGACCCGTGAGGAGATCGCGCGGTTCGGCATCGACCGGCGCGACTTCGTCGAGACGCCCTGGATCTTCGAAAATGCCGCCCGCGGTGTCGTCTACAAGACCGTTTCGCAACGTGACGGCATCGATGGTCCGTATCGAACCACGCATTGGCGGTTGTTCTGCATGGATGGTGACCGGTTCGAACTCGACTATCAGCGCCAGGCGGCGGGCAATTCGGCTCTCCCGACCATCTCCATCTCGAATGCGCCGTCCACGTCGCTGTACTTCCGGCCGCCGCCGGCCAAACGGCAGGGGGTCGAAATCTGGGGCCTCAGCCTGAGCAAGGCCGCATTCCGCCCATTCACCGAGACGCCACAATTTGATTTCACCGAGACGTCACAGTCCGACGGCAAGCGGCTTGCGCGGACCATGAGGCTGTCGAGCGACGGACTGGCGCCTGCGCTGGAGAGGCTCACGGCGACCTGCGCCGCGCCCACCCAGCCGCGGCGCGGGACCGAAAATGCGCTGACGCAGTAAGGCGGCTCACCGCCTGGCTGACAAGCCACGTCGCGCGGCCCTGGGGCCTGGCTGACATAGGTGGCTCCGCGATCGGTCGCCTGCTTTACGCACACGACCTGTTTTGCAGTCCGGGTTTTGTCGCGGGTGGCCTTTGTCGCGCTGGCACTGACCCTGGTGATCCTGAGCGGGCCCCCGGGGCAAAATCCTGGCGACCTGAGAAGAAAGGTCGCGCGGAACGGCCGAAAAACCGCCGGATTCATGTCGTTTGCAGCATTTCCGGACAGGCGATGCGGCAAAGATTTGTCGATCGCACGAGACGGGAGCTTGGCAAAGCCGGCGAGACAGGATTAAAGGCCGCTTTCGGGACGCCGTCCTGATTTTACCTTGGATCCTGTCTTGCTTCCCTGGTTGAAGCGAAAGTGAACTGACATGAGATTGGTCCTGCGATTGGCATTGGCAACGTCAGCCGTTTTGATGTCGGGCGCCGGCTTTGCTCAGTCCGATGCGCCGATGGTCGGCGACAAGCCGCTCGTTCAGGTCAAGCCACGCGGCATGGCCCCCAAGCAGGCCGCCGCCAAGCCGCAATCGACGGCGGTCCGGCTGCAGGGCTGCCTCGACATCGACGACGGAACGAAGGAGCGGCTGAACTGCTACGACGCCGTTTTCACGCCTGCCCCGAAGGAGAAGGCGCCGGCCGCAAAGGCGGTCGCCGAGTGCCGTTACACCAAGGAAGAGGACGAGCGGCTCGCCTGCTTCAACGGCTTTGTCGAAAGCATGCCCAAGCTGCCGAAGGGCTGAGCGCGCGTCACAGGCGCGAGGTCTGAAAGATCAGCGGTTGGCCGAGGACGAGCCGCTTGTCGCAATCCTGGTTGCGGATTGTGCCGCAGCCATTTTGACCAGGACGTCCTTGACCGGATCCTGGGTCCAGGCCTGGGTCACGTAATTTCGGTGTGTGATGCCTTCGCCGGTCTCGATGAACACCACGCGCCCCGGCTTGAGCGGCCCGTCCATGTCCTCCGATACGGCGACGTCCTTGTCCTTCAGCATCTGCATCAGCTCGTGGTCGTGCCGCGCCGTTGAGTGCGTATAGGAGCTGACGAAGAAGCCGGAACGGTTGTTCTCGATCCAGGACGCGAACTTGTCGAGCTGGCCGTAGACGGCGTCGAGCAGCACGACGCCGCGGACGCGATTTGCGATGCCGCCGACATCGAGACTGTACGCGGCCGGCAGGAAGCCGCCGCTATAGCCGACAATGACGATCGGCATGTTGGCGAAGGCCTTGGCCGCCGCGCCATCGCCGTAAAGACGCCCGAGATGGTCGGCGGATTCGGCCATGAAGCGTTTGAAGCCGCCCGCCTGCCAGAACTTTCCGGCACTGGAATCGGCGGCATCGACGGCGAGTTGTGGGGCAAGGAGCACGGCATTGACGCCGGAATCGGTGATCTGCTGCGGCAGGAGCTGACGGTCGCGCACGTCGCGCTCCAGCGTCGCGCCGTTGCCGTGGAAGAACACGACGATCACGCCCGGCTTCCTGATGCTGAAATTCTCCGGGATATGCACCAGCACGCGGTTGTCGTTGTAGGTCTCGTCCTGCCAGAAGACCTGGCCGCCAAGACTGCGGTGGCCCCGGCGGTCGCCCTTGGTGATGTTCAGGAACGGCTCATCGGACGCGGGATTGTTGCCAAAATAGGGGAAGGCCGACGATTTCATGCTGACCAGGGTCGTCAGCTCATCGCGTTCCATGGGACGAGAGGGCGGGACCTGGGGCTCCAGCGATGCCACCTGATAAGGCGGGGTTTCGGGCGCAGCGGCCTGCTTCGGCGCGAGCTCGAACGGACGGAAGGTCTCGCCTGAAGCCGGGAAGCGGTCTTTGAACTGCGGCGCGGGGAAGCGCTCCTCAAAACTGTCGCCGGAGGAGGCGGCGCTGGCGGCGAGCGCGCCGGGAGCAGGCGCCTTGCCGCATTGTGCCAGTGTCAAGGAGAACGGCAGCAAAAGGCAGATTGCGACGGCGCGGGCAGATGCAGGGCGCAAACGACCGCGCAAACCGGTCGTGATCGTCGATCGATCCCCCCGATTCCCCAAACCATGACTCACGTGTCTCGGATTCGCTCCGACCATCCACCCTCTGCCCGGGATCCAGCGGCAAGAACCAAAAATGCAACCGCTAGTGTCAAGGTGACGTTAAGCGTCCGGAGAAAACTCCCCACATCCGGAACACTCAGGGAAACACGAGATCGTGTCCTGATTGTGGGACATCGGGTTCCCGATCGCAATGCCGGAAGCTGGATTTTGCTCCGTGAGTGCAGGGATGTGGTAGTGAAATACCAACTGTGAATTGCCTCATTTAACCCTTGTTAGCCTTGCTTGAATGGGTTCGCCTCATCCGGTTCCAAGACAGAGGGAGGGCACGAGGGCCCTCAGGCAATATGGCTGTGTCAGAGGCCGATCGCGCCGGATGGCCTGACGGGCTGTCCGGACCCGCTCCGACGATCTCGGTCGTGGTGGCGACAGCCATTGTCGTGGCCGACATGGTCGGGGTCGGCGTCTTCACCAGCCTGGGGTTCCAGGTCAAGGACATTTCCTCGGGCTTTTCGATCCTGCTGTTGTGGGCGCTCGGCGGCGTGGTCGCGCTGTGCGGCGTGTTCTCCTATGGCGAACTCGGCGCGATGTTTCCACGCTCCAGCGGCGAGTACAATTTCCTGAGCCGTGCGTTTCATCCAGCCTTCGGCTTCCTTGCCGGCTGGGTGTCGGCGACCGTCGGTTTTGCAGCTCCGGTGGCGCTCGCCGCGATGGCGTTCGGCGAATACGCCAAGGCGGTGTTTCCCCCTTTCCCGCCGCTTCCGCTTGCGATCGGCGTGGTCTGGCTGGTGTCGCTGGTGCAGCTCTGCGGGGTCAGCCATTCCGCCCGCTTCCAGCTGGCCTCGACTATTTTGAAGGTCGTGCTGATCGTCGCCTTCCTGGTCGCGGGCTTCGTGCTTCCCACGGCGCAGCCGGTCTCCTTCCTGCCTCATTCAGCCGATCTCGGCCATGTCGCCAGCGCGCCATTCGCCATCAGCCTGGTGTTCGTGATGTACTCGTTTTCGGGTTGGAACGCTGCGACCTACATCACCGGCGAGATCAGCGCGCCGCAGCTGAGCCTGCCGCGCTCGCTGCTTACGGGCACGCTGATCGTGCTGGTGCTCTATGTTGCGCTGAACGCGGTCTTCCTGATCGCAGCCCCGATCGACAAACTCGCAGGCCAGCTTCAGGTCGCGAGCATTGCGGGCAGCTATGTCTTCGGCGAGCTCGGCGGCCGCATCGTCGCAGCCATGATCTGTATCGGGCTGGTTTCCTCGATCTCGGCCATGATGTGGATCGGTCCGCGCGTGACCATGACGATGGGGGAGGACGTTCCGGCGCTCGCGCTGTTCTCGCAGCGCTCGCGCCGCGGCGCGCCGGTCTACGCGATCCTGTTCCAGCTTGCCGTCGCAACTGTTCTCCTGTCCACGAAAAGCTTTGAGGCGGTGCTCGATTTCATTCAGTTCGCACTGCTGTTCTGCTCGTTCTTCACGGTGCTCGGCGTCATCAAGCTGCGCGTCACGCGGCCGGATCTGCCGCGGCCCTACCGCGCCTTCGGCTATCCGGTGACGCCGCTGGTGTTCCTGCTCGTGACCGCCTTCATGATGTACTATCTCCTGACCGAGCGGCCGCTGCAGTCGGCGCTGGGTGCGCTGATCATGCTCTCGGGGCTCGCCATTTACGCGTTTATTCAGTTGCGGTCCGCGAGCGGGGCAGCGCCGTCATTGCCGGATCCCGATTAGATGCGTCACGTCCCAAAGCTCGTTCCGAAGTTGGCACTGGCGGCCGGCTTGGTCCTGCTTCTCGTCACGGCCCGTGCCTCGGCCGAGGTCGTGACCGCCGACGACACTGCGCGCTTCCTGGCCGGCATGCAGCCATCGGCCAATTCGCCGCTCGCGCCATTGACCAGTGCCCCGGCCTGGCAACGCCATGCGCGCTTTTTCGATAACGCCTTTGCCGAGTTGGAGCGGCATCAGCTGTCGAAGATCCATGCCTGGACCGACGCCAATCTCGCCGCGCCGCGGCCGACCATGTTCTACATGTTCAGCGGCCCGGACTTCATCTACGCCGATGCGTTCTATTCGAAGGCTACGACCTACGTGCTCGGCGCGCTGGAGCCGACCGGCCCGATGCCCGATCTCACGCGGCTGCCGCGCGGCGACGTCGGACCCGCGCTCTCCTATGTCGAGCAATCCCTGAGCTCGGTCCTGAGCTTCAGCTTCTTCATTACCAAGAAGATGAAGGTCGACCTGCACGTGGGTGAGATCTCAGGCACGCTGCCGATCCTTTACGTGTTCCTCGCGCGGACCGGAAAGACCATCCGCGACGTCAGGCTGATCTCGCTCGACGCCAGCGGAGGCGTGCATGGCGCAACCGAGAACGCGGGGCCGAACGCTGTGCGCGGCGCGCTCATCACCTTCGCAGGCAGTGATGGCGCGGAGCGGAAGCTCTATTATTTCTCCACCGATCTTTCCAATTCGAGCGCGAGGGCCAGCGGCTTTTTGAGATTCTGCACGCTGCTCGCGCCCGGCAACAGCCTGGTCAAGAGCGCGTCCTATCTGATGCATGCCGGCAATTTTTCGGTCGTGCGCGACTGGCTGCTCGCCAACAGCTCAACCATCATCCAGGATGATTCCGGCATTCCGCTCGCGAGCTTCGACGCACGGAAATGGCGCTTCTTTCCGTTCGGCCGCTACGAGGGGCCGATCGCCGAATTCCCCGGACGCTATCAGGAGAGCTATGCCGCGCTGTTCGAGCGGGCCCAGCCGCTCGATTTCGGCATCGGCTATCGCTGGCGCACCCATGAGTCGAACCTGCTGCTGTCCGTGAAGGTCGCCGCCAACGACCAAGGCCCGGTCGAGACGTCCGCCGAAGCGCCGCCACCACCAGCACCATCACCGCGGCAGAAGCCGCCGCGCCCCCAGCCGTTCCGACCGCCCCCGCCGATGCCCTTCTGGTTCTGGCGCTAGCCGTGCGTCATGGCGCGTTGACGCCGCGCCAGCGTCCGTAGCGCCACGGCAGGTACCACCGCGCACCCGATGGCCGCTCCTTCGGGACGTTGTCGATGCCCGAGGTGCCGAACGGATGGCAGCGCAACAGCCGGGCCAGCGTCATCCATCCGCCGCCCCACAGGCCGAACCGGTCGATCGCTTCGTCCGCGTAGATCGAGCAGGTCGGCAGGTGACGGCAGTTATAGCCGACCAGGGGCGAGAGCGTATGGCGATAGAGCCAGATCAGGCCGCGCCCAAGATTGCGCGGTAACCGCAAAGCCAAGCATACGATCGTATGTAGAGTCGCATCCGTCATGATGAAGGCGCCGAAGGAGCTCTTAAGTCAGGATAGGCGCTGCTGTGTGGAGTTCCAGGGGAGGGGAACCTGCAACATGAGATTTCCGCCACACTTGTGAAGATTCGCATTGTGATTTGCCCACAGCGGTGTGGTCGCTATAGACGGACCCGCATTGTCCCGGATAGCATTTTCGTGACGCTTATAAGATGCAATCTATAGCGTCGATGGGGGCTCGCGCTGCGCGTATGGGCGGGCGAGTACTACTGGTGTGGTGCTCGCCCGTACCGCCGCTCTGGAAGGACAAGATTGAGCTTATGAAGTCGCCTGACATTCGTGGCTGGCTCTTGAGGGGCGCTCTGGCCCTGCTCACCGTCACCACTGCTACAGTCACGATTTTCGATTTTCAGGCGCAAGCCGGATCTTCCCTCGAGGAGCGGAAGATGCCGATGAAGTTCAATTGGGTGGCCTGCCAGCCCAATTGCCGCGGCTGGGTCACCGCCGTCGGCATCGTCACCGCGGACAGCCCGGGCGATTTCGAGGCTTTTGCGCGTGGGCGCGATCTCGATGGCGCGACCGTCGTGCTGGATTCCAGCGGCGGCTCGGTCAATGATTCGATCACGCTCGGGCGGCGCTTCCGTCAACTGTCGATGCGCACCACGGTCGGCATCAGTATCCAGGCCCACACCGCCCAGGGCGATCGGCCGGTCGTCCTGGGGGAGGCCTATTGCGAATCGATGTGCGCCTACCTGCTGCTCGCCGGCAAGATGCGTTACGTCCCCCAGCCTGCGCATGTGCGCGTTCACCAGATCTGGATGGGCGATCGCGCCGATGACGCGCAGGACGCGAGTTACTCGGCGCAGGACCTGATGATCGTGGAGCGCGACATCGGGCGGCTGGCCAAATACACCTTCGACATGGGCGGGGCGGGGGATCTGCTGTCGCTGTCGCTCAACGTGCCGCCCTGGGAAGATTTGCACGAATTGTCCCAGACCGAATTGCGGTTGACCAATCTGGTCACCACCGACGTGATCGCCGACGTCCTGCCGCAGGCGGACGTTGCCCCGACAGGCGCGCTCGCGGCCAAGCCGGTTCGCGATCGGTTTGCGGGTGGCGCCGACGCCGATCCGCAGCCGCGCAAGTCGACCAAGACGGCCGAGGCCACTAGCGCCGCGGCAGCCCCCCAGCAGTAGGGCCTTATCACTCGGGAAAGACGCCGTCAGCCCTGCGCTGAGGCCGGCTGCGTGACCTTGGACTCGATCTGGCCGATCGCGTCCACCACGGCATCGAAGGTCAGCATCGTCGAGGCGTGGCGGGCTTTATAGTCCCGCACGGGTTCGAGGAGTGCGATGTCGGCCCACTTTCCGTCGGGCGGCGGGCCGTTCTCCTTCAGCATCTTTCGCACGGTTTCACGCAGCGCACGCAGCTCGTTCGCATGCGATCCAACGACATGCCGCGCCATGATCGAGGACGAGGCCTGGCCGAGTGCGCAGGCTTTGACGTCATGGGCGAAATCGGTGACCACATCGCCGTCCATCCTCAGGTCGACCTTCACGGTCGATCCACAAAGCTTGGAATGGGCCGTGGCGCTGGCGTCGGGGTCGGCAAGCCGTCCAAGCCGGGGGATGTTCCCGGCCAGCTCGATGATGCGCTTGTTGTAGATGTCGTTCAGCATGGATCGCGCTCTCGGGGCCTTCTAAGCCTTCGGGGGTCGGACCGGCCTTGGCGGCGGTAGCCGATGGACCTATATATGGTCGGACAGGGCGGAAATGGTAGCCTGATCGCGGACATGGGACCTCCGATGCGGGGGCTCCCTGGAGACGCGACGGGAAATCGGCTGCACTGGGATGACAAGGGTTTCAGGAAACACAGGCGTCCGGCGGCAGTTCCGCCCCGTCTGCCGGTGACACTCCGGCTCCCCCGAGCCGTCGAACGGAGCTGACATGGACGCACTGATCAAATCGATCCGCCCGACCCGGCCTGCCGATCCGAAATCGCCGGAGGCGAGGCCTGCCGAACTCGATCCGTCGGAATTTCTTGCCGCAGTCGTGCGGGCAGACCAGCCGCGTCCCTCGCGCGCCGAAGCGGAAGCGGCGGTGCAGACCCTGCTCAGCTATATCGGCGAGGATGCGACCCGCGAGGGGCTGTTGGACACACCGCGCCGCGTGGTCGAGGCCTACGACGAGCTTTACCAGGGCTATCACCAGTGCCCGGCCGAGGTGCTTAACCGCACATTTGGCGAGACGGCGGGCTATGACGATTTCGTGCTGGTGCGAGACATCGAATTCACCTCGCAATGCGAGCATCACATGATGCCGTTCTACGGCAAGGCGCATATTGCCTATACGCCGGTCGAGCGGGTGGTGGGGTTGTCGAAGCTGGCGCGGCTGACCGATATCTTTGCGCGCCGGTTGCAGACCCAGGAACATCTGACGGCACAGATCGCGGCCGCGATCGACGAGATCCTCAAACCCCGCGGCGTCGCCGTGCTGGTCGAGGCCGAGCATACCTGCATGTCGGTGCGCGGCGTCGCCAAGCATGGCGCGACGACCTTCACGAGCCGCTACACCGGCATGTTCCGCGACAATCCCGCGGAGCAGTCACGGTTCCTGTCCATGGTGCGAGTCTCGCAGCGGTAGCCTCGCGCCGAGTTTTGCGAGGTCCATCGTGTCCATCGAGAATGAAGATCGCGAAGAGGGGCTGACCCTTCAGCCCATATTCGATGTGTCCGGCCTTCTCACCTGCGTCGCGACCGATGCTGCGACTGGTGACGTGCTGATGGTTGCGCATATGAACGAGGAAGCCCTGCGCAAGACCATTGCGAGCGGGGATGCGTGGTATTTCAGCCGCTCGCGCAACGCGCTGTGGCGCAAGGGCGAAACCTCGGGCCAGACCCAGCGCGTGGTCGAAATGCGGGTCGACTGTGATCAGGATGCGGTCTGGATCAAGGTCGAGCAGCGCGGGGCGGCCTGCCACACCGGCCGCCATTCCTGTTTCTACCGCGCGGTGGCCGCGGGCGAGGGGAGCGCAAAACTCAACTTTGTCGATGCGGACCGGCTGTTCGATCCGAAGACGGTCTATCAGAAATGACCTGTCATTCCGGGACGCCTCGACGCGGAAGCAGCTTCTTAACCCCCCGTTAACCATAACCGCCGCAGGGTGAGAGCCCTGTTGGTACCGATGAGCGGTGCCTCACGGCGCGCGCGTCCGAAGGAGCGGGCTTTAGGACCATGGCGGTCAACCCAACAAACGTGACCGCATTGGCTGGGATCGGTGCCTCGCGCCTCAAGGTCGCCGGCGCCATCAAGCAGGCCTCCGACACGACGGGCACGAGTTTCGAATATCTGCTCGCGACGGCGAAGATGGAGTCCGACTTCAATCCCTCGGCCGGCGCCTCGACCTCGTCGGCGCATGGCCTCTACCAGTTCATCGACCAGACTTGGTTCGGCACCGTGAAGGAAGCAGGTGGCCAGCTCGGCTATGGCCAATATGCCGACGCCATCACCAAGACCTCGTCGGGCGATTACACCGTCAGCGACCCCGCCGCGCGAAGCGCGATCCTGGAGCTGCGCGACGATCCGACGGCCGCGTCCTCGATGGCCGCCGCGCTGACCCAATCCAACAGTTTCAAGCTCACCGGCACGATCGGCCGCCGTCCGACCGACGGCGAGCTCTACATGGCGCACTTTCTGGGAGTTGGTGGCGCCGCCAAGCTGATCACGAGCACCGAGGACAGCCCGCAGGCTTCGGCGGCGAAGATGTTTCCGAACGCCGCCGAAGCCAACCGCTCGATCTTCTATGATCGCAGCGGAGGTGCGCGGAGCGTCTCCGAGGTCTATGGCGTGCTGAACGCACGCTACGCCGGCGCTGCCGGCTCGCAAGTGACCCGCACGGCGCTTGCGGCCTATGGCAACGATACGCCTGTGAGCCCACAGGTCGCGAGCGCCGCGGCGCCCTCCGCGCCGCGCGCAGTCGATAACGCGGCCTATCTCGCAAGTTTCCCGGATACCCGTTCGACGGCGCCAGTCACCGTCGCATCGGCTGCAACGGCGAACGGCAATGCGACGTCGAATGATGCGATCTTCCGCTCGCTATTCCAGGTCGATGAGCGTTCCCAGCCGGTGTCGTCGACCGTTCACCAATTGTGGGGCAAGTCGACCTCGCTGACCTCGGCGGCGAGCACGGAGCCGACCGCGCAGCGCAGCAGCGCGGCCCCTGTTTCCGTACCCTCATCAACTCCCTTTGGACTCGGCCTGTTCAGCGATCCCGACGGGACGTTCAGCGGCTGAGAGGGCTTGCACGCGGGCGGATGGATTCCGCTACCGTTTCGCCCCAGGGTTTAAGACCCACACCGTGTCCTTAACAAAACGTCAATGAAACCAGCCCTTTAGGGTGAACGCTTTGTTAAGCGTCGTGGTTTATTTTTGGTTTTGTTGGGACCGGCACACGGTCTTTTTCTTCAGGTTGCGTAAGCCGGCAGGGCTATGATCGTTCGGCAGTTCATCAATTGGGTCAGGACCGCATCCGCGGGCGAGAGGGCCGAGGCGACACGATCGCTGGCGCGGGCCTGGCTGATTTCAGATCTCCCGGAAGAGGATCGCGCCGCCGCGGAAGGCGCATTATTGATGCTGCTGGACGATCCGTCGCCCCTGGTGCGCCAGGCCATGGCGGAAGTCTTCGCCCGCTCGACCGAGGCGCCCGCGGCGATCGTGCAGGCGCTGTCGCTCGATCAGCCGTCGGTTGCGCTTCCCGTCCTCGAACATTCTCCGCTTCTGATCGATGCCGACCTCGTCGACATCGTGGCGACCGGCAACTCCGAGATGCAATGCGCGATTGCCCGCCGCGTCGGGCTGCCGTCCTCGGTCTGTGCCGCAATCGCCGAGGTCGGCTCGGCCGCGGCTGCGCTCGAACTGATCGAAAACGCTTATGCCGAACTCGCGCCTTTCTCCTGGGACCGCATCGTCGAGCGCCACGGCCATCTCGCCGCGATCCGCGAATCGATGCTGCTGCTCGACGACCTGCCGGCCGCGACGCGCGCCGCGCTCGTCACAAAACTCTCCGAGACGCTGGCGCAATTCGTGGTGGCGAGGAACTGGCTCAGCGCGGACCGGGCCGGGCGGATCGCCGCGGAGGCGCGCGATCGTTCGACCATGACCATCGCCGCGCGAAGCCGGGGCGATGACCTCCGCGGCCTGGTGCGGCATCTGCGCCTGACCAGCCAGCTCACCGCCGGGCTGACCCTGCGCGCGCTGCTGTCCGGGAATCTGGAGCTGTTCGAAGCAGCGCTGGCGGAGCTGTCGGAATTGCCGCTGCCGCGCGTCTCGGCGCTGCTGCACGACCGCAGCGGGGCCAGCCTCAACGCACTGCTGCGGCGCGCCGAGCTGCCGGAATCGACCTTCGCCGCGTTCCGGATCGCGCTCGAGGTCTGCCACGAGAACGGGTTTGTCGACACGCTCGGGGGCGCGGCCCGGCTCAGGCGACGCATGGTCGAGCGCGTGCTGACCCATTGCGAGACCGGGCGCGACGCGGCCGAGCCGCTGCTGATCCTGCTGCGGCGCTTTGCGACCGAGTCGGCGCGCGACGAGGCCCGCCTGTTCTGCGACGAACTGGTGGTCGACGAATGGATCGCCACGCAGCGCGACATGATCGCAGCCTGAGAAACCAAGATCGTCATTCCGGGATGGTCGAGCATGTCCGCGCAGAGCGCGGACTGATGGACCAGACCGCAGATGTGCAATTGCGCATCAGGGAACCTCGAGATTCTCAGGTGCGCAATTGCGCACCATGACCACCGAGATTGTTAGCCTACCTCAATCCCCCGGCACGATGCTCGGCGCCATGATCGCCTCGAGGTGCTCAGGACGGTCGCGATTGACGTGCAGCAGGTAGTCGTCGGCGACCTTGCGCAGGCGCCGGCAGAGCTCGCTTGCGATCGTGAGGCTGTCGAGCTTGGTGTAGTCGTGCACGATCGCCTGCACGGCCTGGATGTGATGCGTGATCAGGTCCGGGGGCACCTTGTCGAGATCCGGCGCGTGCTCGATGATCCGGCACAGGCTGTCCGCCGTGGCGGCGGCCGATGGATATCCGAAGGTCGCAGCGTCGCCCTTGATGTCGTGGGCGGCGCGGAACAGTTCCGCGCAGGTCTTGTCGTTGAAGCCGTGCCTGACGATCGCGGCATGAGCCGCCGTCAGGCGGTCAGCCTCGACCGCCATCCAGGTCTTGAACTCGCCGGAGAGGCCGGCCAGCGCCCTCTCGGCGCGCAGGACCGGATCGTCGGGATCCGCGTCGCCGCCGACGCGTCGCAACACCTTGCGCAGCGGATTGGGCTGGGTGATGACGTGGTGGTCGGGGTAGCTTTTGATGTCGAGCGGCGAAGGTTTTTCCTTTGCCATCGCGGGCCTCACTTCAGATGGGGGAACGGGCCTTGTCGAGCAGCGACGGCTGCTGAAGGATTTCGGCGAGGCCGCCAACACGGCGTTCGGGGCCCATATAGGCAGCGTTGGTGTTGCGGCGGCGGTCGGGGCCGAAATAGGTTTTGGTCTTGATGAAAGGCCGCGGATTGGCCACGACGTTGAGGATGCGCTGATAGAGGCCCTTGGCCGAGATCGGCTTGGCCAGGAACTCGGTGACCCCGGCATCGCGCGCCACCGTCACGCGGCGCTTTTCGGAATGGCCGGTCAGCATGATGATCGGCGCGTAGGGGTTGCCCTTGGATTCCGGCTGCCGGATCATCTGCGTCAGTTCGAGACCATCGAAAATCGGCATCGACCAGTCGGTGATGACGATGTCCGGAACGTAATGGGTGTACATTTCCAGCGCGGTCGCGCCGTCCTCGGCTTCATAGGCCTCGCGCGCGCCAAACGAGTGCAACAGCGTGCGCAGGATACGCCGCATGTGTGGGTTGTCGTCGCAGAGAAGGAACCGCAGCTTGTTGAAATCGATACGATACATGGCCGGCCTTGAGCCATCACCGGCGACACTGGCGTCGGTATAGCGGCGTTAACCATATCGTGGCGGCGGTTAATGAAGCGTTGCGAAGGACGCGGTCGGAAGCGCAGGGTGGTCAAGACCCACGGCAAAGCCGGACTTCAAGTGCCGAACTGCTCCATCAGGATGCGTTCCTCCAGGCTATGCCCGGGGTCGAACAGCATCCGCATCGCGATCGTGGTGTCGGACAGCACCTCGACACGCAGCACGTCGCGCGCCTCGTCGTGATCGGCCACCGCGGCCACGGGACGTTTCTCCGCCTCGAGGATCTCGATCACCACATAGGCGCTGTTGGGGAGTAGGGCGCCGCGCCAGCGGCGCGGCCGGAAGGCGCAGATCGGGGTCAGGGCCAGCAGCGCCGCATTGATCGGCAGGATCGGGCCCTGCGCGGAGAGATTATAGGCGGTGGAACCTGCGGGCGTGGAAACCAGGACGCCGTCGGCGATCAGCTCGTGCATGCGCTCGCGCTCGTCGATCAGGATGCGCAAGCGCGCCGCCTGGTGGCTCTGGCGGAACAGGGCGACTTCATTGATGGCATGGTGGACATGCACGACGCCATGGACGTCGGTCGCGCGCATCAAAAGCGGATGGATCACCGATTCCTCCGCGTCGGCCAGCCGACCACGCAGGTCGTTGGTACTGAACTCGTTCATCAGGAAGCCGACGGTGCCGCGATGCATGCCGTAGATCGGGGTTCCCGTCCGCATATTCTGGTGCAGCGTCTGCAACATCAGTCCGTCACCGCCGAGCGCCACCACGACATCGGCGTCTAGAGCATCACAATTGCCGTAGAGCTCGGCAAGCCGCGCAAGCGCCGCTTGCGCCTCTGTTCCTGAGCTCGCGACAAAGGCGATCCGCTCGAACTTGCGGGCAGCCGCAACCTGTTGCGGACGCTCGGCGCTGCGCCCATCCCCTGGCAAATTGGTGGCATTGGTCATGAAATGGCGGGCTCGTGTGGTGCAGGGGCGACGCGATCAGGTCTCTATAGAACCTTGCGGGCCTTTGTCGAGACGGACCGTGCTCGCCTGCTGTTTTTTTCCGGCCCGTTCGGCCTGTCGGCCAGCAAAAGGCGCGCAAATCTCTCATTTCTCCTGAAGGCTGCGCACCGGCTCCCAACCGGTCACCGGTCCGTCCTTCGCCGCCTGTCGCGCGCGGTCGCAAAACAATGCATTCGGCTGGTCGTGCTCCGCGGAGCGCGCGAAGCTCGCCGCGGCGAGCGCAAACTCCTGTGCGCGCCAATGCGACAGGCCAGTCGCATAGTCCGCCATCGCGGTTCGTTGTGCCGCCGTCATTTCCGCCGCGAAGGCGAGCAGCTCGTGGATCTTCAGGGATTGCGTGCGTCCCTTGACCCTGATGGTGTCGAGTTCTCGCCATGCAAATCCGTCGCCCGCCAGTGCCACTGTGGTGTCGGATGCGATGATCGTGGTGCCATAAAACCTATTGGCGCCCTCCAGCCGCGAGGCGAGATTCACCGCGTCGCTCATGACCGAGTAATTGAAGCGGCGTTGTGAGCCGAAATTGCCGACCAGCGCCGAGCCGGTGTTGATCCCGATCCGCTGCGAGATCTTGTGGCCTTGAAAGGCCCTCGCCTCGCGGTTCAGCTCGGCGAGGCGGGCGCTGCAGCCGAGCGCCGCCCGCGCCGCGCTCGCGGCATGATGAACGTCATCGAGTGGCGCGCCAAAGATCGCGACCACGGAATCGCCGATATATTTGTCCACGTAGCCTCCGAAAGCTTCGATCACGTCCGTCATCGCCGACAGGTAGGCATTGGTCAGCGTCATCAGCGCGTCCGGCGGCAATCGCTCTGCGATCTGCGAAAAATCCGCGATGTCGGAGAAGAAGATCGTCACCTCGCGCGTTTCGCCGCCAAGCTGAGGCGGCTTGTTCGAGGCGAGCATCTTGTCGATCACGCGCGGGGCGAGATAGTAGGAGAAGCTCCGCTGCAGCAGCCGCCGCTCCCGGTCGGAAATGACGAAGCGATAGCCGGTTGTCGCGACCAGGGCGGCCAGGCCGGCTCCGATCGGCTCGACCAGCGGCAGAACCAGGGTGTGGCTGAAGGCGAATGTCGCAGCACCCAGGTAAAGTGCGCCGCTGCCGAAATAGGCCGCCGTTGCGCCGATCGGCTTCAATTTCCGCGCTAGCGCGGCCGACAACAGTGCGAACAGGGCGGTGATGAGAAGAACGTGCGGCCCTCGGAATTCGCTTGCGGCGTCGTTACCGATCAGGTTGTTGACCGCGGTCGCATGGATATAGACGCCGGCGATCGAACTGCGGTCGAAGCGGCCGGCAACTGGCCGTTCCGCGAGCGCGCAGCGCGGCCGTCGCGCGCCTTCGCTGCGCGTTGCGAAGCGCTTGGAGGTGAGGCGGCGGTCTTGCTGATCCTCCACTGTGCCGATCAGAACGACTTTCCCCTCGAATTCGCGGCGGAAATAGTCCTTTTCGCCATTGCTGGCGCACTGGCGAAGGTCGGCGAACGAATAGGTCGGAAGGTCGTCGCTGCCGCCATCGAAATTGAGCGTCATCGTGTTCGGCACATCGCTTGGGATGCGATAGCCGGCAAGCGTCACCGAGCCATCTGTATTGGTCTCTAGCTGCGTCCCGATCGCCCGTGACGCCAATTCGAGCGCCATGCCCGGGATTGGATGACCATCGACGACGAAGCTCAGCGGCATCCGGCGGACGACGTCGTCGCTGTCGATATAGACGTTCAGCGGCCGGATGTTCTGCTGCTGGCGGACCGCGATGCGCTGGCCGGGAGAGGGACGGAGCGGCTGATCGCCGCGAAGCTGCTCGCCGAGCACGACCTTGCCGGCGGAAGCCCCCGCCGCCAGCGCTCGCAGGAAGTCGCGATCGAAGCCGCGCATCCGGTCCCCAAAAGTGCTTTCGCCGAACGGGATCTCCGATTGCTCGATCGAGGTGGGGAAGATCATGTCGAAACCAACAACCTTGGCGCCGCCATCCAGCACGGCGTTGAGGACGCGTGCCATCTCGCCGGTCCAGGTGAGCGTTGGAGAGCCTTTGAACGGCGGCGTCTCGTAGGTCTCCTCGTCGATCGCGACGACAACCGTCGGACTCCTGGCCGGATCGTGCCGGGGGCCGAACATCTCCCACCGCAGCAGCGTCAGAATGTCGATCGAGAGGCCGCGCCACTTGTCGAACGGCGGCGAGACCAGCGCCGCAGCACAGACAAGTGCGATCGCGGACATCGCGAGCGTGTCGCGCATCATGCGCCCGATGGTCAACGCCTTGGGCCTAGTCCATCTGCAGCAGGCGACCGAGCAGCGGTGTCGCGCCCGGCTTTGACTGAGGATCGATGCGAAAAACGATCCTGGATTCCTTGAAGCGTGCGACATAGGTGCCGCCGGGGACCAGGGCGCGATTGGTTCTGGCAAAGTCGAAGAACCTGCCCTTGATCTGGTTTCCGCCGATTTCAATCTTCTGGCGCTCCCCGGCCTCGTCGAGCCGTTCAAGCATGAGCGTGCCACGGCCCGTCGCCTCGAAGATCGGCGAAGCGCCATAGAGGGTCAGTTGGGGCGCGGGCGGCGCGGCGATGCCGCGCACGACGGTGGCCGCGGCCTCGCTGGTCTCGCGCACGGTCGCGTGGGCGTTGCTGGCGTCACAGTCGACAGTCTCGTCCTTGACGTCGGCAAGATGCACCTTGCTCTCATCGCTCCCGACGATCACGGTTCCGATCCCGCTGATGGTCTGGCGGCGGCACGATTTCAGATAGCTCAGAACGATCGAGCCCCCCGGACCGATCTTGATGACCTGGCCTGGTGTCACATAGTCCATGTATTCAGCCCCGGTCACCTTGCCCTGGAGCTCCTCCACCAGCGCAACCGGCGGTTCGGCGACCGCTGCTCCGGTCAATCCGATCAATCCAGTAACTGCAATCAGGATGGCTCTCATGATTTCATCTCCGCGATGGCTATCGCCGTCGATTCGGGGCGCGATCAAAAGCATGCCTCGGTCGCATCGCGACTGTTCGGTTAGCCGAATGAGTAGCACACCTGCCCGATCACAGTTGAATTCAATGTGACTGGAATCACGGTCATCGCGGGCATAAGTCCCGGCGGGTGAGAGCGGAAAATCGACCCTTTTCGGACAACCGGCCGTCACATGGCTGCGCCACACGGCGGCTCGCGGGCGGTATCCGATCATGGAAACGAGCGGAAACGCGATGCGGGGAGGAATGATGATGTACGATGGTCTTCATGCGTTGCGACGAAGCTCGATCGCGATCACGGCGCTCGCAATCATCGGTTGTTTTGCCTGCACTGCCGCCCGCGCCGAGGAGGCGCCGCCCGCGCCACCGGCTGCGTCTGCCGCGCCGTCAGCCCAAAAGGGCGGAGGCGGGCGCGCCAGCACGCCGCCCGCTTCACAGGCCACGGCCGAGCAGCACAAATTGCCGCCGGATTCGACGACCAAGCAGAGCCTCGAACTGCCCGGCCGTACGCTCGCCTTCACGGCAACGGCGGGCTCGATCCGCCTGTTCGACGACAAGGGCGAGCCGCAGGCCGACATCGCCTACACATCCTATCAGCTTGACGGGACCGATCGCGCGACGCGCCCGGTGACCTTTGTCTTCAATGGCGGACCGGGCTCCGCGTCGGCCTGGCTGCAGTTCGGCAATAACGGGCCGTGGCGGCTTGCCATCAATGCCGATGCGGTGACGCCATCGGCCGAGCCCGAGCTCAAGCCCAATGCCGAGACCTGGCTGGATTTCACCGATCTCGTCTTCATCGATCCGGTCGGCACCGGCTACAGCCGCTTCGTTGCATCCGGCGAGGACGTGCGCAAGCGGTTCTTCTCGATCGACGGCGACGTCGCCTCGATCGCGGTCATGATCCGCCGCTGGCTGGAAAAATACGATCGCCTGCTGTCACCGAAATACATCGCCGGCGAAAGCTATGGCGGCATCCGCGGACCAAAGCTTGTCCGCAACCTGCAGACCCAGCAGGGCGTCGGTGTGCGCGGACTGATCCTGATCTCGCCGGTCCTGGACTTCCGCGATCGTTCGGGCTCGAGCATCCTGCAATTTGTCGCGAGCCTGCCGACCTTTGCGGCGGTCGCGCGGGAGGCCAAGGGGCCGATCACACGGGATGACCTCGCCGAGGTCGAAAATTATGCGCGCGGCGATTTCCTGACCGACCTCGCCAAAGGGCAGGCCGATGTCGAAGCCACCAACCGGCTCGCCGACAGGGTCGCGCAGCTCACCGGAATCGATCAGGCGGTGAGCCGGAGGCTTGGTGGACGCTTCGATATCACCGAGTTTCGCCGCGAGTTCGATCGTCGCGACGGCAAGGTGACCGGACGCTATGACGCCTCCGTCCTCGGCATCGATCCGTATCCGGATTCCAGCTTCTTCCATTTCGACGATCAGTCCGGAGATGCGTTGTCGGCGCCGGTGACCAGCGCCGCTGTCGATCTCACCACGCGCAAGCTGAACTGGCGCCCGGACGGCTCCTACGAGCTTGGCAATCCCAGTGTCGAGCGCGCCTGGGATTTCGGCCGCGGCGATGCCGAGTCGGTCACCCAACTGCGCCAGATTCTCGCGCTCGATCCGAAGCTGAAGGTGTTGGTCGCGCACGGTCTGTTCGATCTTGCGACACCCTATTTCGGTTCGAAGATTCTGCTCGACCAGTTGCCGGGCTTCGCGGCGCCGCCGCGGGTCCAGCTCGTGGTCTTTCCGGGCGGTCACATGTTCTATGCCCGCGACGCCTCGCGAAAGGCGCTCCGCACGGAAGCCGAGGCGCTGATGAAGTAGGTCGAAATAGAAACCGGCGCAAACTTGCGTTCGCGCCGGTTTCTTCAGCGATGAAAGTCGAGCTTAGTAGACGAGGCCGGTGCCCGGGGGCTTGGCCATCGCGTCGGCGAGTGAGCGGTATTCCGGAGCGTCGGTGCCGACCAGCATCGCGATGCGATTCAGGTGGTACTGCGCCTGTTCGCGGTTGCCCTGCTCGAGCGCCCAGAGGCCGTAATACTGCCAGGTGCGCACGTGGTCGGGATCGGCCGCCAGCGCGCGCTCATACCAGACCTGCGACTGCTTGTAGTCGCCGAGCTTGCGATAGGAGTAGCCGATCAGGTTGGCGACGTCGGCACGATCGTCCTGTCCCAACGCCTTCAACTGCTCGATCGCGTTCGCATAATCGTGGCGATCGTAGATCGTCGTGTAGGCAGTACGATAACCCGCGAGGAATTTCGGATCTTCGATGCTGGAGCTCTTGTCGCCCTTCTTCTTGTCCTTCGTGCTCGAAGCCGGCGGAGAGGGGGTGTCGCTGCCGGCCGCGTAGGCCTTCGTGAATAGCGGAGCAGCGGTCACCGCCATCGAGAACATTGCCAGCGTCAAGACCCGGGTCGCAACTTTGTTCATGCATTTCTCCTGATTTGCGTTCGGCGATCTTGCAATTGATGCCTGCGGACGTGAACCCCCAAGCGCGCCGAACATTCCCAGCCTTTCGCCTATATTTGCGAAGATAGTGTGCCGACAATGGCACAACATGCCGGCCATAACGTGACGGCGAATGCGACGCAAAACATGACGAAGTTGTCATGGAGATGAACAGAGTCTGGCCCATCACTTCAGGAGGCATTCAGTGCGCCGACACTAGGCTCCTCAGCATGATCGAACAGCCCGGGCTCTCCGGCCAGCTGAAGATCCCTAATCGAACAGGAGATGACCATGCTGAAAACGATTTCCGCAGCTCTGCTCGCGACCTCGCTGATCGCCGCGCCGGCGTTCGCGGCCGGTACGAAGAACACCATGGCACCGACCGCTCAGACGACGCAGAGCACGGCCGATGCCAAGACCGGCGCGACGACAAGCGCGAAGACCACTGCCAAGAGCAGCGTCGCAACCAATACCAAGTCCAAGGCGATGAACGCCAATGCGCGGATGGGCAAGCATCACAAGAAGCACATCAGCCATGCGCGCTATCACAAGCAGCACAAGGTTGCGGCCTTGAAGACCAAGACGCATGCAAAGATCCAAGCGAAGGCGCCGGTCAAGACCAGCGCGAAGGTCAGCTTCAAGCAGGCTCAGCCAGCCAGCAAGCGCGGTTGATCAATCGTCCATCGCCGCGTGTTGATCAGGCCGTGTTGATCAAGCCACGCTGATCAAGCCGTGTTGACCAAGCTTTGGGCCGGCCCGCATCAGTCTCGCCCCTCATGATGCGGGCCGTCCGGACGGGCGGACCCGGGACGTGGTTTCCCTTTTGCATACGGTCTCAAGCGCGATCGGTCAGGTCGAATCGCCGTCGCGCTTTGGGCTTTTGCGCGCATGGTTTGTTCGGAAAACCGCTTCGCACTTTTCCGGATCATGCGCTAGAAAGCGCGTGGGAATCGCGGGTGGTCTTGGAAGGCGGGTTGCCCTTGTCGATGTCAGCAAGGTTTTTGGCGGTCGCGCTGTTGCCGATCGTGCTCACGGCTTGTGCCGGCAGTGAGACTTCAGGAGGCATGAGCTTCACCGGCGATCGCGGGGTTGCCGACCAGCCTTATCCCAACAACTATCGCGCCGAGATCCTCGCGTTCATGCACACCTATCTGAACAGCCCTGTCGGTGTTCAGGAGGCCATGATGGCCGAGCCGGTTCAGCGGACCGTCGGCGGCAGGATTCGCTACGTCAGTTGCCTGCGCTATTCGGCGAAGGACGCCGACGGCAGCTATCACGGTGCTGGAGAGCGCGCGGTCGTCTATGTCGATGGCCGGCTCGACCGGATCATCGAGAAAGCGGCAGAGGTGTGCGCCGGCGTCACATACGCGCCATTCCCGGAGCTCGAGAAAATGGTCCGTTAGGGCGAGGGCGCCTCCCGATCACTTTCCGGCGAGCGATCAATCCGCATTCTTCACATCTGCGACGAAACAAAGGGGGCGTTCTGGCGTTTTCCCGGCGGAACGATGCCATGGACCCGTTGTTGCTGCGCTGCAACAGTTGCAAAGGGCCGCCGCAATTCGCACCTGCGGGGCGGTAACGAAATATATCCGAAGCGTAACTAATTGCGGCCCATGTTGTTTGCTAAAGGGCGTACCGAGACGATGGGGATCTTCATGAGAAGGCTTCTGGTGGGAGCGGCCGTCTGCGCAGCTGTAGCGGCTCCGGCCGCAGCAGCCGACATGACGTCGCCGAAATACACCAAGGCGCCGGCCATGACCGCCCCGCAGGCGATCTACGACTGGACCGGCTTCTATATCGGTGGCCACCTTGGCGGCGCGTTTGCCGGCGGCAACGGTTTGGAGGGGACGAACGGCCGGTTTCTAGGCGGTGTCCAGGGCGGTTTCGACTATCAGTTCGCCCCGAACTGGGTGATGGGCCTCGAGGCCCAATATAGCTGGCTTAACCGGAACACGACCGGCGCGACCTTTCCGGGCGGCGTCGTCGTCACTGGCAGGAACGACCAGCTCGGCTCGGTGACCGGCCGCATCGGCTACACCTGGGGACCCGCCCTGGTCTACGCCAAGGGCGGCTTCGCCTGGCGCGACAACAATGCGATCGGGGTGAGCGTTGCCGGGGCACCGGCGGCCTTTGCCACCACGGGCAACAACAAGGACGGCTACACCGTCGGCGCCGGCCTCGAATACATGTTCGCACCGAACTGGTCGGCCAAGGCCGAGTACCAGTACTACAATTTTGGCAATACGACTTTCACCGCAGGCCCTCCGGCGATTGTCGGAACCCGGGTCAAAGATGACGAACACTCCGTCAAGCTTGGCGTGAGCTATCGCTTCGGCTGGGGCGGTCCGGTCGTCAACAAGTAGCCGCCCGAGGCCCCTCGGCCCCATCGGCAATGCGCCGCTTGCAGCTCAGTCCCCTGTTTTCAGAATAGGCGCAGCACGTCGGTGCCCGACGCTGCTTTGCAAAAAAAATGCGAAGGGTCGTGAAACTTTCTTCAGCTACGGCTATTATGAGATCGCCGGGCTGGGTGGAAAAACAACAATGCGTATTTGGGCGTCGGTATTTCTTCTATCTCTGATTGTGCAGCCGTGCCTTGGCCAGACTGTCCTGAAATCCGAGCCCCTGATGCTCCTGCCCTACGAAGTCGCCTTCGTTCAGGACGCCTCGTGCCCTGACGGCAAGGTGCTCAAGGTCACCGGGGCCATCAGGGGTCTGCATCGCAAAAAGGTTTGCGTCGAGCTTCCCTCCGAACAGGCTTCGCTGGTTGCGGCGACGCCCTGATCCCTCAACCAATCCCTCTGCTGGTTCACGTTTCAACGGGCCGGCGCCGCGCTCGATCGTGCGCGTTCCGTGCGGATTGGCATGCGGAAATTCGCACGTTTTCCGCTGCCGATGCGGGAGGCCCTGAGTCGTTAACCAGTGGTGAATCCCGCGAAAAAGAATCTCTGGGACTCCATCCGTAGAATCGCCGGATGGTTCCTCCATGGGAACGACCCCCCACACATTCTGCCACGGTGTGCAGCTCCCGCTGGCGATCGGGCTGGTGATCGCCTGTGCGGCCAATCTGGCGCTGGCCTATGCGTGGCTCTGAAGCCGCGTGACCCCGCGCCGCGCCCGCTTCTGCGGCCGTCGCGAACCCGGCCTGCGATCTGAGCCCTGCCTTTTCCTCGGAAGGCAGCACCATCGCGCGAGCCCTCAGGTCAGGCCCTCAGGGCTGCGGCCTGCGGGGCTGGACGCCTGCCGCCGGCATCGGGGACGGCGTGCTGTCTGGACGTCGGACGTCTGCAGCGCCAGCCAGTCCGCCGGCCGCCGGTGGCAGTTCGTCGATCTCCGCACGCAGCCTTGCTAGCGTCGCGTTGAAATATTCGTGGCGCTCCCGGTTGAAGCGCTCCTGATGTGCGCGGAACGCTGCGATTCGCGCGCGGATTTCGGTCGTCATGCTGACCTGGTCGAACCGCCGTGAGGCCGGAGGGGCCGCCGGTTCGCTGGGAGCCTCGCGTGTCGTTTGCTGGATCTTGGCCGGCGGCGCGGCGGTGAGGGGTTGCACGCTGTTCGGTACGACCGCGTCGCGGGGGACGGGTCTTGTGACTGGCCTTGCGCCCGACCGGCCAGTGTCGGCTGACCTGCGGGCGACCGCTTCGACAAACGCCTTCGTTTGCGCGATCAACGCATCGCGCTCCTCGATCCACTTCATGACGCCACCTCAACCCACGGTAATTCCAGCAAAGAGGTGTTGTTGAAGCAAGAGACACCCCTGTTGGTTCTGGGGACAACCCCGAGTTTAGTTCCGGAGGTGACTAAATTGTTACAGATTGCGCCCGGTAGCGGGCAAATGAGCCTGACCATCGCGAGCGATGAGGGAAGCGATGGAGCCAGCGGCAACGCCAACGCTAATCGCGCCGAGGGGACCGAGTGGTGCCGGCTGAGGGGATTGAACCCCCGACCTTCAGTTTACAAAACTGCTGCTCTACCGCTGAGCTAAGCCGGCGATCTCGGGAATCGGATGAGGCGATATCAGCGCCCGGCGACCCGTGCCTGCCGTGATCGTCTTCGGAGACGGCGGGGGCGCGCCGTCAAATACCAGACTTGCCCGGCGAGGGCTACAGCCCGCGCACCGGCAAAAACGCTTGAGCTTTCCCGCGGGCCTCTGCCAGAGCACGAGGCGAGGTGTCATCAGCCGAAAGAAACAGGTTTCCCATGCAAACCCGTGACATCGACTATTTTGACGGCGCGGCCCGGCTCAACGGCTATCTCGCAATGGAGGCCGGCGCTGCTCGCCGGCCGGGTGTGCTCGTCTTCCACGAGGGGCTGGGGCTCGGTGACTTCGCCATGCAGCGTGCGCGCAGGCTGGCGGGACTTGGCTATGTCGCCTTCGCAGCCGACATGTTTGGCGATCGAAGGCAGGCCCATGACCTGCAGGAAGCAGGCGCGCTGATCGGCCCGCTTCGCGGCAATCCGGCGGCGCTGCGGCAACGCGCCCGCGCCGCGGTCTCTGTGCTTGCCGCCTTGCCCGAGGTCGATGCGAACAGGATTGCCGCGATCGGCTTCTGCTTCGGCGGTGCCGTCGCGCTCGAGCTTGCGCGCGACAATGCCGATCTCAAGGCGGTTGTCAGCTTCCACGGCGTGCTCACCAGCAAGAGTCCGGCGCGCGAAGGCGAGGTGAAGGCCGCCATCCTGGTGCTGACCGGCGCCGACGATCCGCTCGCGCCGCCAGACCAGGTCCTGGCCTTTGCCGACGAGATGCGTGCCGCGAAAGTGCGCGACTGGCAGGTCGAGACTTATGGCAATGCGCTGCACGGCTTCACCAATCCGTCGGCCGACGGCTCGATCATGCGCGACGCGCTCCATGACCCGTGCGCCGACCGCCGGTCCTGGGCGTCGATGCAGCGTCTGCTCGAGGAAGTGTTTGACGACGGGGTACGATGAACTGATTGCTGCCGGAGAGCCGGAAGTAACCGGCCTTCACGGCCGCGTGGCGATCAGGAAGGCTTTCGCGGCCGTTCGAACTCCGCCGTCAGCACCGCGGCACCTTCGCCGTCCTCGTCGCCCTCAGTGTCGTGCTTGCGGGCCGCAATGCATTTCTGGACCGCGTTCAAGAGCTCGAAGACCCTGCAGGGCTTCTGCAGCGCTGCTACCGCGCCGAGCCGCACCGCCATGCCGAGAAAATCCGGCACGCCGTTCCTGGGATCGGTGAAGGGAAAGCCGGACATCGCGACGAAAGGCAGGTCCGGATCGCATTTTTTCAGTTCGTGGATGGTCGCTAGTCCATCCATTCCGTCCATGAACATGTCGATGATCACGGCGTCGAAGCGCGCGCTGCCGATCAGCTTGAGCCCGGTTGCACCATCAGGTGCGAGCACGACGTCGTAGCCATTCTTCTGCAGCAGGGCCTGGATCGCGTGACGGATCGAGTGATCGTCGTCGATGACGAGGATGGTTGGCATTCGCTGCCCCGAGAGAAGAAGGAAAGCGCAACGCAAATGGCCTATGCGACGGGTACCGAGATACTTGCGATTCGGTGCTCAGGCAGGCGATGCGATCATATGGGAGCAATGCAACCAGCCGAATCAAATCAACGTAACCCATGGTTATTGTGGCAACAATCCGTACGATCCACAGGGTGCGGCGGCGCCGTGAACAATGTTTTCTGAGCCGGGAAGGCAGCCCGCTACCGCGCTCATGCGCAGTTCAACCGAAGTTTTAGCATGCCGCACATTTCCCTTGCGTGTTGAACAACGAAGCGTGACAGGGTGCGTGGCGGCATGTTCGCCGCCGCATCGACGTGAGGGTAAACGAGCTCGGACAAGACGATACGGATCCGGTGCAACCGATGCAGAAAGATGGTGGAGAGCGCGATCACCTGTTGGCCGCCGTGGTGGAGTCGGCGGAGGACGCCATCATCACCAAGACGCTCGAAGGCACGATCACGAGCTGGAATCGCGCCGCGGAGACTCTGTTCGGCTATTCCGCCCGCGAAGCCATCGGGCAATCGATTGACATCATCGTGCCCGCCGACCGCCGCGGCGAGGTGCTGGAGATCGTCGCGACGATCGGCAAGGGCGGGCGCGTCCGCCATTTCGAGACCGTTCGCCAGGCCAAGGACGGCCATCTTATCGAAGTTTCGCTGAGCGTCTCGCCGGTGCGTGCGCCAAGCGGCGAGATCATCGGCGCCGCCAAGATTGCGCGTGAGCTCTCGGAGCAACGCTTTGCCGAGCCGGCGTTCCAGTTCGCGATCGAGTCGTCGCCTGGCGGCGTGCTGGTCATCGACGGCTCCGGCAAGATCAACCTGGTGAACGCGGCGATCGAGCGCCTGTTCGGCTATAGCCGCGCCGAGCTGCTCGGCCAGCCGGTCGAGATTCTGATCCCCAGCGAGTTGCGCGATGCCCATGTCAAGCATCGCGCGAATTTCTACGCCAGTCCGGTCGCGCGCCCAATGGGCATCGGCATCGACCTGGTCGGGCGGCGCAAGGATGGGTCGAAATTCCCGATCGAGATCGAGCTCAATCCGATCCGCTCGCGCCAGGCCGTGATCGTGATGGCGACGATCCACGACATCACCGAGCGCCTGCAGCTCCGCCAGGCGCAGAAGATGGAGGCGGTCGGCCTCCTGGCCGGCGGGGTCGCGCATGACTTCAACAACCTGCTGCTCGTCATTCTCGTCTATGTCGAGATGCTGCGTGACGAATGCAGCGCCAGCGATCCGCGCTTGCAGGAGGTCGAGGAGATCATCCGCACCATCGAGCGCGCGCAGGTGCTGACGCGCCAGCTCCTGGCGTTTTCCCGCAGGCAGCCGATGCAGCCTGCTGTCGTCGACCTCAGCGACGCGGTGGCGAACATCCATTCGCTGCTGCGCAGGGTGCTGCCGAGCAGCATCGAGATCGTCACCGTCGTCGCGGAGGACGTCTGGCCGGTGTTCGTGGACCGTGGGCAGCTCGAACAGGTCGTGATGAATCTTGCGGTGAACGCGCGAGACGCAATGAAGGAGGGGGGACGCTTCGGCATCGAGATCAGGAACGTCAAGATCGATCAGCCCGATCACGGCGTCCCGGCCGGCGAATATGTGGAGATGGCGTTCGCGGACACCGGCAGTGGTATCAGCCCGGAGGAGCTCGATCGCATCTTTGAGCCTTTCTACACCACCAAGGGCCGCGGCAGCGGCACCGGGCTCGGGCTTGCAACCTGTTACGGCATCATCACCCAGGCCGGCGGACAGATCGCGGTGCGCAGCGAGCTTGGCAGCGGGACCACCTTCACGGTGTTGCTGCCGCGCAGCCGCCTTGCGCCGGAAGTCGCCGCACGCCCTGCCGACGTCGCCCATTCGAAGGGACTTGAGACCATCCTGGTGGTCGAGGATGATCGCTCCGCCATGCACGCCGCGGCGGCGGCGTTGCAGCGGGGTGGCTATTCGGTGCAGATGGCGGCGAACGGCGAGGAAGCGTTTCGCCTGCTGGAAAGTCGTTCCGGCGAGATCGATCTGGTGCTGAGCGACGTCGTCATGCCGCGGCTCGGCGGTCCCGAGCTTGCCGCGCGTGTTGCCATTACCTACCCAAAACTTCCGGTGGTGTTCATGACCGGCTATTCGCCGGACCCGATCCTCAGCCAGGGCAAGGAGAAGCGCATCGCCAATCGCCCTGTCATTCTGAAACCGTTCCGCGGCAATGAACTCCTGGCCTTCGTCCGGGACGCGCTCGACAACAAGGGGCGATGAGCGGGGCTTTTTCGCCGAGCCGCGCGCGTGGGGCCCGGGCGAGCCGGTTAACTTTTGCGCGGCAATCCGCCGTTTAACACAATTTCATCCCCGGCGCGTTAGGCTTACCGGCAAGTTAATCCGCGCCTTTAACCCATGGTTGCGCGGCGTCTGCTAGGGTTGTGGGGGGCTTGAGGAAACATGTACGCAGTGCGCCATCTCGTGGCATTGGCTTTTCTGATCGGAACGACCAGCGCCGGGCTCGGCGAGGGCTTCGATCGTGTCATTCCCGGCCGTCCCGGCGTCGCCGTCATCATCAACGGCCTTGACGTCTCCTACGCGGTCATCGAAGGCGAGTTCGGGCTCGGCCGGGGCAATCCGGTCCCCAAGACGATCTATGGTGCGCGCCCGATCGCGCCCGAGCCGCCGGTCGGTCATTACTATCCGAGCCTGGGCCTCCGGCCCGGCTATGGACGGCTCGAGATCGAGCCTCCCGGCAACCGCAAGCTGCCGCAGCCCGCGGAAAGCTATTACCGCTCATGGTCGGCGCAGTCGGCGCCGCTGCCGCCGCAGAGCGATGTGCCGCCAAATCCGCCGCCGATCGTGGTCGGGCCAGAGATCAATCTGCAAGAGGACGGGCCAGGGATCCCTGGAGCAATCCCAAAGTCAATTCCGAAGCCGCCCAACTAGAGCATGATCCGGAAAAGTGCGTCACGGTTTTCCGAAAAGATCGTGCTCAACAACCAGGTAGATAAAAACGATCAACAGGAGAGCGAGTTATGCGTCAGTCCATTTCGAGTGCGCTCGCGGCGTTAGCCGCAGTCACGGTCAGCGCCGTGCCTGCCTTGGCCTGCGGCTATGGCGGGTGTACGCCGTGCGCCACGCCGTGCGCGCAAGCCTACACGCCGACCTATAGCGGCTGCGCCACGGGCTGCAACAGCGGGTGGGCCTTTGAGCACCTCGCTGAACCCACCACGCAATATTACTATGCGAACCAGGGCCCGACCTATAGCGGTCCGGGCGCGTTCGCGCCGGTTCCGGGCTACGAGGAAAGCACAGTATCAGGCTCGGACGCCTATCGCACGCAGCCCTATTACGGCTATCAGGGCGGCCGCTACGCCAGCGCCACGACCCATTATTATGACGGCGCTGGCGTCGCGGGCCCAGCCGTGTACGGCTATCGCTGGCACCACCGTCATCCCTACCATTGGGGTGGCTATCGCTACGGCTACCGGTATCACCATAGCCCGCGTTACGGCTACATGCCTTACTACGACGGCCATCGCGTGCTGCGCCGCTATTACTGAGCGGGGGAACGCTTGCAATCCCACGCCCGTTCGCGAGCGGGCAGTTGCTTGTCCAAGGGATCAACCCATCAGGCCGAGCCGGCTCGCGCCGACATAGAGCGCAAGCACCGCCGCGTTGGAGACGTTGAGGCTCTTGATGCTGCCGGGCATGTCGAGCCGCGCAAGGTGGCTGCAGGTCTCCCGCGTCAACTGCCTAAGTCCCTTGCCCTCGGCCCCCAGCACCAGCGCGAGCGGCTTGCGCAATGCGATTGTCGCAAGATCCTCAGTCCCGGCGCTGTCGAGACCGACGGTCAAAAAGCCGCGCTCGTTGAGCTGCGAAAGCGCCCGGGCGAGATTTTGAACCGTCACCAGCGGAACCAGCTCCAGCGCGCCTGAGGCGGATTTGGCGAGCACGCCGGTCGCCTCCGGGCTGTGGCGCGCCGTCGTGACGATGGCCTTCACCGCAAATGCGGCGGCCGAGCGCAAGATCGCGCCGACATTGTGCGGATCGGTGATCTGGTCGAGCACCAGCACGATGCCCTCTGGCGCGAGCGTGTCGATGTCGGGTGAGGGCAGGGGATCGGCTTCGGCGTACAATCCTTGATGCACGGTATCGGGACCAAGCAGCCGGTCGATCTCGGCGGGGCGGACGATGTCCGGCGTGATACGGGTTGCGATGTCCTCCTCATCGAGCCGCCGCGCCGCGTTTTCGGTCAGCAGCAGCTTGCGAATGCGCCGCTTTGGATTGGCCAGCGCCAGGGTCACGGTATGCCAGCCATAGAGGATCGCCGGGCCGTCGGCGGGTCGTTCGCGCTCGCGCCAGGCCGGCTTGGGGCCCCGCCGTCCCGTTCTCTCGAACGGCTTGCCGCGTCCGGTCTGAAACGGTCGCTTTTTCTCGTGGTCGCTCATGGGAAGCTTGTGTCATGGGTTCCGGATTCTGGCAATTTTCACCCGATGGCTTGCGAATTTGGCGCTGGTGTTGGTTGACTTTGCCCCTTGGCTTCGCCCATAAACGCGCCCGGCTGCGAACCCCAACCGATTGGGCGTTGTCGCGGTCTTCACGCCCATGGCAGGTTCCGTCGCCGGCTCAAAACGGCCGGATCATCATGCCATCGAGCGGGGGAGTGTCCCGAGTGGCAAAGGGAGCTGACTGTAAATCAGCCGCCTCATGGCTTCGCAGGTTCGAGTCCTGCCTCCCCCACCATCGCCTAACGGTCTGACGGACTGCACAAATTTCGGTTGTTGAGAGGCTCGAAGAGCTTCGGTCGGGCGACCATTCGAGACCCGAAAAGAGACGCATCCGTGATCCTGGAGCAGATCGGCAAGGCATCGACTCTTCGTGGTCCGGCTGGGGCTGCGGCCGTCGAACGTAATCGATGCCATCGCCGAGGCGTTCGGCAACCTCGGCGCTGAACATGTGCGAGATCATTATTCTTGATGAATAAATACGCATCCTCGTTTAATTGAAATCTGAAAGCACGAAATCCGGGGACCTTCAGCAGTCCCGAAGCTCCGGTTGTCGCCCTCAATCGCACATGAGAAACGATACGCCGGCAATTTCACCGCGATGGCAACGTAGCCGTCGCCCGGCTGCAGCGGTGGCCGAGCTTCAGTGCAGATGGCGGGAAATCCTGCCTAATGGGCTGCGCGATGGTTTCGTAGCGCGAGTGGCTCGGATCCCGTATTCTCCTTGCACGCCCCGTCAGGGAATACCTTGTTGAAGCCTCATACGGGAGCCTGATAGGTCCGCGGGACGATAACTCCATCCGCCTCTCTAAAGGCCTTTCTTTAATCCTCCATCGAGGGCAGGCGATATTCAATGGTCGTTTTAATTTCACCGGTCATGAACCGGGGCTATCCTTGCCTTGCCGGGCTCAATGGTATTGTCGGCATCGCAGGTCCTCTCGCGGCCCGTCTCGGCTGAAAACGCTCAGTTTCCCCGTCCTTGCTCCTCGAGAGTCGGAAGAGAATGTTTCAAAGATGCCTCGCAATCCTGGCTTGGATCTCGCTGAGCTTGATCATTTTTGTCACCTTGTCCCCAATTGGACTTCGCCCCGTGCTCAGCCAAGATCCGTTGTACGAGAGGATCGTCGCTTACGCGTTCCTTGGCCTCTTCTTCGGGCTGGCTTACCCACGCAGGCTTTGGGTGACGCTCGGCTTCGTCATCGGCGCTGCGGTCATTCTCGAGGCTCTTCAAAACTTCACGCCCGACAGACACGGGCATCTGCAAGACCTCGCGGAGAAAGTATCCGGCGGTTGGTTGGGGGTGACCGTGGGAAATGTTTTCGGCAGGCACCTGCCGCGCCTCTGATCGGCTGCGATAAGGCTGAACCAGTGCAGGAGATTTGCGTGCGGCTATCGGTTGCCGGTTCAATCAGAGTTAAGTCGGCTATCGAGGGGGTATTCGGAAAATCAAAGCGCGCTTGAAAGCGGCGCGTGCCCGGACCAGATCGACCAGCGCAACATGCTTGAGCGGACCGGCATCCGCCACGATCCAGCAGGCAAACGCGGAGACCGCCAGCGGACCGAACCTAGCCCTGGGGCCATCGTTCCAACGAGCCAAGCCGCCCTCGACTGGCGAGGCCTGTTCCGGTCATGCGGCGGTTCGAGCTCGGTCGGCCCCGGAAAATGCCGGAGACGGCGCGCGTCCCGTTCCGCCGTCTTTGTCGCGGCGCTATCTCAACCAACAGCAGCGCTTTACGTACATGTTCACGCAACCGCTCCAACTCCCGCAATTGAGCAATGAGCAGGGCGGTCGTCTCGGTGACGGCCGTGATCCGCCGCTGAAGAGTCATCATTTGAAAACCCGTCTGAACAAATAAAAGCTTCAATTGTCCTTGACCAAAGAACCCGTAAAACTCCTGCCTCCGGTTAGAATTTACCTTCAAAACACGACAAAAAAGCGGCGGAAATCCGGCAGAGTGTCGAATTACTTCGAGCTCTGCCGAAAGCATCCAGCTCGTCGCGAATGGTTAATTAAACCATGCCACGAAAATAAAGGCTAACGAGAAAAATCTATGAAATTTGAACAAAAATCGTTCAGCGTCGTCTAACCATGAGAGGCATGTCTCCCTTGGGTCGGTATAATAACGCGTCTGGTGGAGGTCAGTGTGGAGAATTATGGGAGCGCCTTATTTAATCGGGCGCTATTGAATTCTTTGAGGAAGATCCGGGCGACCAAGACACGTTTTCATTTGTTAGACGCGTGCCGATCGACGCAGGCCGTGTTGGCCTCGCAGATCGAGCTTTGCGACGTTCTGCTGGACGAAATCCGAACGATAAGTTGTAGCCTGGAAAAGCGAAAAATTGGCGGCGGTGCGATAGGTCGCCGCGGCGCGGCGGCCAGGCGTAATCGCAGCAGCAGATATGTTGCTGTGCCGCAGACCGATCGCGTGAACCGCTCGAAACGGACGAAATAACCCCGCACCCCGGCGAAAGCTTGCGGATTTGACGCCAGTTGCGGTGACGAGCTTTTGCTCAACGGTCTTCCAACTCCCGCTGTTCTGCGATTATTTTGTGACGGAATAACACCCGAGCCTTGCGCCAAGCTGGCCAAAGTTCCGCGCATCGGTCCAGCCGGATGCGGCTTGTGCATCGCATTCTCATGCATGTCGCGGAAGCGACAAAATGCCGCCTGACGGGCGGTGTGCCGCCGGCAGTGCCGAAAACTCGCCTTTGCCTGAAACTCCGCGGCTTCCGGTGGCCTCGTGTCCTCGCCGGAACAAAACCCGCCTGCACTCCGTTACTCTTCGTCTCAAGGCCGGTAAAGCGCCCTATATTTTAGTATATTTGACCGCAACCGATGCGTGTAGTATTCGTTGGTTGATCCGGTCGGCGTCGCTTGTTGCTGGCCTCCGTTAATCCGTTCAATCCGGTTGATTGCGGGCTTGTCCCATCGAGGAAAACGACGTGGTCAGGTAGCTTGTTGATTAAAATGCAACTACTGGCCAAATTCTGACGGTTCCGCGCGGCGTGCCACTTGCGGAACGAGATACCTCGTTATATGACATTAATCGGACAAGATCGAAATCACAGATGCAGGGTCGCATGCTCCGATGAAGAAGATCGATTTAGAGGCGATGTCTTTCGATGACCTCTGGTCGCTCCACGAACAGATCAGCCAAATATTGTCCCTGAGGATCACGTCGGAAAAGCGCGAGCTTGAGAGGCGTTTGGCTGTTCTCAATCGCGGCAGGGACGTCATTGAGGGAAGAGATCAAGGTGCTGCGCCATCCTATGGTGCAAATGGAAAGGCGCGCCGTAAGTACCCCAGAGTCCTACCGAAATATCGCAACCCGCAGACGTCCGAGACGTGGTCCGGACGGGGCAAGCAGCCGCGCTGGTTGGTGGCTGCGATAAAAACCGGTGGCAAAATAGAAGATTTTGAGATTGGCGGAACTGGCCAGTCGAAGGGTCGACGACAGAGAGCGTGAACTCACATATCGTTGGATTCGGCCGTCCGCCACATGCGGCGTTTCGGCGTTCTTGAGCGGGCATCAGATCGCCGATTGGCGCTGCCGCTCCAACTCCGGTACATCCAAGCCGTGCCAGACGAGCGCTTGCCGTTGCCTGGCTGCGATCCCGTCGCCTCGACGGCGACGAGTTGGTCCGGGATCGATCGCCGGCGGGCCCGTTTTTTCACTGTCGGTCAGTACGCGTTGTGACCGCGGATGAGCTCAATCGGTGTCCAGAGCAGAATCCCGATGTCGAGCAAAAGGCTCCAATTGTCGATGTACCAGAGGTCATATTCGACCCGTTGTTCGATTGAGGCCGCGGTCGGAGTCGGTCCCCTGCAGCCATGCACCTGGGCCCATCCCGTCAGGCCGGGCTTGACGCGGCGTCGGAATGCGTAGTTTCGGACGATCTGGTCGAACTCATTATCATGAGCCACCGCGTGAGGGCGCGGTCCCACCAAGGACATGCTGCCCTCCAGCACGTTGATCAGTTGGGGCAGTTCGTCGATGCTTGTCCTGCGGAGCAATTGCCCCAGCCGAGTGAACCGCTTGTCGCCGAGCTGTGCCTGTACGATCGAAGGACCGTCCTCGAGGACGGACATCGTGCGAAATTTGTAGATCTGGAAGCACCTGCCGTTGAAGCCGCAGCGTTGCTGCCTGAACAGGATGGGTCCTGACGAATCAAGCTTGATCGCAACGGCGACAATCACGAGCAGGGGGAGCAGGGCGGTAAATGCTATTCCGGCCAGCACCAGATCGATGCTGCGCTTTGCCGCATGCTCGAATGAGGTGAGCAGGCCGCGCTGTAACTCGACGCAGGTGGCATTGCCCAGCTCGCGCCAGGGGCGGTTGAAGATCTCCGAAGCCGTCCCGAGGGGGACGAAGCTGACTGGAAACGGCAGGACTCTCAACTCGGCGACAAAAGCGCGCAGATCGGACCACCTGTCGGGATTCGCACCAACCACGATCTCTCCGACGTCGGACCTGCGAACATAATCGATGACACTCGTGACGATGCTCTGCCGATGAGACGGATCCGCGTTTGGTGCGGGAAATTGGAATTTCCCCTTGACGCGAAAGCCGGTGTCCACGAGCGCTTGGGTCAGACTGGCGCTGTCCTTGTCGTCCGTGATCAAAACGATATTTCGACCGGAAAATCGCTTTTCGGCCAGGCCTTTTGCGAGCAGATATTCCATGATCCGCCGATGCACAATCAGCGCTACCAGCCCAAATATTGCGAAGACGATGCTGGTGCCGCGCGAGATCTCGCTCCCGATCTTCAGCGCGAACAGGGCGCCGGCGAGCAGAAGGAACACGGCCGTCCAGGTCGCGCACACCGCGCGCATCTGGCTCGGCAGCATCAGCAATGCAGCCGGCTTATACATTCCGCGAATTTTCATCAACAGGACGAACAGCGCCGAGACGAGAATTGCCGAGCCGAGACATTTGCTGACGTCGTTTGCCGTGCCCACGTTCTGCAGATGATAGAGCAGGCCGGAAAGGAGGCTGGACATGGTGATGATCGCGACGTCGGCCGCAATCGCCAGCGGTTCGACCGAATCATAATGTATCGGCCATTTGCGTCCGTCGCGCTCCCGTTCGGTCAGAACGCGAGCAGGAATGCCGTCCGGGCCAATGGCCTCGGGCTGTTCGACAAAATTTACGGGACGTTGAGTGTGTAGCATTCTCTGAAATTAACTCTGATTTATTATTTAATTATATCGGTAAAAATTTAATTTAACAAGCGTTCGGAATTTAATTTTTGCAGCCTGCGGCGACCGCGCTGTTCCTTGCGGCCGTTTCGGAAGCGGCGGAGAGTATCTGCGGCCGTCGTCGACATCAAAAGCCGGTGAGGAGGGACGAGACTCGTCGCCCGGCTTGTTCGTCCAGGCTTGGGACCGCCGCGGAGGAGGTCGCCTCCGTCTTGCAGGCCGCTACTATCATCCTCGGTGAAAATGGGTCGAAGCAGCGTCCTGGCAGTGACGGCAGCGAGGCCGCTCCGGCGTCGCTCGCCGTAGCTGCTTCGATGCCGGAGCCGGCGATCGAAAGACACGGTTGTCGCGCGCCACACCGGCCAAGGCGCCGAAGTTTCTATCAAGATGAAATCCCGGGGCGACTCTCCGATTAATAAATATTCTCGGCCATGCGGTTCGCCGCGGGGCGGATGCCCGTTGTCGGGCATTTGGTTAAAATGTCGCGATCAGTGGATTCGATCGTAAAAAAACTATTTAAAATTAAATAAAGAGGCTGTAGCATCGTTTTGCTGTTTCTCTCCCGCCTGAATGTCGAGGTCGATGTGCGCGGCGCTTCAATATTAAATGCAGATTTGCCGACAAGTGGAATTGCAGGTTGCCAGTTCTCGAAGGCCAGCACCGACTATGTCTGAGACCGGGATGTACGTTGCGGCTCATCTGGCATTCGCCCGCGGCGCAACTCCGGCACGGAACTCGAATGCCGAGCCGGCTGTACCCCGCGGGTATCGAGGCGACAAGATGCCGGTACCTATTCGCAATATAGAGTTGATCAATCCGAGGGGCTTTTGGCCATGAAGGTCGTTTTGTTCTGTGGAGGACTTGGGACGCGGATCCGCGAATATTCGGAGGGCATTCCGAAGCCAATGATACCGATTGGCCATCAGCCCATCCTTCGACACGTCATGCAATATTACAGCCAATATGGGCATCGGGACTTCGTGCTGTGCCTTGGCTACAAAGCAAACGTTGTGAAGGATTATTTCCTGAACTACAGCCAGGCAGCAAACAGCGACTGTACCATTTCGCAATTCGGCAAGAAGGTCGAATTGCTGGGCGAACGACCCGTTGATTGGCGGGTTTCCCTCGTCGACACGGGAATTTGGCGCAACATCGGCCAGCGTCTGCTGGCGGTCCGCCATCTCGTCCAGGACGAGGAAATGTTTCTGGCCAATTACAGCGACGGTCTGACGGACGCTCCGCTCCCGGATATGATCAACCGCTTCAAAAGGAGCGGCAAGATCGGTTGTTTCATCGCCATCCATCCGCCGATCACGTTCCATCTCGCTGATTTCGACGAGAAGGGCGTTGTTCGCCGGATCAGTGCGAGCCACGAGTCCGAGATATGGATCAATGGCGGCTACTTCATTTTCCGCAAGGAGATTTTCGACTACATTCAGGAAGGTGATGAACTGGTCGTGCAACCGTTCAAGCGCCTGATCGATCGTGGGGAGTTGATGGCGTACAGGTACGAGGGATTTTGGCGCGCCATGGACACGCTCAGGGACAGGCAGGTGCTCGAGGAAATGATTGAGCGCGGCGATACGCCCTGGCAGCTGAATTCCAATGTCGCGGCCGCGGTGAGTGCGTGAGAACATTTCGGGTCGCTGGACCTGGCGATCGCTTGTCGGTGCTGTGCCTGGGCGCGCACTCGGACGATATCGAAATCGGAGCAGGCGGCACGCTTCTAAGCTGGATGGACCGAGGCGTTCGCCTCGACGTTCATTGGTGTGTGCTCAGCGGTATCGATGAACGCGGCAGAGAAGCAAAGGCCTCGGCGACCGATTTCCTGGCGGCCGCTGAGAACCGCACAATCGAGATCATGAACTTCCGGGACGGCTTCTTTCCGGAACAGGGTGAGCAGATCAAGGTCTGGTTCGAAGCACTGAAGGGCCGCGTCAATCCCGATATAATCCTCACCCATCGACAAGACGATGCGCATCAGGACCATCGCCAGGTCAGTCGCCTGGTCTGGAATACGTTCCGAGATCATCTGGTTCTCGAGTACGAGATTCCGAAATGGGATGGCGACATGGCGAGGCCCAATCTCTACATGCCGGTTCCGGCATCCGTCATTCAGCGCAAGGTGGAGTTGCTGATGTCGCATTTCGGCAGCCAGCGCTCGAAGCAGTGGTTCGATCCTGAAACCTTTCTCGGTCTGGCACGGCTGAGGGGGATGGAATGCCGGGCTCCGGAGCGCTATGCGGAAGCGTTCGTCGCGCGCAAGATGTCGCTTGGTTAATGGCTTTGGCTCGCCGGCGTCGGAGACGCGCTCCGCCCTGGATCGGCTTGCGGGCCCCTCTTGCGATCGTCGTGCGTAAACCGGCGGGCGGCCGCTCGACCCTTTGCCCATCCATTCGGCCTCGTGGCTAAAATTAATGATTTGTCGCGTGAACATAATATGATTGAGTTATACAAAATAATGATTTGGCATTTTATTGATTTGTGCCAAGTTTGATGTGTGTTTTGGGCTTAATGGGCAGGTCCTGGCGGCGATGCATTTCACAGAGACGCGGGTAGCGGGCGCATGGATCGTTGATCCGAGCCCGCATCTCGATGACCGCGGCCGCTTCATGCGCGCGTGGTGCGCGCGGGAGTTCGAGGAACGGGGAATCCATTTTCTGCCGGTCCAGGCCAACATGCAGTTCAGTCCGCGCAAGGGGACGGTTCGAGGACTGCATCTGCAGACGACGCCTGCGCTGGAGGCAAAGCTGGTGCGCTGCACACGAGGAGCGGTTCTCGACGTGGCAGTCGACCTCCGACCGAACTCGCCCGGTTTCGGGCAATGGTGCAGCGTGGAGCTCACGGCGCAAAATGGACGGATGCTTTACGTTCCCGAGCACTGTGCGCACGGATTTCAGAGCATCGAGGAAGACTCCGAGGTGATGTATCTGACGTCCGCTTTCTACGCTCCGGAATCGTGCCGAGGAGCACGGTTTGATGATCCGGCTTTTGGCATTCAATGGCCGCTGCCGGTTTCGGCGATCTCCGAGCAGGACCGCAACTGGCCCTTGATGCAGGGGCAGGGTCACACCCCGCCGCAACAGAACATCCTTACGAAAGAGAGCTTCCCATGAACGTCGACACGGCCCTCTTGCAACGCGAGTCTGGCGGCAACCCAATCCGGGTCGGAATGGTGGGCGCCGGGGCGACCGGCCGGGCCATTGCTCTGCAACTGGGAACGCCGGTACCCGGCATGCGTCTGGTGGCCATCGCGAACCGAACTCTCGAACATGGGGAAAGGGCCTTCCGCGAAGCAGGCGTTCGGGAATGGCGCCGGGTCACATCGGCGCGGGCGGCGGAGGCTGCGATCAATTTTGGCGTTCCGGTGCTGACGGACGATGCCTCGGTGCTCGCGACTTGCCCGGCCATCGATATCCTGATCGAGGTAACGGGAACGATCGAGGCTGCGGCGGGCGTGGTTCTGCAGGCCTTCGATCACGGCAAGCACGTCGTACTGGTGAACGCAGAGCTGGATTCGTTGGTGGGACCGATTCTCAAGGCCCGGGCGGACAGTGCCGGCGTGATTGTTACGCACACGGACGGCGATGAGCCGGGGGTGGCCATGACCCTTCTGCGCTATCTGCGCCTGGTTGGGCTTCGGCCGGTGGCCGCCGGCAATATCAAAGGGATGGTGGATTACTACCGGACGCCGGACACTCAGCGCGGGTTTGCCGCGAAATATGATCAGGACGTGCGCAAGGTCACCTCTTTCGCCGATTCCACCAAGCTGTCCATGGAAACAACGGTTCTGGCCAACGCCACTGGATTCCATGTCGGTCGTCGGGGCATGTACGGGCCCTCCTGCTCCTATGTAAGAGACTTGGCGAATCTGATTCCGGCAGAGCAGATGCTCGCAACCGGCCTCGTGGATTATTCCGTGGGGGCGATGCCGATGACCGGAGCCTGGGTCATCGTTCACGAAGAGACACCGCTCAAGCAAGCGCAGCTAAGCTACTACAAGCTGGGTGACGGACCGTTCTTCGTCTTCTACACGCCCTTTCATCTGCCGCATGTGCAGATCCCCTCGACGATCGGCCGGGCGGTCGTTCATCACGACCCGACGGTGGCTCCGCTTGCGGGACCGGTGTGCGAGGTGGTCACGGTTGCCAAGCGCGACCTCAAAACCGGCGAGCGTCTGGATGGCATTGGCGGATTTTGTTCCTATGGGCTGATTGACAATCGGGCGGCAGCCCGGGCCGTCGACGCCTTGCCGATCGGCTTGTCCGACGGTTGCGTGCTGCGGCGGGATGTTGCCAAAGACGAGGTCATTTCCTTCAACGATGTGGAGTCGCCCCGCGGTCGATTGGCGGAGAAGCTTTGGCGAGAGCAGGACGAGCGCTGGCCGTTGAGGTCAGCTTTGGCACGCGCGCAGTCCGCACAGGCGCCTGTCGGGTCGAAGCGCGAAGACCAGCCGCAACTTTCTCCCATTTGCCCCTAGCTCGACGGCCTTAGAGGGCCAAGGATTCAGGAAAGGACTCGTTGATGCCAGACATTGCCATTCTCGGAAGCGGGATGGGGGGATTCGGAGCCGCGTATCGTCTTCATGCCGAGGGCATTACGCCCGTCATGTATGACAAGAACGCCTACCATGGCGGCCACACGGCGTCCTTCAAGGATGGCGGCTTCATTTTCGATCAGGGCCCGCACATCTCGTTTACCAAGGACAGGCGTATCCAGGATCTGTTTGCCGACAGCGTCGACCAGATGTACGAGACGATGCAGGTCAACCTGAACAATTACTGGCGTGGCTACTGGCCGCAGCATCCGGTGCAGTTGCACATGCATGGGTTGCCGGAGGACGTGATTGTAAAGGCCATCACCGACTTTGTGGAAGAGCGCCAGGCTCCTGAACGCCCGATCCGCAACTACGCGGATTGGCTGCTGGCGAGCTTCGGGCAGACCTTCGCCGAGCTATTTCCGATGCAATACACGCGGAAGTACCACCTGACCACAGCCGAAAATATGAGCACGGACTGGCTCGGGCCGCGCATCTATCGGCCGAGCCTTGAAGAGGTACTGCGCGGAGCGATTTCGCCTTCGGCGCCTACGGTGCATTACATCACGCATTTCCGCTATCCCAGAGAGGGCGGATTCATGTCGTATTTGAAGAAGTTCGTTCCGTTGGGCAATATGAAGCTGAACCACGAGCTGGTCGCTATCGATCCGCGCAAGCGGCAGCTGCGTTTTTCCAACGGGGTGGTGGCCAACTATGATGCGCTGGTCTCGTCGTTGCCATTGCCCGAACTGATCCGGATGATACAGGGCGCGCCACGGGACGTGTGCGACGCGGCGCAGCGTCTGGCCTGCTCGACCTGCGTGCTGGTGAATGTGGGCGTCAACCGCGATGATCTCTCCAAGTCTCACATGACCTATATCTATGACGACGACCTTTGCTTTACGCGTCTGAACTTCCCGCACATGTTTTCCCCAAACAATGCTCCCGCGGGGTTCGGCACCATCCAGGCGGAGGTCTATTTTTCCGACAAGTACAAGCCTCTGACCGGTTCGCCTGAGGACTGGATCGAACCAGTCATTCGCGATTTGCGACGCATGGGCCTCATTCGGGAAGAAGATCAGGTGGTGTTCCGCGATGCCCGCCTGTTGCGTTACGCGAACATCATTTTCGACCTGGAGAGAGCCGACGCCCTCAAGACGGTCCATGGCTACCTTGACGATCTGGGGATCGCCTACTGCGGGCGCTACGGAGACTGGGGCTATATGTGGACCGACGAGAGCTTCAAGAGTGGCGAGCTCGCGGCGCAGAAGGCTTTGGCGGCCTTGGCGGCGTGCGCCGCTTGACCAGCCCACGGCGCAACGCGGATCGCAAACCGGATGACGTCTGTTGCGCTCATTGGTCGGCTTGGGCGGAGAAGGCGGATGGTACGGTTCGTGTTTGAACGGCGGCGTCGCTTCGACGGGCGCGACGCGACGACAAGGTTGAGTCGAAGATGATGTGGATCGAGGGCCGGATCGCATGGCGGGCGTGAACACGAGGTTCTGGCAAGGCAAGAGAGTCTTTCTCACCGGCCACACCGGTTTCAAGGGATCGTGGCTGGGAGCTTGGCTGACCCGGCTTGGCGCGCAGGTGACCGGATTTTCGCTCGCGCCGGAGACAAAACCGAGCCACTTCGCGTTGCTGCCGAAGGAATACGAGAGTCTCGAGGGTGACATTCGCGATCTTGAAAGGCTGAGGGACGCGCTGCGTCGCGTGAAACCCGACGTCGTCCTCCATTTGGCAGCGCAGTCCTTGGTGCGTCCATCGTACGCCGACCCGGTCGGCACCTATGCCACCAACGTGATGGGAACGCTCCACGTGCTGGAGTCGATCCGGCAGGTGCCGTCGGTGCGCGCGGCGCTGATCGTGACGTCGGACAAGTGTTACGAAAATCGCGAGACGATGCAGCCATACGTCGAAGGCGATCCGATCGGTGGCCACGATCCGTACAGTTCGTCGAAGGGCTGCGCCGAAATTCTGACCTCGAGCATGCGCCGCAGCTTTTTCTCGGAGTCTGCGTGCCTCATTGCCTCGGCTCGCGCCGGCAATGTGATTGGCGGTGGCGACTGGGCAACGGATCAGCTGATTCCCGACTGCATTCGCGCTTGGACCGGGCGCGAACCGGTGAGAATCCGAAGTCCGCGTGCCGTTCGGCCGTGGCAGCACGTGCTCGATCCGCTTTCCGGCTATCTCCAATTGACGGAAGCGCTGTTCGCCGGACAGAGCGTTTTCGCGAAGGGTTGGAACTTCGGGCCGGCCGCCGACTCGACCTGGCCGGTGGAAAAAATCGTCGGCGCCGTGAAGGCGCGACTGCCGGGATTTGACTTCAACGTCCAGCCATCGAAGGAGCACGAAGCCGGGCTGCTCACCTTGGATTCCGGACAGGCGCAGCGGGAGCTCGGGTGGAAACCGCGTTGGGGCATTGAAACGGCTCTCGAGAAGACGCTCGAGTGGTACTCAACCTACTACGAAACCGGCGAACTGCTGACCGACAAACAAATCCAGGAGCACATGAGGGACTACTCGGCCGCCAAGGTCGCACTTCCTCAGGGCGCCCTATGACAAGGGAGACGCTGACGAGTCGCTTCGGCCCGAGAATTTTGGCCCGTTCGGTTGTCAAGAGCAGGTCAACGTTCCAGGCGCGATTTGCCAAGGTGAGGATCGATCGTGTGAGGCAGGCAGACACAAAGATTGGTCTTCTCCATCACGTCGGCGGTGGAAATCTTGGGGACGGCGCGACGTTGGAGGCAGTCGCGGGCAATATAAAGCGGCGATGGCCGAATGCGGAAATAGTCGCCTTCTCAATGAATCCCGATGACACTGAAAGACGACATGGGATCAGGTCTCATGCTCTCCGACAAAGTTGCTGGAGCATCGGATATGGGCCTACGGGAGCTGATGCGACTTTCAAGGCGAGGGTAAAGGCGGTAACGCGCAAGTACGGACGAGTCTTTTACCTGCTCAAAGCAGCCGGCGCGGTAGTCCGTCTACCGATTGAGATGCTTCGGGAACTGTCATTTCTGGCGTCATCGCGGCGCACGATAAAGTCTTTTGACCTTTTGATCGTAAGTGGCGGAGGACAGCTCACTGAAAAGGACGGACCATGGGGGTTCCCGTATACGATCCTTAAGTGGGTCGTCCTGGCGAGATCCGCGGGAGTGAGGTGCATCTTTCTGAACGTCGGCGCCGGACCGCTGAATCAGCCGCTAAGCAGGTTTTTTGCAAGGCGGGCTTTAATGGCCGCAGACTATGTCTCTCTGCGTGATGACAAGTCCCGGACGCTGGTCTATGAAATAGGGTTTGCGGGTGAGAGTCGGGTGTGTCCTGACAATGTCTACGGCCTTGAGGTCCCCACAACCGAAGGCGGCGCATGCGAAAGAGGCTCTCAACCGATCGTGGGTTTTGCGCCGATGCCTTATCCCGATCCTGACCCGAGCGGCTTCGCAGCAGAGAAAAATCAGCTCGCTTACGAGGCGTTCATGGGGAAGCTTGCGAGTTTCGCGTCATGGCTCTCTTCTAGATCATACAGGCTGGCGCTTTTTGGGACCGACATCGGTGTTGACCCGCTGGCGATCAGGGATCTTCAAAGGACTCTGCTGAGCAACTACGGAATTCCATCGCCTCAATACGCCGCCAATCATTCCGTCAAATCGGTGCGCGACCTGTTGGCAACGATGGCGGGGATGGACTATGTCGTTACCTGCCGATTTCACGGGGTGATATTCGCGCATTTGCTGAACAAGCCAGTTCTCGCGATAGCGCATCATCCCAAGGTCACCGAATTGATGGCAGATCTCGGATTGTCGAGTTACTGCGTGGATATCCGGGATTTTGATGTGAGTTTGTTGGCCGACAGGTTCGCATCGATGGTCAAGAACGCGGAGGAAATCAAGAGCCGCATGGCCGCGCGATTGACGAGCAATAGGCAGCAGCTGAGATGCCAGTTTGATGAGTTGTTTCGATTCGAAGGGGCTTGAGGAAGAGTGCGCAGGGCACCTGCATTGGTCCGTGGGAGCTTTTGGCGGGGGCGGGCAGGCTGCAGTCGCAGCTGACTGCACAACAATCAAATCATCACACGTGTCTCGCTATGCTGGTCGCTGCCGAAGCGATCCATGCCCGTCGCGTAAATCTTGCCGCGACAAATTGATTTAGCCAAAGAAGAGCATCGTCGGTTCTGAAGCGAACGGGTTTGGTAAGGACAAGTGAGGTATCCATGGAGCGCCAACCTGGCAAACCGCGCGTGCTCATCTTTTCGCTTCGAAATATTTTTGGGAAAGCTCTCTTCAGGTGTCCTCACTTTGAATTCGAGGATCTCATTTGCGAGATCGATTCCGCCGAATTATTGGCGCCCAAGATCGATCCTTCCAGTCGGCGCTCCAGCTTCGCGACAAGGCTGGCTTATCATGCGCCTGTCGTGTTGAATCCGGGCATTCAGAGCATCTCGGCAAAGAGACAATACGATATTCTTTTTACGATCTGCGGATATCCGCAAGACTTGATCATGTTCAATGCCGTCAGCAACAACCTCAAAGACATCTGCAGAACATCGGTATGTCTGTTGGACGAGCTTTGGATAAACGAGATGGTCAAGCATCGTCACTTCTTGCGCATTCTCGCTAAGTTTGACGTTGTTATGCTGTACTATAGTCAAACGGTGAAACCACTCAGCGAGATCATCGAGCGCAAATGTATTTTTCTGCCGCCCGGTGTGGACGCCACGTTGTTTTGTCCGCATCCGAATTCGCCCGAGAGAGTCATAGACGTTTATAGCATCGGACGCAGATCGGAGATAACGCATCGAAGACTTCTCGATATGGTCCGGGAGAGCGGCCTGTTCTATCTTCATGACAGCATGGGCGGGAGTCAGGCCATCAACTCGAGGGAGCACAGGGCGCTTTTTGCGAACGTTGCCAAGAGGAGCCGATTCTTCATCGTCAATCCCGGGAAGATTGATGAGCCGAACCTGAGGGGCGGTCAGATGGAGATTGGCAACAGGTACTTTGAAGGAGCGGCATCCGGCGCCATCATGATAGGAGAGCGCCCGGACAACGAGGTGTTTGAGGAATGGTTCGACTGGCCTGACGCTGTGACCCGTCTGCCTTACGATTCGCGCGACGTCGATGTCGTTATTAAGGATCTCGATGCGGATCCGGAACGGCAGGACAGAATACGGCGAACCGGCATGATACAAGCCTTGATGCGGTATGACTGGGTCTATCGGTGGGAAGCGATACTTAGCGCGGTCGGTCTTGAGCCGATGCAAGAGGCGCTGGATAGGAAGGATCGCCTGAGAAAGCTGGCGGGGACCGTGTCATAGCATTGACAACGCACCGCAGCCGGCCTGGCATCGCCGAGCGAAGATCGCCTTCGAACTCGCTGCCCTGTTCGGGGCGGTCCGAAAATGATGTCATTCACTCGGTGACGAGTTTTTTGATGCGACGAAGATAGCGCCTCAGCCGATTGCCTGCCATCCTTACGACACCAGCTTCACTCACGACGTCGGGGTTGTTCCTTGTCATCCGCTCATTTCCTTCGAACCAGCGCGGGTGCGAAACCAGCAAGATCTTCATTGATCCGGAATACGAGTATTCGACACCGGGAGGAACCTCAACGATCAGGCCAGGCACGACATCGTATTTCTGATTGTCAATCGTGAAGGCTCCGGCTCCCTCGATGATGTAATAGATTCGCGTAAGAGCCTTGCTTATCATGAATGTGTCATGTCCTCTCTGCACATCGAGAAGATGGACGGCAAAGTCCTCATCTTTGAGGGGCTGGAATTCGTATCCTGCCATGCCGCTCAGGGTGAACGATGGCGATGAAGAGGCTGCTAGTACGTAGGACATCTCACCTTCCCGAAAATCGAAAGCCTGCCGACCGGAGATTCAGGCAACGCTGACTGGCACGGTTTCCAAACGCTCTTTCTCTTCCCAAAAGGTCTGGCGCGGATTGGAAGCTCGGCACGCTTTTGCCGCTCCATGATAAGTCGGCTGCAGCATCTCGATCTCGCAGTCCATCCACCGGTCGCCAAGGCCCTTTCGACTGCCGCTATTGAGCTGGAATCTGGAAGACTGCAGCATACCGCAACTGCCAATCGGGTCGTCTGTGGTCCAGGGGCTCGAGGCCCCACCAGCACCAAGGCCAACCTGCGCGTACGGATGGATCGCCGTCGTGAACCTGCTCCAGCAGGTCCGGAATCGGCCGCCAAGCGAGCTCGCGCGCCACCTTGGCTCTGATCTCGAGATCCACGCCGGCAACAAACAGGTGCCCTTCCCGGTCCACCAGGCCTGCGATATTCCGTAGGCAGTTTTCTGCAGCCGGGGGTTCCATGTGGCAAAGAAAATTGTTGGCAACCACGATGTCCTGAGGCCCGAGAGCTTGGATCAATTCTGGAGAGGAGGCATCCCCAAGCTGCCAGGTTATTTCCTCGCGAAGCCAGGGTTTGACGCTGGCCTCGTCGCCGTCCAAATCGAACATGTGCTGCATTTCATGCGCGGTCAAACGCTCGAAAATCGAGGAGCCGACCAACCCGCAGGTGCTGGCAGCGTAAACGCCCCTTTTGGCGAAGTTCAATATTTCCTCTGAAATGTCCACTGCGCACACGCGAACCTTCAGGTCCGGTCGCGCCGAACGAATGGTCCAAAGGATTGAGTAGACTTCGGCGCCGATGCTGCAGGCGAGCACGGCAATTCTCAAGGTCGAGCCCTCGGCTTTCTCCTGGGCGAGACGACGCATCAGTTCGAGTGCCGGACGATTCCGGAGAAAGAACGTTCCGAAATATTGCTGGCGTGTGGCGTGGAGGCGAACCAGCTTGTACAGCAAGCCCCCATATGCACGCACAGGATAGAAATTCCGCAGACCAGGAGGAACAACGTCCCAAAGCCGCCGGTTCAGCCGCAAATAAAATCCGGCAGGGGACTTTCCAAACAATTTCAGCCTTGCCGCTTTCACCAGGGCCGGATGAGACAACAGCCCGGCGTCTCGCCAACTGCTGCTTCGGGATAATCCCGGAGTGCTCCTCGTCGAAGGCATCACGGTGCGATTCCATCCTGCTCACGGCGGGGTGAGCATCCATGTTGACATTTGCCTTGATTTATTTGCATGATTTTATCTCAATTTCCTAGGCCTTAAATTGCTCTTGCGATATAATAAATTTGGTTAATGTAGCGGGAATTGTCCTTCTCGGTTGCGGGAGGGCAATTGGAGGCGGGTCGCGAGCGGTGGCTGCATTATCTCAAATTCGGCGGGAAGATGGGGATTATAAATGAACGTCGGAATTCCCAGTTTTTTAGCCTGACCGAAGGCGATTAACCAGGCATGTCCGAAGCGGTCGGCGTTTTTTTCGAGGATCACCGGGAATCGAAGAACCTGGGGCGCCTCGCTTTGCGAGGCGGCATCGTCTCGGTCGCGATGCAATACGGCAACGGTGCTCTCCAGATCGTCGCTGCCATCATCCTCGCGCGGCTCTTGGCGCCAGAGGATTTTGGATTGGTTGCGATCGTGACGGTTTTGACGAGCTTCGCGCCGTTGTTGATCGATTTTGGCCTCGGAGATGCGACAACACAAAAAGGCAAGATAACGCAAGGTGAGGTCAGCAGCCTTTTTTGGCTCAGCAGCGGGATTGGATTGACGGTTGCCATAGTTGTTGCCGCCTCCAGCCCGCTGATTGCGTGGCTCTATCGCGACACCCGGCTTGAACCGATCGCACTATGTGCTGCGGTCACCTTCGTGTTTTATGGAGTGTCAAACCAGCACCTCGCGCTTTTGCGACGCACGATGCAATTTGGCAGAATTGCCAAGATACAGGTCCTCGGCACTCTGGCCGGAATTGCGATTGCCGTCGTCATCGCATTTTGCGGATATGGCTACTGGGCGCTGGTGTTCCGTCCGATTGCGAACGCGCTCTGCGTTTCTTTCGGAGCCTGGTTTGCATGTCGGTGGAGGCCTGGCTTTCCGGACTTCGACAATGAAGTGAAATCGATGGTCCGTTTTGGACTGCACGTGGTCGGTTTCTCCGTCACCTATACACTGGCGAGGTCAGTGGATCGCATTGCGCTGGGCCTGTTCTACCGGCCCGACCAGGTGGGCTATTATCAAAATGCCGTAACATTGTACGATAACTCCATCTTCTCGGCGCTCATTCAGATGCACACGGTCGGGAGCGCAGCCCTCAGCAAGCTTCAATCCAATCCGGATGCCCTTCGGCAAAAATATGAAGCGGCGCTGTCTTCGCTCGCCTTCTTCGTCATGCCCTTCGCGGCGATCTTGTCAGTTACGGCACAAGACCTGACGGTCATATTGTTGGGAGCCAAATGGCAGGCGGCCGGCTCAATCCTGAGTATCATCGCCTTACGCGGCATTCTCCATGTCGTTGAAGGTTCACAGGGCTGGCTGCATCTTTCCATCGGGAGAGCGGACCGCTGGCGAAACTGGGGAATCGTTTCGCTCTTTGTCCAGGTCGTGATGGTTCTCGGAGGTCTGCCGTTTGGCCCGAGCGGGGTCGCCCTGGCCGTGGTCACGGCAAGCTCGCTACTTGCCATACCCTCGATAATCTATGCTGGCCGCCCGATCGGCATCGGCGCTGCGCTCGTATTCCGGGCGATCCGCCCGCAGCTGATCGGCGCAATCAGCACCGCTGTCGCGGGCTGGTGGCTGCAAACCACGTTTCTCGCGGATTATTCCAGCTTCGTGCGTATCCTCTTGTCGGGTAGTTTCTGTGTCTGCATTTACCTTGCTATCGTTGTCGGTCTGTTCCGGTTTAGCGGGCCGATCAAGGTTGTCGGCTCGATCGTGCAGGACCTGCTGAGCAAGCGATCGTCAAATCGATGAGCACACAGCGCCTCAAGATCCTCTGCGTGTCCCAGATGCCGGCGAGCCCTCCGCGCTTCGGCGCCCAGGCGCGGATGCATGGGCTGATGACCCAACTTGCTCGACACCACGATTTGACGGCGGTGATGCTGGTCGACGAAGAGTTCGACATCGAGGAGTGCCGCCGCGCCATGCAGGTTTACTGTCGCGATGTCGTGCTGCTTCGCAATCCCAATGGACGCGGCATTTCCAAGCGCGTTCTGCAGCTCCGATCCCTGACCTCCCGTCGAAGTTTCGAGCGGCTGCGGGTTAGGGTGCCTGCACTGCAGCGGGCATTGGATCAGGTTCTCCGTGCCAGGCGATTTGACATCGTCAATCTCGAGTTCTCATTCCTTGGCGGCTACAATCTGCGTCAAGCTCCGCCCGGGGACAGACCGCCGGCGCTGGTCGTGGACTCTCACAACATCGATTACGACTTGGCCAGGCAGTACGCGAGCGCTGGCGGCCTCGTCCGCCGTTTGTACGCGGCGGCCAATTGGCGAAAGCTGCGGAGGGAGGAGCTGGCGACCTACCGCGACGCTGACGGAGTGTATCTGTGCAGCGTGGCAGACCGGCAGCGCCTCCTCGACGAGGCCCCCGGAGCCCGGACGCTCGTCATCCCCAATGCTGCGGACGTAGAGTACTATCAGCCGCGTGCGACGGACCCGTCGCCCGACGGCCGCACCGTAGTCTTCTTCGGGCTCCTTTCCTACTTCCCCAATGTCGATGGCGTGACCCACTTCGTCCAGGAGATCTGGCCGCGCATCGCCAAGGAGCATCCGAAGGCGTGTTTGAAGATCATCGGCGGCCAGGCGCCGCGATCGCTCCAGGCTTTAGCACGGCCGGGAGTCGAGCTGACCGGTTTCGTGCCTGATCTACGACCGCATCTCGCGGAGGCGGCTGCTGTGGTGGTGCCGCTGCGGCTAGGCGGCGGTACCCGCCTTAAGATCGTCGAGGCCATGGCCATGGGGAAGGCCATTGTATCGACTGAGCTAGGTGCCGAGGGGATCGAGGCGGTCCCGGGGCGAGACCTTTTCATTAAGGACCAGCCGGCGGCGTTCGCGGACGCCGTGAACCGGCTGCTGGCCGATCCTGGCCTGGCGGCTCGCATCGGCCAGTCGGCACGGCGGCTGGCAGCGCAGCAGTATGCCTGGAGCGGGGCGGCGAGGGCGCTCGAGAGCTTCTACTATGAGATCCGGGACGGGTCGCCGAGGGAACTGCAATCTGAACCGGATTGGCGAGGCAGCACCTCGGTTGCCTGAAGGCTCTGCAGCCTCGGGTCCGGCGCCCGTCTGCCGCACTCACCCGCTCGGACGGCATTGTTGGTATGTGGTCTCTAGGCAAAAGCGTTATCCGGACCCGAATGGCCACGTAATGCAAAAGCGCGAAGCGGTTCTTCGCGAGGATCACGCTTGAACGATAACCTAAGGAGCGGCGGCGATTCGACCAAGGCCATCGCTTTAGGCTCTGACTAGCGACAAACTCAGACGATATGGAAATCCGTTGCGTGCAGGTTGGCAAGTTGCACATTGTGCAGCGTCACCACATCCTGGGCGTCCAGGGTGATCACGACGTCTGTTCCAGCCTGCTGAGCATGGCTAAGTGCTGTGGCGGCGTCGGCAAAGGCCGATTGGTTGAATTGGAGCGCATCGACCAGCGGCGTGAAATTGTTGACCGCGTTCGTACCGAAGTTGGGCAAGAACACAAATGTATCGGCACCAGGTCCACCATTAAGGATATCACTCGGTCCGCCAATCAAGGTCGACGGTCCGCTTGCCGTAAGCGTCTGGCCGCCTGTGTGTCCGTCCAGGAGGGTTGGAGACGCGCCGACAAGGCCGATCTGACCGTCGCCATTCAAGTCCTGATGGAAACTGGGTTCGAGCGATTGCAAGGTCGGGTCGCTGCCCGCCACAGTGTTGATGACATTCGACGTGTAATTGCCATTGCTGTCGGTCGCCCAAACCGTGTACTGATCGGCGCCGGTAACCTTCAAGGCCACCTCATAGCCGCTCGTCGTCTGCTCCGCGCCGATCGGCGTCCATTGGCCAAATTGGCCCGAAAAAAAGTTCGCACCCTGGTACTTCAGCGACGGACCAGCTCCGCTGCTGTCATCAAGATAAAAGTTGCCGCCGAGCTCGGTCAGGCTGGTCGAGCCGAATGCCTCGACCACCGTCGGAGACGGAGCAGAATTGGTCCCGCCCTGGAAATCGCTCGCGACCAGCCCGTAGAGTCCCGCTACAGCATCGGGCAGCCAGCCACCAGACCAGCTATGTGTATCGAATGTCTGCGGGGAAAGAGTGTGCAAGACACCATGCGACGTTAGTAGCGTGTCAAAGTCCGAGACATCATTCTGAAACGCATTGTACCCGGAAATCCAGATACGATCCTCGGTCGTGAACGGCGCCTTCCAAGTGTCAATGAAGCTACCGGTCAGTCGATAGTTGTTTTGGAAGTTCGCGTCGGTGCCGTAGTTGCCGTTCCCTTCGACAGCGATGTCCGCGGGGAAATCCCAAGCGGCAGCGGCATTGAATACAGACGGGTGTTTGAGCAGTAGATCAAGAGCGCCATAACCGGACTTCGAGAAGCCGAGCAGCAAGTCATCCTCGGTGCTGGTGGTGGAGAAATGACTATCCACCCACGCGGGCAGGAAAGTCGACATGAATGTTTCGTAGTTCAGGGTCGCATCAGTGTCGCTGTTCGCATACCACGGATCCATCGGGAAAATCGGCTCGATGATCGTCGCGTTGTACTGGTCCTGCACGTCGAGTTTGTGGAGTTCGTCGAGACCACTGCCCCACGTTGACTGCGCGAGACCAGCCTCAACCGGCAACGCATAGAGGAAGCTATGTTGGAAAGTGGTAGACGGATGGTCGGGGGTCAGCACGCGGACGGCGAACGGCTGCAAGCCCGCGGTGCCCCACGTCACATCGTAGAGTTGCGCGCCGCTGCTATCGACACCTTCAAAAACGAATTGGGGTGCCGACGGTGGTGGAGAACCGATCACGCCATCGCCGTTCAGGTCTTGCTGGAAACTGGTTTCGACCGATTCCAGCGCGGCACTCGTTCCCGACACGGTGCCAAAAGCATTTGAAACGTAATTGCCATTGCTGTCGGTGTTCCAGACCGTATACTGATCGGCGCCCGTGACCTTCAAGGCCACCTCGTAGCCGCTCGCGGTCTGCTCCGCGCCGATCGGCGTCCATTGGCCGAATGCACCCGCCACAAAGTCCACGCCCTGGTACTTCAGCGACGGACCCGCTCCGCTGCTGTTGTCAAGATAGAACTTGGTGCCCACCTCGGTCAGGGTGGTCGCGCCGAATGCCTCGATCACTGTCGTTGTCGGGGGCGGCGACGGGGGAGGACCGATTGCGCCATCGCCGTTCAGGTCTTGGTGGAAACTGGTCTCGATCGATTCCAGCGCGGCGCTCGTTCCCGATACGGTGTTGAGACCAATCGAGACGAAATTGCCGTTGCTGTCGGTGTCCCAGACCGCATACTGATCGGCGCCCGTGACCTTCAAGGCCACCTCATAGCCGCTCGCGGTCTGCTCCGCACCGATCGGCGTCCATTGGCCGAATGCACCCGCCACAAAGTCCACGCCCTGGTACTTCAGCGACGGACCCGCCCCGGTGCTGTCGTCAAGATAGAATTTGGTGCCGACCTCGGTCAGGGTGGTCGCGCCGAATGCCTCGATCACTGTCGTTGTCGGGGGCGACGACGGGGGAGGACCGATCAGGCCGTCGCCGTTCAAGTCCTGGTGGAAACTGGTCTCGATCGACTCCAACGCGGCACTCGTTCCCGATACGGTGTTGAGAGCAATCGAGACGAAATTGCCGTTGCTGTCGGTGTCCCAGACCGCATACTGATCGGCGCCCGTAACCTTCAAGGCCACCTCATAGCCGCTCGCGGTCTGCTCCGCACCGATCGGCGTCCACTGGCCAAATTGACCCGCCACGAAGTCCACGCCCTGGTACTTCAGCGACGGACCCGCCCCGGTGCTGTCGTCAAGATAGAAATTGGTGCCGACCTCGGTCAGGGTGGTCACGCCGAATGCCTCGATCACCGTCGGAGTGGACGGAGGAGGAGAGCCGATCACGCCATCGCCGTTCAGGTCTTGCTGGAAACTGGCCTCGAACGAGTCCAACGCGGCGCTCGACCCCGATACGGTGTTGAGAGCGATCGAGACGAAATTGCCGTTGCTGTCGGTATTCCAAACCGCATATTGATCGGCGCCCGTGACCTTCAAGGCCACCTCGTAGCCGCTCGCGGTTCGTTCCGCGGCGATCGGCGTCCACTGGCCAAATTGACCCGCCACAAAGTCCACGCCCTGGTACTTCAGCGACGGACCCACCCCGGTGCTGTCGTCAAGATAGAAGTTGCTGCCGATCTCGGTCAGGGTGGTCGCGCCGAACGCCTCGATCACGATCGGGGTGGCCGGTGGAGGCGAACCGATCACGCCATCGCCGTTCAGGTCTTGCCGGAAACTGGTTTCGATTGATTCCAGCGCGGCGCTCGTTCCCGACACGGTGCCAAAAGCATTTGAAACGTAATTGCCATTGCTGTCGGTGTTCCAGACCGTATACTGATCGGCGCCCGTGACCTTCAAGGCCACCTCATAGCCGCTCGCGGTCTGTTCCGCGGCAATCGGCGTCCATTGGCCAAATTGACCTGCTACAAAGTCCAAACCCTGGTACTTCAGCGACGGACCGACCCCGCTGCTGTTGTCTAGATAGAAGTTGCTGCCGATCTGAGTCAGGGTGGTCGAGCCGGATGCCTCGACCACCGTCGGAGTGGGTGGCGGAGGAGGACCGATCACGCCATCGCCATTCAGGTCTTGCTGGAAACTGGTTTCGAGCGACTCCAGCGCGGCGTTCGTTCCAGACACGGTGTTGAGAGCCATCGAGACGAAATTGCCGCTGCTGTCGGTGTTCCAGACCGCATACTGATCGGCACCGGTGACCTTCCAGACCACCTCATAACCGCTCGCGGTCTGCTCCGCACCGATCGGCGCCCACTGGCCAAACTGGCCCACCACAACACCGGCGCCCGCGTAGCTCAGCTCAACCGCCGCCCCGCCATTTGGATAAAGAAAATAGAGGCTTCCATCTTGAACGAGTTGGGTCGATCCGAATGACTCGATCGTGATGCTCATTGATGATTCCTCGGTCTCGTGCAGTGCGGCCAGGGCGAAAAGGAACGAGAAATCATCTATTTACCCAAATTGCTGCGGAGCCTGTCCGTCTTGGGAGGATGAATAAGGACGGCTACCATACACGAGATTTGTAGTTAACAAAAATTTAAATATTCCGATTTAAATGTAAATAATAATTTTAAATAGAGGTGCCGTCATGTGGCGACTTGTCACTGCGGCAATCTCGCTCGGCCGCTGCGATAGCAGCAATGCCTAAGCCGCACGCTTACTGGGCCACCGCAACTCGACCACGCGTCCGTGTTGCAGCGGCCCCTTGAAACTCCGGACATGAAGGCTCAGCGACCTTGCCGGCAGGTCCTTCTGCGGGTTCAGGCAGCAGCAGATCGCGGCGCGAACTTTGTGCTGAACGCGAGGCCTCGAACCCTCGATCCCGCGCTCCAACGACACCGCGACGAAGTCGTTCTGCACTGGCTTACCGCAACGACACTGGCTGGCGCCACAGTTATTAATTATTAGATCTACATTTACGGGTGGCCGCGAATGAGATAAATCGATTTAAAAATAGAAACAGGCAAAAGGCTGTGCAGCTTTCAGAGAACGAAAAGTCGCGCTTGGCAAAATGCGCGAGTTGTCAGTAAGTTTAGAATAAGTAATTTTCAGCGATGTCATCAGATCAAACAAGTAAACTGACGAACGACACGCAGAGCCTTTTTCCAATTTCCGCCGTTCTTGGCATTGCGTTCGTCGCGCGGCTCTTGTGGGCAGCGGTTATGCCCGTGATCCCGGTTTCGGACTCCTACGACTATCACACATTGGCTCTCAATCTGGTTCAGCACGGCGCATATGGTTGGAGCTCTCAAGAACCAACCGCAGCTTGGCCGCCCGGCACATCTGCGGCCTATGCCCTGATCTATTCGCTTTTCGGATCTGGGCAATGGGCCATCAAATGCTTCAATCTCGCAATAGGCGTTCTGATCGTCTTCTTGACGGTCGAACTTGGGAGCCGATGGTTCAATCGAGCTGTCGGCATTGTCGCCGGCTTGATTGTCGGCCTTTGGCCTGTCTTGATCGAATACACGACCATCGTCGCGAGCGAGACGCTCTTCGCGGCGGCGCTTCTGGGAATCCTTCTGCTGTTTGACGAAATCTGCTCGAGCGAAAGACACTTCAAATTGCTGACGGTCGTCCTTGGCGGTCTGATAGGATTTGCGACCCTGTTGCGTCCGACGGCAATCTTGCTTCCCATGCTTCTCGCTCCAGTGTTCTATGTGGAGAAGCGAAAGATCTTCCCATCGCTCAAGTTTGTCTCGATCACGACTGTTCTGATGCTCATCGTTCTCGTGCCGTGGTCCGCGCGAAATTATGCCTTGTTCGGTGAACTTGTGCTCACGTCTACGAGCGGGGGAGCTAACTTATGGATGGGCAACAACCCGGCCACCACAGGCTTCTATCAGACTCCACCTGTCGATGCAGGCATGAACGAGGTACAACTAAACCGACGCTTGGGGAATGAAGCAGTCGCCTATATCAAGCAGGCGCCCGCAGCCTTTGTGACCCGAACCGTCGTCAAGGCGCTTCGTTTGTACGAGCGCGAGACCATAGGTGTTTGGTGGAACGAGCAAGGAATCGAACGTGCTTTTGGCAGGGTAGGGGTCACTGCGATTAAAGTGGCTTCGCAGGCCTTCTGGATCGGAGCGTTGTTGCTGTTCGGGATTGGATGTTACTTTGCCGCTCGGCAAGGATTTGCATCTTTCGCGTGTCATCCGGGAATTGCAATGCTGGCGTATTTCACCGTCATTTATGCAGTTTTTGTAATCCAGGATCGATACCACGTCCCGACAGATCCCATAATGGCTATCTTTGCAGCTTACGGGATTCTCCAGATCGCTCCGGCCGCCTTCTCCCGTCTCCGGCCATTTGGGCCGATGCGTGCGACGTCGATTGGCAGGGCGTGACGCCCTACAAATTGGCGCGTTGGCGGGCCGCTCGCGCCTCGTCGACACGTGCCGCGTCGGACGTCCGCTCGGATGTGGGGTCATGAGGTGTTGCACGACCCGCCACCTGCCGCCGGACGGCCTTCCACTCGCGGCTAGCAATGTCTATTCGGCGAGCTGCTTCCATCTGGCCCTGGCGGCCGGGTAGTTGGTTTGCCAAAGTTGGGCCCGCTCGGCATTGATCCGCGCCGTAGCGGCACGCTTGCCCATGCGTAGGCAGGCGTGCTGGTAGGAGCGAAGGAAGCGTCTGAACTCGAGGTCGTCGTAGCGCGGCAGCCCATTGAGCCAGCTCCCGAAGTAGCCCCACAGCATGGCAACGCTGCCGATGAGCGCCGGGTAAGCGGGCAGGTGATAGACAGTCACGGCCAGGTGATAGAGAGGCGATGTGCCCATGAAATATTGGCCGAATCCTTTTCGAACCCGTCCCGTCCAGATGCCCTTCTGGCTAGCACCTTGCGGACGCAGATGGACAAAGCGGATGGGCTCGAGGTCGCTGCTCTCGGCGATCCAGCCAAGCATGCGGGCTCGGTGGCAGTCGATGCCGTCCCACATCACTTCGCGCACGAAGCCGCCGATCTCCTTGAAGCAGGCGACGCGGTAGAACTTGGTCATGCCTACCGACATTTCGTCCCCACAGATCTCTGGGACGAGGGTTCCGCGCTGTGGGTGGATGAACCAAGGCTTGCCGGAGGTGGTCCCAATGCGAGGGTTCTTCTCCATTCGCTGCATCAGCGTCTCGAAATAGCGACTGGGGAGATCGAGGTCCATGTCCAGCTTGCAGAGGTAGTCGAAGTCCTCCAGGCGCACCGTCTCCAGACCGGCGTAGAAGGCTTCGATCACGCCGGGCCCGACCCGCCGCCCGCCGCGATCGGTGCGCCGCACGACGCGCAGGCAGGGCAAGCGGCTGGCGTACTCCTCGAGGATAGCCGATGTCTCGTCGGTCGATCCGTCGTCTACGACCACCCAGAGTGCCGGCAGGACGGATTGCGCAGCCACGCTGTCGAGCGTGCGGCGGAGGAATTTGGCCTCGTCCCGGCAGGGCGAGATGAGCAGATAGCGTCGCGACGGGTTCATCTGGCGGGGCTCGGCTGGGTCAAATGACTTAGACCTTAAATTTTTGATTTACCAATGATTAAATATCGCAAATTAATTGATTTCGGTCAATTATATGTTTTACTGATGCGGGTCACTTTAACGAAATCCGGTTTGAATTTAATATATGCATATTCACAACCCTTCAAGGCAGGTACCGTGAGCACAGCAGTCATGCGGTCTGATGCGGCAGCAGTCATGCTGTCTGATACCAAAACGTTGAGCGTGCCGTCGAAGCTGAAGCCGCTCGTCGTGGATCTCGATGGAACGCTCATTCGCTCCGACCTTCTCGTGGAATCCGCCTTCGCCCATGTCGGAAGCGATCCGTGGCGCGTGGTCGGCCTTTTGTCGGCGGTGCGGCGTGGCAAGGCGGCTTTAAAGGCCGAGATTGCGGCCGAGACAGACATTGACGTCTCACGTTTGCCTTATGACGAAGACGTCGTGTCACTCATCCAGCAGAGACGTTCTGCAGGGAGCGAAGTCTACCTCGCTTCGGCGAGTAACGAACGTTACGTCAAGGCCGTGGCCGATCACCTCGGGCTCTTCGATGGCTGGCTCGCATCGGACGACAAGGAGAACCTGTCTTCCGGGGCGAAGGCACGCCGTTTGGTGGAGGCTTTTGGGGAGGGCGGCTTCGATTATATCGGCAACGGACGCGCCGATCTGGCGGTGTGGAATGTCGCCCATCAACGCATTGCCGTTCGCGCATCACCTGGCGTGAGATCAAAGCTGAGAAGCATGGATCCCGACGCCAAGGTGATCGAAGATGGGACGCGTGGAACCCGCGCGTGGATCAAGTTGCTGCGCGTGCATCAGTGGACGAAGAACGCCTTGGTCTTCGTCCCGCTCGTGACGGCCCAGCGTTTCGATCTTTCTGCGTTTGGCGAAGCGATCGGAGCTTTCTTCGCCTTTTCGCTCGCGGCCTCCGCCATCTACATTCTCAACGACTTGGTCGATCTCGATGCAGATCGGAAGCACCCGAGCAAGAAACGTCGTCCGCTCGCGGCTGGTACCGTTCCCATCACGAAGGCAATGGTCCTGGTGCCCGCGCTGCTCGGCGTTGCGTTTGCCGGAGCCCTCGCCATCTCTGCCGCGCTCGCTGGGGTGCTGCTTGCCTACGTTTCGCTCACGACAGCCTACACGTTCGTGCTGAAGCGGAAGATGATGGTCGATGTCCTGGCATTGGCAGCGCTCTACTCGATCCGCGTGGTCGGTGGCGCGGTAGCCATACCGGTGCGCATGTCGGAGTGGTTGCTCGCGTTTTCGATGTTCATCTTCACGGCGCTCGCGCTCATCAAGCGCTACATCGAACTGGCAGCCCGTATCGACAAGGATCTCTCCGATCCAACCAATCGCAACTATCGCAAGTCCGATCTTGACATCGTGGCCGCCTTGACGGCCGCTGCCGGCTTCAACGCGGTGACGGTCTTCGCACTCTACATTTCTTCAGATGCGGTACGGCCTCTTTATCGACATTCGGAGGCGTTGTGGCTCATCTGTCCCATTTTGATGTATTGGCTCGGGCGAGCGCTCATGATGGCGCATCGCCGGCTGATGGATGACGACCCTATCGTTTTCGCTCTGCGGGATCGTAACAGCTATATCGCGCTTGGCCTCATTGGCCTCATTCTGATCGGGGCGAGGTAGCGAGACATGAACGTGGAAACCAGCAGAGCTGTTCCAGCTGTCGGTTTCCTGGCTTCGATTCTGGTCGCCATCTGGGCGATTTCGTCGCAGTCTCTTTGGGTGGACGAGTTCGGTACCTGGCTTCTTACCCGCGCTGATTCCATTCCTGACTGGTGGAGACGCTTTCAGGCCTGGCCTGACTCCGACTCCCAAATACCGCTATACCATTTTTACATGTATGGATGGACGAAACTCGCCGGGACAGGTGCTGTTGCCATGCGAGCATCGAACGTTGGGATGTTTGCAATAGCGAATCTCGCACTGCTCTGGCCGTTCAGGTCGCGGCCGGATATTGCACTCTTGGTAATCGTGACGTCATGCTTGAGCGCTCCTCTCTGGTACTATTTGGATGAAGCACGCCCATACATCATGCTTTATATGGGCGCCTGCCTGATGGTTGGAGCGTCGATGGAGATAATGAGGTCAAAGCAGCGGCCGAGCTCCTTCGCAATCGCGGTTCTGTGCGTTGGAGCAGTTATTTCAAGCGGGGCAACCGTTATCGGTATTGCCTGGGCCGGGCCCGTTTTCCTTTTTATACTCATATATTGGCTGGCCATAAGAAGAGGTGCTTTGAGCGACCTGGTACGTAATAACTATCTGACGTTGGCAATTGCAGCGCTTTGCATCGCCGCGTTCATGGCTCATGCGATCAGGATGCTTGCACTCGGCAAGCTCCCGGCACTGCTCGGTGGGGACAGCACGCTCACATTGCTTTTTTCGTTCTACACCAATCTCGGTTTGCTCGGCGTCGGACCGGGCATGCTTGATATGCGCGCAAACAGCGTCAGCGCGCTGGTTCCGTTTGCACCCATCATCGCTTTTTCCGCCGTCATGTTTGGCTTGGTCGCGATCGGAGGACTGCTCGAGATCAGAACGACACTCGGAGTTCGAACGCTTGGGCTATTGATTGCTTGCACACTGCTTCCAGTCCTGTTCATTTTTGCCCTGGGCGTGATGGCGCACTGGCGCGCGCTACCACGTCATTTCATACCGTTGGTTTCACTATTCTGTCTTCTCTATGCATATGGACTTGCGTGGTGGTGGCGCCGGCGATCGCTTGGAATGGCCGTTTCCCTGATCACGATCGTCATCATGGGCTATTCATCGCTCAGCGTGCGCTATGCGCCTCGACATGCAAAGGACGACTACAAGCAAGCGGCGGAGTTGGCAGCAACCGAACTCGCGCGTGACGGGCGTATCTGGTGGATCGCGGACGCCCGCGGCGCGCTTTACTATGACGTCCCCGTGAGCGATGAACACGAGTCGTCAGCAGAGATGCCGGGAGTCCAGATCAACCTTTCCGAGAAGACCTCATCATTCTTGTCGACCGAGGTCCCACCCACACTTGTGCTGCTCTCGAGGCCGGACGCTTACGACCCACAGAACGTCGTGAAAGATTATCTTGTGGCCAATAAATATCATTTGTTCGCGTCGTTCCCGGCATTCGCCGCCTGGAGACGATGAAAAGCAGCCGCTGCTTGAGAAGAGACGAGCGTGAAATCCGACCCGCGACTGAAACACATATGAAGCCGATACGGACGACAGCCCTGGTCCAGGTTCTAGCCACCGTCGTGATCGTAGGTTTGGGTGCGACAAGCGTGAGTGCGGCCGAAGCGACCCAATCCGGCGCTGACGTGGCGGCGTCGCCACCCGACGTCGACAGGAGCATCTTGCCGGTCGATCGGGCTACGGTCTGGAAGCCGGGGCTGATGGCGGTGGGCGGCATACCGGTCCGGTCAACGATTTGCGCCACGCTGACCCCTCGTGGGGGAGAGCAGGATGACACGGCCCAGATCCAGGGGGCGATCAATGCCTGTCCAGTTGGCCAGGTGGTGCAGCTCGCCGCCGGCACCTTCATCATCAACAGCGGCAACTTCGTATTTATCAATAAGGCGATAACTCTGCGAGGCGCCGGGCCGGGCCAAACCACACTGGCGAAGACCAACGGCGCCAAGCCGTTCCCGCAGCCGGCGGCAAACGTCAAACCCTCACCGCTGATCTTCGTAGGGCCGGCTGTCTTCGGCAGCACCACGAATGACCCTGCTGGCGTCGTCAGCTCCACGGAGCTGACGACCGACGCCGCGAAAGGGGCGTACACGGTCACGGTGGCGAGTGAGACCGGGTTTTCGCCAGGTCAGATCGTCTTGCTGGACGAGGCGTCCAACGCGGCCTGGCAAACCGATCCGCTGGGCCGCGGGCAGATTTGGGCCTCCCCTGACTGGCGGGTGGTCTGGCAGAAGCACAACCCCGCACTCCTGGACGTCGACGACTTCCCGGCTGACGCCTTTCCGACGACGCCCAACAGTGCTGGATCCTGGTTCTCGCGGCTGAACCGCCCGACCGCCGAGATTAAGGAAATCGCCTCCGTCTCCGGGAAAACCATCACTTTTACCACGCCGATCCATATCTCCTACCGGTCCAGTCAAGCCGCCCAGCTCTCACGCTATGAGTACTCTCACCTCAAATACGCTGGGGTCGAGGACCTGAAGCTGATCGGCGGCGATGGCGGCAACCTGGCGTTCAGATGGGCGGCCATGTGTTGGGCCAAGAACGTCGAAAGCACGGTGTGGATCGGCGAGGGGTTCTCGATCTACAGCTCCTTTCGGGTCGAACTCCGGGAGTTCTACGCGCACGATTCGGCCTGGATCCAGCCAGGCGGAGGTAGCTACGCGATCGGCCTCTCGTTTGGAACATCCGAGGTGCTCATCGAGAACGGCATTTCGGTCAAGGCCAACAAGATCATGGTGGCCCGCTCGGCCGGAGCAGGGTCGGTGGTCGGCTACAACTACATGGATATGAGCTACATCAACTCCAACGGTGGCTGGATCGAAACGGGGATCAATGCCAGCCACATGGTGGGGCCTCACCACGTCCTCTTCGAGGGAAATTACGGCCAAAATGCCGACAGCGACGACACGCACGGCAACAGCATCTACCACACGTTCTTCCGCAACTATCTGCGCGGGATCCGGGCCGCATTCGACAATCAGGCCGGCGGCAGGGTCGATGACGCCACGCAATGGCGTAACGGTCCCAAACGCTGTGCTGGCATGATGGCCTATTCCTATTGGATGTCCTTTGTCGGTAACGTGCTTGGCGTCCCTGGAAAAATGGATGGATGGGTCTACGAAACCACCTGGACGCCCAGCTACAAGCCGGCCATCTGGCTGCTGGGGTGGGAAAAGGTGATGGACACGAAGGTCGCCGCGACGGCGTTTCGCCACGGCAATTTCGACTACGTCACCAATACGGTGAAATGGGATCCGTCCGTCAACAACCAGACGTTGCCGAACTCCTTGTATCTGACCCGGAAGCCGGCCTTTTTCGACGCCGGCAGCGGCTACACCTGGCCATGGGTGGATCCGGTGGGGACGACCAAGCTTTACGTGCTGCCGGCCAAGGCGCGTTACGACGCCGGGACGCCGTTCACGCAGCCCTGAGCCGCTGAGGGCCAAACCGATGTCGCGAAGCCGCGAGTTGGGACCAGAGGTGCGGGGCGTCGTCGGACACCCGTCAGGTAGACGCAGATAGAGGACGAGAATGCGCACAGCCTCCACACATTCCTTCGAATTGCGTCCGACCGGATCGTCCGCGCCGACCATCGACAAATATTCATTCGTCACGATCCTGGCTTGTAGTTACGCGGCCATCATCGGGCCATTGATCGATCTCGGTGTGACCCCCGGCCAATTGAACAACATACAGAACGCAGAGGCAGGCCTGGCTAACAGGATTTTCTGGCCTGCGATGGCGGCGGTTTCCGTCGCTTTCGCCATGCAAAATTATTCTCGCCTTCGCAAACTTGCTTGGCCTCCCCACATGACCTGTCTGCTCGCGTATGTTGCATTTGCTGCAGCAAGCGTTCTGTGGGCTTACAGTCCGGCGACCTCATTGGTCAGATTTGCTCAGCAAATGATGGTGCTCTTGTCCATTGTTCTGCCCGGGATGTTGGCGGCTCGAACGGCAGATCTGATGCGCGGCCTGTTTCTTTGCTTCGCAGTCGGCGCGATCCTGAATCTCGTTTTTGTATTCGACAGTCCCGCGCCGGTCGATGGCGGCTATTCGGGATATTTGTTGGGCAAGAATGCGCTTGGAGAATTTGCGGGAATGGCACTTTTGCTGGCACTCCACCAAACGCTCCAACCCGGCTTCCGGCGGGTGTTTGGTGTCGTCATTGCGGTCATCGCCACGTCGCTCCTGTTGTGGAGCAACTCCAAGACTGCGTTTGGCCTTGCACTTGTTTGTCCATTGCTCGCTGGCGTTGTCTTGATTATCAGAAAAGCAACGCGAATTTCCCCGGCTATCATTTTATTGTCCATCCCGCTTTGCTACTTCGTCGTCTCCACCTTGACTGGCTTCGATATGGGGCATGTCTCATACATGCTGTACGGCGATCCGACCTTCACGGGTCGGCTGGGTATATGGAGTTTCGCACTGCACGAGATCGCAAACAGGCCATTCTTGGGATGGGGATACCAATCCTTTTGGCTCGTAGGATCCGACGCGCCCAGCGTCGTTGAGGCTCAAGGCTGGATTGCGCGCATGCCGAACGCCCACAACGGCTATTATGACACGATGCTGGAGTTGGGTTACGTTGGCTATGCTTTCCTCATTGCCTTCATCGTCGCGACCTTGCACGCTGTTGGGCGCGTGGCAGACCGCGACCGTGGTCGGGCCTGGTTCGTGCTGGCGGCCGTTCTCTACGTAATTTGCTATAATTATCTTGAAAGTCTCTGGATGCGCGGCGTCGAAATCTTATGGGTGGCGTTTGTGATTCTCGTCGTTGACATCGCTCGCTACTACCAGCCTCTTCCATTGATAAAGGCAGCACGCAGATCGACGATTCCGAGTCTGAGAAGGCTCGGCTACTCACGACGCGTGCCGTTTCCCGGGCCACGGAATTCCAATGGAGCCGCCCGGTCCGTATGAGAACGATCGAAGCTAGCTCTGGAAGATCGGCGCTGACCGGGCAGCGGCGCCAGTTCGTCCTGGCATCTTGCCCGATCGAACGGATCGCAATCTTGATCTCGACATCGTCGGCTGCACGACACTGGACGCGGAAATGATGTCGACCAAGCGCTCCCGGCGGTGGAGATGGGGCTCGATGCTCCTGATCGTGCTCGCACTGGTCGGGGCAACCATCGCAACGGTTCCCGCCGTTCGGACGCCGGTTCTGCGAGCCGCCGGATGGGCCCTCGTCGTCGACGAACCGGTTGCACCTGCTGACGTCATCGTCATATCGCTTGATTCCGGCGGCGCGGGGGCGCTCGAAGCGGCGGACCTTGTGCAAAGCGGCATCACGACGCGCGTTGCGGTTTTTGCCGACCCTCCGAGTGGAGAGGACCTCGAGTTCATCCGCCGGGGACTCCCCTACGAGGATGCAAGTGCGAGGCAAATTCGCCAACTAAGATCGCTTGGCATAACGGATGTCGTGCAAATTCCCAGAACCGACGCTGGAACGGAAGGTGAAGGCCAGGTTCTTCCGCCATGGTGCAACCAGCACGAGTTCCGGTCCATCGTGTTCGTGGTCGCGAGGGACCACTCCCGACGAATCCGCCGACTACTCAATCGAGTCATGCAAAGCCATGCGACGCGTGTCACGGTTCGAGCTGAGCGATACTCCGGTTTTGACCCGGATCAATGGTGGGAAACGCGTGGCGGCATCCGGACGGAAATCGCAGAGTTCGAGAAGCTTGTCCTCAACTTCATTCTGCATCCAATTTCATTTTGACGTCGCGGGTCGGAATCCATGTCGGTGATCGGCAGAGTCATTCATCCATTCCTCGCCCCCAACGTTTGCCTGGCTTCAGAAAAGCGAGGGTCGATTGTCAGATGTCACCCATTTTCTTGAGATCAGCCTTGGGTTGCGCGCGTCCACCGCGGGCCGTCTCACGACCGGCCGAGATTAAATATGACTAAATTAAATATGGATCATATACTGCTTTCTTAGGAACCAGTTCATGTGCGGCATTGCAGGGATTATTGGTCGACTGGACGAACGCAACCGCGCCGCGCTGCGGCGGATGAACGACGCGATGCACCACCGCGGCCCGGATGCGAGCGGAACGTGGGTGTCGGCGCCGGACGTGCGCGGCTGGGGCACGCTGCTGACGCACCGCCGGCTCTCGATCCTCGACCTTTCGCCCGCAGGCAGCCAGCCGATGACGGACCCGGTGACCGGGCACGTGGTGACCTTCAATGGCGAGATCTACAATTTTGCCGACCTGCGGCGGCGCCTGGCGGCCGAGGGGCAGGAGTTCAACTCTACCGGCGACACCGCGGTGATGTTGCGCGCACTCGGCTTGCACGGGCCGGGCGCGGTGAGCTGGTTGCGTGGCATGTTCGCGTTCGCCTGTTGGGACCCGAAGCAGCGCCAGCTCCTGCTCGCGAGGGACCCTCTGGGCATCAAGCCGCTCTATGTGGCGCGAGCTTCGGATCCCGACGCGGGCTGGTCGGTGGCCTTCGCCTCGGAGCTTCGTGCCCTGGTGGCATCGGACCTCTTGGGAACGCCTCGTCTCGACCCGCAAGCCGTTGCCAGCGGTGTGTGGAACGGCTTCGTGGTCGGCCCTGGTACGGCAGTCAAGGGCATCGAGCTCCTCTTGCCGGGCCGGCTGATCCAGTTCGATGGCGCCGGCAGGACGATCCGCGAGGAGGACTTTTGGTCGGTGCCGGACCGCGCCCCCGATCCGACGATGGATCAGGACGAGCTAGCCTCGATCCTGGAGGAGGGACTGAGGTTGCACCTCGCCAGCGACGTGCCCCTGGCGGTCTTCCTTTCCGGTGGCGTTGATTCATCGGTCATGGCCAACCTGGCCCAGCGCGCAGCCGGGGGCCCCATCCACACTTTCACTCTCGCCTTTGAGGAGCAGGAGCTCAACGAGGGGCCGATCGCGAGGCGGATCGCCGCCGCCATCGGCACCCAGCACCATGAGGTCGTACTGACCGAGCAGCACTTCGTCGAGAACTTGGAAGGGGCACTCGACAGCTTGGACCAGCCGACCTTTGACGGTCTGAACTCGTACTATATGTCGCACGCCATCCGCGCTGCAGGGTTCACGGTGGCGCTGTCAGGGACGGGGGGCGACGAGCTCTTCGGGGGGTACACATCCTATCGCGATCTGCCGGTATTGCAGCGCTGGTCCCGGCGCACCGCCTGGGTGCCGGGCAGCCTGAATGTCACCGCGGCCGCGCTAGCGTCTCGGTTCCTGTCTCCTTCGGGCAAGACGGTGCCGCCGCAGACCCGCTGGGCCAAGCTCCCCGAAATGGTTCGGCGCGGTGATGATCTCCTGGCGCTCTACCAGCTGGCCTATGCGCTCTTCCTTCCCGAATTCCAGCGGGAACTCCTGGCCCCCGATTTCGTCGACACGCTGGCAGACGGGCTTCCTTCGGCCATGCGGGCGCGGATCAACGCGGAGACCCGCGCCCGCACACCGCTGTCGGCGATCAGCGTCATGGAGCAACGGCTCTTCCTCGGCGAGCGGCTGCTGCGTGACAACGACGTCGCGAGCATGGCGGCCTCCCTGGAGCAGCGGGTGCCGCTGGTGGATCATGTGCTCTTCGAGAGTGTCGATCGGCTGCCGGATCATGCGCGCTATCAGCCGCTGCGACGCAAGGCCATGCTGAGGCGCATCGGCTTGCGCGGCCTGAACCCCGCGCTGTTCGAGCGGCCGAAGAGCGGTTTCGTGCTGCCGATGGATCGTTGGATTCGGCGCGGCCTGCAGGACGCCATGGACCAGACGCTGCGGGATCCGCAGGCCGTCGTCCCGGTCGGTCTCGATGCCGTGGCCGTGGAGCGTCTTTGGCGAGCCTTCCTCGAAGGGGCGCCCGGCATGTATTGGTCGCGGGTGTGGTCCGTCTACGTCTTCATCCGATGGTGTCACCGCAACCGCGTCTTTCGATGAGACGAGGGCACAGGGCGTAACGGCCGACCGCGATCTGCGCTAGCGCCAACCGCGCGTCGCATTGATGAAGATCTCATGCAACGCGCCGACATTCTCGGCCTCGAACAGGTTGTTATGCTTCCCTGATATTTCGAAGATCCTGATGTGAGGGCATCGACGTCGCCATGCATCGTCGTGAGCTGCGGCAAGTCCGGTCCGCAGGATGATGGCAGGCGCTTCCAGCGCGACCGGATTTCGATCGAGCGATGCGATCCAAGGGGCGGCCACCCTGATCAGGAGACGCATGCTCAGCTCTTGCTCGAAGAGCGGATCAAGCGCGGAAACCACAGGCAACCTTGCAGCGCATCGTCGGGCTATCCAAGGCAATCGATCGCCAAGAGCTCTGAGCAGAGCGCGCCAAAATCTCGAGCGCATGAAGCGCACGAGAGCGCTCAAGCGGCGCTCGCGAAGAAGGTCCAACATCTGCGCCAGCGCGCGTTGCTTCCATCCTGCCGACGGCCCGGGGGATTCAATCATCATTGAATCGATGGCGCACAAACCCGCTATTTCACGACCTCGGGCCCGAAGCCGAAGTCCGACGGCGTAGCCAAAGTGTCCGCCGATCGAAACGCCGATGATACGAATCGGCCCCGCTGGTATTCGTCTGGCTATTTCGGCCGCCAGATCATCGATCAACGCATGCGCTGAATATCCTTCGGCGACATAGCGTCGCCATCCCGGATAGCCGATGAACTCGACTTGGGTCGGATCACCGCCACCGTCCCGAAATACATCGAGGTCGGGCGCGTCACCGCCCGCGCCAGGCAGGAAGATGATCGACTGAGATGGACTCATGCGGCTTGCAACGCTCTCGACGCAAGACAGGCAGACAGGACTTGTACGCTATATTGCGCGCCGACGACAAACCGGAACAGCGGACCAAAACTCATCGCTGATGCCGGGCCTATGAAATAGAGCCCAGACACTGACGACTCGAACGAGGCGTTTAGCCTCGGGGAGCGCTCAAGGCGCGCGATCGCGCCGCGCAGCTTCTTTTCAATGAAGGCGAAGCGTTCGACGTCGACATCGAAACCAGTACCGGCAACGACGTGGTCAACCAGGAGCTGCCGTTCATTGCCGTCCTTTGCGATCCGCAGTTTGAGCGCCGCGCGGCTGCCCGCTTCGACCGCTTCGGTTACCGATACACCGAGATGAATCGGAAACTTGTTTTCCACACGGTTGCGGAGCCACCATGCCCCCTCTGCCGGAAGATGGGTCTTCGTGAAGCGTGTGCGCCAGGCGTCAGGCACGTTGTGCATGGCGCCTGGGAGATGAGTCAGCGCCCAGGCCTTCGGCCCGGTCCCCAACCCGGCAATGGGCGAGCGCACTCGCCGCCACAAGCTGCGTTCGCGCGAGACGCGAGTCTGCCAGAGGATCGTGTCTTCGCGCACAAGAAGTTGCGGCCGCGCTCCCGCCTCGAAGAGCAGGGCAGCCGCCTCAAGCGCCGATTGGCCGGCCCCAATGACTGCGACATCACGTCCCTTGAATGCGGCGAAGCTGGCGATGCCGCAGGTATGGGCGACAAGCGCGTCGGGTAACGATCGCAGCCGCGGAGGAATGCTGGCGAATCCCGACAAGCCTGTCGCGATCACGACACGGTCTGCATCGCAGCGGCTGCCATCAGTGAGGGTGAGCACAAAGCTACCGGCTTGCCGATCCAGGAACTTGACGTCGATATCCTCGACCCAGGGGACCACGCTTTGCTGGAACCACCACCCGTAAGCTGCGAAGTTCTCCATCGAGCATGGCTCGAAAGTCTCGAGTCCGCGCGGCCGATTATAATCGGCAAAGGTATAGCCTGGCTTCGGCGCCGAGATGTTGGTGCCGAAGCAATACGATTTCAGGTATCGTTCGCCGCCGGCCTCAGCGATGTGCGACCAGAATTTCATCGGACGCCCAAAAATTCGGTGGTCGATGTTGCGTGCCGCGAGATGCGCGGCGAGTGAAAGGCCATAAGGCCCCGCCCCGATGATTGCGACTGCGACCTTGTTCACTGTGACGACCTGCTAAGTGCCTTCCTCGACTGCGCCCCGTAACGAAGGAGTCATCCTCGGCGTTGTCCGTATGAAGCGCGCAATGGATTTCAAACCTAGATAGACTTCGGAGAGGACATGGACGACGCCGGGTCTGGGGTCGTCGCCATCTGCTGCAAAGTCGACCGCATGCGCGGCGTGCTGCTTCATCCAGCCGCGCCATGTCGAGAGTTCTTGAATCGAGATTCTTGCGGTCAAGACTTTCGCCAGTAGGATCGCGCGTAGGGTGAAGCGATCGCAAAAGACGGCCTGTTCGTCACGCACTGCCTGTGCCTTCGCGACTTCCTCGCGTAACGCGTCGGTATCATTGACGGCGTCGAGACAGGCCAGCAGCGGAAGCGGCATGCCCCGACGAATGTCCAGCCCAATCTGACTGAACATCCGCGGGTTGAAGTCGATGACGACCCAATAACCTTCGAAGCGGAGGAACTCCACCTCGAACAATCCGAAGTAGCCTAGTTCGCGGCAGAGACGGCGAACAAGGTCCGGCAACTCCTTGGGAGAAGGCTGGGCTTCGAAGCAAACGCCCACGCCAACGGGCTGCGAACGCAGAAACACCTTTCTGGCCGCTCGTGTCACGAATAGCTCGCCCGTCCGGTCGATGAAGCCAGTGATCGAGAGAACACCTTCGTTCCCTACGCGGACAAGTTTCTGCAGGATGGGCCGCCTGGCATCAGGCAGCAGAGGATTGTCGGTTGCCCGTTCCTGCTCACGATGAACAAACCTGCGATACTGACGGATCAATTCATGCGGCGAATCGACCGCGACGCCCTTGTCGTTCCGAACGCGGTGAACATGCGTCCGTGGTTTGATGAGGATTGGAAAGGACAGGTTGGGCGCCAGCCCGGCAAGTTCCTCGAGGCTCAACGGGTCCCATGTCGGCAATACCGACAAACCGACCTTGAGTGCCGCTTCCGAGAAAAGCTTCTTGTCGAGGATACGTTGCAGGCTCGAAATCGGAGGGTGATACAGACGGAAATGGCGCTCCAGCGGGAGCGCGTTCTCGGCGTAGATCCATGCGGTCTCGTCCGACGTCGGCAGCAGGATTCGTCCGGGGTTGGCCTCGCCTATGGCGAGCAGCCGCTCGAGGAATCGTTCACTGTCGCTCTCGGGTGGCGCGGAATAGGTACGCTTGGCATAGCGCGACCACGCTGCCGCCCCAAGTCGCTCGCTCGAGATGACCTCGACATCGACGCTTCTCGCCCCGAGATTGCGGACGGCTGCAATGGTGCCTCCCGCGGCGGCAGTTGCCAAAACCACCGAAAGCCCCTCAGTCATGGCGCCATTGACCCTGGTCCTTCGCGCGATGACCGCGGAGCAATGGGCACGTGATGCCGAACTGAAATACTGCCAGCGCCGAGAAGTCCCCGTGACAGCTGGTACGCCTTCCTTCCCAGTGCCAATGCCCCCTTTGATTTGGATGGACTACACTCAAAATTCGCTTCTCTTGGATTCCGATCTATCCTTAGGATTAATCGTCCATTCGGGTGGCGATCCGATGGGACGCACGCCGAATTCGGCCGTCTGTTGGACAGCTTTGTGAACGAGCTCCCAGGGTGATGTTGGTGCCCTCAGCCGAAACCATAAATGTGTATCACAAGGAATACGGATTGAGCGGTATCGTGCTCGAATTTTCTGATCGATCCGGGTCGGAGCGAAGGGATACTCGATCTTCCAATCGAATGTGGCGAGAAGCGGTTGGCCAACGCCAAGCGTGCCCTGAGTTCTGCTCCGCTGATCGTTGCGAGTCCGAGCCGTCGAGGATACCGCTCGATGAGCATGGGCACCGCGGTAAAGGCAGCCGGCCAGCCTCGGACCATATCGCACCGCAAGAACGATCAAGGGCCAAGGATACCGCGGCGTAGGCGCATGCCGAGGTCGGCACGTTGCGCATGAATCACATGTCGACATGGAGATTGGGACGACCTGATCTTTGGGAACGCATCGCCGCTTTCAACACTCCGAGAGTGTGTTGGGGCACCAGGTTGGATGCTCTGGCGCCTCGAAGATCGAGCAAATTCTTATCCCGCCATCGCCTCATAACCGAAGTGTCCGTGATCTGCCGCTGGGGTTTTCCTCCGGAAGGAGTTGGAGTCCGGCCTGACACAGGACGAACTGCTGAAGCTAGCACGGTTTACGGAAGAGCAGATTCGTGCGGTGCAGAAGGACCATCAGGGGGCCAAGACGGCGGATCTGGCCTCCCCGAAGCAGGGATGTACGATTGGAAGGCCAAATAGGGCGGGATGGACGTCGCTGATGCTGTGGAACGCGCTGATGGCCCAGGGCCTGGTTTGACCCGTCGCCGCAGCTTAGTTGTCCGTTGCGGCCGCGATTTCCACCGTACGTGAGCCACTCTCCGCACTGACGATCCAGACCAATCCGCCGAGGCCGCCCACGACAAAATAGATCAGACCGAACAGGATGGACACCACCGTCCCGTCCGTTTGCGCGAGCCCGGCATAGCCGAAGGCGACCATCATGGTCGCCTCCCGCACGCCCCAGCCGGCGATCGAGATGGGCATCATGGTGATCAGCATGATCGGCGGGATCAGCAGGAACAGCTGCTCGAAATCGGCCGGCGCTGCGATCGCGCGGACCGCGCACCAGGCGATCACGACCGCAAGTACGTGAACGGAGAGCGACAGGACTGCTATCTTCGGCCCGGTTGTCCTGCCGAAGATCACCTGGTTGGCGATCACCGAGCAGGCATGGAGGTGCTTGGTCGGCCACCACGTCGTCAACCATCTCCACTGGAGATGGCCGAGCACCAGGAAGCCCAGCCCGCCCAGCAGCGCCGCAAAATCAACGAAGACCAGCGCGAGGCGGCCCTTGTCGTCGGCGATCAAGCCATAGCTCCACGGCAGGCTTGCGACGATGATCAGGGCGAGCGCAATAAGGCCGACCGCGCGGTCGGTCAGGATCGAGTAGGTCGCGGTACGCCAGCCTGCGCCGGTGCGCTGCACGAGCCAGAGCCGCACCGCGTCGCCGCCGATCGAGGACGGCAGCGTCTGGTTGAAAAAGGCGCCGATCATGTTGTAGCGGAACGCCAGGAGGTCGGTCAGCGGCGCATCGCACAGATCGGAGATGTCCCGCCACCGCAGGGCACCGAGCAAGATCTGGAACAGCGTGACCAGCACGGCAAGCGCGATCCAGCCGACATTGATCTGGCTCAAACGCGTTTCGATTGCGGCGAAATTGATCCCGCGAAGCGCGAGGTAAAGCAGGGCCAGCGAAACCGCAATTCGGGCCGTCAGGATGAGAAACTTGCGCATTCCGGCTCGGGTTCGCTCTTAAAATGATCTATGGAAATTGACCAGGATGAGCGGGCAGGGCGCCGATCCCTCGAGTTCTGATACTGCGGCACTAAGCATCAAGGCGCCCCGGTTTTCAATCCCTTGCGGTCCCCCAGGAGACGGTGGCTAAACAGTCGCCGGAGCGCAAGCATTAAATCTTAAGAATTAAATCGTCAGCACTGAGCTGCCAGTATTCGGATATAATCGCAAGCCGGGGCTCCTTTCGGTTCGCCAATTATTGCCTTGTGGACCGCAAGAGCCTGAAGTCCGCTTTGCGGTGATTAAAAGCTCGCCTCGATTCCCAAAGAGTGTCGACTGGCGTGCGCCGCACTCATCCGAGTAGCACGTTCAGACATCCGGACACCACCAGTTTCCTGCACCAGCACCTTCCGGACCGCTATCGGCTCGTCCTGGCTGGCCAATCATCACCCGAGTCTTGGAAATTAAATATTATAATCTCTTGTCGGGATTTAAAATTTAATATAATTAAAAAAATCGTTTTAATAGCCACGATGCTTGCCGAGTGACCACGTGAGCGACCCATTGGTGGGACCGCGTTTGCGCTCGCGGTGGTGTGGACGAACAGCCGTCTGGAGCGCGCAAAAAATGCTCGATCCTCTGAACCGGAGCAATGGTGATACGGAAGCGGGGGATCGCCGATGCTGACCACGCCTAAGCGGCCGGATCCCACCCAGTCCCTCCATGGCGCGCGGCGGTCTGGCCCCCATGGCGAGCGATCCGAGGTCGAGGAAGCCTCTGCAATCGCAGACCTGGCAGTGCCTGACGATCTTTCACGTGAGGTCTATTGCATCCTTGGGGTACCGATCGACGCGATCGGGATACTCGCGGCGTTGCGCCGTATCAAGGCGGCCGCTCGCCGCAAGACCCGCTTCCTTGTTTCCACTCCGAATCTCAACTTCTTCGTGACGAGCCAGTCCGACAGGAGCTTCAGGGAATCGCTCGTTCTAAGCGACCTCTGCACGGTGGACGGAATGCCGATCGTCTGGATCGCGCGGCTCATTGGTGTCCCAATCAAGGGCCGGACCGCCGGATCGGATATCTTTGACGCGCTCAAGGCCGACGTTGGTCCTGCGCACTCGTTGAAGATATTTCTGTTTGGAGGGCCGGAGGGGGCTGCCGAAATCGCCGCCCGGTCCCTGAACAGCCAGCCCGGCGGAGTAAAATGTGTTGGATGGTCCAATCCGGGGTTCTGCTCGGCGGAGGAAATGAGTCGAGACGACATCATCGACCACATCAATTCGAGCGGCGCGGACTTCCTCGTCGCCTCGTTGGGCAGCCAGAAAGGACAACTATGGTTACAGCGCAACCATCACCGGTTGCGGATTCCAGTCCGAGCTCACCTGGGTGCCACGCTCAATTTCCAGGCCGGCACGGTCAGGCGAGCTCCTCCGATTGTGCGAAAACTCGGTCTCGAGTGGTTGTGGCGCATCAAGGAAGAGCCCTATCTTTGGAGACGTTATTGGAATGACGGAAGGGCAATGCTCCGTTTGCTGTTTACCCACGTGCTGCCGTTTGCATTCTGGACGTGGTGGCTGCGGTCAAGATCTGAGTGCAGAGACGATTTGATTATCACCCAGGTCCACGGTTCGGGAACAGTCACCTTGAGCCTGTCCGGCCCAGCCAACGCTCAGTACGTGAACAAGGCCATCCCTGCCTTTCGAGAGGCCACCGCAACCGGGAAGCAGATCACGCTCGATTTTTCGAATGTTCGGGCCATCGATGCACGCTTCCTCGGACTCCTGTTGATGCTGAAAAAGAAATTAAAAGCTGATGGGACCGTCCCCAACTTCAAGGGCGTCTCCCCGCTTTTGCAGAGGATATTCTGTCTTAGCGGCTTGGAATCCAGGTGATTGCAAGCAAGCTTGCGCTTTCGTTCGAGGCAAACTCGTCTTGGCGACATCGCCCGATCGACCCCGAAAATCGCTCGGTCTGGCGGAATAACGTTCCACCCAGGAAACGGCGTGACCTCGCCAAATCGCAATGGGTCGGCAGTATGTGGCCGTACTCCCGAGCCAATTGCGCGGCAGGCCGCTGTCCGATGCACGCTGGCTTAGGGCATCGCTAACCATTTCCCCGTAGCCTCTCGACTGCACGAGAGGAGACGTGACTTGCTAGCGGCGATCGCACTTCATTTTGTCGCCGGGTCGGTTGCCGGACTTATCTTTACCATCCGAATGCTTTTGGTCCTGATAGCAATCGTTCTCGCCGAGGGCGTCACGGCCACCATGGCGCTCGGCCTTACCGCGGGACTTTCTTCGCTGGGAGGCCTCGTGGCGCTACAGATCGGCTATCTCGGAGGTATTTGTCTTCGTAGCGTGCTGGAGCGCGCGGGTATCGCCCAACCCTCTGTTCGGCCCCATCATTCTCGCTAAGGCATGATGCGGCCAAGGACCGGGTGAGCGTAAAGTGCGAAGCGGGTTTTCGAAGGGCATCCCCTCGGGCTCGACCAGGATCACGCCGAAACAATAACGCAATTCGACTTAAGGCCATCTCGTGGACTGCCTGACAGAGTCCCCGTAGACGATCAGCAGCGCGGCGGGAGCCCGGCGGATCTCATTCCGCGGAGATCTGGCCGTAGCGGATGTAGTGCTCATCATTGTAGTACTCGCCATAGTGGCCGCCGTAACGCTTCATCGCTTTCATATCGGTCTTGTTGAGCACGATACCGAGAAGCGAGTCGTACACGTTCGGTGCGGTATTAAGTGCATGTTCGACCACGGCTGGTGTCGTGCGTCCCCATTCCACGACCAGAATGAAACTGTCGATCAGTGGCGTGGTGGCTCGCACATCGACGACCGGTGCGAGTGGAGGGAGATCGACGATGACGTAGTCATAGGTCTCGCGCAGCTTTGCAAACAGCTTCTTGATCTGCTCAGTGCACAGGATGTCGCTGCTCGCGGAATGCGACGCTCTTCTCCCCGGCAGGAAGTCCAATCTTGTTACGCCGTCGGTCCAGATTGTGTCCTCCAGGGACCGCTCGCCCGACAGGACGTCGGTAATGCCGACGCCGGCGTCAGGTGCAAGATTGCCGGACAGCGAGGGATTCCTGAGGTCGCAATCGACGGCGATGACCCGTTTGCCCGAATTGGCAAGCAGCTGGGCGAGCGAAGCCGCAATGGTGGATTTGCCTTCATGGGGAAGCGTGGAGGTAAGGCCGACGACCTTGCTCGGGGTTTTTGTCGGATCCAGGTCGAGGGCAAATCTGATCGACCGAATGGATTCGGCATACCGGGACATCGGCATGGCCGTCGCCATCCTCCAAGTTCCGGAGCCTCGGGAAATCGTCCGCGGGCCATAGTCCATGGCTTGACCGGCGGTACGAGACGCTTTCTTGGTGACCTTTTTTACCTGTCGACCGTTCAGCAGGGGGACCACCGACAGGCACGGCAGGCGCAATCTGTCTTCGATCTGGGCCGATGTGCGAAAGCCGCGGTCCTTCATCTCCCTGGCAAATCCGATGGCTGCGCCCAGGCCCAGTCCGCCGAACACGCCGAACGCCAACAGCAATTTGGTATTTGGCTTGCTCTTCTTATCCGGAGGTGCGGCGGGCGAGATGATCCGCGCCTCCGATAGTGGAAATGAGGCCTGCTGGAGAGAACCCATATAGCGCTGCAGGAAATTGTCATACAGGGAGCGGTATCCCTTGGCGTTGGTTTCCAGCTCCCGGATGCTCAGTTCGGCCGTGTTTGTATTTCGTGACTGTGCGACGGCCATCGCCAGCTGCTTTTCGATTTCCTGTTGCCGTTGCTTGGTCTCCGCGAGATCGCTCTTGGCCACCTCGGCGAGGCGGCGTACTTCGTCCACGATCGTGTGTTGAATACTCGCCATCGCGGTGCGGAGATTGACGACGGCCAGGTGTTCGCTGCCATACTTGGCGGAATATTCGTACTCTCGCTTCGCATAATCGAGATACTGGAGGCGCAGGGTATTGATGATTTGATTGCTCTGGGCGGCCCCCGATCCCGATATCGAACTTTCGGGGGCATTGATGTTGCCGCCGGCCGCGCTCGTGCTGCCAGCGGGTGAACTGACGTTCATACTCGAAATTGCATCGAGGCTGCCGAGCGCAGCCGCGTCGAAATTTTTCGTGGCGAGGATGGATTCGAACCGGATCACCCGGGCGGTTGCTTCGGATGTATGCGCGCGGGCAGCAGCCAGGCGGCTGTTGAGTTCGGTCACCTGCGATTCATCGATGAGTTTTCCGTCAGCCGAGACAATGTTGCTCTTGGCCTTAAGCTCACTCACCGCACGCTCGGCGGCCAGGGCGTCATGGCCGAGCTCCTGCAGGCGATCACGCATCCAGCCGGTCGCCGTGCGATGCTCATCCACCTTCTCCTTCAGCTGGTCATCGATGTAGGCTTTGCCAACCGCATTCGCGATCTCCGCGGCCCGGATTGGGTCGCGGGATTCGAAGCTGATCTCGACGACACTGGTGCCACCGATCCTGGTAGCCGACAACCGCTTCGCAAATTCGTCAAGGAGTTGGTCCTTGGGGTCGATTTTGAGGCTTTGCGGCGTGATGCCCAAAAATCCACGAAACGTGGTCACCGCCGAACGCATCCAGTTACCTTTATTGTCAAATTCCGGATCATCAGCAAGATTAAGCTGATTGATGACGGCAGTCGCAACGGCCTTGGATTTCAATATCTCGATCTGCGAATCGACATCGGAAGGTGTGTTATCCAACATCGCGATCGATTGCTGTTGAACGACCGGAGATTTCGAACCGCCGAGCAACATCCTCAGTTGCGCGATGTAGGTCGGGGGTGCGATCCTTAGAACGACGACGCTCGCCGCAAGTGCAAGCGCGGTGGTGATAGCAAGCACCAGATATTGCCTTCGCAGAAACCCCAGAACCATATTGGCCAGATCGGGGCCGCCGTTTTCGCCAACCTGCTCCTGTTGGGAGCTGTCCAACAACGTGCTCGCTTTTTGGTTGTGCAGCATGTTTTTCGAGGCTTTCCAAGTTACGCCTTGCGGTTTCCGGGCCAACTTCAATGACTTGCCAAAAACCGAAGCCCTGATTTTCCCGGCAGGAAACAGCAGAGTTCTAACCTGACAAATTTAATAACTCAATTTGATTTAATGCGGCAAGTGGTCACCTCAAAATAAGTTGTCCGGTTGGATCGAATTGGCGTTTCAGCTCGGCGGCTTGGCTGGTGATGCCGGAATTCTAGACAGGATGCGTGAAGCCCGCATGTGCACGAAAGCGCCCAGATGCCGTCGTATCGCGCCTCTCGACATTAAATAACGAAAGTGGAGGCGCAGGCGATGCTTTGAGGAGCCATGGTAATCGTTTGGTCCGCCAACCCAGTGGTTTGGGTCGCGCCGAGGGAGATTATTAAATCGGGCTGCGCCTGTTAATGCACTGCAATAATTAAATAAATAAGCAAATTAACCTAAATTAAATTGAATATTTTATCGGACTGTGCTGCATTATATTTGATGGTCGAGAGGGTGGTCGGCATTGTTTGGAAAATGACGACGTCGCGGTGGCGGCAAGGCTCGCTCGGGGCACCCATCGTCCGATGTACAGAGTGGCGCGTCCTCGAATGAATTGGATATCCGGCCACCTCCATCCACACCAGCGGGCTGACATTGCCAACCCGGGCCATGGTATTCGTTATTCTTCTCCCTGGCCGTGGATTTTGGCCATCGTGCTGAGTCTGATGCTGTGGGCGATGTTGGGCTGGTACCTTTGGTGGCTCTTTCATTGAACCGGGTGCGCGATGCACCCTGCAATCGAGGTGGAGGAGACGCCCGATGCGCCTGATCGTGCAGGGCCAGCCATGATGCGATGGATTTCAGTGTCGTTGCTGGTCCCGATCGTCGCGACTGCCCTGGTTTCGGGCGCCGCCGCCGCGAGTGGCCGCAGGCCCGCGGCGGCACTGATCGAAACGTCGCCGAGCCTGGCGCCGTTCCAGCATGTTCGCTTCTGTCTTCGCTATCCAGCCGATTGCAGGTCGAATCCGGCGGAAGATGAGCGTATCCAGCTGACGGATGACAATTCGCAATTGCTGGACCGCGTCAATCATGAGGTCAATGCGGCGATCGGTCCGGGGTCCAAGAGTTACGGCAAAAATCTCAGGGAAGGCTGGACGATCGCGCCGCTCAGGGGAGACTGCAACGACTACGCCGTCACCAAGCGGCACGAGCTGCTGCGAAGTGGGCTGCCTGCCAAAGCCCTGCGGCTGGCCGTGGTCGTGACAAAGTCGGAGGGCGGCCACCTCGTTCTGCTCGTTGCAACGACAAAGGGCAATCTGGTGCTGGACAATCTCACCGACGAGATCGTTCCCTGGCAGACCACCGATTATCAATGGCTGAAGATACAATCCGCCAGGGACGCCAAGGCCTGGTATGAGGTCAAAGCGTCCGGGCATCCGTGTCTCAGCTCGGTCGAACGTTGCGTGTGACTGGGCGTCAATCAACCTTCTACCGCCTCATCGACGAGCGATCTCCACCGAACGGACGTCATGATTGCACACCGCGGTTCCATTGGCGCTGCTTGCCGCGAGCCTGGTGTCCGCGCCGCTGACTGACGCGCTCGCTCCGACACTCATCATTCTCTGTGTCGCAGTGACGGCAACCTACATCGTCAAAGGACCGTTCTGGGCGCTCGCGACGGAATGGATGTCGGCTGGCGTGGCGGCGGCTGCGATCGCGCAGGTCAATGCGATCGGCAATCTCGGTGGCTTCTTTGGCAGCTATGTCCTTGGCGCCATCAAGGACGCGACAGGCAGCAACGCGCTGGGGTTGATGCCGTTGGCGGCGCTCTCCGCCGGCGGCTGCGTTCTGGTTCTGGCGCTGGGCCGCCGTCAGGGGCAGCCCCAGACGACGGCTTTGAGCGGGATTCACTGATCTTCCTCTTCTTCGACAACGGCGACTCCAGGGGTGATTGCAACCATGTCAGGCAGGATTCCAGCAACCCTGATACCCGGCGACGGGATCGGTCCCGAGATCACGGAAGCGGTGACGAGCGTGCTCGACGCGCTGGGTTCGCCGTTCGAATGGGACATCCAGCATGGCGGAAAGCCGGCATCGAGCACGGCGGCGACCCGCTGCCCGCATCGCTGATCGACAGCATCCGCCGCACCAGGCTTGCGCTGAAGGGGCCGCTGACGACGCCGGTCGGCGGCGGCTTCCGCTCCGTGAACGTCCGCCCGCGCGAGGAGTTCAAGCTTTATGCCAACCTGCGGCCGGTGAAGACGATGGTGCCCGGCGGGCGCTATGAGGATATCGATCTGGTCCTGATCCGCGAGAATATCGAAGGCCTCTATGTCGCCTTCGAGCATTTCATCGCGGTCGGCGACGATCCGCATGCAGTCGCGATTTCGTCGGGCGTCAACACGCACGCGGAAGCGCGGCGCATCGTGCGTTTCGCGTTCGAATATGCGCTGAGCCATGGGCGCAAGAAGGTCACCGTCGTTCACAAGGCAAATGTGCTGAAGGCGCTGACGGGCCTGTTTTTGCAAGCCGGTCGCGAGATCGCCAAGGAATATGAGGGCCGGGTCGCGATGGACGATCGCATCGTCGATGCCTGCGCCATGCAACTCGTGATGAACCCGTGGCAGTTCGACGTCATCGTCACCACCAATCTGTTCGGCGATATCCTGTCCGACCAGATGTCGGGCCTGGTCGGCGGGCTCGGCATGGCGCCGGGTGCCAATATCGGCGAAGGTGCGGCGATCTTCGAGGCGGTGCACGGATCGGCTCCCGGCATCGCCGGCAAGGGCGTGGCCAATCCGCTGGCGCTTCTGCTCGCCGCGGGTCTAATGTTGAAGCATGTCGACAAGCCGGAGCTTGCCGTGCGGCTGCAGACCGCCGTCGAGCAGACCCTGCAGGCCGACAGCGTCCGAACCGGCGATCTCGGCGGCAAGGCCAGCACCAGGGACTTCGCTGCAGCCATCGTCAAGCGGCTCGCGCGTTGAGCCGCTTGCTGAGGGATGTTGATCGCAGGCATTCCGCGTCTGCCCGGCAGACCCGGCAGACAAAGCGGTCGAGATATTTTGAGGAGTGAATGATGGTGAAGGGCTCGGATCTACTTGTTGCAGCGCTGGAGAATGAGGGCGTCGACCGCATCTTCGGTGTGCCCGGCGAAGAGAATCTCGATGTGGTGGAATCGCTCCGCAACTCGAAGATAGAGCTGGTTCTGACCCGGCACGAGCAGGCCGCCGCCTTCATGGCGGCCACTCACGGGAGGCTGACGGGCCGTCCGGGCGTGTGCATATCGACCTTGGGCCCGGGCGCGCTGAACTTCTCGACCGGCGCCGCCTATGCTTATCTCGGCGCCATGCCGATGCTGATGCTGACGGGACAGAAGCCGATCATGACCAGCCGGCAGGCGCGCTTTCAGATCGTCGACGTGATCGCGTCGATGAAGCCGCTCACCAAGCTGTCGCGCCAGATCGTCAGTGCGACGAGCATTCCGACGCTGGTCCGCGACGCGTTTCGTGTCGCGATGGAGGAGCGGCCGGGCCCGGTTCACCTCGAACTGCCGGAGGACATCGCGGGCGACGAGGTCGAGCCGGTGCCGATGGTGCCGGTACATCCGATCGAGATTCCGGTCGCGCATCGCGCGGCGCTCGATCGCGCCGCCGAGATCATCTTGAGTGCAAAGCGGCCACTGATCATGCTGGGCGCGGCGGCAAGCCGGCCGCGTTCGACTTTCGGGATCGCCGGCTTCGTGCGCCGCACGGGCATTCCCTTCTTCACGACGCAGATGGGCAAGGGCACGGTGCCCGGCGGCACCATGCTCTATATGGGGACGACCGCGCTCTCGGAGCGCGACTATGTGCATGAGGCGATCGACCAGGCGGACCTGATCATCGCGATCGGCCACGACACCGTGGAGAAGCCTCCCTTCATCATGGGCCCGACCGGCCCGAAGGTGATTCATGTCAGCTATACGCCGGCGACGGTGGAGCAGGTCTATTTCCCGCATGCGGAAGTCGTCGGCGACGTAGGTCCCAGTCTCGAACTGCTCGCCGACCGCGTCGAAGGCAAGCTGCCGCAAGCGAAGGCACTGCTGCCGTTGCGCGAAAGCATTCTCGACCGGGTGGCCGATCGCGCCAGCGAAAGCCGCTGGCCGGTGACGCCGCAGCGGCTGGTCCATGACGTCCGCCAGGTGATTCCGGAGAACGGCATCGTCGCGCTGGACAATGGCATGTACAAGATCTGGTTCGCGCGCAACTACCGAACCTATGTCGCCAACACGCTGTTGCTCGACAACGCGCTCGCGACCATGGGCGCCGGACTGCCGTCGGCGATGATGGCGGCCATGCTCCATCCCGACAGGCGCGTGATGGCGATCTGCGGTGACGGCGGCTTCATGATGAACAGCCAGGAGCTGGAGACCGCCGTGCGGCTCAAGCTCAACCTGGTGGTGCTGATCCTCAATGACGGCGCCTACGGCATGATCCGCTGGAAGCAGGCGGTCGACAACTTCCCCGATTTCGGCCTCACCTTCGGCAATCCCGATTTCGTTCGCTACGCGGAGTCCTACGGCGCCAAGGGGTCCCACGTCACGTCCGTCGATGCCCTGGTGCCGACGCTGGAAGCCGCGTTCAGGGGCGGGGGCGTCCACCTGGTCGACGTGCCGATCGATTATTCCGAAAATACACGCGTGCTCGTCGATGAACTACGCAATCGCAACCCGGTCAGCGAGCGGGCGTAGGCAGCATTGCTGGTGCCGCCGCAGGCAACCCCCGATGAAGGATGATGGTGTCGGCCGTCATGCCGGCGAAGGATGAGGAGCGGAAGATGGTTGGAAATTTCACCTTTCAGGCGCCGTCGAACATTCTGTTCGAGCCGGGGGCCTGCCCGTGAAATAGGTGAACTCGTCATCCGCTATGACGCGCGCCGCGTCATGCTGGTGACGGACAAGGGCGTGCGCGGGGCTGGATTGACCAAGGATGCCGAGCACTCGTTGTCGGCGGCCGGGATCGAGGTCACCGTCTTCGAGGACGTCGTCGCCGACCCGCCGTCGCATATCGTGGAAGCCGCGGTGGAAGCCTGCCGCGCCGGCGGGATCGACCTCGTCCTATCGATCGGGGGCGGCAGCGCGCTCGACACCGCCAAGCTGGTCGCCTATCTCGCCAGGACGCCGGACCGGCTCGACGACATCTACGGCGTCGGTCTCGCCAAGGGCAAGCGGTTGCCGCTCCTGCTCGCGCCGACCACGGCCGGTACCGGTTCGGAAGTGACGCCGATCGCGATCGTCACCACGCCGACCACGGAGAAGAAGGGCGTCGTTTCTCCGGTCCTGATTCCGGATTG
>Ga0210408_10000128_pt1 | contig 119181 bp, 99 predicted proteins | sample IncBWH4MmetaG_FD_155471 | JGI IMG/M metagenome (GOLD analysis project Ga0210408, IMG submission 155471) | Forest soil microbial communities from Barre Woods Harvard Forest LTER site, Petersham, Massachusetts, United States - Inc-BW-H-4-M | ecosystem: Environmental > Terrestrial > Soil >...
GGAATGGTTTCCCATCATGAACAGCAGGCCTCCCAATGGAATGGTGAATAGCAGCATCACTGGCCTGCTTATAACGTGAACCTTACATGGCCACAAGCATCAACTGAGGGACTTTTTCAACAGACACAGGCGTTTTGCACTCATTGATCCCCGCCAACCCCGCTAGTGAGATTCCTATACCTACAAGACGTTGCCAGTCCTGCTCCAACGTGGGCAGCCTCTTTTAGATCCCCGCCAGCGCCTGCTCCATATCTTCGATAATGTCCCCCACATCCTCAATCCCCACCGAAATCCGGACCAATCCATCTGTAATTCCAATCGCTTTGCGCCCTTTCTCGCCCAACGCCGCATGCGTCATGGTTGCCGGATGTGAAATCAGAGTCTCCACTCCCCCCAGCGATTCCCCCAGGGAACAGACCTGCACCTTCCGCAACATCTTGTTGGCATTCGAAAGCGATCCGGTCTCAAACGAAATCATCGCCCCAAATCCCGACATCTGCCGTTTTGCCAACTCGTGCTGCGGATGATCCGCGAGTCCAGGATAGAAGACTTTCTTCACCTTCTTATGCCCAGCGAGGAATGCAGCCACCTCCCGCCCGCTCTCATCATGTCTCTTCATGCGCACGGCCAAGGTCTTCACGCCCCGCAAAATCAGCCAGCACTCAAACGGCGACAGAATCGCGCCCGCGGCTTTTTGGAGGAACGCCAGTTTCTCCACCTGGTCCTGCCTTGTGCACACGACCACTCCCCCGATCCCGTCGCTATGCCCATTGAGAAACTTCGTGGTCGAGTGCACTACCATGTCCGCACCCAACTCAAGCGGCCGCTGAAAATAAGGAGACATAAAGGTGTTATCGACCACCAGGTCAATTTTCTTCGCCCGACATACCTGGCCGACGGCTCGGATGTCCGTCAATGCCATCAGCGGATTCGTGGGCGTCTCAATGAAAACCATCCGCGTGTGTTTCTGGATCGCACGCTCCACATTCCGTACATCCGAGCTGTCCACATATGCGAACTCCAACCCGAAATCCGCCCAAACCTGGTTGAACAACCGCGGCGTGCCCCCATAAAGATTATTTCCGCACACAACGTGATCGCCGGCCTTCAGCATCGTAACGATCGCGTTAATCGCAGCCATGCCGCTGCCAAACACCTTCGCCCCGATTCCGCCCTCGAGAGCGGCGAGGTTCTGCTCCAGCCGGTCTCGCGTTGGATTCGACACCCGCGCGTACTCATATCCTTTGTGCTTCCCGATCTCCTCCTGCACATAGGTCGAAGTGGCAAATATCGGAGGCGCCACCGCCCCCGTCAATTCATCCGGCTCTTGCCCCACATGAATCGCACGCGTAGCAAATCCCGCCTTTTTCGTTTTCATAGATTTTTGGTTTAGATTACGGCTGCCAGATCAACGAGTGAAATCGATTTGCTACTTTTTGGCGCCCTTTGCAGCTTCTCTTTGCGCCCTTTGCCGTTCCTCTTTGCGTCCTTTGCGGCTTCTCTTTGCGCGCTTTGCGGTTAAAAGCTTTTGTCTGCGATCGCATCGAACCTGAAAGCTGACGACCGACGACCCCTTTTATATCCCGCCCTCAAAAATCTTCTTCGACAAATACCGCTCCGCCGAATCCGGAATAATGGTGACCACTCGCTTCCCGGCACCCAGCCGGCGAGCTAATTCCAGCGCCGCATAAACGGCAGCCCCGCCGCTCGACCCGGACAGCACTCCTTCTTCTGCGGCCAGCCGCTTCACCATCCCGAAAGCCTGCTCATCGGTCACCATCATCACTTCGTCGCAAACCGAGCGGTCAAAATTCCTCGGAATGAAGCTCGCCCCAATCCCCTCTACCTTGTGCGGTCCGGGCTTCCCACCTCCGAGTATGGACCCTTGCGTCTCGACCACGGCCGCGTACACCTGCGGCAAGTGTTCCTTCACATAACGCGCCACGCCTGTGAATGTCCCCGCAGTTCCCGAGCCGATCGCGATCGCATCGATCTGCCCTTCCATCTGTTCAAAGATTTCGCGTGCGGTGGTTTCGGAGTGATAGTCAGGATTGGCGGGATTTTCAAACTGACCGGCCATGAAGGCCCCAGGCGTGGAGGCTACGAGCTCATTTGCGCGAGAGATCGCGCCGCTCATGCCCTCGTCCTCCGGGGTGCGGACCACCTCGGCGCCGAGGGCCCGCATGATCATGACCTTTTCCTCCGAAAACTTCTCCGGCACAAACAGCGAAACCTTATAGCCGCGCTTCACACCAATCAGTGCCAGCCCGATGCCGGTGTTCCCTGCTGTCGCCTCAACAATCGTCCCACCCGGCCGCAACCTCCCTTCGGCTTCGGCCCGCTTGATAATCCCGATCGCCGCGCGATCCTTCACACTGCCCCCGGGATTCAGGTACTCGAGTTTGGCAAACACGTCGGCCGCGCCCGCAGGCACCAACCGCGTAAATTGCAGCATGGGAGTTTCGCCGACGAGTTCGGTGATGTCGTCAGCAACGCGCAGGCGTGAGATCGTGGTGGCGTTTCGCACAGTCCAGACTAAGAAAACTCACCTTTCAGCGTCAATGTCACTTCGGTGTCGGTGACGTGGCCCCAGGCCCTGAACCCGCAGCTGCCCGATCCTGACCCGCATAGTACCCACTCTTGGTCCGCACTGTGAGCTTGCCGTAGCCTTTCGCCTTCGCGTCTACCTTGATCGTCCGGTATCCGCCAGTAGTCTTTGGATTGGTCGGCTTATATCCGAGGGTGTATTGATTGCGGATGTCATGCGCAACCGTCCGGCTGATCGCGTCAACCTCTTCCAGGCTCTTGGGAAAGAAGGCGATCCCGCCCGTCTTCTCCGCGATGAACTGGAGTGCCTTGCGAGCCCGCCGCTGCTTTTCCTCCCCCAGCAACCCGATCGCGTACACTGTCGGACCATTCTCTTCCTGCAGCCGCCGGATGGCCTGTTCCAAGGTCTCCTGGCTCTCGTTGTCTTCCCCATCCGTCACCACGAACAGCACGCGCTTTTCAAGCTTCGCGTTCTTTTTCAGGTGATCGGCAGAAGCCACCACCGCGTCATAAAGAGCCGTCCCCCCACGTGTATCGACCTTCTCCAAGGCTTCCCGCATTTTGTTGAGGTCGTTGGTGAAGTCCTGATCCAGGTAATACTCATCATTGAAATTGACAATGAAAACTTCATCCTGAGGATTACTCGACTTCACCAGGTTGATGGCCGCCTTGTTTACCTTGTCGCGCTTTTCCCGCATCGACCCCGAATTGTCGATCACGATGGCCATCGCCACTGGAATATCTTCCCGGCGAAAAGAGGTGATGTTCTGCGGCCGGCCATCCTCGAGCACCGTAAACGACTGTTTTTCGAGGTTCGTGACCAGCCGCTGCTTGTCGTCGACCACGGTCGCGTGCAGCACCACCTCCTCCACCTGCTTGTGGAAGACAAATCCCTGCTCTTCTTGTCCCTGGCCCTGAGGCGTTTCCTGTTGAGGTGCAGGCTTCGATTGCGTGGAGTCTGGCTTGGCTGGTTCCTGCTTGGGAGCAGAAGCCTGGCTTGGTACCCCGGAAGGGAAAGCATCGCCCGAACTGCTCTGCTGCGGCGCTGCTGTCGGGGCGAGGAAACTGAGGAGGAGAGCGGCCAGAAAAACCCGGCTACTCCGCAGGTGCATAGTATCCCGTCTTCGCATAAACCCGGAGAGGAGGCAACCCCTTTGGCGGAAGTAGTTTCACTTTTATCTTACGCCATTTGCCATCCTTTATTGGGTTGTTTGGACGGTATCCCAGCACATATTGGTTGCGCAGTTCGATCCCAATCTTCGTGGCCACATCCGCCAGGTCATTGGGATTGTCAATCGTGAAGGCCCGCCCGCCGGTCAGTTCCGTGACGTCGCTCAGCAGCGCAGGACCCAGTTTCTCTTCTTCGGTTGGAAAGTAGTGATCGTAAATGCCGATCGCATAAATCAGTACGTCGGCTTCCTTGACCATCGATTTGATCTCTCCCTCGGTGTAGCGGCTATGATTGTCGCCGCCATCGGAGATGATCAGCATGGCCTTCTTCGGATACTTGGCGTGCCGCATCTTGCTTACGCCCAGATAAATCGCATCCAGTAGCGCCGTTCGGCCTTTCGGCACCGTGTACACAAGCTTGCTCTGGATATCTTCAATCGAACTTGTAAAATCGCTGACTTCTTCCGGCTTATCCGCAAACGTGATCATGAAAAACTCATCTTGCGGATTCGCTGTTTTGAAGAACTCCACCACCGCTTCGCGAGCACGCTCGATCTTCGAGCTCATGCTGCCGCTCATGTCGAAAATTACTCCCAGCGACACGGGCGCATCTTCGCTCGAGAACGATTTGATCTCCTGCTGGCTCTTCCCTTCAAACACCGTGAAATTCTCTTTATCCAGGCCCGTGACCAGCCGGTTCATGGGATCGGTAATGGTCACCGGCACCAGCACCAATTCGACCGTCGACTTTAGAGGTTTCGTGTGCGGGCTGAACCCAGCTTCCAATTCCTTAATACCGTTCGAGGGCGGCTTGGGCTCGATCCGAGGCTTGATGTGAACATCATCTTCGGTGTTCTGCGCGCGCACCATGGGACCCTGCAGCCCAATGATAAGAAGCGCAACCATAGCGAACACATATACACACACGGAGACACGACTCGGACGCAGCACGATCCTGATCTCGGTTTTGGGTTGAGCCGAGTGGCGGTTCCGGACTTGGGCCTCGGCGGAAGACCCGCTCCCACACTGGCGGGGCATAACTTACCTCTGTTAAGCGGGATCGTATCACAGTTTTTTCCAGCCGCACTCAGAGAAATCCGGTATTTTGTAAACATTTTGTCCCTTCCCCCGGCATGAAATTGAGTGTGCCCCAAGCCCGCTTCGCTCCTTCACAGCCAATCTCTCGATGACTTGTTAAAATGACTGAACTCCCATGGCCCACATCGTCCCCTTTCGCGCACTTCGCTACGATCCCCAGCGTGTCGATCCCGCCGCCGTCGTCACCCAACCGTATGACAAGATCACGCCGCAAAGCCAGGACCGTTATTACGCCGCCAGCCCCTACAACCTGGTCCGCCTGATCCTCGGCAAGCACGAAGTAACAGACAATGATCAGCAAAATGTCTACGCCCGGGCTGCAACCTTTTTCAGCGATTGGCGCCGCCAAGGCGTCTTCTTGCAGGACCCCCAGCCCTCGCTCTACGTCTATTCCCAAAGGTTTACAGTTCCCGGCACATCCTCCATGGCCGAGCGCCGCGGCTTCATCGCCCTGGGACGGGTTGAGGACTACTCCGCCGGCGTCGTCTTCCGACACGAGCAGACACTCGCCAAACCCAAGGCCGACCGCCTCCAACTACTGCGCTCCACCCGCTCCCACTTCGGCCAGATTTTCATGCTGTACAACGACACCGGCGAGGTCGATTCCCTGCTCTCACAGAGCGCGCCACCCACCACCGAAGTGACCGACGAATACGACGTCCTCCACCGTGTTTGGCGAGTTTCCGATCCCGGCCTCATCGAACTCATCCGCGGCAAAATGCGCGATAAAAAGCTCATCATCGCTGACGGTCATCACCGTTACGAAACCGCTCTCAACTATCGCAACGAACGCCGCCTTGCCGCTCAGCCGGTCGCCGCTCCCCGTCAGGTTTCCGGCGGCACCTTGCTGCGCACGCTGGAGACGGAAGAGGCTCCCTACGAGCTGGTCATGATGACGTTTGTCAATATGAACAGCCCAGGCCTGGTGATTCTCCCCACCCATCGTCTGGTGCGAGGCCTTACCTCGTTCTCCCCCGAGGCGTTCCGATCCGCTGCCCGCTCGTATTTCAATGTCGAAGATGTGGATCCTACAATCGACGCAGCTCGCGCCACTGCCATCCTGCGTGAAGCCGGACACGTCGGCACCGCCATCCTCGCCGCGGCTGCCTCCCAGGTCTGGTTATTGCATTCGCCAAAAGCCCCGAGTTCCATGTTACCCGGCCTCTCGCTCCGCCAGCAATCGCTTGATGTCGTCCAACTCCACAAAGTACTTCTGGAAAACGTCCTCGGCTTGTCGGAGGAATCAATTCGCGACCAGCAAAACCTAACCTACGTGCGCGACGTCGCCGAAGCCGTCTCCACGGTGCGCTCCGGCAACGCGAACCTCGCCTTCCTCATGAATCCGTGCCGCATCACCCAGGTTAGCGACATCGCCTTCGCCGGAGAAGTGCTTCCCCAGAAATCCACCGACTTCTACCCCAAACTCCTCAGCGGCCTTGCCATCTACGCCCTGGACTAAGGCACGGAGATCTCCTTCGTGTTCCTTAATGCTCCCTTCGTGCTCTTGGTGGTTGCTGTTGTTCTTTTGTTCCCGGACGAAGCCGCTATTGACATGTCCCGCATATGACTCTCACCGAGCTCCGAGAACGTCTGCACAAGCGAGAGCCGCTGCTGGCTCAGTTCGACTCCGCGCGCTTCATAAGAGGCGAACGCACTCCTGATTGAGCGGTCGACGTTATAGAATGTAGGTTTATCTATAAGTCCCTGAACCGCCCTATGCCACAGGAAGAGAAAACTGCCGTGCGCGACGAACGCTACGACGCCCAGCGCGTGGAGACCAAATGGTTCGAGCGCTGGCAGCAGGACCCCGCTCTTTACGCCGCCGAGCCCAACTCCACCAAGCCCAAGTATTACGTTCTCGAGATGCTGCCCTATCCTTCGGGCGCTCTCCACATGGGGCACGTCCGTAACTACGCTATCGGCGACGCGCTCGCCCGCTACATGTGGATGAACGGATACAACGTTCTTCACCCCATGGGTTGGGACTCTTTCGGACTGCCCGCCGAAAACGCCGCCATCGCGAACAATACGCCCCCGCGTGCCTGGACCTTGCGCAACATCGACAACATGAAAGCCCAGATGAAGCGCCTCGGCTTTGGCTACGACTGGTCGCGCGAAGTCACCACCTGTTTTCCGGAGTACTACCGCTGGAACCAGTGGTTTTTCTTGAAAATGTACGAGCGCGGCTTGGCCTACCGCAAGAAGAGCAAGGTGAACTGGTGCCCCAAATGCTGCACCGTGCTTGCCAATGAGCAAGTCGTGAACGGCAATTGCTGGCGTCACGAGGACACGCCCGTCGAGCAGCGCGAACTCGAGCAATGGTTTCTCCGCATCACCAACTATGCGGACGAACTTCTCCGCGATCTTGAGAAACTCGGTGGCTGGCCCGAAAAAGTTCGTACCATGCAGCGCAACTGGATCGGCCGCAGCGAAGGTGCGCTCGTCGACTTCGAATTAGGCGGCACCGTCGGGCCTGCTGGATCGAAGATCACCGTCTTCACTACCCGTGTCGATACCATCTACGGCGCCACTTCCGTGCAACTCGCGCCCGAACACCCGATCGTCGCCGACATGATCTCCAGGAACCCTGACCTTCGCGCGAAAGTCGACCAGTTGATCGCCGAGCAGCGGAAAGCCAAAGAAGTGGGCGACATCGGCGAAATCGAAAAGCACGGCGGCTTCACTGGACGCTACGCCAAGAATCCCTTTAACCAGGAAGCTTTGCCGATCTGGGTCGCCAACTACATCCTCATGGACTACGGCACGGGCGCGATCATGAGTGTCCCTGCTCATGATGAGCGCGACTTTGAATTCGCCAAAAAGTACAAATTGCCCCTTCGTCTGGTGGTTCTTCCGCTGGGTGGGGACGCCGAAGAAACTGCGATGGATCCCCCGCTCCCCTTCGTTGCGGAAGACGGCTTAGTAGTTAATTCTGGAGAGTTCAGCGGTCTCACCAGCTCGCAAGCGTTGAAGAAAATGGCGGAGCACGCTGAAAAGAACGGATTCGGCAAAGCCACCGTTACCTTCCGCATCAAGGATTGGGGAGTCTCCCGCCAGCGCTATTGGGGTACTCCCATTCCGATGCTTTTTTGTGAAAAGGATGGCATTGTGCCGGTGCCCGAGAAAGATCTCCCCGTTCTCCTTCCCGAAAACGTCGAGATCACCCTGACCGGCGGATCTCCGCTCTCGCGCGTCCCCGAGTTCGTAAACGCCACTTGCCCCAAGTGCGGCGGCCCCGCGAGGCGCGAGACCGACACTATGGATACGTTCGTGGATTCGGCGTGGTACTTCTACCGCTACACCGATGCGCGCAACGACCAGAAGCCGTTCGATAGCGCCACGGCTGCGTACTGGTTTGGCGACCGTGGAATCGATCAGTACATCGGCGGCGTTGAGCACGCGATTCTTCACCTCATCTACTCGCGGTTCTGGACGAAAGTGATGCGCGACCTCGGCTTGGTGAAGAACGACGAACCCGTCGAGCGCTTGTTCACCCAGGGCATGGTGATCAAGGAAGGCGCCAAGATGTCCAAGAGTCTTGGCAACGTTGTCACCCCTGACGAAATGGTGGCCCGTTATGGCGCTGATGCCGCACGCCTCTACAGCCTCTTCGCAGCCCCGCCCGATCGCGACCTCGACTGGCAGGACTCCGGCATCGAAGGCATCCAACGCTTCCTTGGCCGCGTCTACCGCTTCGTGATGCGCAACGCCCGGCCCGACTCTGCCGAATGGCGGCAGCCCGTCCCGAAACAGTTGTCACCCCAAGCGCGCCAGGTCCAGCGCAAACTTCATCAGACCATCAAGCGTGTCACCGACGACTTCAAGGGCCGCTGGCATTTCAACACCTGCATCGCGGCCATCATGGAACTGGTGAACGAACTCTACGCAACCGAGGACAGCAATGGCCAGCCGTCGAGCGCCATTCCGCTCCCTTTGCTTGCCGAAGTGCAGCGCGACCTCATCCTCTTATTGGCTCCCTTCGCGCCCTATATTGCCCATGAACTCTGGGAGACGCTCGGTGAGCATAGCAATCTATTGCGCACACCTTGGCCGAAGTACGAATCCGAGTTGGCCAAAGAAGAAGAGATCGAAATCCCGGTGCAGGTGAACGGAAAAGTGCGCAGTCGCGTCCGCGTGCCCGCTGACGCCGATCAGGCCCTGGTCGAGCAACACGCCTTCGCCGACGAAAAAATCAAAGCTGCCATCGCCGGGAAAAAGATCCTCAAGAAGATTTACGTCCCCGGCAAGCTCCTCAACCTGGTCGTCCAAAAGTAGCGCGCCTGCAAAAGTAGCGCCGCCTTCCCGGCGGCTGTCTGGCAGCCTGCCCTGAGCGCAGTCGAAGGGTCCTCGCCCGCCCTGTGGCCCACAAAAAAGGCGGGCTCATCGCCCGCCTTACGTTTCAGATAGACCTTTTTCTTACTTTATCGATTCTGCGCTGTTGGTTGTGTGGCAAACACCAAGGATTTGTGACCACTCGAAAAGTCAATTTGATCGATGGTCCGCGCCCCGCCGTCGCCGCTCACGGTCACCGAGTCTTGCCGCGTCGGATTGTCCACCAACTTGGCTGAGCCGGTCGCCACGACATTCTTACCTTGCAAAATTTTCACTTGTACATCCGATCCTGAACCCTCCCACGTTACCTTGTAGTCGCCAGGACGGAGCTGCGTCGAGCCCACCGAAGCCGGATTACTCAACGTGAACTTCCCTTCATTCCTATCCTTTGCAAATGCACCTAGGCTCAGGCTAAAAGCAACCAACGCGAGGACCGCCGAGTACTTCATAAACTTCATAGAATTCACTCCTTATTAAGTCGACAATCGTCGACAACCGATTAGATTGATGATCATGAATCATCGTCTAGGGCAGAAGTCTCACACGAACTCCCGCGCGTGATTGGTAAACTGCCAATTTCTTCGACTGGTGTTACTTTGGATGTCCGAACCCAGGCTGAAGTCGCGGAAAAGTCTCGCAACCAGGTACGTTTTCATAAAAAAATTAATTACCCTGAAACAATCAGCAGTGAACCGCTTTAGACATAACAACTACAGCCGATCGTAAGTGAAAATTTAAGCGGGCGCCCCAGCCCAAGCTCAGTGTGCGTGGGTCGCGACAGCGAGCGACTCCGTGCCGACACTCCATTTTGCACAGGCATCTCGCGCGCGCCTTCAAATCTCCGGTATCCTACAAACCATGTCCAGCTGGTCGCCCACCGCCGAAGGTTTCCGCACCATGTTTCGCCGGCCCGCCCTATCGCTCGCGGAAGTCAGCTGGCGTTGGAGCTTCGGAGCGGCCGCCTGCGTCCTGCTCAGCCTCGGCTTTATCGCCTACCTCGACACCCTCCCCGTCGATGGCACCGACCTGCTTCTGTTGCGCACAGGCCAACCCGTGCTCATCGCAAAAGCCTTTACCCACATCCTCCACGGCAGCGCTCTTCGTGTAGCTCTGGCGAGTGTCGTTCTTTTTTCCGCGCTCGCACTCTTATGGGTCCTGCTCGCCTCGGTGGGTCGCGGCGCCACGCTGCTCTCCTTACTCGACTACATTCGAGAACGCGCGTTGCACTTCGCCGGCACCACAGCTACAACCACTCCCCAAACTTCCGTACTCGTCGCCGCCGATACCAGCCACAATTTGCGGCTGCGATCTCTGGCTGGGCTGTATTTCCTGCGCGCCGCGTTGGCCCTCGCCGCCAGTGCTGCTGCCATTGGCGCTGTCATCGTAGCCGGCTTTGTCTCGACGAAGTCCAACCCACACCCCGGACTTGCCTTCTTTTTCGCCGCCGCAACGATCTTCCTCCTCTGGCTGATCTGGTCCTCAATCAGCTGGTTCCTATCGACCGCCTCGATCTTCGTGGTGCATCAGGGCAAGGACACGTTTGCAGCTCTCTCCAGTACCGTCGACCTATGCCGCGAACGTTTCGGCCCGGTCGTCGCCGTGGGCACCTGGTTCGGCCTCGCGCATCTGGTCTTGTTTCTCATCGCGACCTCCGTCGTGGCCTTCCCCTTCGCATTTTTTCCACTCCTGCCGCTCGGAGTGGTGTTGACCGCGGTCCTTCTCCTTACCCTCGCCTACTTCGCCTTTGTGGACACCCTCTACATCGGCCGCTTAGCCGGATACGTCGCCATCCTCGAAGCGCCGCCCACTCCTCCGCCAGTCGAGCCCCCACCAGCGCTTGCAACCACAAGTGTGCAACCTCCCAGCATTCCACCCGAGCTTGCCATGATCGACCAGGACGAACTCATCCTGAGCGACACTCCGAACCCGATGGCCGTGCCGTCGTCACCACAAGCATTTCAGTCAGAGCCCCCTTCCACAGATGAAGGAGCTATGCACAAAAGTGGGCCATCAAAGGCAACCAACGACGACGACCCCAACCAAACTTGAAACTTGAAACTTGAAACTTGAAACCTGAGACCCGAGACCTCAGATCGACACCTGACACCCGCTTTACACCATCCCCATCTTCTGAGAAACTCATCCGTGGAAACTCAATCAATCGTTGTTCTCGACTTCGGCTCGCAATATTCCCAGCTCATTGCGCGCCGCATCCGCGAACTGAACGTCTTCTCCGCCGTCCTTCCCTGCAACGCCTCGCTCGACGAAATCCGCAGCTACTCCCCTGTGGGCATCATCCTCTCCGGTGGCCCATCGTCGGTCTACGATAAGGACGCACCCGTCACCGATCCCGGCATCTTCGACCTCGGCCTGCCCGTGCTCGGCATCTGCTACGGCCTGCAATACATGGTGTTCGCGCTCGGCGGAAAAGTGCGTCCGGCGGACAAGCACGAGTACGGTCACGCCGAAGTCACCATCGAAGGCTGTGGCTCGCGCCTGTTTGAGGGCCTTCCGAAGAATCTTTCCGTCTGGATGTCGCACGGCGACGAAGCCCAGCAACTGCCCGCCGGCTTCCACCTGACCGCCCAGTCTCCCAATGCCGTAGCCGCCATCGAGAACCCCGCGCGCCGCATGTGGGCCGTGCAGTTCCATCCCGAAGTCCACCACACGCCCCGAGGCAAAGACATCCTGCGCAACTTCGCCCTCAATCTTTGCGGAGCCAAGCCCACCTGGACCGCCCAGCACTTCATCGATGCCACCGTCGAACAAGTCCGCCAACAAGTCGGCGACGGTCGCGCGATCTGCGCCCTCTCCGGAGGCGTCGACTCGTCTGTCGCCGCCGTGCTCGTCGACCGCGCGATGCGCGACGGCTCCAAAACCCGCCTCACCTGCGTCTTTGTCAACAACGGCGTCTTGCGCAAAAACGAATTCGAGAAAGTGCAGCAGAACCTGCGCGACAAACTTGGCCTGCACCTCGTAGCCGTCGACGCAACCAGGCGCTTCCTCACCCGTCTCTCCGGAATTACCGACCCCGAAGCCAAGCGCAAAATCATCGGCACGGAATTCATAGGAGTCTTCGAGCAGGAAGCCCTGCGCATCGAAAAGGAGGAAGGCCACGTCGAGTGGCTGGTGCAAGGAACGCTCTATCCCGATGTCATTGAGTCGCGCTCGGTGCGCGGCCCCTCGCAAGTCATCAAGAGCCATCACAACGTCGGCGGCCTGCCCGAAAAAATGTCCCTCAAGCTGATAGAACCGCTCAAGGAGCTCTTCAAGGACGAAGTCCGCCGCATCGGCCGCGACTTAGGGATGCCCGAAGAAATCCTCCAGCGCCAGCCATTCCCGGGCCCGGGCTTAGCGGTACGCATCCTCGGCGAAGTGACCGAGGAACGTCTGCGCATCCTCAAAGACTGCGATGAGATCGTAGTCGAGGAAATCAAGAAAGCCGGCCTCTACCAGAAGATCTGGCAGTCCTTCGCCGTGCTGTTGCCCGTGATGTCGGTGGGCGTCATGGGAGACCAGCGCACCTACGCCAATACCTGCGCCATCCGCGCCGTCCACTCCGAAGACGGCATGACCGCCGACTGGGTCCCGCTTCCCTACGAAGTCTTGAAAACCATCTCCAGCCGTATCGTGAACGAGGTCAAAGGCGTGAACCGAGTGGTCTACGACATCACGTCAAAACCGCCGGGCACAATCGAATGGGAATGAAAAGCTCGTAGCTCGCAGTTGGTGGAGAGGCGGACGTCCCCGCCCGCCCATGCAATCCCTAAGCTATACTCGCAAGCAACCATACTCAGGAGTCCTTCATGCAATCCCAGATCGTCGGCACCACCATGCCGGTGCTCGAATTCACCCTCGAACCCAACGAAGCCATCATCTCCGAAGCGGGCGAACTTTCCTGGATGAGCAGTTCCATCCAGCTCACCACGCACACTCAGATGGCCGGAGGGGGAGGCCTCTTTGGCGTCATCAAGCGCGTAGCCGGCGGCGGCACGCTCTTCATGACCGAGTACCGTGCCATCGGCTCGCGCGGCGAACTCGCCTTCGCTACCAAGGTTCCGGGACATATCCTGCCCGTCGAAATCAGCCGCGGCCACGACTACATGATTCATCGCCACGGCTTTCTGTGCGCCACTCCACAAGTCCAGATCAGCGTCGGCTTTCAGCAATCCCTGGGCGCTGGCATCTTCGGCGGAGACGGTTTCCTGCTGCAGCACGTCACCGGTCAAGGTACTGCGTGGATCGAACTCTCGGGTGAGTTGATCGTAAAGGACCTTCAGCCCGGCGAAACCTTGCGCGTTCATCCTGGCCACGTCGGCGCATTCCAAACCAGTGTGTCGTTCCAGATCACCACCGTTCCCGGAATCAAGAACATGATCTTCGGGGGCGACGGCATCTTCCTGGCCTCCCTCACCGGCCCCGGCAAAATTTGGTTGCAGACCCTGCCCATCTCCAAACTCGCCCATAAGCTGATGGAGTACATGCCCGCCCCATCGAAAGAAGCCACGCAAGGCGGCGTAGTCGGCGGAATCGTTGGCTCGATTCTTGACGGGATGCGATAGACCAACGTAGGGGCAGACGCCTCGTCTGCCCAGCCGAGCGAAGCTCGGCGATACATTTTCAAACCCTACTCCGGCGGCGTGTGCTCAAAAGGCAGCTTGGTATAACGCGCTTTGTCAAACTCGATCACCAGCGCCACTCTTCCCTCCGGCTTGCGAAATGGAAATGGCTTCCCCGTGTACTTATGCGAGATCGGATCCATGTAGCGCAGCTCGGGATCCGGACGCCGTTCGACCACACGCCCACGCAGCTGCGCCTCCTGGTACGGGTCGCGTAAATCCACCACTGAAAGCGCCACTCGCGGATCGCGCAGCGTGTTCCGAGCCTTCAAAGAGCCCTCACTCGTACAGATCAAAATGTGATCGCCTTCCCGCCCGGCCCACACCGGCACGCTCTGGGGCGAGCCATCCGCCATTAGCGTGGCCAGGTGCACAAAATTCGGCCGATCAAGCAAAGCCTTAATTTCGCTGGACAGCTGAATTCCCATCGAGATTGAGCCTTTCCGAAAGAAGTTCCAATTTCGATTGCGGGTAATCTGGGAAGGACGCAACAATTCGAGGAAAACCTCACCAGCGCCAGCACTCGGCGAGGCCGACTTTAACAAGGACATCGCAGTCTCAAATTTCGATACCGAACCATACTGTCCTGACGCGGATACACTTTCAGGCGTATAGCTATTTTTTAGGCGTGCGATTAGACTTTCCTTCGGGCTGAAAGTTCATTTACGCACAATAGGCACGAGGCAGTGCTTCAGGCGGGAGCGTTCCCGGGAGTGGAATCTCATGATGTCTCTGTTGCTAAACCTGCTGACTTCCGATGAAGGTCAGGATATTGCCGAATATGCGGTGATGCTCGCGGTCATTCTGGTAATCGTGGTAGGCACCATCCGCTTAATCGGCTCCAACTCTAACGCCGTCTTCTCACAGGCAGCCAGTTCGATTCAATAGCCAAAGAGGAGAGAAGCGTGTGGGCAGACACCCCGCACGCGTAGGGGAAGACGTCTCGTCTGCCCAGCCAAGCGAAGCTCGGCATGCCTTCACTTCACCGGCTCCGCTACCCAGCGCGAAATTGCTGTGACCACCTTGCGGGGCGCAAACCGCACCGACTCGGCGACCAGCCAATTCCGCCAACCCGCGATCGCCAGCGTCTTGCCTTCCATCAGCGCCTTGTAGCCCTCTTCCGCCACTGTCTTCGCGTTCATCGGGGCAAGCTGTTTGAAGAGGCGTGAGTTTTCCGTTTGCGCGCGCTTTTGAAATTCCGTAAGCGTCGCGCCCGGACAGAAGCACGTCACCGAAACTCCACTGTCGCGCAACTCGTCCGCAATCGCTTCGGTGAACGACAGCACGTACGCCTTAGTCGCGTAATAGACCGCCATCAGCGGCCCCGGCTGAAACGCCGCCGTCGAAGCGACGTTCATAATTTTGCCGGACCTGCGTTCCAGCATCGGCTGCAGATACAGTTTCGTCAGCAACGTCAGCGCCATGACGTTCAACTGGATCTGTCCATAGGACTCTTCGAGCGGGATCTCAGCGAAGGCGTCGGAAGCGCCATAGCCGGCGTTGTTGACCAGAATATCGACATGAATTCCAGCGCGCTGCGTCTCCTCAAACAAGCTTTGCGACGCATGCGGAAGACCGAGATCAAGCGGAATCGTCTTGACCGTGATGCCGTGCTGTTGCCGCAGCTGATCGGCAACGTCGGCAAGCTTTGGTCCACTGCGCGCCACCAGAACCAGGTTGTACTTGTCGCGCGCGAACAGGTGTGCAAATTCGTAGCCAAGTCCGGCAGAAGCGCCGGTGATGAGAGCAGTTTGATTCGACGCCATGGACTGACATCTTAACAACCTAAACGCCTCGAAGTATGTCTCCGCCATCGGTTCCGTCAACATCGGTTGGCTGCGTTCCCCCAGCTGTCCTCCGCGTCCTCTGCGTTTTAAGATTTTCTTCGCGACCTTCGCGGCACCTTTGCGATCTTCGCGGTTAAAAGCTCTTCCCAGCCATTCCATAGTCCTTTTCAACTATTGTGGCCCTGCAATCGCCGCTATAAGGTTCCGCCACTCGTTTTTGACCTTAGCTGGTGGGGTGGCTATGGCGTCTACTGTGGCAGGCACGTCGCTCGCCGTTTCTTCTTCGGAGCGGACAAATTTTCGAATTCAAGTCTCAGTTGCTTTGATTCTCGCGCTGGGCATTGCGTCCTTTTTCTGGCTCGATTCGCGCTATCCCGCGCTGCTGAAGAAACTGCACAGCGGAACCGCCATCAAGGCCAGCGGCGTCCTGAGCTTCGACGCCAAGCTTCCGGTTGCGCCGCAAATGCCGTTGCCCACGCGCATCGAGAGAACAACCATTAATTGGATGTGGACGAACCGCATCGGGATGACCTTCAGCCTGTTCTTTGGAGCCGCCGTTCTTACCCTGCTGCCGCTGTTGCCGAGCCGGCGTTTCCGCAGCGCCGCCGCCAACACGGCGTTGGGGGCAATCACGGGAGTCCCCCTTGGAGTGTGCGCCAACTGCGTCGCGCCAATTGGCCAGAGTCTTTACGAAGGTGGAGCGAGTTCGACGACCGTGCTGGCGACCATGATCAGCTCGCCTATGCTGAACCTAGTTGTGCTCACCATGGTGTTCGCGCTGTTTCCGCCAGAAGTCGCGTTGGTGCGCGTGGCAGTACCGATCCTACTGCTGGTGTCAGTGCCTTGGCTGGTTGGAGAAACCAAGCCAGTGGAACTCCAGTGCCAGGTCCCGTCCGTGGGTTGGCTCGTGCCTGCGGCTGGAACAGTCAAGCAGTATCTCAAAAATCTGGCGCGCCTCGCGGCAACCACCATCCCCCTCATGATTCTCGCCGCGTTGCTGGGTGCGATCGTTGCGGAGTTGATACCGTCGCAGGCGATCCCAACGCACGTGAGTTTTTTGGGCATCGTCCTGGTAGCTGTCGCGGGAGCGTTTCTCCCCGTGCCTATGGCGTTTGATGTTGCGGCGGCTTTCATCCTGATGACGCGCGGCGTGCCACTGCCCTATGTAGCAACCTTGCTCTGCACCCTCGGCGCATTCAGTGTTTATCCCATGCTGATCGTAGGGCGGACGATGTCGTGGAGGACATCGGCGCGAGTGTTCGCGGCTGTGGTAACGTTGGGGATTCTGTCCGGAGTCGCAATCACGCTGCTGTAGGATTTCTGCGGGACTGCGAGTCGCCACTCCTCAGACCGTGACGGTTTTTTTTCGGACGTGCAGTTGTTTTTCGATCTCGGCGAGCACCGCTCCCGATTCATCCTTGATTTCAACAGTGAAGATGCGATCGATCTTCTCCGCCGTTTTCAATGCTTCCCGGATTTGTTCGAGTTGCTCGTCGGATAGGCGGAACGCGGCTGTAACCTTTCCTTTGCCGGGCTTCTTGAAACGGATGGTCGCAGACTTGTCCCACACGATGTAGTCCGATCCCAGGTTCTCAATCAGCATCAGCATGTAGAACGGGTCGGCCATCGAGTAGAGCGATCCGCCATAGTGTGTGCCAACGTAATTTGAGTTCCAGCGGCGTAGTTTCATCTCAACCTCGATGGCTTTCCAATCCGGCTGGAACCGCTTCACCCGAATTCCGGCCCGCAGAAACGGCGGCCACACATTCAGAAGTATGCCGATATAGCGTTTAAGAGCTTGCTTCACGAGCACCTCTGCAAGCGATGACGCGCGACTGCAAATGCTGCGGGTCGAAGGCTCATCTCACTCGAGATTTCCAAATGTGACAGCGAGAGGCGGCGTAACAAGAAAAATTCAGGGCAGACGAAATGTCTGCCCTGCTTCAATCTGCGAACTTCCACGACGAAAGACTAATTTCAGAGGCAACGCGGGCGAGGGCGCCCGCGCCACATGTTTTACGCTCCGACCAGCGCGGGCTCGGCTTCGTAGATGGAGTACCACGGCGTCGCGGCTTTCAGCTTGGTGTTGACGTTTTCGATGTTCTTCACGCCTTCAGTTTCCAGCCATTTGCGGAAGGCGTCGGCGCCTTGTTTGGCGTAGACCGGGATGCCCTCTTTCCAGGTAGCGCGGCCGCAGAGCACTCCATTGAACTTCACTCCCGATTCTCCGGCGAGCTCAAGCGTCTCGCTGAACTCCGCATTGCTCACTCCGGCCGAGAGGTAGATAAACGGCTTGGTCGCAACGCTCGCGGCCTTGTGGAAGAAATCGATGGCTTCCTTCTTGCTATAGGCCTTCTGTCCGCCGAAAGACTTGGTGCCTTCGACAAACTTCATGTTGACCGGGACCTCGACTTTCAGCACGTCGACGCCGTAACGGTCTTTGGTGAACTCTTTCATGCTCTCGGTGACGATCTGCGGCTTCTTCTTCGCGTACTCAAGTCCTTTCTCGTCAGCCCCTTCTTCATAGCCCACGAACTCCAGAAAGAACGGGACGTCGTTGGCGCGGCACTCGTCGCCAATGCGCTCAATCCAGGCGTGCTTCTGGTCGTTGACCTGCTTCGGGTCAAACGGTGTGTAGTACAGCAGGATCTTCACGCAATCGGCGCCGGCTTCTTTGAGGCGGCGCGCGGACCAATGGTCCAGCAGATCTCCGAGCCGGCCGGGGCCAGTCTTGTCGTAGCCTGTCTTCTCATAGGCGAGCAGAAGGCCGGCGTTTTTGGCGCGGCGCTTGGAGGCTGGCAATCCCCACTCTGGATCGAGCAGGATGGCGCTGGCATGTGGGGTAAGGATTTCAGTGACCAGCGACTTGAACTCTTCCATCATGGCGTCGGTAATGTCGCCACCTTTTTCCTTGGCGAGAGATTTCTGCAGGGAGCCGCGCTGGTCCATCGCGGCGGCGGCGATGACACCGCGGTCGGTGGAGACTCGTTTGAGGCCGGCAAGTTTTCCGGGGGTGAGCTTCATGTTCTTTCCTCCAATAATGAGTGCGGGGGTGGGGACGGAGTACGCCGCCCTCGAAGCAACCATGGACGGCTTTTTATTGTAATACAGCGTGGTGGATGGCGGTGTGACGGATGAACGTTGAGGGCGGAAAACCCTGTTAAACCACAGAGGGACACAGGGGTGCACGGCGGGGGAGGGGAATGTCGGACATTTAAAGTACCGACTTCGCAACGCCCTCACCGACCATGCGAACCTTCTTGACGGGCGGATGTACTAATATCACTACTCTTTGAGGAACGATTATGGAGAAGACGGTTTCAGCGGCGGACGCCAACCGGAAATTTTCGCAGTTATTGCGTGAGGTGGGACAAGGCTCAAGTTATGTCGTGACGAGTCACGGCCGGCCGGTAGCCCGGATCGTGCCCCTGCACTCGAGCCAGGCTGCCCGCACCCGGGCGCGCGAGTTGCTGCTACAGCGACTGCGGCGAGAGGCCGTAACCAAGATAGGACGCTGGAAGCGCGAAGATCTTTACGACTAGAGGAAATCCATGCGAGTCGCGCTCGATACGAACATTCTGGCCTATGTTTGTAGCGCTTCGATCCTAGAAAGATTTGGATCTTGAACTGCGCCAAGATGCCGTTGTGTGGGGGTAAGGGAGAGGCCCGCGGAAATTTCAGGATTAAAGATGCTCGACGACGCAGAATCATTGCCGCAATGTCAAAGTGCTAAGAACCGCCTGCTGCTTCGCGATTAACGTGTCCACCCCTTTGCGGGCCAGCGCGAGCATCTGGCTGAATTGCTGGTCGTCGAAGACGCGGTGCTCGGCCGTGGCCTGGACCTCTACCATCTTGCGGCCGGCAGTCATGACGAAGTTCATATCGACGTCGGCACGGGAGTCTTCTTCGTAGGCGAGATCGAGCATCACTTCACCATCTACGATGCCTACGCTGATGGCGGCTACGAAGTCGCGCAGGGGGACCGCGCTCAGGGTGCCGGCTTCGACGAGCTTCTCCAATGCGAGGCCCAGGGCCACGAAGGCGCCCGTGATGGAGGCGGTGCGGGTTCCGCCGTCGGCTTGGATGACGTCGCAGTCGATCCAGACAGTCCGCTCGCCCAATTTTTCCAGGTCCGTTACGGCGCGCAGGGAACGGCCGATGAGACGCTGAATTTCGTGGGTACGTCCGGAGGCGCGTCCTTTGCTCACTTCGCGCGGCGTCCGCGTCAGAGTCGCGCGAGGAAGCATGCCGTATTCGCTCGACACCCAGCCTTTGCCGCTGTTTCGGAGGAAGGTAGGGACCGCCTCTTCGACGGAAGCGGTGCAGATGACGCGGGTGTTGCCGACTTCGATGAGGGCGGAGCCTTCGGCGGTGTGGATGAAGTCGGGCAAGATGGTGACGGGCCGGATCTGGTCGAAAGCACGGTTATCGGAACGGAAAACCATTTGAGGGATTGTAAATCAGGTCTCGGGTATCAGGCCTCAGGTGTCAGGTTCTCGAGGCTCGGGGTGTGATTGCCAATTTTGAATCTCACTTCCCTCCCCGATCCCTTCGTGTTCCTTCGTGGCCTTTGTGGTAAATGGTTTGTTCGTCGACCAATCTGAAATCTAAAATCTTTAATTTGAAATCCCCTTACTGCGCATTCTGCAGCTGGCTTGCGAGCAGGGCCACGGCTCCAGTGTCGTAGAAGTCGGAGAGGTCGGCGTGGCCGGCCAGGGTTTCGCGTTCTTTACCGTCGACCAGGATCTTCACCCGCAGAATGTCGGGGATGTTGGCAACGAGCGTCTGGATAAGAGAGGCAACGGTGAGTTCTTCCTCGAGCACTCCCGAGCGGTGGCCGTTGGCGAAAGCAGAGTTCAGATCGATGATGGCGACCCCGGGCGTGACCAGGTAAACCGCGCGGACCTCGGCGCCCAGGGCAAGCGGATGTGGGGAATTCTTCGACAGATAGATCGCCAGCAACGTACGCAGGAGTTCCTCGGCGCGTTGCTGTCGCGCGGATGGAAGAGGAATTTCGGCTCCCTGCGAGCGGAGGACGCCGGGATCATCGAAGGCGACGTACAGCGTGACTCGCTCGGTCGGCCCGGAGACGGGCGGCGCGACCGGGGGTTGCGTGTTCGCAACCGCCGGCGAGATCTGAGAAGCACGGCCGCGCATACGTCCGGCGTAGAAGCCCAGGGCCAACACGGCCAACAGAAGAACGCCAGTGCTGATGAGGAACTGGCGCGGGATCATTGCGGCACTCCCAGTCGATCGCGAACTGCCAGCAGGCCGTTGGCGACAGCGCTCACAACATTTTGCTGATAAGCGGGCAGGTTGAGGTCCATCACATCAGTCCCGGGGGGACCGACTTCGACCGCAATGGCAGCGGCGATCAGATTATTGAGGGGACGAACTGGTGCGAGGAGCGTACGCACCTGGATCTGACGTCTTCCGAGTTCAGACGCCACGCCCTGGGCGGCGATCTGGCTGGCGGGCAGAAAATGGGTTTGAGCCGTGTCCCAGGCAACAAACGGTCCATTGTTTTCGCCGCCCGCGGGAATCATCGCCGTGTAGAGACGAACGCCTTTGCCGTCGGAAGCCGCATGCAAGGCGATGTAGATCGTGGGATGAGCAGTATTGGTGAAGACGGCGCGCTGGTCAAACGAAAGGTTAACGTCGGAATCGCGCAAGACAAGCGTGGACATGCCGCGCGATTCGAGTTCCTGACGAAGGCGTCGCGCCAGCGCGAGCGTGACATCTTTTTCGGCAAGCTTGTCGCTCAGCGCGGCACCACGATCGTCGCCGCCGTGGCTTGCGTCGACCACAGCAAAGAAGTGGCGGACCCCGGGAGCCGCGGCCGCGGGTGCGTTGCTCGCGGAGGGAGTGGCCGGAGCAGTTCCGGGCACGCCCGCCGGCGCAGATGGGGCGGACATCTGCTGAGGAGCGGGCGCGATGGTAATTGTGCGGCCGTCGTTACTGAAGCTGGCCATCAACGGCGCGGTCCCGTTGACTGCAATTTCGGCGGCGCCATTGTTTTCGGAGAACACAGCGGACGGGATGGCGGCGTCATCAAAGGTTAAGGTGGGCGTTCCGGGCGCGACCACTGGCTCGCGATTAAAAGACATCCGCAACCTGCCAGGTTCGGTTGCAATGGTGGGATTGACTGGCGCGGAGAAGTTCATTACGAGACGAGGAGGCGGGGTGTGGCTGAGTTGCGCCGTGAAGTGCGTCGCGACATTGCCCACAAACAGGCGTCGTGACCCGGGATTGAAGGTTATGGACGTCCCGAGCAGGCGTGGGAGTAGTGTGCCCAGCGAAGTGAGGGGGACCAGGCCGCGGCCGCTTTCGAGCAGAAAGTTTCCAGGCAGGTCGACATCGCGGCCACGAACTTTGGCGCGGCCCTTCCCTGCTGTGAATTCGGCATCCGCATCGTTGAAGTGGAGCTTCCAGCGCAGACCGTCAGTGCGGGAATTGACATTTCGCGCCAGGGGTTCGATCACTTCCAGAAGCCCGACGTACTCGAGGGAATTTCGGTCTGTGACCGGGAGCGAGTAATTGGAAATGGCGGAGTAGACGGTGATCTTCTTCTCGTTGGCAGACCCGGCTGGGAGGATCGCGGCGAGGAGGAGAGCGAGCAGCATCGTTCCCCGGATTCGCATTTTGGGCGTAAGGCGCGGCTTGGGGATGTGGGCGCAGTCCAACGCTGACAATCTCATCCAGTATGGAGATCCTGCATCAGAGTAACAGGTTCTCCTTCGCGATCCTTCATGTACTTTGTGGTTAGAAACACTTTCCCAATAGGTCGGCAGGCGTTTGCTCGCGGGACTGCTGCGCGATAGACTCTGGAGTTCAAGGTGGGGGATCCATGCTGGTCGTAATGCAGGCGCATGCCACGGAAGAGCAGATCCGCGCCGTCTGTCAGAAGATCGAAGTAATGGGCTATCGCCCACATGCCATGCCCGGGGCCACGCGTACGGCCATCGGTGTCACGGGCAATCAGGGCGAGGTGGAGCAGGGCACGCTGGGCGAGATGCCGGGCGTGCAGGAAGTCATCCGGGTCAGCAAACCTTACAAGCTGGTCAGCCGCGACGTCAAGGAAGAGAACACGGTCCTGCGTTTTGCCGGGACGGATGCGACCATCGGCGGGAAGAATCTGGCCGTGATTGCCGGGCCTTGCGCGATTGAGAGCCGCGATCAGGCTTTCGCGGTGGCCGAACGAGTCGCGCGCGCGGGTGCACAGTTCTTTCGCGGAGGAGCCTACAAGCCGCGCACCTCTCCCTACACATTTCAGGGACTGGGCGAGGCAGGACTGCGGATCATGGCGGAGATTCGCGATCGCTTCGGGATGAAGATTATTACCGAGGCGATTGATAACGAGTCGCTGGCGCTGGTGGCAGAGTATGCGGACGTGATCCAGATTGGCGCGCGCAATATGCAGAATTTCTCGTTGCTGAAGCGCGCTGGGCGGGCGAAGAAGCCCGTGATGGTGAAGCGCGGGATGTCGGCGACGCTGGAAGAATTTCTGATGGCCGCCGAGTACGTTATGAGCGAGGGAAACTACCAGGTGATTTTGTGCGAACGTGGAGTGCGGACGTTCGCGGATCACACGCGGAATACGCTCGATCTGAGCATCGTGCCGGCGGTGCAGCGCTTGAGCCATTTGCCGATTGTCGTGGATCCAAGCCATGGGACGGGGAAGCGGAACAAAGTCACGCCGATGTCGCGCGCAGCGGTTGCAGTGGGGGCGGATGGATTGATTGTCGAAGTGCACAATCAGCCCGACAAGGCGCTGTCGGACGGAGCGCAGTCGTTGTATCCGGAACAGTTTGAGGAATTGATGGTGCAAGTGCGACAGATTGCGGCGGTGGTGGGACGCGAGCTGGTGCCGATAGGGGCCGAGGCCGTTTCGGAGCCCGCGCGAGCGAGGTAAGAAACTTTTGAAACGCTGCCTTCGTCTTGTCTATATCGTGTTATTCGCAGGTCTGCCGTTGTGGGCGCAGGAATCATCTCACCCCGCGGATGCTTCATCCGCTGCTGGTTCGACCCAGATAGTGGGCGAGCGCGTACCGAACGCCAGCGGCTTTGAGGTGCTTAGCAGGGGCACTCCGCAGGAACTTAAGAATTATCCTTTCCGAGTGCTCGCGGGTGTACGAAACCGTTGGTATCCACAGCTTGCGGAGCTGAAGAAATCCGCGAACTGGAAACGGGGTACCACGGTGATTGAATTCGCGATAAACAGAGACGGTTCGCTGGGTGAGATGAAGACGGTTGAATCCGCCGGAGAAGCTTCTCTGGACGCCGCTGCGTCCCAGGCGATCTCGTCGGCCGCTCCCTTCCCCGTCCTGCCGGACACCTACCCTGGACAGGTACTCCTGCTTCGTTATCATTTCGGCTATGACCAGCCCCTCAGTCCGGAAGCGCCCCTGTGTAACGGTCCCAACCTGGGTGCGCACGCGGCCGATGCTGTCTTGCATAAGGTGGGTAACGGGGTCGCGCCTCCACATCCCATCAGCTCTACCGACCCTGAGTATTCGGAGATGGCCCGCAAGATGAAATATCAAAGCAGGGTGAGAATTGCCGGAACAGTGGACCGACAGGGCGCCTTCACCGATGTCTGCGTTTTCGTGCCGGCCGGCGGCGGTTTGGATGAGAAGGCAATGGCCGCGGTGAGGACCTGGCGATTTGAACCGGCTACCCTCGGAGGAGAACCTGTCGCCGTGCGTATTCATGTAGAAGTTGATTTCAGACTTTATTGATCGCCGATTCGGTCGTATCGTAGTCTTCCCTCCGGGGCCAAACACTCCTTTGAGAAAGATCCTCTTCATCGCAGTTCTACTTCCGGTGGTTGCGGGCATAGGGTGGTGGTATTTCCGCGAGAGCCCCCTTCCGGAGTACGGTCCCGCGTATCGGGAGTACGCCTACGTTACCAACGGGAAGAGCAATACCGTCACCATCATCAACGTGCTGGCTTTTCGGGCGGAGAAAACGCTCACGGTGGGAAGCAATCCAACCGGGATTGCGGCCAATGGTAAGAAGAATGAAGTCTATGTCGTCAACACGGGATCCAGTAACGTCAGCGTAATCGACGCGGAAAAGAACCAGGTGATGGCGACGATTGGGGTGCATGGGCGGCCATACTTCATTGACGTATCCGAGGACGGCAAGCGTGCATACGTGGCCAACTCGGGATCGGCGAATGTCTCGGTCATCGATCTGGAGAAGCGCGCCGTGGTAGCCACGATTCGCGTGGGAGCGGCACCCGGACTGGCACGCGTTTCGCCCTCGGGAACGACGGTCGTCGTGAGCAATCGCGGCGACAACAGCGTCTCGCTGATCGATACACAGAAACTGGCGGTGCGGGCGACGTTGCCGGTGTGCCAGCAACCCGAGGACATCGCAATTTTGCCGGACTCGAGCAAGGCGTTCGTGGCCTGCACAGGCTCGGGCCAGGTGGCTTCGATCGACCTGAAGAATGACAAGGTGATGGCGCTGCTGGATGTTGGGAAGACTCCCGTGCATCTTGCGCTCAAGCCGGATGGCGGCGAGTTGATGGTCACGAATTTTGACGCGGATAGCATCTCAACCATCGAGACCACGACCGATGAAGTTGCCAATAGCTTCCTGATCGGAACCAAACCGGTGCGGGGGCTGGTGTCCGCCGATAATTCGCGGCTTTACGTGAGCAATTTCGGCTCGAACAGCGTAGCCGTTTATGACATTGATATAGGAAAGATCGTGTCCATTCTTCCCGTGGGCACGCAACCCGACGGCCTGGCGCTTTCGCCGAACCAAGGCCTTCTGCTCGTCCTGAATTCGCAGTCGGGCGATGTGACGATGATTCAGAAGCGAAAACCCCGCAAGTTGGAGCCGAGCGAGTACTCCGTGCTTACGATGATTCCTGTGGGGGCGCAGCCGAATAATGTCGTGGTGAAGTCGTTCCTGGTGACGGCCCCGGTGCGGAAGTAGCGTCGGAAGTATGGTCGGAATCAGTTCTCAGGTCTGAGATGTCAGGTCTGTCAGGTCTCAGACCTGCAGATTCTCCGTGAGCACGCGTTCGCTCTGCCCGCTCTGCCACAATTGGTATTCGATGCCTCCTCAAGTTTTGTCATTCGGACGCCGAAACGCGGCGGAGGAATCTGCGACATGCGGGACTGAAACCCAAGACCCGACGCTTGACTCTTTTTCTTCTTTACTCGGAGCTAGCTCAGGATTAATCTAAAGATTCAAGACAGAAACGCCCGTGCGCAAAGTTGCGCGCGGGCGATTTTTTTTGGCCCAAAAGGAGATTTCGTATGGCTGAGGCGTTTTTGGAGAACGAAGATGCGATCCGGGAGGTCGTGCAGAAATTTGAGGCCTGCCAGTATGCACCGGAGGAATTCACGCATACGCATCATTTGACCGTCGCGTGCTGGTATCTGTGTACGCTGGATCGGCCTGAGGCGTTCGTCCGCATGCGTTCGGGATTGAAGCGATTCATCGCACACTATGGCAAGCAGGGATATCACGAGACCATCACGCGATTCTGGATGGAGTTGCTGGCGGCCTACCTGGAGGGCCTGCCAGCTGAGATGTCACTCGTCTCGAAGGTGAACTGCGCAGTGGAGCGCTATGGGAGCAAGCAGATTTTGTTTTCCTATTACACCCGCGAGCGAGTGATGTCCGATGCTGCGAAGCGGGATTGGATCGCGCCGGATCTGCAATCTATCGGCGCATCGCAAAACATTTTGCCGGCAGACAAAGTCGAGATCTAGCGCGAACCAGGCTCAGACAAAAAATCTGCGACGCCTACGAACTGCGCGGCGGACAAGAGTGTCGGCCCCGCAGCTTATTTTCCGAGCAATTCCAGGACGGCAGTGGTCTCGACGAGGATGCCGGTCTTCAGGCTGGGCTCTTCGTCGGGGGCAAACAGCGAGGAATGCGGGCCCGGCAAGACTTCGCGGTTCTTCTGGGCGGTTTCGAACTTTGTGGGATTGACCGCACCCAGGCTGAGCATGACCGAGGGGACGCCGGCGCGTCCGTATTCGGCGAAGTCGTCACTCGCCATAATGGGGATGCCTTGTACGACGTTCCCCTTGCCCAGCGCCGATTCGAGCGCGTTAACGAGGCGCTGGGTAGTTGCCGGATCGTTGTAGACAGCGCTCACGCCCTCGACCCGGGTGACGGTTGGCTTCTTCTCGGCTCCAGCCGCAGCGGCCTCGCCATCGGCGATCCGCTCGATGGCCGCCAGCAGGTGCTGGCGCACTTCGTCTTTGTAAGACCGGACCGTAAGCTGCAGTTTCACCTCGTCGGGAATGATGTTGTTCTTGGTGCCGCCGTGAATCGTGCCCACGGTGATGACGCCGGGATCTTGCGCGCTTTTTTCGCGGGAGATGATGGTTTGCCAGCTAAGGATGGTGCGAGCCGCGATCACGATTGGATCGATGGTCAACTCGGGCGCGGAACCGTGGCCGCCTTTGCCGTAGATGGTGACATCGACAGAATCGGCATTTGACATGGCATAGCCCGTCACGTAGGCGACCTTGCCCGCGGGTTCAAACGACGAGTCGTGAATCGCAAACACAAAATCAGGCTTTGGGAAGCGCGTGAAGAGGCCGTCTTTGAGCATGGCCGTAGCGCCCTGGATGCGCTCTTCGGCGGGCTGGCCGACATAGATAAAAGTACCGTGCCAGCGATCTTTATGTTGTGCGAGCAGCGCGGCCGTTCCCATGCCGACGGACATATGCAGATCGTGTCCGCAGGCATGCATGACCGGAACCTCGACGTCCTGATCGTTATGCGTGGTGGCGTGGCTCGCGTAGGCCAGTTCCGTTTTCTCGAGCACGGGCAGCGCGTCGAGTTCTGCGCGGATCATCACGACGGGTCCCGGACCGTTCTTCAAGACGCCCACGACCCCTGTTTTTCCCACGCCCGTCGTCACGTCGTAGCCCAGCTTACGAAGCTGGTCGGCAATTTTGGCCGCAGTTTTTTCTTCGTGCAGCGACAGTTCCGGATTGCGATGCAGATCTTCATACAGGACTCGCATTTGCGGGTAGATGGCATCAATCTGTTCAGCCGACGGGGCCCGCCAAGGATCGGCGGCGAACAGGAGTGCAGGCAGGCATAGGGCAGCAACAAGGAGTTTTAATCTCATGGCCGGAATTAAAACATGCGAGCGAGGACGTAGGAAGACTCATCGCGAAAAGGGTCGGAAACCCAATCTAGACGGCAGATGCGGCTTTGCTTGAAACGGGCTAGTCATTCGTGGCCGAGCTGGTTGCGCACAGGCGATCGAAGGCGCTGGTCAGTTCAGCAGCGATGGCAGGGGCTTCGCGGGTTTCAATCTGGCTTCGCTGCAGCATGTAAACGAGTTTGCCGTCGCGCAGAATACCGATCGACGGGGAAGACGGAGGGTATCCCGTGAAATAAGAGCGGGCGCGCTCGGTCGCTTCCTTGTCCTGGCCGGCGAACACGCTGTAAACGTGCTCGGGCTTCGAGGAATTCTGCAAGGCCATACGAACGGCGGGACGCATGCGGCCCGCGGCGCATCCGCAGACCGAGTTCACGATAATCATGGTGGTGCCCGCGGCGGCGGCCGCGCGGTCCACTTCGGCAGCGGTGCGGAGTTCCTGCACTCCCGCCTTGGTGAGTTCTTCGCGCATCGGAATCAGCATAAGTTCGGGATACATGGAAGCTCCTTGAGAGGCGGTCGTTGGTCGTTGGCTGTTGGCTGTTGGCTAAGAAAATCCTATCACGCGCAACCTTTAACGCTCAGACGCTAATATCTGCGCCCTGATGTAGCGCCGGCATCTTGCCGGCCACGGGGCGGGCGAGGACCCTTCGACTGCGCTCAGGGCAGGCTGCCCGACAGCCGCCGGGACGGCGGCGCTACCACTTCTGAAGCCTGAGCTCTGCTCCTGACACCCTCGCCCTCCGCAATCGCTCATATATATTGAGATGCAGATTCGATGCTGATCCAGGAAAACATCAAGCTAGCGCCGCTCACGACAATGGGAGTGGGTGGCCCAGCTCGCTTCTTCGTCGAGGCTTCGAGCACGGAGGAGGTGCGGGAGGCGACTGGTTACGCGAAATCGCGCAATCTTCCGCTGTTTATTCTGGGTGGCGGCAGTAATCTGGTCGTGTCGGACGCGGGCTGGCCGGGGTTGGTGTTGAAGGTTTCTCTTCTGGGAATCAACCATCGCCATGGTCACGGCACTGCCTACTTCGATGTTGGAGCGGGCGAGGATTGGGATTCGTTCGTCGCGGCCACGGTTCAGCATCATTGCGCCGGCATCGAGTGCCTGAGCGGAATTCCGGGCAGTGTGGGAGGCACGCCGGTCCAGAATGTCGGGGCATATGGACAGGAGGTTGCCCAGACGATCGACAGCGTCGTCGCGCTCGACATCGAGAGCGGCGAAGAAGAGGAGTTCGAAAAATCCGATTGCGGGTTTGGTTACCGGAGCAGCATTTTCAACACGAGCGCTCGCGGGCGCTACGTGATTTTGCGCGTTACTTATGCGCTCGTGCATGATGGCCATCCTCGCCTGGCCTACGCGGACTTGCAGAAGCATTTTGCGGGTCGAGGAGAACCCATGTTGGCCGAAGTGCGGGAAGCCGTGCGGCAAATTCGGGCAAGCAAGGGGATGCTGCTCACGCCCGGCGATCCGGATGCAAGAAGTGCGGGATCGTTCTTCAAAAATCCGGTGCTTACGGAGAACGAGTTCGAGTCTTTGAAGCGGAAAGCATCCGAGCGGGGTCTGGAAATTCCCAACTATCCCGCGCTCGCAGCGCGCAGGAAAGTTTCGGCGGCGTGGTTGGTGGAGCAGTCCGGTTTCTCCAAGGGCTTCGGAAATGGACACGTGGGGATCTCGCGCAAGCATGCGCTCGCCATCGTCAATCGCGGAGGCGCGACTTCCGCCGAAGTAGTCCAATTGAAAAACGAAATCCAGGCCCGGGTCCAGCAACAATGGGAAATCCAACTGGAGCCCGAACCCGTGCTGCTCGGTTTCCAGTAGCGCCGCCGTCCCGGCGGCTGTCCGGCGGGCGTCTCGCCCGCCTCGAGCGCGGGACGCACTCCCCACTGCCGGCAGGATGCCGGCGCTACTTTCAGCACCGCCCATCACCCATCAAAAAGCCCCGCGGTGCAAACGCGCGCACCGCGGGGCTGCCGGTTGGCAGTGATTCGACGAAGGTCGCTTCGTCGAGTTGGACGAGGCCGTCACCGGACCGGGCTGTGAGGGAAATTCACAGACGCTCCGGAGATAGCTCAGGGTCCGGCTCTGACGGCCCCGTCAATTTCTTTATCGGCAAGTTCTGCCGCCCGCTTGAATATCTCCACAAACATTTTCCGAGTCAGCTTCCCCGTCTGCGTGTTCTGATTTGACGGGTGGTAGGACGCCAACAGCACTCGGCCATCCGGCAGATCGTATTTCGCACCATGCGCAAACATGTAGGCCGCCTTATTCTTCAGCAGACCGCGCCGCTTCAGATGATTGAGATACGCCTCAAAACCAATCTTGCCCAAAGCGACCACAACTCTTAATCGCTTCAGGCCCGCGATCTCCAGATCAAGGTAGGGAGCGCAATTCGCCAGTTCTTCGGGCAAAGGCTTGTTATCTGGAGGAGCGCAGCGGGCAGCAGCAGTGATATAGAGGTCGCGCAACTGGAGGCCGTCGTCGCGATCGGTAGCGGCCGCCTGATTGGCAAAGCCGGTTTCATAAAGCACGGGATACATGAAATTACCGGAAGCGTCGCCCGTGAAGGGGCGTCCGGTACGGTTAGAGCCGTGAGCACCTGGGGCGAGCCCCATGATCAGGACGCGGGCGTCGCGGTCGCCGAAGCCGGGAACCGGCTTTCCCCAGTAGTCCCACTCCAGGTAAGCGCGCCGTTTCTCGCGGGCAATCTGCTCGCGGTAGGCCACCAGGCGGGGACACTTCTTGCAGGCAATGATGTCGCGATTGAGTTGGCTCAGCCAGTCGGCGCTCATGATTCCGGTTACGGAGGGGCATGGCTATTCTAGTGGATGCGCCTGCTGAACACATCGCGCCCAGAATGCTAGACTTAGAGAGTGGTGTCTTTAACGCGCAGACAATTTGTTCGCAACGCAGCGATCGGGGTCGCGGCGGTTGGCAGTATGGGCCTGACTGCCGAAGCCCTGGTGCTGGAGCCGGGAAGTCCGGTTGGAGAACGCATCGACGTTCGGCTGAAGCGGCTCCCGGAGGCTTTTCAGGGATTCCGGATCGCCCAGCTTAGCGACATCCATTTTGGTCCCTACATGGACCAGCAGCGCCTGGAGCGGGCGATGCGCCTGGCGCAGGCATTTCAGCCCGACATGGTCGCGCTGACGGGCGACTTTGTATCGCACCCGCTGGGTCAAAGAAATGGGAACGCGGGCGCGAGGAATGCCGAACCGTGCGCCGACGTTTTTGCCCGCTGGAAGGGCGTTCCGATCTTTGCAATTCTGGGGAATCACGACCACTGGAATAATGCCAGGATCGTAGCCGCGGCGCTTGCCGAACGCGGAATTCAGGTGCTGAAGAACCGGGCGCAGCCGTTCGAGCGCGACGGTCAGAAATTGTGGGTGGCAGGGATCGATGACGTGCTCGATGGCCAGGTGGATCTTCCCGGGGCGCTGAAAAAAATCCCGAGCACCGATGCCACAGTCCTGCTGGCCCACGAACCAGACTTCGCCGATTATGCGGCCAGATTTCCTATCGATCTGCAACTCTCAGGGCACTCGCATGGAGGGCAGGTACAACTGCCGGGCGTTGGTCCAATCATCCTGCCTCCCTTGGCCCACAAATACCCCATCGGATTGAACCGGGTTGGCAACTTGCAGGTATACACGAGCCGCGGAGTTGGGGTCATCAACCCGCCAGTGCGCCTCAATTGCCCACCGGAAGTCAGTCTGATCACCTTGCTCAAGGACACGCGCTGATCTCAGTAGTCAGTCCGCACCGAGAACGTTTCAGGACGCACCGGGGAAGATGAGTGCAATGGCGATGTTACGACGAGTGATCCGGTTCAGACCGCGCTGCCAGCCATAATACCCACAATCAACAGCGGCAGTGAGGCTATCTCTACGATGCATATCGCCACTTGGGAGCCCCCATGAACGCCGCGACACCGCCGAGAATCATCCCAACAGGGGCGAGCAGAGACAATAAGCCGAGATCGAGAATCTCTGGGTCATTCCACGGCGGCAGGTGCGAAGTTGGCCCGGACTCGTAATAGAGGAAAGTACCAGCACCGTAAATCGCGTTTGCGGTGACGATGCTAAGCGCTATGAGCGCAAACGCATTCCGCCAATTCCATTCTCGCGCCCAAAAGACTTTCACCCAAGCAGCGAAAATAAGCACCAGAGGACTACATGTGAGGATATATAGAATGGCTCGTCCACTCATGTCTAGGCAGCGTCAGCCGCTATTATGCTCTCGCTCAACTGCCGAAAACAGGCGATTGCGCTCATTGACACGCTTACACTCGGTATCGGTCGGCCAATCGCCTGTCTTGCCGTGCCCAAGAAGGGTGAGACAAACGAGGGTGTGGCACTGTTGCCGCTCCTTCCTTCGACCCCGACCCTTCGCGTTTGACGCTGATCTTACAGAGTCTTTACACTGAGTGATTGGAGCGGCGGTCCCATCCGTTCGCAGACCCGACTAAGGCGGGCATTTCGAAAGGCATAATGTGAGCCCCACTGAGACAAAAGAGAGCACCAAGCGGGAAATTGCGGTCGAGGTTCCCGCCCAGGAGGTCCAGCGCGAAACTGAGGCGCTGATCCAGAAGTATCAGAAGCTGGCGCGCTTGCCGGGATTCCGCAAGGGACACGTGCCCGCGTCGATTATCCGGCAGCGGTTTTCGGAAGACATTAAGACAGAGGTTGTGGAGGCGCTGGTACCCCGGTATTTCCGGCAGGAAGCCGAGAAGCATGGGCTGGTGCCGGTTTCGCAACCGCGGGTAACCGACCTGCATATCCATGATGGGGAGCCGCTGCGCTTCAAAGCAAGCTTTGAGATTCTGCCGGAAATCAAGGTGGAGGGATATAAGGACCTGCGAACCGATAAGCCGGTGATCGAGGTCACAGACGAGGAAGTCCAGCAGGCATTGAATCACCTGCAGGAGCAGCATGCGACGTTCGATGCGATCGAGGGTCGCACGCTGGCCGACGGCGATTTTGCCCAGGTCTCGCTCGACGGCAGGCCGAAAGATGGCGAAGGGCAGCCGGTGCACATGGACGATGTGCTGGTCGAGATCGGGGGCAAGAACACCATGCCCGAGTTCACCGAACACCTGCGCGGAGCTTCGGCGGGGGATGAGAAGACGTTTGAAGTGAAGTATCCGGAAGATTCGAATGATCAGCGGCTTCGCGGAAAGACATTCGACTATACGGTGAAGGTTTTGTCGCTCAAGAAAAAGAGCCTTCCGGAGTTGAATGACGCGTTTGCCAGGGAGTTGGGCGACTTCACTGGGATTGACGACGTGAAAAAGCGGGTCCGCGAGAACATGGAGGCGGAGAAGAAGCACACCGCCGAACATGAAGCGAAGGATAAGCTGGTCGCGGAACTGGTGAAGCGCAATGATTTTGAAGTGCCGGAAGCGATGGTGGACCGGCAGATCGATGTTCGGCTGGAACGCGGGCTCAGGGCTCTGGCCTCGCAAGGCATGCGGGCCGAAGACATGAAAAAGATGGACCTGAACCGCTTGCGGTCCGGGCAGAGAAACCAGGCCGTGCAGGAGGTGAAGGCTTCCCTGCTTCTGGACCGGATCGCGGATCTCGAGAAGCTCGAGGTCAGCGATGAAGAGATTGATCACGAGATCGAGGCGCTTGCACTGCAGACGAAACAGACTTCCGAAGCGGTGCGGGCACGTTTGACACGCGATGGGGCGCTCGATAGGATTAGGAACAGAATCCGCAACGAGAAGACCCTCAACTTTCTGTATCACCAGTCCGCATAAAGGCGGACCACTTTCAATCCTCCCTCGCAAACGAACAGGTTTCTCGGGGATGGAGTGTGGCAGGTGAACTTGAACGATCCAAAGATGATGCTGGTGCCGATGGTGATCGAGCAGACGGGGCGCGGCGAGCGCGCTTACGACATTTATTCCCGCCTGCTCCGCGACAACATTATTTTTATCGGGACGCCGATTGACGACAATATCGCGAACCTGGTGATCGCGCAGATGCTCTTTCTGGCTCAGGAAGATCCGGAAAAAGACATCCAGCTCTACATCAACTCGCCGGGCGGATCGATCACGGCCGGAATGGCCATCTATGACACCATGCAGTACGTGAAAAACGATGTCACGACCATCTGCATAGGGCAGGCGGCCTCGATGGCAGCGTTGCTCTTGGCGGCCGGGGAAGCGAAAAAACGCCTGGCGCTGCCCAATTCGCGCATCCTGATTCACCAGCCCTCCATGGGCGGCCTGTCAGGGCAGGCCACCGACATCGATATTCATGCCCGTGAAATCTTGAGGATGCGCGAAATCACGAACCAGTTACTTTCGAAACATACCGGGCAGAAGCTGGATAAGGTAGAAAAGGATGTAGAGCGCGATTTCATCATGAACGCGCAGCAGTCCAAGGAATACGGAATCATCGACGATATCATCTACAAGACGAAGTAGAGGTATGATCGGCGTTCGCCGCCGTTCTACTGGAGGTCTCGGCGAGAAACGCTTTGCCGGCCGACCGGGCGAAAGGGGCCCTGGGGCGGGCGATGCGGGTGACAGTAAGGAGTAATGCCGAGTGAAAAACCGGTCGGGCACAGACGAAATTCTGCGCTGTTCGTTCTGCCACAAATCGCAGGACGCAGTAGCGAAATTGATTTCGTCGCCCAGTGATTATCCCAGGGCGTACATCTGCGACGAGTGCGTGGCCGTCTGCAATTCAATCCTGGAAGATGACCGCACTACCACCCCGGAGTCCTCCACTCCGAACCAGCTTCCCAAGCCGCAAGAAGTGAAGACATTCCTCGACGAGTATGTCATTGGCCAGGAGCAGACCAAGAAGAAGCTGGCGGTCGCGGTCTACAACCACTACAAGCGGATCTTCATGAATCGCCAAAAGACGGGCGATGGGGTCGAACTGACCAAGTCGAACATTCTGCTGATCGGGCCGACCGGGACCGGCAAGACGCTGCTGGCGCAAACCCTGGCGCGCATGCTGGATGTGCCGTTTGCGATCGTGGACGCGACCACCCTGACCGAAGCAGGCTACGTCGGCGAGGACGTCGAGAACATCATCCTCAAGCTGCTGCAGGCGGCCGAAGGCGATGTGGGACGAGCGCAGACCGGCATCATCTATATCGATGAAGTCGATAAGATCGGGCGGAAGGATGAGAATCCGTCGATCACGCGCGACGTCTCCGGCGAAGGCGTGCAGCAGGCACTGCTGAAGATTCTGGAAGGTACGATTGCGAACGTTCCGCCCCAAGGCGGGCGCAAGCATCCGCATCAGGAATTTACCCCGGTTGACACGACGAATATCCTCTTTATTTGCGGTGGTGCGTTTGTCGGGCTGGATAAGATCATTTCCCGGCGTGTAGGCAAGAAATCACTGGGATTCAAGACGGGAGAGGAAGCTCAGGCGGCGGAGGCGGCGGAGGATAACAAAACCAAGTACCGCCTGGTGAGCGAAGTGCAACCGGAAGACCTGATCAAGTTCGGATTGATTCCGGAATTTGTGGGCCGCTTGCCGGTGGTCGGGTTGTTGGAGGATCTGGACGAATATGCCCTGATCGAGATCTTGACGCGGCCGAAGAACGCTATTATCAAGCAATACCAGCGCCTGTTCGAATTCGAAAATGTGCGCTTGAAGTTTAGTGAGGATGCGACCCGGGCCATCGCTAAGCAGGCGATGGCGCGCAAAGTGGGAGCGCGCGGCCTGCGCATGATCCTCGAAGAGTTGATGCTTGACCTGATGTACCATCTGCCAAGTCAAAAGAAAGTAAAGGAATTCGAAGTGACCCGGGAAATGGTCGAGAAGCGGGATGTTTCGCTGGCAATGATGGATAAGGCAGGGTAAACCAGCGCTTAGCCTTTAGCTTGTAGCTGTTAGCGTCTGCAGTTGAGTGCATTGTGGCGATGCCGCAGACGAAGACGAGGAAAAGCCCTCGAGGTTGGTAGAATAGTGAGTTGAGCTGAAGGCTAAAAGCTAACAGCCAGGAGCTGATTTTTTAAGTGACCCAATCGAAGGAAAAATTTGAGACCAAGAAACTTCCGATGATGCCCATCCGGGACGTCGTCATTTTCCCTTACATGATGACCCCGTTTGTGGTGGGCCGGGAGTCTAGCGTACACGCGCTGGAAGAAGCGCTGGCAGCCGACAAGAAGATCTTCTTAGCGACACAGCATGACGCCTCTATCGACGAGCCCAAGGCGAACGAAATTTACCAGGTAGGCACGATCGTCAACATCGTGCAGAGCCTGAAGCTGCCTGACGGCAATATCAAGGTGCTGGTCGAGGGCATCGAGCGTGGCAAGATTCTGCAGGTCACCGATACCGACGGCTACATGCAGGCCTCGGTCCGGGTAGCGCGCTACACCACTGAAACCAACCCGCAGATCGAAGCCGGCATGCAGCGCGTGACAGGCTTGTTCGAGCAGTACGTGAAGCTGTGCCAGTCCCTCAATTACGAGACCATGATAGCGGCGGTCCGCATGGAGGATCCCGCCAAGCTGACCGATACCATCTCGGCGAATTTGCAGCTTTCGATCGAAGAGAAGCAGGAATTACTCGAGATCTTCGATCCAGCGGAGCGCCTGACGCGCATCGCGGACGTCCTCGACATCGAGATCGAAAAGCTGAACATGGATCGCACCATCCAGTCGCGGGTAAAGCGGCAGATGGAGCGGGCACAAAAAGAGTACTACCTCAACGAGAAGATCAAGGCCATCCAGAAGGAACTGGGCCGCGGCGAGAAGAGCGAGTTCGACGAACTGAAGAAGAAGATCGAAGCCGCCGGGATGCCAAAAGAAGTCAAAGACAAGGCGATCCAGGAATTGAAGAAACTGGAAGCCATGCCGCCCATGTCGGCCGAATCCACCGTATCGCGCAACTACCTCGACTGGCTGCTGGCGGTGCCGTGGAAGAAGCGGTCGAAGGAAATCCGCAACATCGGGCGCGCCGAAAAAGTTCTGAACGAAGATCACTATGGGCTGGAGAAGATCAAGGAACGCATCCTTGAATTCCTCGCGGTGCGCCAACTGGTCAAGAACCCCAAGGGCTCAATCCTGTGCTTCGTCGGTCCTCCGGGCGTCGGCAAAACTTCGCTGGGCATGTCGATTGCGAAGGCCACCGGCCGCAAGTTTGTCCGCATGTCGTTGGGTGGAGTGCGCGATGAAGCCGAAATTCGCGGTCACCGGCGCACCTACATCGGGGCATTGCCCGGTCAGATTATCCAGATGATGAAGAAAGCCGGGACGAAGAACCCGGTCTTCATGCTGGACGAAGTGGACAAAATGTCGATGGACTTCCGCGGCGACCCTTCGGCGGCGCTGCTCGAAGTGCTCGACCCGGAACAGAATTTCATGTTCATCGATCACTACCTCGATGTGGAGTACGACCTCTCGCAGGTCTTCTTCGTGGCCACTGCCAACGTCATGCACACCATTCCTCCGGCATTGCAGGACCGCATGGAAGTGCTGCGGCTGCACGGCTACACGGAGCCGGAGAAGGTCGAAATCGCCAAGCAATTCCTGGTGATCAAGCAACTGGCCCAAGCCGGGTTGACGGACAAGAACGTCAAGTTCACCGATGACGCCATCACAGCGATCATCCGTTCCTACACGCGGGAAGCGGGTGTGCGTAACCTGGAACGCGAAATCGGCAACGTCTGCCGCAAGATTGCGCGTAAGGTCGTGAAGGAAGGACCCGACTACAAGATCACCGTGACCGGGGAAAACATCAACGACTTCCTGGGCGTGATCAAGTTCCGCGACACGCTGGCCAACGAGAAGAGTGAAGTGGGCTTAGTGACCGGACTGGCCTGGACGGAAGTAGGCGGCTCCATCCTGACCACCGAAGTGACCGTGGTCGACGGCAAGGGCAAGCTGACCCTGACCGGAAAATTGGGCGACGTCATGCAGGAGTCGGCGCAGGCGGCCATGTCGTATGTCCGTTCGCGGGCCAACGGGCTCGGTCTCCCACGCGATTTCTATCGCAATCTTGATATTCACGTGCACGTGCCCGAGGGCGCGATCCCGAAGGACGGGCCATCCGCGGGCATCACCATTGCAACCGCGATCGCCAGCGCTCTGAGCAAAATTCCCGTTCGACGCGATATCGCGATGACAGGCGAGATCACGCTAAGGGGCAAGGTGCTGCCCATCGGCGGCTTGAAAGAGAAGCTTCTGGCGGCACATCGTGCCGGACTTTTAGAGGTGCTTCTGCCCAAGGACAACGAAAAGGATTTGGCGGAAGTCCCTGAGAATTTGCGCAAAGAGATGAAGATGCATTTCGTCGACACCATGGACCAGGTGCTGAAGATCGCGCTGGAAGGCCCCCTGCCGCAGATTCTGGAGGAAACCCCGCAGACCGGTATCACGCCGATTACGCCGCAACCGGCGGAGAGTCCGGCGACGCACCAGTAAAGCAGCTGTTAGCGATTAGCCTTTAGCTGTCAGCTTGTGGAGGCCCGCCTCGGCGGGCCTTTTGTTTTGGGTGCAATCTGAAACTCGCCTTACGGAGCTAAAATGTAAGCAGGAGCCTGCCATGATATCTGACAAGCTGGCGGCGGGCATCGCCGCAGTCGCAGCTCTCCTGTTGGTCAGCATTGTATTGGGTTTTGGGATCGCCGCGCTTCTGCGCCTGTGGCACAAGTACAAGCCCGTCAAAGAGACCGACGTGCACGACGATAAGCATCCGCTCGGTCTGGATCGCTAACCTTAAATCCACCACAGAGTCACAGAGACACAGAAAAAGAAAATGGGGTAATTGCGTAACTCAACCAGCCTTCTTTGGAAACTGATCCTTCGTAAAGCCGCAGGTACTCTTTCAGCTTCAAACACACTCAGACCTGTCGCAGACTCGCAGGATCAATACCTGATGGCTTTTGCGATTTATGGTAGGGAGATTCGAGAAAAACAATGTCGTACGACCTGCGCCAAAGGTGCGGATTCCGTTCAAACTCGGTACGCGCCGGGTAGGAGTTGTGCGATTCGCCTACGATCATGACCAGCCTGCCTACGACGTTGAGTTCTTCCAGTGTGGGCGATCACTGGGCACACTCTATCTCGCCTATGACGAGCTAGAGCCGCTCCTGCTGCAAACGTAAAATCCCAAACCCGAAACACTACCTGGCCTCATGTAGCCTAGCTTTTCTCTGTGTCTCTGTGGTGAGTTTATCTTCCCCCGCTTGCAACTTCTCCGCAAAACCTCCAGACTGGAGTGTGCGCGTTCTTTCTCGATTCCTGTTGTCGGCGAGCGATGCCGGGCACTTCCCTTCTCCCACCCTGCCCGAGATTGCCTTTCTGGGGCGGTCGAATGTCGGCAAGTCCAGCGTGATCAATTCGCTGGTCGGAACGAAGCTGGCGCGAACCAGCTCGACCCCGGGGCGCACGCGGGCGATCAACTTCTTCGAGTTGCGGGTGGCGGGAAAGCCGCGTCCGGAGCTGATCTTCGCGGACCTGCCTGGCTACGGATACGCGCGCCTTTCGCGCGAAATCTCCGCCCAGTGGCCGAGTTTTATCGATCCTTACCTGAAACAACGTCCTACGCTCGCTCTTTGCCTTACGCTGGTCGATTCCAACATCGCGCCCCAAGAGAGCGATCAGCAACTGATCGACTTTCTGACCGCGTCCGGGCGTCCGTTTCTGATTGTCGCCACCAAGAGCGACCGGCTCTCAGGCAACCAGTTGAGCAACGCCCTGCGCACCTTCGGTGACCGGTATCCCTCGGCTCGCATCCTGCCGTTCTCTGCGAAAACTGGCGCGGGAAAAGAAGAGCTGTGGCAGGAAATTCGGAAAGCAGCGGAAGCCATGGCTGTTTCCCGTTCCTAGACTCATTCCCATAAGCGAACCACTCGGACCCATCACGTCCGACAGATGGACTTTGGTGCGAACTCGTCTTCACTGACCGATAGAAAATTGATAAGGACGCCTGCATCTAGGTGGGCTATTGCCTAGGGGGCAGCCGACCCCTCCCAGTGCGAGCCCTCGGCTCAGCAAGGCACTGGAAGGCTGCGAGAGTATACGATGGGTTTTGACAGCAGTGGTGCGGACTATCTTCGGCGGCTGAAGCGGGACGAGCATCCGCCTGGGTTCCCTGAGCCAGAAACTCGCCCGCCTGCAGAACCCGCGACCACAGGGGGCAGCGAGCGACGGCAGAGTCCACGCTACAAATGTGCGGGCAGCGCACAATTTCGGGTGCAAGGCAGCGACGTCCGCACCTGGGGCACGCTGACCGACATCAGCCAGCATGGATGCTACGTGGAACTGATGTCGACCTTCCCCGTAGGCGCGAATGTGGACCTGGAGCTCGAGTTGAACGGGATACGAGCTGACGTGAAGGGGGAAGTGCGCGTGAGCTATCCATGCCTCGGCATCGGGATCGCGTTCCGGGAAATTTCCGACGAAAACAGGTTGCGATTATTGGAGATGCTGCGCTCCTTGAGCAGCGTCGACCACCCTGGAACGCCGGCGGTTTCTGAAACACCTTCGGTGAGCACCAGTGCGCCCGCTTCTTTGCCGATTATTGTCAATGCGGCCGCGGCACTGCAGGCCCTGGCGGATTTCTTCGAGACCCACGCCCAGCTCACGAAGGAAGAATTTGTCCGCATCCTGCGCAAGAGCCAGGGTCTGGACGATTTCCATGACAACCGGCGCTAGGGCGCAGGTGTAAACTTTCTTGAGGAGCGGGCGTCCTCGCCCGCCGGACGGGCGAGACGCCCGTCCCTCCACGTATCAAGCGGCTGTCTGAGCAGCCTGAAGTTGGAGGTGCCCTGTGAATCGCCTCCTGGTCGTTCTTGTGGTTGCCTGTCTCCTCACGACAGTTTCCTGCGGCGACATCTTTGTGCGCGGTGCCATCAACCCCGGCACGCAGTCTGCAGCGGGGACAGTCAGCATCGTGCAGTTTTCGGCCAGCAGTGGCAGTGGCGTGTCGGTAACAATCATTACGCTCACCGGCAACAGCACCGCCAACACGCTCAACTTCTGTGGCGATCAACGGACACTGTTTCCAGTCGACAAGCAAGTACAAATCAACTTCACCCCGGGACAACCCTGTGCGACCGTGCTCACCGTCACTCTGTTCTGAGCGGGACGATGGCCGGAGGTTACTGTCGTACTCTTTTGGGGGTGGACGGAAACTTCTTTTCATTGGTTATGATGAGGAGCTATGGCTCTTCATCTGATCACAGGAATTGCGGGTTTTATTGGTTCTTCCATCGCGCGAGCCTTGTTGGAACGGGGTGAGCAGGTTCGCGGCATCGACAACCTGGCGACTGGCAAGCGGGAAAACATCGAGGAGATCGCGGACCACATTGATTTTCGCGAAGCCGATCTGCTCGATCTGGACGCGATGAAAGAAGCTTGCCACGGCGTCGAATGCGTTTACCACCAGGCGGCGATCCCGTCCGTGCCGAAATCGGTGCTCGATCCGCTGGGCAGCAACCAGGCCAATGTGGATGGCACGGTCAACATTCTGATCGCGGCCCGGGACGCCAAGGTGCGGCGAGTGGTGTACGCGGCCTCGTCTTCCGCCTACGGCGATACGCCGACTCTCCCGAAGCGCGAAGACATGACGCCCAATCCGATTTCGCCCTATGCAGTAGCGAAGCTGGCGAGCGAGTATTATATGATCTCGTTCTTCCGATGCTACGGACTCGAGACCGTCAGCTTGCGCTACTTCAATATCTTCGGACCGCGACAAGATCCGACCTCCCCATACTCAGGCGTGCTGGCGAAGTTCATCACGCAAGTGCTGCGGGGCGAGCAGCCGACGATCTTCGGGGACGGTAGCCAAAGCCGCGATTTTACCTACATCGATAACGCGGTCAGCGCAAACCTTCTGGCAGCGCAGGCGCCCGCCGCGAAGGTGGCAGGGCGAGTCTTCAACGTTGCTACCGGCGCACGCGTGGACTTGAATCAAACCTTCGAACTCCTGAAGAAGATGACGGGATACTCAGGAAACGTGAAGTACGCCGCCGAACGGGAAGGCGACATCAAGCACTCGCTGGCAGACATCAGTCTTGCGACCAACGCGCTCGGGTATGAACCCAAAGTGAATTTCGAAGAAGGCCTGCACCGCACAGTGGAGTGGTATCGAGGACAAAGCAAGGCGGCGGGAGCTTAAAGCTACGAGCTTCGAGCTTCGAGCTTCGAGCGAGCAGGTTCTTAGCTCGAAGCTCATAGCTCGAGGCTCGTAGCTCGTAGCTCCTAGCTCCCATTACCTTGGTGATCTAGGGCGTCATTACTGCCCGAGACTAGATTAGGGGCATGGGACTTTCAACGATGGTGGTTTCGCGGGATTGGCAGGAAGTCAGCGTACTGGAGTGCATCCTCGGTGGTCTTCACATCGATTGCGACGTGGAATCGCAGCCGGAGCGGGCGCAAGCCAAACTGGAAAGATCGAAAATCGATGCGCTGATCGTCGATTGTGATTTGAGCGGCAGCGATCGCTTGCTTCGCAACCTGCAGCGAAATTCCCATTTTCCCTGGAACACTCCACTCGTGGTGATGAGTGGACCACGGCCCCGCCAAGAGGTCGATGCGACCGGCGCGCTGTTCAGTTTCGAGAAGCCGATTTCGGTCGAACAGGCGGTGCGCACATTATCTGCGGCACGGAATCTGATTCTCGAGGGACGCTTGCGTTATCACCGCCAGACGATCGACGTTCCGGTTGCGCTGCTTTGTGGCCAGAAGCAACGTCTGCAGGCTGATCTATTGAACCTGAGCCAAGGCGGGATCGGGGTGCATCTCGAGCGCGATCTCGATGTGCGGCATCCGCTCCAAGTCTCGTTTAAGCTGCCTGGCACGCGCTATACCGTCAAGGCGCGCGGCGAGATCGCATGGACTGACCGCCAGGGGAATGCGGGGATTCGTTTTTTGAATGTTCCGGCGCGCCTGCAAAAGAACCTGCAACTGTGGCTGGCGCAGCAGTATTTCGCGCAGTAAGAGAAACACACCCTCGTTAGCGGAAGCGCGACTCTGCATCGCGCGATAACTTTTCTGTTTCGCGGTCTCTCATAGCCATCCTCGCCAGCTGAACGCCGGCCGTTCCGCATCCCAGCACCGCACATAACGACCAGTAGAGCGCCGTGAAGAAGCCGGAGACACCACCCACCACGGCCAGCGCCACGGGCCAGGAGGGCAGAGTGTGGGCGACCGCCAGGAAAACGCAGAAGAATGTCAGGATCGCCGAGAAAACTACCAAGCCATCCATGAATCTGGCCAGTTGGGGCAGGGAGACAGGGCGCGGCCACCAGGACAAGCGAAGGGCATGGCGTGGGACTGGATCGGCCGCAGGGGGTTTTGGAGATCGGTGCGGCAAACGGATCGCCGTGCGGCCCGAGGCCGACAGGATCAACTCGTCCCCTTCCGGAGCGCCATGAAAAACCGGCGAGGCGCGCTCCAAGCCACGCAACAGATTCATGAAAATCCAGTCATTCAGTTGGCGAATGGCTTGGGGTGGCGTATCGAGGAAGCGAAGTCCGGCCTGACCTAAGGGATTCGCCCAAGCCACTTCGGCCTGGAGGTCCATGCGGGTTTTAGGGTTAATCAGGTCAAAACGCACGCGAAGGATCTGGCCCGGGCGCAGTGCACCGACGGCCTGGATTGCCACGCCGTCCTGGCTAAGGTTGCGAATGATTCCGCCATTCCCCTCATCCAGTCTCACGTAGACCAAGGACTGCACCTGGTGCCGGTAGTGGAGACGCTTCGTGGACGAGGGTTCCGTGGCGCGGGTAGCGGCCAATCCCGAAAAGGACTGCATCCTGAAATCTTAGCCTTGGAACGGGCGCCTTCTGCAGTATCGGAAAAGGTTCGCTCATGTAGCGCCGGCATCTTGCCGGCCGCGCCGAATGGCGGCCGTGACGGCGGCGCTACTTTTCTCAGGAGGCGCTGCGGTGCTCGGTAGAGGGTTGTTCCGGCTTGTTTTTCATGCGTTTAGCGTGGTCATGGGCAAGCAGTCGTTCAAGGTCGTAACTATAGGGGCCATAGCCACGAAAAGCGTCTTCATCGAATAGACGCTTGATGCCGCAACCGGTGCAAACCTGGTAGGAACATCCCTGCGCCCGGACCGGCCAGCTCATCTTGCTGTGCCAGCAGCCTCTCAAGACCACGGCAGCACCCGCCATCCCTGTGGCCAGAAGGCCCATGGGCCAGAACCAGCGAGAGCGCTTCTTGGAATTCGTACCTGAGACCTGTTGTTTATCGTCCACTACGAACCTTGGAACCCACTATGCGTAAGCATATGACGATTCCTCAGGCAGGGCAATGACTCGTGTGGGCTATGGGCAATCGGATTTCCGGGATTGGGCGTGGTTCGCTTTCAGTGCCCTCGTAAGCCAAGGGCGACTGCCTGAATGAGTGCGATAACCGCACCAGCAACCAGAAGGGCAGGCTTGGGAATGCGGGCATGAGACACGCAAGGGTCACTGTAGCGGAATAGCCGCCCTCGGGTGGAACTTGTTTAATTTGTTTGACACCTGGCCGACAGTATCCGGAAGATCAAGGTGACCTTAGTGTATTTGGCACGTTGCAACCAGCCTCAAAGACCGATAACTTACTAGTGAAGCCCCTGCCGGCTTGGCGACGCGCCTGCTGACAAACCAGTAAATGGCAAAAGTGGCTCATTGACAGAGGCTTGGGCTTCCACCACACTGGCTCCGAAAAACGCGAGCGCTGTGAACAACTGACCCCTGCATGGCGACGAAACCATCCAACGCGAATCCGGTGTTAACTATGAAAGCAATGGACACGTCGGATACCGCGTTGCAAAGCACCGGCGTGTCAGTCGCGCAATCCACCGATCGTCGTGAAGCCCTGCAGGCTTTGCTCGCTTTTTCCACCCTTCATGATCAGATCCGCCGACGCCGCGCCGAGGAAGCGCGACGCTACGCGAAAGGCCTGGGAACTTCCGACAACAGTTGGGAGTATGAGCAGTTCGTTCTCGACGAAGTGCTGCAATTGGTAGCAGAGCGGGCGCAAACGGTCACTGGGGCCGACGGAATTGCGATCGCTTTGGCTGAGGATGACGAGATTATTTGCCGAGCCTCGGTTGGAACGATGGCCCCCGACCGTGGCGTGCGTCTCGATTCGAGAGCAGGATTTTCCGGAGCTTGCTTCCGCACCGGACGAATCATTCGCTGCGACGATTCGGAAAAAGATCCCCGCGTCAACGTGGAAGCCTGCCGCCGACTGGGCACGCGATCGATGGTCGCGGTTCCATTGCTGGGGCAACAAAGCGTGGTTGGATTACTGGAGGCGTTTTCGACCGAGCCGTTTGGATTCAACGATAGCGATGTCCGCAGCCTGAACCTGCTGGCAGAGTTAATTCTGGCGGCTCTGAAACCCGAAGACGAAGATCGAATTGTGCGTGCTGCCAAGGTGGCCGCGGCAGAATTGCAATCCGCGGAGTTGGAAAGTCTGCGGAAAATCCCAATGACGCCGCCCGCACCGCCTGCAGCAGAGGCTGCTCCCGACTACACGCCTCTTGAATTTTCCAAAGAAGATATTGCACCCGACCTCTACGAGGAGCGTGCGGCGGGCAATCGCCTCGGGTTGTGGATGGCTATGCTAGGGATCCTGGGGATTTTGCTGGCGGGCGGCTTGTGGTGGAAATTTCGCGCCACTTCGCATGCGGCAACGGCTGGCGCCGCCATCCAAAATACGATACCGAGTCCGCAACCCGTCCCTTCGTCGGTGGAGGTCATGGAGAACCCGGCCCTTTCGGTGCCGATCCCGTCCGTCCCAACTCCCGCAGAGCTCACCCGGGGTTCTAATTCCAGCCGCTTGCTCGTGACCGGGGTTCAGCATTCCACTGTGAACGGCGTGAGCACAGTAGTCATTGACCTGCAAGGGCCCGTGCAGTACCGCAAGAATCGACTGCCCAATCCGGAGCGCATTTACTTCGACTTGCTCGGCACCTCGCTGGCTCCAGGTCTGAATGGTCAAGTGATCGACGTAAAAGATGGATTGATCAGTCGAATTCGGGTTGCGCAACCGACTGACAACGTGACTCGAGTAGTCCTGGAAACGACGAGCGGCTCAACATTTTGGGACGCGCTGCAACAGAATCCAAACCGGCTCGTAATTCAAGTGAGAGGTACAGAAGCGGTCAAGCCGGAGGCCAAGGCGCAGGTTCGGCCGTCTCCTTCTCAAGCGCAACCCGAAACCCGTCCGGCGCCGGTTGCACCAATCGCCAGCCAGGAAGCGCAAGCTCGTCCTCATGCTCCGAAACTGCGCATCGTGATTGATGCCGGCCATGGCGGCTGGGATCTTGGGACGGTAGGCAAAGAAGGCCTCCTGGAGAAGAGCCTGGTTCTGGACGTCGCCCAGACTCTGGGCAATCTGCTGGAGAGCAGGCTGGGCAGCGAAGTGATTTTCACGCGCAAGGACGACAACTACATACCGCTCGAACAACGCGCGGAGATCGCCAACCGGGCGCAGGCGGACTTGTTCATTTCGGTGCATGCCAACTACAGCAGCCTGGCGACGGCGCGCGGCGTGGAAACCTACTATTCCAGCTTCTTCTCTCCGCCCGAGGCCCGTGAAATCGAATATCGCGAGAATGCAACCGCGACGGCGGTGTCGCAGGCGAAACTTTCCGGCCGCGCGTTGAAGGAAAAAGTAGATGAGTCCCGGAAACTGGCGGCGAGCGTACAACGCGCGCTCTATGGAGCGTTAGCTTCGCAGACCACCGGCATCCGCAACCGCGGCGTGCGCGAGGCCTCGTTTGTGGTCTTGACGGGAACCGAGATGCCGTCCATTCTGGCGGAGATTTCGTTTGTGAGCAGCCCGACCGATGAAGCGCGCTTGCAGAGTGCGACCTACCGGCAGCAAATCGCGGAAGCTTTGTTTAAGGGAATTGAGAAGTTCGCCGCAACCTCGCACCACGTGAAGATGGCGGGAAACGTGGGGCCAAGCACGGGGCAGTAGCTTTTGAGCTTCGAGCTTTGAGCTTCGAGCTGTGAGCTTCGAGCTTTAACCTGCGGGCTTCACATTTCGAGCCTTTGCTTTTGCTCGAATCAGGGCTCGGCTTAAAGCCGCGTTGATTTTGCGGCTTTAGATGGAAGACTTGAAGCCGCTATGGTGGCTCGCGGGGACGCCCGCCGCTCCATTTTCCTGCTACTCCGCTGTGCCCGCTCCTCCGTATTTCTGCAGCCACTTCAATTCTTCGCGCACCTTAATTTTTCCGTGCCATGGATTCTTATCCAGCGGGTGCCCTTCTCCGGGGAAAATCAGCAATGTACTCGGAATGCCGAGAGAATGCAGGGCATGGTCTAGCAGGTAGTCTTCGGAGACGGCGACGCGAATGTCATCTCCGCCGGCAACCAGGTGCGTAGGAGTGCGGACTTTGTCCATCTGAAAGAGCGCGCCTTCTTCGTAATAGCGCTTAGCCGCTTCCCAGGGACGTCCGCCCAGGAAGTAGGCATCGTCGACGGTCATATCATCGTTGCCCCAGTTTCCCGCGTGCTCGACGGCGCCGGCTCCCGTGACCGCAGCCTTGAACCGTGTGGTCTGGGTGATGAGCCAGTTGGTCATGTAGCCGCCGTAGCTGTAGCCGCCGACGGTCAGATGGTCAGGATCGGCGATCCCACCCTTCACAAGCGCGTCCACTCCAGACAAGATGTCTTTTCCGGGCCGCGAGACGATTTCAGGAACGATGCCAAGAAGAAATTTGTCGCCATACCCGGTGGAGCCCCGATAGTTCGGCTCGAAGACCAGCCAGCCATCAGTGGCGGCCAGACGATCCCATTGATACCAGTCAGCCTCGAAGTGGTTTCCGTCGGCATCGGCAGGACCGCCGTGGATAAGCGTCAGCATGGGCAGATGCTTGGCTTCGAATTTGCCCGGTGGATAAATCAACATGCCTTCGACCGTCGTTCCGTCGTCTGACTTCCACTGATACGGCTTGCCCTGCGGCAGATCCCGCTCGGTGAAGAGCTCGTTGAACGACGTGATCGCGCGAGCCTGCTCAAGTTTGTCGGCTCCGTCCGCGATATAGACCTCTGCGGGGCGGTCGAGCGAGGAATAGACGAACGCCAGGCGTGAGGAATTCCGAGCTCCGGAAACATGAGCATAGGTTCCGGCCCAGCCAGGATGCCTGGCAAAGCCAGCTTTTGGATTCGCCTGCGAATAAAGCTGGACTTCGGTACCGACCCGGCCTGCAGCAACGACGCCTCCATCACTGAGCAACGAGTGATCGCCCACCGAGCCTGGGAAGTCGGCAGCCCAGCGCTCCACGTTTCCCGTGTCTGCATCAAGCCAGTAAAGACGCTCCTGATAATCGCGATACTTCCCTTCCACCGAACCTTGCTCGACGCCGAAGAAAAGATGGCGGCTGTCTTTCGCCCATACGAGCTCCTGTTCGAAGGCTTCATTGTGGGTTAACTGGCGGGGAGGAGTATCGGGCAAAGGATTCGCGAGATCGGCGGAGTAAATTTCAAATTCTTCCACCCGCTCCTGGCGTTCTGAAACCGAAGTCGTCGCGAAGGCCAGCCGGCGGCCATCGGGAGCGACTTCGAGCTGGCGCACACGCCACGGAGTTTTTGCGATGGAGCGAGCTGCGAGCGTTGTGTTCTCTTCCTTTTCCGCTTTGGGAGTTTTTCGGGTGCCCGCCGCAGCATGCACATCGAGCGCATGTTGCAGATCGAGGCTATAGATGTTGTCCCCACGTTCAGCCGCGCGATACTGGACGGTATCCTTCCAGATTTCCTTATAAGCGTCCTTCTGGGCTTTATTCCAGGGAGTGCGCGTGGCGAAATAGATCGTCTTTGAGTCGGGAGACCAGGCAAAGGAATGGACTTCTTCTTCGCCGGAGGTAATGGGGAATGCCTCACCGCCGCTTGGAGAAATGAGATAGACCTGAGCAGCTTCTTTATCGTTGTCTTTACTGTCTTCACTCTCTTCGGCATCCGCGTCCTTACCGGCTGGAGATTTCCGCTCCGAGAGAAAGGCGATCCAGCGGCCATCAGGAGACCAGCGCGGCTTGGATTCATGCCCTGACTGAGTCAGCCGAATCAGCGAGCGCGGATCGTCACGGTACAGCCAGAGATCGGTCTGAAATATCTGGCGGTCCCAGTCAGCGCGATCGGCAGCGATCACGACCGAGTTGCCGTCAGGAGAAATCTGAACGGAAGTGACGTCGACGTAGTTGAAGAACTCGTCGAGAGTAATTTTTGGTTTGTCGGCGGCGGAAGCGAAACCAACCAAAGCAAGGACAACTGCAAGAAGAAAAACCTGGAATCGGGTCATAGGATAATGGGATTAGAGAAATATCATCTGCGCGGCTCAAGATGCAAATCGGACATTTTTCCTCTTCGCGACCATTGCTAATTCTGTCACCTGAACGAAGTGAGGCGCCAGCCGAACGTAGTCGAAAGCCTGCCCTGAGCGTAGTCGAAGGGGACCCCACTGCTGTTTCGATCTGTCGAGAAGTGTTCGATGACTCCGGCGACACCAGATGGACGCTGGCTTGCACCTGTCTTTTGGCTGTTCGCCACCTCGGAATAAAGCAGGGGGCATCCCCGGTCATGTTCACGGCACAGGGTCAGCATTCTTGAGCGCGTCCTCAAGTGACTGGTTGGTTTTCGTTGTGCTCCCATCCAGCAGGCGCCAGCCATCATCGTAGTGCTTCAAAGACACGGTGGATTTATACAGCAGTCCCCCGACATTCAGCGCGGATCCCACCTCATTGAGCGGAACCCATTTCCAGGTAAATTCCACATCCGCGAGATTACCGTCCTTACTGATCCCAGTAATCGATACGAGTTCCCTTCTCGCCGTGGGGATGCTGAAATATTCTTTGCCCGACTCGGTTCCGTGGATCAGGTCGTGGAACGTGTCTACACCCACAGGAGTCAGCGCCACTTCGTAACAAGGCGGCGGCGTGACTTCGGCAGGACATGGAGTGGGAGAGCCGACGATCCAACCGCGATGCTGCAGTACCACATATTGCGGGGATGAAAAATCCTTGAGGGAGACTGGGCCGATGCGCAGCCAGAACTGCTGCCTGGCGGTGAAATTATCGGAGCCGGCAATCAGCGCCGAAGCCAGGCGGCGGGTCAAAAAATCGCGCGGAGAACATGCGGTCCACAGGCACAGCACCGCCGCGATGAGACAGAGTTTTCGCATCGAATGGAAGCTTGCAATTGTATTGAGATCAGCGTCGATTTGCGATTGTAACTAAACTGGACGCGCGCCGTGGCAAGAAAGGCCGGACGCTAATTTGACCATCGAAGTGCCCTGCCCAACGGCCGGGCACCAAAAAGCCGCAGCCTGGGCATTTTCCGTCTTCCGTGATTTTGTAGTCTTCGATCTCGTAGGCGAAGCGACTGATCAGCGTCGTGCCGCAATTGTGACAGCGCGTGTTCTCGTTCTGTCCGACCCGCCCGGGTAGATTCCCAGCATAGATGTAGTGCAAGCCCGCACGCTTGCCGATCTCCACCGCCCGCAGAAGGTCCGAGGGGCGCGTATCCGCGGGGTCGGTCATCTTGTAATCCTTGTGAAAGGCGGTCACGTGCCAGGGAATGTCGGGAGAAACGCTGGCCAGGAATTCTGCGAGCCCGGTCAATTCCTCGTTGGAGTCATTGAAGCCGGGGATGAGCAGGGTGACGATCTCGACCCAGAGTCGCATTTTATGCAGGCTGCGGATCGTGTCGAGGATCGGCTGCAGGCGTCCACCCAGCGAGCGATAGTGGCGGTCATTGAAGCTCTTGAGATCCACCTTGTAGAGATCGAGCCACGGCCGCAAGTATTCGAGCACCTGGGGAGTTCCGTTGCCGTTGGAGACAAAGCCGGTCACCAGTCCGGCCGCTTTGGCTTCCTTCATGATGGCGACGGCCCACTCGGCCGTGATGAGCGGCTCGTTGTAGGTGCTCACCAAAACCCGGGCGCCCTGACCAAGCGCATCGCGCACCAGTTCTTGCGGAGAAGCATCGAGCGGCGCGGAAATCGCGTTTGGGTCGCGAAGGGCCTGCGACGTCACCCAGTTCTGGCAGTACGAGCAGTGAAGATCGCACCCGAGCATGCCGAAACTGTAGGCCAAGGCTCCGGGGTAGGCGTGAAAGAAGGGCTTCTTCTCGATGGGATCGCATTGAATCCCGCCGACGTATCCCCAGGGCACGTAGAGCTTGCCGCCACGGTTATAGCGAACTTTGCAAACACCCGGCTGGCCTTCTGGAATGGGGCAGCAGTGCCCGCAAGCGAAACAGCGGATGCGGTTGCCTTCGAGGTGCTCGTACAGGTCGCCTTCGCGGGCCCGCGAGTCGACGACTTCGCGAAGAGTGGACATAAGTGCTCTACCCCGTATTTTACTCGCGGTTCTAAGTTTCGGCGTAGCGCCGGCATCTTGCCGGCATGTTTGCCGCGCCAAAACGCCGGGCGAGATGTCCGCGTACAGCCAGGGAGACCTCGGCGCTACCCCGTTCAAAGAGGAATGGGATGTCGGGCGGGACGCCCGACTCTCCAGGTATTTGGGTGGAGCTCGTAGCTCGTAGCCCGAAGCTCAGCCCGATCAATAGCTTGATTCGCTGTTGATCAAGGGCGGATGCTGTTTCAAGAAGTCGTTGGCGGCTTTTTGAATGGCCTGCGCCTGGGCGCGCGTCAGTTGAGAAGTCATAAACGGCACGCGAACTTTGCTGGCCTCCTTGCCGCTGGCCCTTGCCAGAAGAGACCAGAAGTACGCCTTGGTCACATCCTTGGGAGCGCCGTGTCCGAGCCAATAATAGGCGCCCAGAGTATCTTGCGCCCCCACATGACCTTGCTCTGCTGCCTTCAAGAACCAGTGCAAGGCCGCAGAGTAGTCCTGAAGCATACCCGTCCCGGTGGCGTAGCGGGTGGCGAGCGCAACTTGCTCGTAGGGATCGCCGAGTTCGGCACGCCTGCGAACCTCATCAAGCCCGAGGCGCGGCTCGGGCATGATCGCGTGCGGTTTGATCGCAGAGTTCGGTTGCGCGACTGGCGCGATGGATATGACCTGCTCGGCCGGGTGCAACTTCTCCACTACCCATGGGGTCAGCAGGTAGGCCAGGACCATCACGATGGAGCAGGCGGCAACCACCAGCAAAAGCAGGTGGCGACGCGGGAAGCTGAGTTCCGCATCGCGGTCAGAATCGGCAGGCGCAGCAGCGAATGTGAATGTGTCTGCAGATGCTCGTCCAGGCGCTTTGCCTTTCCCGTTCCCTCCGTTTTGCGGTGCTCGCGGACGCGTATCCCGCTGCACGGCGGCGAGAGTCGTATCGGCGAGCCGCTGCAGGATTGTGCCGTCGCGTTCATCAAAGGCGTTCGCTTTAGAGGAGAAAACTTCCAGCAAGCCCACGACGGGCTCGCCCACGCGGATGGGTACGGCAATCATGGACCGGATCCCAAGTAGCCGGCAGCTTTCGCGATCGACGCGGGTATCGATTTCGGCATCGTCGCAGCGTTGAAGAAAACCGGTGCGCACGCAATATCCGGAAAAACCGGAACCGACCTCCAGTTTCGCGCCCACCGGAGGAGCATCTCCGGAACTGGCCCGGCAGACCATCTCCCCATTCTCGGACAGCGCGATCGCGCAGCCGTTGGCGCGGGTGAATGCCTGGGAGCGTTGCGCAATCAGGCGCAGAGCGGAGGCGAGATTTCCTTGCGCCTCCACCTCCCGCTGAACAGCTGCCAATGCCACCAGCGTAGTCGTGTAATCAGCGCGAGAATCGTCTTCGGACTTCAGCGTGGGTTGCATGCGGGCTTTGGAAGGTCTTGCGGGTTCCGGATCCAGATCCCCGTGGAGGGCAGCGTAATTGGCCGCGCCCACCATCGCATTCAGAAACAGCCACTCTTTGAGTTTGCGGCGTGAGTCCTCCGGCAACTCGGGAAATGAGACCCCGATTCGCCCTGTTTTGTCGGCCCACACAACGTGCCCCGTGGTATGCAGATAAGTCTTTGTTTCCGAAAGATCCAGGCAAAGATTCACGTCGCGGCTGAGGTCCCAGGGCGACGAGGTCTGGATCGCGGCCCCCCGTTCGCTGATATCGAGGATTTCGCTGAGATCGAGCACCATGTCGTCAGAGTTGCCGTTGAGGCTTGCATAGGCGGGAGTGTGCACGCGGTGACGAATGGTGCGACGACGTCTGGGCGGGGTGGATTTCAGAATGCGGTCAGAAGTCGCGGTCTGAGGCCCTAGAGGATCCATATCGGAACGGAAACTTAATATTACCCCGATCCGGGCAGAATAAAAGTGTTTCTGAGTGCAATCGGAAGGACATGACTGGGCAAGCGACGGTGGCCTCCGCTCGGGGTAGCGCCCCCGTCTCGCCGGCTTTCGGGCGGGCGTTCGATCGGCGCTTTCGCGCAAGAACCCGATGCCGGCAGGATGCCGGCGCTACATCGCGGGCTACCCTTCTACGCGGGCCATTTTTGCCGCAGCGGACGCATGGAGGACAGGCGCGTCATAGCGGCCACCATCACGCTCGAAAGCAATTGCATAGTCGCCACGTCGCGATGGTCAAATGCATAAGGGGTAGCGGAGAGAACTTCAAAAACCCCCAGGGTGCGGCGATAGTGGCGCAGTGGTGCAACCAGGATGGAGCGCGCACCCAGCCGGCGCGAACTGGCGAGGTCGACCCGCGGATTGGTTTCGGCGTCGTGGCAGAGCAGGATCTCGCCGGTGCGCACGCATTCGGCGGAAAGGCCCGAGTCGGTCTGCAAATGGACACCAAGGTCGGGAGCAGTGCGGCCCGTGCGCGCACGGCACACGATCTCGCTTCCGTTGCGCAGAGCGATGGCCGCTCCGGTCGCACCCGTCAAAGACTGGGCGCGCTCGGCAATGATATTGATGCCGGGCTCCAGATTGAGCTCAGCGGGATGAATCTCAGGTTCGGTTTCGGGGGCTTCGCCGCGCAAGCGCGAAGCTTCCGACATGCCCACAGTCCGCAGATGATGTCTCCCAGCGTTCATGGCGACGGAGGCAGCGGGTTTCTTTTCCGCGTAGGCAACTGGGTCGGGCACGGTACGAAGCAGGTCGCGAACCAGGCGGTCGAGTTCAGCATCCTGAATCACGTGCGCCGTCTCTTTCCCGCGCAAGGAGCCACCAAGGACACGCGAGAGGCTCAGCATGGCTTTGCTCCCGCAGGCCAGACAGTAGGGCGTGGTGTTTTCGCTGATTAACTCGCATTCCGCGCAGAAGACGGCGCTTTGCAGGGAGAGAAACTGAGCGTTTTTAGCTGTGACCCAACCTAAGTACATTGCGCGGATGTCTCCAAGCCTTAGCGAGTGTTCGAGAAAGGTAAATGCACACTGCTCGAGCGAAGAAGTGACCGCACTGGTTCGGGGCTGTGGATAAAAATTTATCGGTGGGGTGAAACGCGAGGGGGGCTCTCGTGCACCATAAGTTGGGATGAGGGTAGGTGCGGACATAGCTGTTGCTTGCAGCGCGAAATCCGGGGGAGCCCGGATGGTATCCTTTGGCCCTTCGAGTGCGCTGACACGCCTTCTGGCCCGGTATATACTTTTACTTCTCGCGTGGGCGCTGAGCGAGGGTCAGTTGCCCAGATTCCCCCTGTGCGAGAAATTCCAGGTTCCCTTTACCAACATAGGCATCCATGGCAGAACAGGGCCGATTCCAGGGTGAACGCAAATCGCCAGCGAAGGCCGATGCGGGAGCGGCTGTCCGTTCGCCCTCCAGCGCGCCCGGAACGTCTCCTTCCGGGCTGCCGCCGCCTTCGGATGCACCGACTTTGGCTCCAGGTTCCTCCGCTCAGGATGCACCCACGATCGCGCTGTCAAAGTTTTCTTCCTCCGATTTACCTACGGTTGCCGAAGGGACTCCGCGGACCCCAACGCCCATCTCCGCACTGCGCAACCAGCAGCCCGTGTTGGAGTCCGGGGCGATCCTTGCGGGTCGATACGAGATCCTCGACACGCTCGGCGAGGGCGGTATGGGAGCGGTCTACAAAGCCAGGGACCTCGAGCTCGATCGCATGGTGGCTCTCAAGGTCATCCGCCCGGAATTAGCCAAGCATCCCGCGATCATCGAGCGCTTCAAGAAAGAGCTCCTGCTCTCGCAGCGGGTCACACATCGCAACGTGATTCGCATCTATGACCTGGGCGAAGGTGATGGCGTGAAGTTCATCACCATGGAATTCATCGAGGGTGAGGATCTGCGCAGCCTCATCCACGAGCGCAAAAAGTTTCCCCCGGAAGAAGCTGTCCACATCATGGAACAAGTCTGCCTGGCGCTGGATGCAGCCCACCAGGTGGACGTTATCCATCGGGACCTGAAACCGCAAAACGTGATGCGCGAGAAGGCGGGAAGAATCCTGGTCATGGATTTCGGGCTGGCGCGCACGCTGCAGGGCGATGGCATGACGCAGACGGGAGCGCTGGTCGGAACGATGGAATACATGTCTCCCGAGCAGGCGCTGGCCAAAGAACTGGATCAGCGATCAGATATTTTCAGCGCGGGATTGATTTTTTACGAACTGCTCACCGGGGTGATGCCCTACCGTGCCGATAGCGCACTGGCGAGCCTGATCCGAAGGACGCAGGAACGGGCGAAGCCAATTTCAGACCACGACAGCACGATCCCGCAGTCACTCACCAATATTGTGAGCAAGTGTCTGGAGCGCGAACCGGCCGACAGATACCAGACCGCGAAAGAACTGCTGGCTGAACTGGAAGCATGGCAAGGCAAGCGCGCTGCGGGAGCCATTGCGTTTCCAAGTGTCAGGCCGTGGGGTCAGACGATTCCGTGGCAATGGCTCGGTGGCATTGCGGCGATCCTCGTCCTGGCAGTCGTGGGCTTTCTGTTCCGAGACAAGTTTCGCCCGAGCCACAAGACAACCGCCCTGGCCAATCCTGAAGTGGCCCTGGCGATTTTGCCGTTTCGGAATGCGACGCAAGACTCATCGCTCGACTGGTACGGGCCTACCCTCGCCGACATGTTGAGTACAGACGTAGGCCAGTCGGCCCACTTGCGTTCCGTCTCGCCCGACCGACTGCACCAGGTATTGCACGATTTGCGCATCGGTACAGATACGGTGGTCGATCCGACCATCCTGCGCCGCGTGGCTGAGTCCAGCAACGCGGACACCATCATCTGGGGGCAGTACGCGAAGTTCGGGGACCAGATCCGGATCGACGCGAATATCCAGAGCCTCAAGAGCGGCCAGACGACCGCGGTCAAAGCCGAGACTAGCGAAAAGGGCTTGCCGGGGGCGATCGATACCCTGGCCGACTCGATCCGCAAGAATCTGGCGCTCTCTACCGATCTCGTCAAGGAACTGCAAGCGCAAGCGTTCAAGCCCTCGAGCAGTTCGATCGAAGCCCTGCGCGACTACAACCAGGGCGTGCAGTTGATGCGGCAAGGCAAGAACCTGGAGGCAATCAAGCTGCTTCAATCTGCCACAACCGAAGATGGGCAGTTTGCTCTTGCCTATTCGAAGCTCAGCGAAGCTCAAGGCGCATTGGGGTATGACAACGACGCCGATCAGTCGTCCCGGAAAGCGGTCGACTTCAGTGACAAGTTGCCGGCCAGAGAGCGCTACCTGATCCTGGCCAACCGGGCGCGCGTCACTCACGATACTCCGCAGGCGATCCAATACTACGAGGAACTGGTGAAGGGGTCGCCGGAAGACTTGGATGTGCAACTCACGCTGGGCAGCCTGTACGAGTCCACCAGCGTCCTGGACAAAGCCAAGGATCATTATTCCATCGTGCTGCAACGCGACCCCCAGTCCATCGAGGCGCACCTGGCATTGGGACGGGTGGAAGTCATGGGCGGCAATCCTCAGCACGCCCTGGAGTACTTTGAGCGCGCCCGCAGCGTGGCGATTCAAACCGATAATCAGGAGCAGCAAGCGGCGGCGTTGCACGCCATCGGGGTTGCTTACAACCTGCTCAACAAGCCGGACGAGGCGTTGCGGAATTTTCAGGATGCGCTGACCATCCGGCGCCGCATCGGACAGAAGCGCGGCACGGCAGTGAGCTTGAACGAGAGCGCCAAGCTCCAGATTCAACTGGGTAATACCAAAGGCGCATTGGCGAGCTATATGGAAGCTCTCCAGATCCGGCGTGAGATCGGTGACAAACGTGGAGTCGGCGGCACGCTGCTGGATTTGGGAAATTTGTACGATGACCAGGGCGATCACGATAAGGCTCTCGAGTTCTACAAAGAGTCGCTGCAAATCGAGCGCGATGTCGGCGACGAGAGCATGCAGGCGATTTGTCTGAACAACATTGGTAACGCGCGTTTCGCCAAGGGCGAGTACGAGGACGCGCTCACGTACTTCCAGCAGGCCCTGCAGCTGCGCGAGAAATCGAAAGTTCCCGAAGACATCGTGGAGAGCGTGCACAACATCGCGGAAACCTGGGTCAAGATGGGCCAGTATGATCAGGCCGTCACGCAATACTTACGGGCCCTGGATCTCCGGCGAAGCATCGGCGATCCGCGCGGAGCCGCGATTGAGTCGTACAGTCTGGGAACGCTCTTCCAGCATCAAGGCCGTTTCGGTGCGGCCCTCAAATCGAAAGAAGAGGTCTTGAAGACGTTCGTCGACCTGAAAGACAGAACTTTCTGGATGGCGGAGATTTTAGGTGGCTACGGAGATATTCTGATTGAGTCCGGACGCGGCGATGAGTCTCAAAAGTATTTGGATGACGCGCTCAGCCTGTCGAGGGAACTGAAGAACGATGGCATGGTGGCTCAGACCCTGGGCTTTATGGGCGACGCATCATTCTATCGAGGCGATTTGAAATCTGCCCGCGGCTTTTACGAACGTGGCGTGCAGGCCGCCGGGCACAGCACTGAAACCGACAAGAAACTTCTTGCTGGGCTGGCCTTGGCCAGAGTCGCAGTGCAGGAAGGGCACGGCAAAGAGGCCATCGCCAAACTGCAGCCTCTGGCGCAGAAGGCTGAAAGTTTAGGGCTGAAGTACATCGCCGCGCAGTGTTCACTCTCGCTGGCGGAAGCAATGATCCAGGTCAAAGACTACGCGCACGCGAAGCCGGAATTGGAGAAACTGCTGCTCCGCTCGGACAAACTGGGATTACAGCCCGTGTCGGCCAAGGCTCATTATCTGCAGGCAACCATGCTTCGGCTGTCCGGGAATACCGCTGACGCGCAGGACCAATATCGTCAGGCCGTGCGCATCCTGGATGCGATCTCGAAGGAAAAAGGCGCGGAGAAGGTGCTGCAGCGCTCCGATCTGAGCGCGATGTACAACGAAGCGAATCGATGGTCGCAGGGTAAGTAAGAAGGCACCCTAAAACGCATGGCCGCCCAAAGTGGAGTGACGGGCGTCCTCGCCCGCCTCCACCTTCTCCGGGGTTCAGCGAGCGTCCCCCGGTGATCTGCCCCAGTAAACTCGCAGTGAACTGCCGAACAGTCGGCAAACAGCAGGCAACTCTTCTGCTTTCATTATGTTATCTTTAAGATAATCAATCAAATGCCCGCGGAAGACGCTCGCGCGATCGAAAAACACCCCGGCAACACCTCTCAGAATGCCCGCCAATTGCGTTTAGAACGCTTATAAGCGCAATCCGAGGGCAAGGTGATGTCAAAGTCCATTCCGAGTCCCGGCAAGCGATCCTGACGCTCCCTGGCGCAAAACTAAGCTTTAAGAAAATGGGAATCAATTTCAGATTCAGCCCGGGATAGCCCGGTCGCGTCCGTTGAGACGCAGAATCCGGCCTGGATGGATCTGTCCGTGGATTCTGTTTAGAGACAGAACAAGGGAGTGCTGCCTGAAAGATAGCACTCCCCCTTGGTGTCTTTTACCTCTTGTTTGTGACCAACGTTGTCACCGTGGCAACGTTATCGGCTGGCCTCGGGTCAGGGCTGGCAGTGAACGATGTGGCGGTATCCGTGATCGTGCTGCCTGCGGGCGCCGTCACTTTAACCACCATGACCATGAACCGTAGGGAGAACGGATCTAGCGTTCCCACCCCGCAACTGACCACTCCGCCGCTTACAGTACATTGGTTGGCCGAGCACCCACTGGCGAACGAGCACACTCCCACACTCACAAGTTTCGTGCCCATAGGGATGGCATCAGTGAGCGACACTGCTTGAGCGGACGCTGGACCAAAGTTTAGCACCGGAATGATGTAGGTCAGATTGCTTCCGGTGGCAACTTGGGACTTGGCCAGGTTGACGATGTCCACGTCGGCAGGAGGATAGGTCACGTTCTGCACCGCCACGAAGCAGGAGAACGTTGGCTTACTTGAACCTTTCGTCGTGGGATCGGTGCGCGTCTGGAAGAACGCCGTGATGATGTTCTCGGTAAAGGTGACGCCCGGACTGCATGCCGGGACCTCCGCCTTCAGGAATCCTGGGCCCTGGATGGATGATTCTGACGACGGCACGTCGTAACTGGTGACGACGTCATAGCTCACATTGGCGCAGGTCGCGCCCGTACAGTCAGCATGGAACTCGATGCACTGGTTGCCGGTGTGGTCGTAAATGATGCAACTCGCGGTCTGGAAATTCGGTCCGGCATTGAACGTGCCCGGGTCGGTCGGAACTTCGGTCACGGCAAGGGTAGCAACGGGCACATTCGGCCGCACCTTGTAGAGATAGCTGCCGAAATTAAACGTGGTGAAGGTGTTGGCCGGCAGGTTGTTTATGGTGATGGTCTGGCTGCCGTGCGAAGTAAAAGTCCAACTCAGAATGTCGTTGTTCTCCACCAACGAGCCGGTAGCTCCCGTAAAGCCCACGTAGGCGCTGTCGAATGGAGAGCCCTCCCCTGTCGAGGCGAGATTGAGGATACCGCTCAGGTCTATCGAGACGGGCACCTCGAATACAGGGTGGCCATCAATAGTGACCTGTAGACCGGGGGCCGGAGGGCATGTCGTACAGGCTTGCGCGGTCACTGCTTGCGGGTTTACTGCGGGCGGATTGTATTCGATGGTGACAGTGTGCACGGCGCCGTCTGCCAAGGTTATGGGCGCGGTTGCGATTCCAAACTTGCAGGGAAAGCCATCTCCGTAGGTCGCGGTGTGATCGACGGTGTTGGGATTGGGGCCGCAACTTTGTACGGCGACGTGGTTCGCCGGTGCGACGCCCTGGTTTAAATCCCAGGGATCATTGGCAAACGTATCGAACTCGATGGCCACGCTATTGTCGATGCCCGGGAAATCGGCGTTTACGGGAATCGCGCCGCCATAGCCCATGGCGCCGCCTGATTGACCCAGGGCTGCGGTTCCGGCACCTGAGTTCTGAATCACAAACGCGAAGCCGTCGGCTGGGGAGGGCAACTCACTGGTCGCACTCGGTGGAGTGATCTGAAACGTGAATGTGGTGGAGAAACCTTCGCTGACAGGCTGCAAGGTGTTAAACCAGGCCGAGCCTGCCTGGCCGGTGAGCGCTGGGTTCAGACGCAGCACGTTGCTATTCACCCGCGCAGCATTGCCTTTCAAAACCAGACCCGCGGTCGAACTGAAGTCGGGATACGACGGGCTCTGCGCGAGCAGCGGCAGCGTTGCGAAAATCGCCACCAATCCGGCAAGCACAATCGTGCGGAATGCGCGGGTCGTGGCATTCAGAGTTTTCGGGGAGCGATTCTCGCGAGCGGAAAACGAGAAACTGAAGTCCATAATTCTTTCCTCCTGATCCAGAGTCCTAGCCTTGGAAATGTGGGGCCTGTGAACCGGTACGACTAGATGGAACGGACTTCCGTGGACTCTTGTGGAGGGGGGACCCAAGAACCCGCGCAAACAACTGAATGTCAGTGGGTGGGTTTCGGATCGTTCACGGAATCGACGCGGACCGTGGCCGAAACGCCCGCCGGAAGCCTCATTTGAACGGATTTCTCCGCCCAAGAGAGCGTCCGAATTGTGCCCTTGCTGGTTACGAAAGTCAAGGCTTGGAACAACAATAAACATCCACAGCTCCGCCGTATTTCATGGGGCTGCCGGGCGAAGCAGGGCGCTCGTTATAATCGCAGGATTCCCTGAGCAGCCGGTTGGAATGATCCAGCAGATTGCGAAGGCTCTTTTAAGGAGGGTTGCCATGGCTGAGATTTCCTCAGTCAGCCGTCGTGGGTTTCTGGGCGCCGCGGGCGCGACTATGGCCGGTGTTTTGGCAGGCGGTAGCTCCGAGACAATGACGCTACCTCAACCCTCCTCTGGTTCAGTGCTTTCCCCTGAACAGCCGCAACGGCGAAAGAAGATCCCGATCGGCGTGTTTGATCCCGTGTACGAAAAGCTTTCGCTGGACGAGATGCTCGACAAAGTGTCGGCACTGGGGCTGGAGGCGATGGAGATCGGCACGGGCGGCTACCCGGGAACCAACCATTGTCCGGTGGCCGAACTGCTCGCGGATCCGGCCAAAGCGAAAGCCTGGAAGAAGAAGTTCGAAGACCACAACCTTCGGGTCGCGACCTTCAGCTGTCATGGAAATCCGATTCATCCGGATCCGAAACATGCGGCGAAAGATGTCGAATCGTTCCGCAACACAGTTCTGCTGGCAGAACGCATGGAGGTGCCCGTCATTGTCGGGTTCTCGGGTTGTCCTGGTGGCTCGCCCTCCGACACGATGCCCAACTGGGTGACGTACCGGTGGCCGCCCGAGTACCGCGAGATGATCGATTGGCAATGGAAGGAGAGGGTCGTTCCCTACTGGAAAGGAGCGGCCAAGTTTGCCCGCGAGCATGGCATCAAGAAACTAGCTTTTGAGATGCACCCGAACTTCGTGGTGTACAACCCGAAGACCCTCCTGCAGCTGCGCGAAGCCGTGGGCGAGGAGATTGGCGCGAACTGCGACTTGAGTCACCTCTTCTGGCAAGGATGCGATCCGGTCGAGGTCATCCATCTGCTGGGAAAGAACGGAGCGTTGTTTCATGCGCACATGAAGGACACAGTGTTCTTTCCAGAAAACAAGGATCGATTCGGCGTGTTGAACTTTGCGTTTACGACCGAGGAACTGCCGCAGGCGTCGGAAACGTTCCGGGTCGTCGGCTACGGGCACAGCGCGAGCCAGTGGAAGGCGATTCTGCAGGCTTACATGGACGTCGACTACGACGGCATTCTCAGCATTGAGAACGAAGATCCGATTCTGTCGGGTGAGGTGGGCGTGGAGCGGGCCGCGTATGTCTTGAAGAATGTGCGGGCGGAATTGCTCGGGACGACCTAGGTCGCAGGGGTCAGGTGCAGCCTCTACCTCCTGGCATGAGACGTCTGCTCCGTCGTTCAGTTCACGGGCACCACGCGCTTCTCTCTTGCACTTTGTTCGGCCAGCTCGATCAGGCGGATGATTTCCCTTGCTTCTTCGGGCTTAACAGCGAGTTCTTTGATTCCCGTGATGGCGCCATAGATATTTTTGTAGTACTCGGGATAGCAGCCAGCGAGCGTCGGATGCTTTTCGCGCGCGAGATGGGCGTTGCAATTCGTCAGGGTGCCCCAGGCCTCTTTGGGTTCGATGCCCCAGTGTGGTTGTGCGGGCGAGGCTCCCTGCTTCAGGGCTTCTTCCTGGGGGTCGAGGCCAAACTTCAGGTAGCTGCCTTGCGTGCCATAAAGCGTGAATCGGGGGCTCGGCTCGCAAACTAACGAGCCGGCTTTCAATGTCACCTTGAGCGCCGGGTATGCGAGATGCACTTCGAAGCTGTCCACTGCAACCGATTGGTCGCGCTGCGAGCGCAGATCCGCGAAGATTCCCTGCGGTCGCCCGAAGAGGACGATCGACTGGTCGATGAGGTGCGCGCCCAGATCGAACAACACGCCGGAGCCGGGGATCGCTTCCTCGCGCCACGCTCCCGGCTTCAGCGCCGGACGGAAGCGGTCGAAGCGGCTCTCGTATTCGGCGAGACGTCCCAGACGCTTCTGCTCGAGGATCTGCCGCACCGTCAGGAAATCGCCGTCCCATCGGCGATTCTGGAATACGCTGAGCAGACGTCCCATCTTGTGCGACAACGCAATGAGTTCGTCCGCGTCGGCCGACGTGATCGTGAACGGTTTGTCGACCACCACGTGCTTGCCCGCTCGCAGGGCCTTCGCGGCAAGTTCGAAATGGCTGCTGTTGGGCGTGGCAACCACAACCAGGTCGATGCTCTTTTCCGTAAACACTTCATCCGCATTGCGCAGCAGCTTGGCTTGCGGATATTTCTTCTCGGCTTCATTGCCGTGACGCTGGACAATGTGCGTGAGGCGCAAGTCTGGATTCGCCTGGATCAGGGGCGCGTGAAACACCCGGCCCGCAAGACCGAAACCGATGAGACCTACGTTGAGGGGATTGGCCACGGGGTCATTCTAAGCGCAATGTGCTACTTCAAAAAAGCGCTCTACTTTTATGAGCTATAATCGCGAGTTTCCGCTCACTTCACCGCGTGGAGATCGTGCGCATGGCGCAAGTCAGTCGCTCGCCGAAGATTTACGACGTATGCATCGTAGGATCAGGAGCTGCCGGTGGGACTGCGGCGAAGGTGCTTACCGAAGGCGGCCTGAGCGTCGTAATGCTGGAAGCGGGCCCAGCCCTCGATCCGAGTGAAGACTTCAAAGAGCACGTGTGGCCGTACGAGTTACCGCATCGCGGAGGCGGCGTCGGCGGACATGCTTTGGAGTTGGGCAACAGTCTCGAGAACGAATTCATCGCACCCACGGGAGCGTGGACGATTGAAGGCGAGCCCTATACCGCTGCGGCCGGCTCGACCTTTCGCTGGTATCGCTCGCGCATCGTGGGCGGACGCACCAACCATTGGGGTCGAATCGCGTTGCGCTTTGCTCCGGTCGATTTTCGGGCTAAATCGCACGACGGGTTGGGAGATGATTGGCCGATCACTTACGACGATCTTGCCCCTTACTACGACAAAGTCGAATCCTACATCGGGGTGTTCGGGACGAAGGAGAATTTTCCGAGCGCGCCGGACGGCATCTTTCAACCGCCGCCCAGGCCACGATGCAATGAAGTTTTGGTGAAGAAGTACTGCGACAAGCTGGGCATTCCGTGCATTCCTGCGCGCCTGGCTGTGATCACACGGGCAATGAACGGCCGTCCCGCATGCCATTACTGCGGGCAATGCGACCGCGGATGCAAGACGGCCTCTAACTTCAGCTCGAGCCAGGTCATGATTCCTCCGGCGCAAGACACCGGACGATTCACGCTCATCACGCATGCGATGGCCCGCGAAGTTCTGGTAGGGAAGGATGGCAAGGCCACCGGCGTCTCGTACATCGACAAAAAGACGCGCACGGAAAAGCGGATAGAGGCGAAGGCCGTAATGCTGGCGGCGAGCGCGTGCGAGTCGGCACGCTTGCTCCTGAACTCGAAGTCGAGTCAATTTCCCGATGGACTGGCGAATTCGTCCGGCGTGGTCGGACATTACCTCACGGACTCGGTAGGCAGTGACGGCGGCGGTTACTTTCCTCAGATGGAGAAGGTTCCTCCTCACAATCACGATGGGGTGGGAGGAATGCACATGTATGTTCCCTGGTGGAAATTCGATCGCCAGAACGATTTCCCGCGCGGTTACCACATCGAGTTATGGGGCGGACGGCACATGCCGGGCGTGCGCATGTTTCACGAAAGCTGCGATAACGGCGAAGGCTATGGCGTGGGTCTGAAGCAGCGTTTACGGAAGGAATACGGGACGTACCTGGGCTTTTCCGGACGGGGCGAGATGATTCCGAACCCGGATAGTTTTTGCGAGATTGATCCGGCCACGGTAGACCAGTGGGGCATTCCGGTGCTGCGCTTCCACTTCAAGTGGAGCGACCACGAGATCAAGATGGCGAAGGATATGCAGGAAACCTTTCGCGCGATCGTGGAAGCCGCTGGAGGAACGTACACCACGAAGACACTCCCGGACGGACCGAACCCCCACGGAATTGCCGATGGAGGAGTGATCATTCACGAATTGGGTACGGCGCGCATGGGGATCGATAGCAAGAGTTCCGTATTGAATGGTTACTGCCAGGCGCACGATGTGAGGAATCTGTTCGTCACCGATGGCGCGGGCTTTGTGAGCAATCCCGATAAGAACCCGACGCTGACGATCATGGCACTCTCCTGGCGCGCGTCGGAATACTTGCTGGATGAGGCCAAGAAGGGGAACGTGTGAGCGTTTGTTTGAGTGGCAGGTGTCAGGTCTCAGTGTCAGGGCAAACAAGAATTTACGAAACGTAAGGGCGAGATTTGAGGCTCGAGACCAAAACGCCCAAACTCGAAACCTGAAACTCGAAACTCGAAACTTTATCCTGACACCTGAGACCTGAGACCTGGGAGAGCGATCATTATGTCCAGGAATTCTGTGAGCCGCCGCGATGTGTTGCGAACCTTGGCGATGGGAGCAGTGGGCGGATCCGTGCTGCAATTGATCCCGCTGCAGGCGGCCGAGCAGGTCCACCACATGGTGAAGCAGGAGAAAGCTCATTCCGCTGCGGGCAAGTACCGGCCGAAATTCTTCTCCGCTCATCAATATGCGACCCTGAGTGCGCTCTGCGATGCCATCCTGCCTGCCGATGAACAGTCGGGGGGAGCGGTGCAAGCGGGCGCTCCTGAATTCATTGATTTGATTACCAGCGAGAACAAGGATTACCAGCTCGCGCTAGGCGGAGGGCTGATGTGGCTGGATGGACAATGCATGGACCGCTACGCTCATCCATACCTCGCTTGCAGCGCGCCGCAACAGAAAGAGTTCCTGGACCTGATCGCATACCGCAAGAACGCGCTGACGGACGCGAGTTTGAGCCAGGGAGTGGAGTTCTTCGCGTTTCTGCGCCGGCTTACCACGGACGCGTTCTACAGTAGCGAGATCGGCATCAACGATCTGCAATACATGGGCAACACATTTGTGAAGGAATTTCCTGGTTGTCCGCCGGTGCCTGAAAGCTAGTGTTGTGTAACGGGAGTCGCAGAAAAATCCCCGGCGCTCTGGCGGGGTAGCGCCGGCGTCTCGCCGGCTTCACGGCAGACATCTCGTCCGCCATTTTGGCGCCGCAAACATGCCGGCAAGATGCCGGCGCTACCCCGCATCAAGATCGGCATTCGCGTAGTATGATCGTTCGTTTTTTCACCGAAAGTGGAGTGTGGAATGAAGAAAGTCTCGTCGTACTCACTCTGGCTCGTCCTCAACGTAATTCTGATACTGCCCTGCTGGTCGCAGGAGAAAGTCGATCTGGGGATGGTTAGCCGGATCCGCTATGAGGGCTTTCGTAATTCCAAGGTGATGGAACTGGCCAGCGGGTTGATGGATGGGATCGGGCCGCGCTTGACGGGATCACCCAACGCAAAGCGCGCGAACGAGTGGACGCGCGATCAGTTGACGTCTTTCGGCTTGGTGAATGCGCATTTGGAATCGTGGGGACCATTCGGAAGAGGTTGGGCGAATGATTTCGTCAGCGTGCGGATGTTGTCGCCGGATGTTGCGCCTCTCATTGCCTACGCCAAAGCCTGGACTCCGGGCACAAACGGAGTGATGAAAGGCAAATGCATTCGCGTGAAAATCGACGACAAGAAAGACTTCGAGAAATACCATGGAAAGCTGGCGGGCCTGATTGCCTTGCTTGGTCCCGATCCGGAAGTGAAGACGGTTGCGCAGCCGATGTTCGAGAGACTCAGCGACAAGGAACTGGCAGATGTCGGGCAGTATCAGCTCCCGAATGAGAAAGCAGAACTGCGCGTGCGTGAATACCGTAAGCGCATTGCTTTCCAGAAGGAGCTGAATAAATTTCTCGCCGAGGAAAAGGTGCTGGCAGTCATCGACCATGGCATTGGCTCGTTTGGAGGTGGAACGGTTTTCGTGCAGGGCGGGTTATGGAAGACGGGAGAGACGTCGACCTTTCCGGCCGTCACGGTGGCATTAGAGCAATGGGACCGCATCGCGCGATTGCTTGAGCACAAGAAAGACGTCGAGCTGGAGCTTAACGTCGCCAATACTTTTTACGACGACGATCCGATGCAGTACAACACCATCGCTGAGATTCCGGGCTCCGACAAAAAAGACGAACTGGTGATGGTTGGCGCACATCTGGACTCATGGCATTCAGGCACGGGTGCGACCGACAACGGCGCGGGCTCGGTCGTGATGATGGAAGCCATGCGCATCCTGAAAGCGGTCGGCGTCAAACCACGGCGGACCATCCGGATCGGGCTATGGACGGGCGAGGAACAGGGGCTTCTGGGCTCACAATTTTATGTGCAGCAGCATTTCGGATCGCGGCCCCCGATGGACACTCCCGATATGAAAGGAATGCCGACGCTGCGCCGGCGGGAAGCCGGCCCCGTCACCGTCAAGCCGGAGCAAGCGAAGGTTTCTGTGTACTTCAATGTGGACAACGGAAGTGGGAAATTGCGTGGTGTTTATCTGCAGGAAAATGCGGCGGTGGGGCCGATCTTCGAAGCCTGGATGGAGCCTTTTAAGGACCTCGGGATGACGACGCTGACCATGCGAAATACGGGCGGCACAGATCACCTGTCATTCGATGCGGTCGGCATCCCCGGCTTCCAGTTCATTCAGGATCCGCTGGACTACGACACGCGCACACATCACTCAAACATGGACGTTTACGACCGCCTGCAGGCGGATGATCTAAAGCAGGCGGCGGTGATCGTGGCCACGTTCGTCTACAACGCGGCCATGCGAGATGGCACGTTTCCGCGGAAACCAATTGAGGGACCGCTGCCGAAGGATGCCGAAACGCCGGACGAATAGGGGCATCGACCGCGCAGGTAGACGATTGGCATTCGTCTTGCTCTCAGCTGTAAGTCACTTGGAGGGCAGGGTTTGTCGCTGATTTGGCAAAATAGTGAAGGCGCCTCTGAGGGCCGTTTTGATGTTGCTCCGGTAGCGAAGGTCGTAGTACCATCGTTTCCTCCCCACCCTGCGAAAGTCGCTGTTCCCCCCTCCGACGGACGCAGAGATTGCCGGACTTTCCCGGAAAGGCAATTATGAATTTAGGCCCGAAGTCTCTCGCATTGTCTGTTTGCCTCTGCCTAACCAGCATTCTGTCCATGGCTCAGGGGACGCCGTGTGCTGCGGATGGGGCGGCGCCTGCGCAAGGATCTCCCATCGCCTGTGTCACAGGAGACGGCGTGCAGGTAACTGCGGCCAGCAGTCCGTCTGCAGCTACAGAAACACTCCCACTAACGCCGGAGCAAAGACCGGCGGCTGCGCCGCTGGTCACGTATATCGATGGGAAGCTGTCGGTGACCGCCAAGAACTCGACGTTGGGCGATATCCTGCGTGCCATCTCGGCGAAGACGGGCGCGTCGATCGATATTCCTGAGGGAGCGAATGAGCGGGTGGTGAGCCAGCTAGGTCCGGCGTCCGCGCGCGACGTGATGACTGCGCTCTTGAACGGCTCTCATTTCAATTACGTGATGGTGGGAACGGAAACAAATCCCAATGCTGTCGCGCACGTCATTCTGACCGCGAAAACAGATCGCCCCGAGGGGAGCGTCGGCGGGGCCATGGCTGCTTCTGCTACGCGCGGGACGGTTCAGCCGCGCACAGCGCTGCAGGCAGCGATCATGCAGCCGTACCAGGAAATGCTGGAGCAACAGCAGGCTCAGCAAGCTGCACTCGAAGCGCAGCAGGCAGGGATCGCCGCGGCAGCGATAGAAACACTCACGCCCGCAGCACCTGCGGTCGAGGCTGCAGTCACGAATCCGGCGAGCGGCAGCGCGAATTCGGAAAGTACAGGCGCGGAAACGACTCCACCGCCGAACGAACCGGCGCGGGGGACCAATAACACAGGCGAAAGAACGCCTCAGCAGGTGTTACAGAATCTGTACGAAACGCGCAGGCAAATGATTCAGTCACAGCATCAGCCGCCACCGCCCGAAGCGCAGCAGTAACGGAAGTGGAGAGGCGGGCGAGGACGCCCGCCGGACGTGCGAGGACGCGTCGCTCCACCACATCTCCCCTAGCTTGTTCGAAATAAGTAGACCTAACCGCGTGCTGCTCAAGGCGAGACCTGGTCTGGTTTCGCCTCTACTCCTTCTCTTCCAAATGCGAAGTGAACGATCCATTGGCTGGCGACGGCGTCGCCCGCTACTCGTGGAGGTTCGAAGGTCCAGCGGCGGGCCGCAGACAAAGCAACGTCGGCAAAATATCTGCTTGGCCCTGGTGAGCTGAGAGTTGCGTGTTCAACGTGCCCTGACTTATCAACCGCGAGTCGCACCGCAACCCGCACCTTGCCCGTGATGGTGTTGAGCGATCTGTGGGAGACCGAAGGCATCACCTTCTCAGCAACCGCGCCGCGCGCGTTGTTGGACCGTGTAGGAATAGGCTGCGCCGGTGGCGGCACAACGGCCGGAGAGGGCGGGATCTTCTTCGCGGCTCGGGTGGACGGGCTCGCTTCTTCCTGCGGCCTGGTTGCCGGCGCGTTTGCCGCGGGCTGATCCGACGGCGGAGGTTCAGGACTCTTTAACTGGGCAGGAGGTTGGGCCGGGGTTTCCGCGGGGTTGCGACGCAATAACTTCGGTGCTGCCAGCAGCGCAGCGAGCGCCAAAACGATCACAGCCGTGCCGACATATCCGAATCGGATACGCGGCTTCGGTGGCGGCGCAGGCGGCGGCAGTAATCGCGCTGCAATGTCCGACACGGCCCATCGTCGTTGGGGATCGAGACGAACGCATTGCCGAGCAATCTCGAGGAAGGGCGCCGGAAGGGTCTCAGGAACAGCCGGGTCGCCCTGACGCATAGCGCCACCGGGGGCGGCTCTCTGAGTCAGGGCCTCAACTAGCGTAATGCCGAGCGACCAGATATCTCCCGCGGGCGACGCTCCTGCGGTGGCGATTTCCGGGGCATCGTAGACCGTAGGTTCACCGGGACTAAGGCATTTTTCTCCCGCCGCGCAAATCGTGTCGCTTGAAATTTTAAGCTGATCGCGGACCGCCAGGAGATTCGAGGGCTTCAGACGGGCATGGGCGAGCCCGGCTCCGTGCAAGTAGGCAAGCACCTCCAGGGCGGAACGAAGCATGTATTCGGTCTCGGTAGTCGTGAGCGGTCGGTGGGGCAGAATCTGAGAAAGATTCTCTTCCGCAAACTCGGTCACAACATAAAGCATGGGGGCATTGCCCAACTGACAGCGGCCCCAATGCAAGAGGCGAATCAAGTGCGGGTGAGAAAGCCGGGCAACGCGCTCCCATCGCGAGAACTGCAGTTGCGCCCTGGCAGGGTTCGCGTCGACGAATTTGATGGCGGCATGCTGTGCGGGAGATCCATAGAAGGTAAGGAAAACTGCGCTATGGTCAGAGCTACCCTGGAACTCGCGGAGAGCGAAGCGTCCATCGACAACAGTTCCCTCCCACTGTTTCCAGGCTTCGTTCATCGTGACACTCGGCACGGGTCCTTCCCTAACGATTTTATGCGCTTGGAGCACAGCCATGGGGGAGAGCGCAAAAATGATTGCACAACCCAGGGTTCGTGTCGGTTTCTCGGGGAAATCTAGCCGGCCTGCGCCTCGACCAGGCCCTGACCGTCGCTCGTCTTGGGAGCCATCGCCATGGCACTCACGAAGACTCGGTCGAGGGCATCCGCAAGCGCAGTCGGGAACTCCGAAATGAGCAGGTTCACGTCGAGCTGCAGCGGACGGTCATGGTATCGACGCTGAACATGCATAACGCCGCGCCGAAGGTCCGCACTCGTGAGTAGATCGAGGGTCAGGCCCCAGGTCCTGGACGCTCCCGGCAGAAGCAGCGTGCCGGGACGGTTCCAACGGAAATGCACTTCGCCGTCGCTGAACGGAATCCCCTCAAACTCGCCCAACGATTGATATTCGGAGAGCAACGGCTTCACGTTGATCTCAATGGCGTCGAAATCGTTGGCGGAGAACGCGGCGACGAGTATGCGGCAAATCTGCTGATAATCGCGAGCTACTCTCAATTCGGCGGTAGCGCGTCGAATGGCCAGATTGTTAATCACAATTTGACGCTGATCGAGGGTGCGCTGCGCAACTCGCCGAATCTCTCCGAACTCAGGATAGCCGAGGTGTTGAACGCCCAGCCAAACACCGGTCCCAACCACTGCCAGAACCAATCCGAGCGAGCTTCCAGTAGGCCACAGCAGAAAAAGGCTAAGCAGCGCAAATAACGCCGACACGGCGTAAAGCACGATAACGACCTGGCGATGGGAGAGACCGAGCTGCAACAACTTGTGATGAATATGCTCTCGGTCGGCAGTAAAAACCGGGCGGCCACTGATCAGTCGACGCAATACGGAAATCGAGGTCTCCAGGATCGGAAGGCCGAAAGAGACCACGGGGATGGCGACCGCAATAACAGTGGGAGCCTTCTGTGCACCTTCCAGTGCCAAGGCGCTCAAGAGGAAGCCGATGAACAAGCTGCCAGAGTCGCCCAGGAAAATCGTAGCGGGGTTGAAATTAAAACGGAGAAAGCCCAGGACCGCGCCAATGAGTGCAATCGTAGTCAACGCTACCAAGGAAGCATGACTGAGCAGCGCCACAACGAACACGACTAACGTTGAGAACAGTGCGGACCCGGCGGCCAGTCCATCCAGCCCATCGATCAGGTTAAACGCGTTGGTAATTCCCAACACCCAAAGCACAGTGATGGCCAGCCCGACGTACCAGGGGAACTCGCGAAATCCGAAGAGAACAGGCAGATGCACGATACGAAGACCGCCCAACCACAACATCGCGGCGGCGATGGTCTGAACCGTGAACTTAGCGTACGGACCAACGGCGCGAATATCGTCGTACAGGCCGAGCAGGAAAACCAGAGAGGCGGGTACCAGAATGGTGGTGAGAATCCGGAGAGACGAACCGAACGCCAGTTCAGGCCGAAACGACGCAACAACTACAGCAACCCCCAAGCTTATGACAAAAGCTCCAAAAATAGCGACGCCGCCCAAACGTGGCAGAGGCGCCTCGTGCAGGTGACGTTCGGAAATTGGAGCTTGTACCCAACCCCGCGCCGTAGCCAGACCGCGGACGTATCGGGTGAGGATGAATGAAAGCGTTAATGAGAAGCCAAAAATCCCCAGGTAAAGAACAGTCAACTGCGTTTCCTCGACGCGGTCGTACCCGTTCCGCAGTCAGGTGTTTGGGTCGTCCTCAGAAAAGACGACCACTTACCTATGTGTTAATAGCTAAACAACACTTTCGAGGTGGACTGACGTTCCGGAACTATAACAGTTGAAAAACAGGGTTGCAATCACTGATGAGGTAACTCGCCTGTGGATTTCTTGTTTTTTCGCGCGAGCGCAATGCCCATGGGTCGAACTATCACGTTTCAATATTTCGACGCCGTGAAATAGGAAGGCGCGGATCGAGTATCGAGTCAATTCATCCGACGGGCCGAAGCCCCCGGTGTTTTAGAGGCAACTGGCGGACGGCCTGAAGGGTGTCCCTTTCAAACCAAACTTAGTCAGAGATTGGACTGCCATGAGCATCGCCTTGCTTGTAGCGGTGTGAAATGGGCGCGCCCAATAGAGATGCGAGGACACCCGCCGCGGTACTGGCCCCACGATGTAGCGCCGGCGTCTCGCCGGCATCTGTTCTCCCGCAAAAAGCGCTCTCGATGGCACCAGCCCGAAAGCCGGCGAGACGCTGGCGCTACCCTACCTGCTGCAACCGCTTTGGGCCGGAGGCAGGAGGTTGCGGTGCAGTTTTTTGTACGAGTGGTGCTCTGCTTTCATGGTGATTACGTTGGTACAGCAAGCTTTCGTAACCGGCGCTCGGAAGAAATCATGAACGCAATCGAACGCAATGTTTCCTAGACCGTCGCCTGCGAGTGTTGCATCCATTTCCAGGCGGTGGCCACAATGTCGTCGAGCGAACGAGTCGCTACCCACTTCAGCAATTGCTGTGCGCGGGTCGGGTCGGCGACGAGAGCAGGAGGATCGCCGGGCCGGCGTGGTCCCTGAACACAATTCACCTTGCTGCCTGTGATTTTTTCCACCGCTTTCAGGATCTCCAACACGGAATGTCCTTGACCAGTCCCGAGATTGAGCGCCAACGACGGTTCTCCGGATTCCAGATGATGAAGAGCCAGAACGTGCGCTTCGGCAAGATCGTTCACATGGATATAGTCCCGGATGCAGGTTCCGTCCTTTGTGGGGTAGTCGGTGCCGAAGATGCGCAAGACGGGTCCGTCCGCGCGAGTAGCGGCGAGGGCAAGAGGGATGAGATGAGACTCGGGATCGTGAACTTCACCAATCTCTCCGCTCTCATCGGCACCTGCAGCATTGAAATAGCGCAGGGTTGCGAAACGCAACCCGTAAGCGCGATCGTACGATTCCAGGGCATTTTCGAAGAAGAGTTTCGAGATGCCGTAGGGATTGATTGGCCGTCGCACGGCATCTTCTGTCATGGGAACTTTGTCGGGAGTCCCGTAAACCGCACAGGTTGAGGAAAAGACGAAGCGGCGCACGCCCGCATCCATGGCGGTGTTGAGCAGTGTGAGTGCAGCTACGACATTGTTTTGAAAATACTTGCGGGGATTGATGACTGACTCGCCAACGTAGGCGTGAGCGGCAAAGTGCACCACCGAGTCCACCCTGCTCAAAGCGGTCCGCAATTTGGCGGCATCGGCGATGTCGCCCACGATCAGGTCGAATCCCTTCGCCAGGAATTCATGACCGGTCGAAAGATTGTCGTAGATGATCACTTCATGACGATGGTCACGCAATGTTCGCGCTGTGTGGCTGCCAATGTATCCTGCTCCGCCAATGACGAGGACTCTCATTTATTCTCTATAGGCGAGGACGGCCCTTGACTCCATTATTCCCGACGGGCCGGAATGCCCGTCGCTCCATTTCTATTTTCGCTGCTCGAGTTTGACCGAGGCTTTTACGGGCTTGCCGTCGCGTAGCACAGTGACATCGACCACATCGCCCACCTTGCTGCGGCGGAGCGCGTCCGTGAAGTCGTAAAGATTTTTGATGGGCTTGTCGCCGAACTGAACGAGGATGTCGCCCGCTTTCAAACCTGCTTTCTCGGCCGGAGATGCCGGCTTCACGTCGGAAAATTTCACGCCGTTCTCAACTTGTCCGAAGTCAGGGATCGATCCGAAGTAGGGACCATAGCCCCCGCCACTGCCCCCCGCGAGAGGCTTGTCTTCGACGACCGCGACGAAGGTTGGCCGGTCAGGAGCCTCGGCGAGTTCCAGTCCAGTGTTGCCGACTACATCCACCAGACGAGCGGCGGCTTGCGGGTTGATCTTTTCCCAAGTGTCGGAGGGCTTGTGGTAGTCGGAATGTAAACCGGAGAAAAAGAAGAGCACGGGAATGTGCTTGGTCACGAACGAAGTGTGGTCGCTCGCGGAGTATCCACCTGCGGAATATTCAACTTTGAAATTGGATTTGGCTTCGGCCTTTTCGAGCATCGGCTTGAGTGTAGAGCCCGTTCCAATGCCGCCGATGTAGACCTTGTCGTCCTTGATGCGGCCGATCATGTCCATGTTAAGCATAGCGACGGCTTTGTCGAGGGGCAGCGTTGGTTCTTGCACCCAATGTGCTGATCCCAAGAGGCCGAGTTCCTCACCGGCAAAGGAAGCAAATAAGACTCCGCGTTGCAGTTGGCCTTTCAGGGGCGCGAACACGCGCGCAAGCTCAAGGACTCCGGCCGTGCCGGAAGCGTTGTCATCGGCTCCGGGATGGATCTGCCCGATCTGCGAAGGGGCCAGAGAATCATAGTTGCCGCGCCCCAGATGATCGTAGTGGGCTCCGATGATGACATATTCGTCTGTCTTTCCAGGCAAATACGCGAGCACGTTATTGACGGTCGCGCGCGTGGTTTCGATGTCCACGTTGATGGACATGTGTAAAGTTTCAGGCAAGGCGAAAGATTGCGGCTTGGTGGCGTGGTTAATCTGGCCCTGGACGTCAGCCATCGACTTGCCCGCGGCGTGAAACCAACGGTCGGCGACGTCGTTCTTCACCTGCACGAGCACGATACCAGTATTTGCGGGCCCGCTGACGCTGCCGAACCGGGTCAGCAGGTCGTCCTCTCCCTCGCCGAGCTTTCCATTTACCAAAACCACCGCTTTGGCGCCGTGGTTCCGCGCATTGATGGCTTTGCTGATCAATTGAGAATGGCGCGTGAGCCCTGTGTTTCCGCTCTTTTCGGCAAAGCCCGCCGGTTCATAGCGGAGGATCACGACAATCTTGTCCTTGACGTCGACTCCGGCGTAATCGTCATATCCAAATTCGTCTGCCGAGGCGCCGAAACCAGCGAACACAACCGGAGCGGTTACCGAACCGGAAGAAGAAAAACTGAAGGGGACGAAATCCTGGTTCAGCTTCAGTCCTTGTTTCTGATCTCCTTCCTGCACAGAGAACTGGTTGTCGGCTTGTAACTTAGCTCCCGTGATGACGGTGAAGGGCTGGAAGTAGGAGTTTGTGCCAGCAGGCTTCAATCCGAGTTCGTGGTAACGCTTCTCGAGCAGGTGGGCAGCGCGCGTCAAACCTTTTGTGTCGTCGCCTCGCCCTTCCATGGAAGGAGCGGTCAGCGACTTGATGTCATCGAGATAACGTGAGGGGTCTGCCGCGCCGATCGATTGAGGCGCGGCCAGTGCCTGCAACGTAACCAGGGCCGATAGCGCGAAGGCGAAAAGGGTCCGGCTCACACGCGGGGAGGAGGCATGGTTCTTCCAGAACAAAATCATGAATGGCAAACCTGGTTAACGATGGACAGTATTTTGAGAATTGCGAATTGTCAACCAAGCTGCACTTTTCAGTGTGCGAGCACGGCTGCAATTCTCGATCTCTCGGAGCTTTGCTCGCCTGGGAAGAGGAGGGCGTCTGCCCCTACGTATTCTCCAAATGCTAGCGCCAGCGGTCGACAAACTCCCACCACAAGAGGCGAAGCCACTCGTCGAAATTTATTTTCGCCCATTGACGATGTTGCCACCAAAGAGTTCCGAACTGCGCACGGTCGTAGGCTGCGGCCATGTGGAATGTGAAATCGGGAGCCTCCTTATGGAATTCGCTCAACGCGCGTCGTGTGTGAAAGTCGGAAGTTACGATTAATACCGAACGCGCTCCCACGTTGTGGAGACATTGCGCGGCTTCAAGAGCCTCCGCCTTGGTAGAGAGACCGTGAATTGGGCAAATGCTGATGGCCTTGGATTGTGGCTGAGCGTTTGCCCAATTTTGGGCGAGTTGCAATAGGCTAGGCCCGAAAACCATGGCATCCGCGGGGACATCGAGAACAACGCGTGGCGCATACTCCTGGCTGAGCAATTCCAAGGCACGAGCGGGCCGGTGGTCAGTTTCGCCGGCGAGCACAAGAATCGCATCGGCGTGTTGCGGTTCATCCACCACCAGAAACTTTCCGGAATTCGCGATCAACCAGGCCAGCGACAGTAACAGGATCAGGACACGCAATCTGCGTGAAATTCTCAAGCAAGGTACCTTCCGGTGAGGAACTGTGGACTATCTTACGTCGTCGCTCGTCGGGGTAGCGCCGGCGTCTCGCCGGCTATACCGCCCACATCTCGACTGCCAATTTTGGCGCGGCGAACATGCCGGCAAGATGCCGGCGCTACCCGCGGCGCCCGACGACCGACGACCAACTCCGCATGCTAGAATCGGGGAGAAATTTCTTCTAAATCATGGCCACACCCACTGTTCCCTCTTCTTCCACCGAACTTAAAAACAAAATTGAAAGCCGTCAAGCCCGGGTCGCCGTGATCGGGATGGGATATGTCGGACTGCCTCTTGCTCTTCTCTATACCGAGCAGAAGTTTCGGGTCACAGGCTTTGATATCGACCAGCGTAAAGTCGACACCCTGAATGCCGGCGGCTCTTACATTTTTCGGATCACGCGCGAGGAAATCGGTGCTGCCAAGGCTGGCGGACTGACAGCGACCTCCGACTACTCGGAACTCACTGCCATGGACGCGATCATCATTTGCGTTCCGACCCCTCTGAACGAATACCACGAGCCCGATCTCAGCTACATCACGAACACCGGGCACGCGATTGCTCCTCACCTGCGAGCGGGACAACTTGTGATTCTCGAAAGCACGACCTATCCGGGGACTACCGAGGAAGTGCTGGTGCCGATTCTCGAGAACGAAAATAAGGCCGGGCTCAAGGCGGCGCGGGGAGGGCAACGCTCGGATCAGGAGTTTTATGTCGCGTTCTCGCCCGAGCGCGAGGACCCCGGCAACACCAGCGTGGCGCGGCGGGACATACCCAAAGTCGTGGGTGGATTGGATCCGCAGGCGTCGGACCTGGCGGCTGCACTTTACGGCGCCATCTTCAAGCGAGTGGTTCGGGTTTCCTCGCCGGCCGCGGCTGAGATGACCAAGCTGCTTGAAAACATCTACCGGTGCGTCAATATCGCGCTGGTGAATGAGCTAAAACTGCTCAGTCTGCGCATGGGCCTGGATATTTGGGAAGTCATCGAGGCGGCCGCGACTAAGCCGTTTGGATTTCAGCCGTTCTATCCCGGGCCCGGTTTGGGCGGGCACTGCATCCCCGTGGACCCGTTTTATCTCTCGTGGAAGGCCAAGGAATGGGATTTCCGCACCCGCTTCATCGAGCTGGCGGGGGAAATCAATATCGGCATGCCCTATCACGTGATCGCGTCCGTGGTGGGAGCCCTGAACCGGCAGAAGAAATCTTTAAACGGGGCGTGCGTTCTGGTGCTTGGAGTGGCGTATAAGCGCGATATCGACGACCTGCGCGAGTCGCCTTCCCTGACCATCATCGAACTGCTTCAAAAAGAGGGCGCCAACGTCAGCTATCACGACCCCTACTTCCCTTTCATCGGAAAGGGTCGGAAATACGATCTGCAGATGAAGTGTTCCTCCCTGGAGAACCTCGGGCAGTACGATTGTGTGTTGATTGTGACCGACCATTCCGATTACGACTATGCCAGCATTGTGAAGGAGTCACAGCTGGTGGTGGACACGCGGAACGCCACCAAGGGAATCAAGAGCGAAAAAATTGTACGTTGCTAGGTTATCGACTTGTGCAGCGCAGTCGCGCAATGCTATCGAGATTCCTCAGCCGCGTTCGGCTTCGGAATGACAAGATCGATAAAGCACGTACAGGGAAGAGCGCGACTAACTAGGACTGCCGTCGACGTCCGTCTTTCGTGGGTCCGCTTAGCCAGAAATCCTACCCAGAAGCTGTAAATTTTTGCCCCTTCGTGTAGGAGTGGCGGCGAAATATCCTGTTCGCGATGTAAACACTTAAAGGGCAAGTGGTTACTTGCTTTGTAAGGCTCCAGAATTGGCCTTCCGCTTGCAAGATACCGCTGTTGCGGTTGTACACTTAGCAAGTCCCGGTTCGTCCAGGTTCGCCGTCCCACACCGGACCGGTTGCTTACAAGCGAGAGAATTTTCAGAAAGGGCAGCATCCCTGAGCTGCTGGACATCTGAGACCCTTATGGCTTCCGATCCTGTGAAGATGCCGTTCTCATTGCTCCCTTACAGAAGGCCGCCTTGGGAGGAGTTTGTTTTCAGCAGCCTGACCCAGGCTGGATTAATCGCTTTATTGCTTTGGATTCACGCGCTCCGTCCGCAGGTCTTGACCCCACCGCCCCGGGATTATCGTGAAATGGCTCTGGTGACCACGCCTCCGCCCGTGAACCATGAACCGGCGCCGGTGCGCGAGTTCCGAGTGCCCGACCCTGTGGCGCATCTCGACACGCCCATCCCGGAAAACTTGCGACTTCCCGCTCCTACTCCGAAGCCGCGCGTTAACGTAGAGGAAGTGCAGCCCCCGAAGGTCGAAGTTGCGGCAAGCCGTCCAAACCTTCCTCCATCGACACCGGCGATCCCGCGCCGGCTGGTTCAAACCAATGTGTTTTCGACCGGGAGCTCAGCGACGCCCACCATCGCTGCCGCTCCGCAGAAAGTGCAAACCGGTGGCTTCGGCGATCCCAACGGCGTCCCGGCAAACCCGAACAGCAGCGGCAAACCGGCAAACATCGCCCAGTTGGGCTCGTTTGATCTTCCGGCTGGACCTGGGTATGGGAATGGCACTGGAGGAGCAAAGGGAGCGCGCGGGGTGGTAGCGAGCACGGGGTTTGGAAATGGAGTTGCGACCGGTGATGGAAGCGGGCGCGTGAATGCTTCTCGTGGAAATGGTGTCGTGCGTCAAGCTGGATTCGGTGACGCGGATGCGGCCAGCGTCGCGCAAACGGTCCGCCCGAAAACGGCAGAGACGCCAGCTCGAATAGTACCGCCGGAGATTCTCTCGAAGCCGACTCCTGCTTACACCGACGATGCGCGCCGGGCACGCATCGAAGGAGAGGTGCTGCTGGAAGTCGTACTGGAAGCCTCGGGTCACGTTCGCGTGCTGCGGGTGGTTCGCGGACTTGGGCACGGTCTGGACGAATCTGCAGTACGCGCTGCGGAACAGATCAGTTTCAAGCCGGCGATGCGGGACGGCCAACCTTCCGACTCCACCGCTGTGTTACATATAATTTTCCAATTGGCCTGAGGCGACACGCTTCATGAAGGGGTCTATGCGCAGTTTGAGACTTGTTTTGTTTCCCTTTTTCCTCGCATTTTGTTTTGTTTCAGGGGTTGCAGCTCAGACCACACAAAATTCGGATCCGGATCCCGCCAAGCCGGCCACGATTACGCAATTGCCCGCGGCCAACAGCCAAACAGCGCCGACCTCCTTCGATCAGGTGCTTGACCGAATTGTGGAGCGGGAGCATTTCTTCGTCGCGCAGATGCGCCACATGCATCCCCTGGTTGAAACCTATATCCAGAACATGAAATCGGATAAAGAGCTAGGCGCGGTTCCTGTGCGCGACCACTATTTTCTCGGCCGGCTAGATATGAGCAACGGAACCGACGATCGGGCTTTCGCAGGACGCCCCGGATTTGGCCGTCGCATGTTGGATAGCCTGACCAGCGTCTACGCGCTGCATTTTCTTCCGCTGGGTTTTGCGCAGATGGTCATGATGGATGATGACTTCCAGAAAAGGTACTACACCCTGACCTTCGTGCGACGCGAGTTCCTGGGCGAGACCCGCTGCCTGGTGATCGATGTACAACCGAAAGACTCAGCCGGAAAGGGCCGGTTCCTGGGACGCATTTGGGTCGAGGATCAGGATTACAACATTGTCCGCTTTAACGGAACGTATTCTCCGCACGCCAGCACATCGTTTTACCTGCACTTCGACAGCTGGCGGCTGAACATGCGACCGGGCGTGTGGCTGCCTGCTTACGTGTACAGCGAAGAATCAGATATGAAGTATCGGATGACGCAGGGTCTGCACTTCAAGGCTCAGACTCGGCTTTGGGGATACGACATCAAGAACCTGGGGCGGAATGATGAGTTCACTTCTATCCAGGTGGATGCGCCACAAACTGTCAAAGATCAGAGCGAGACTGGGCAGGACGCGACCCCGGTAGAAGCGGAGCGCATGTGGCAACGCCAGGCGGAAGATAACGCGGTCGAACGGCTGCAGAAAATCGGGCTGCTTGCCCCGTCAGGCGATGTGGACAAGGTGTTGACGACGGTGGTGAACAACCTGATCGTCACCAACAATCTCGACATTCAGCCGGAGATTCGCGCGCGCGTGCTGCTCACTGCGCCGCTGGAGTCTTTTACCATCGGACACACGATCGTGGTGAGCCGTGGACTCCTGGACGTGCTTCCCGACGAGGCATCCCTGGCCATGGTACTGGCTCGCGAACTGGCGCATATCGCTTTAGGACATCAACTCGATACCCGGTATGCGTTTAATGACCGGATGTTCTTTGCGGATGAGGATACGTTCTCGAATTTCACTTTCCGTCGCAGCCGGGCGGATGAAGACGAGGCCGACAAGAGAGCTCTCGAACTATTGGCTAATTCTCCCTACAAAGACAAACTGGGCAATGCGGGACTGTTTCTCAAAGCGCTCCAGGATCGGGCGCCGGATCTGAAGAATCTGATACGGGCCCGGATGGGAGATGGAATGGTCAGCGGCAAGACGCTGCGCATGTCAGCGCTGCTGAATTCTGCTCCTCAGCTGGACGAACGCAAGAAGGACCAGATCGCCGCTCTGCCGCTGGGTGGGCGAATCAAGGTGGATCCCTGGACCAGTCAGGCGAGCTTAGCAAAGGCCAAACCCGTGGCTCTGCTGTCGGCGCGGGAGAAGATGCCCTTCGAGGTGACGCCGATGTTCCCGTACATAACGAGAATTTCGACGGGCGGCTCGGAAAAGGTGGCCGCAGTTCCGGCAGCTCCAGCGCCCGAAGCCAAATGAGCTGCGAGAGTTAGAGTGTTTGGAAGAAGCGCTCTGGCTGGGGAGCGGTTGACGACGCGGCGGGGCGGGCGGCGTTCAAAAGTGCCGACAGTGCGAAATCCCAAACAGCAGGACTAGAAATACGCAAACTACATCTTGTAAAGCTTACTGGATCGAGCTTCCAACTTGCGAGAACACCGTGTTCGCGTTGGACCCGATCAACCGGATGGTTCCCACCACGATCACCAGGATCACAGCGAGCATCACGGCGTATTCTGCGATGTCCTGTCCGGACTCGTCAGACCATAACTGATGCAAGAACTTAGTCACAGGCTCCTCCGTATTTAACAGTTCCCCCGAGCAAAATCACCACTCAGAGAGTGTAAGTGCAAATCTCTGCCTAGAGATACTCTGCAGTAATGCTAGTTTTGGTGCCGCCCCCAGGCTATGGCACGGAAGTGGATGGCCATGGCACTAACGTGCCATACTCGCAAACCCCTCATTTCGTTTAGGTTAAGGGATTCCTTTCAATGGAAGCCCCTGGTTCACGGCAAACAGTGCCAGTTCAAGGCGGGTCGAAACTCCTAATTTATCGAATATGTTGCTGAGATGATGCTTCACCGTATCTTCGCTGATTTTGAAATATTCCGCGATTTCCTTGTTCGCGTACCCCGCCACGACCGCCGACACAATCTCCAATTCTCTGGGAGTCAGCCCGAATTTCTTCTGGCGGGACTCCTCATTCGAGGCCTGCATCTGGGTTCGGAGGTACTGCACGAGATTAGAAACACTCTCGCGGCCGACCCAGTATTCGCCCGTCATCACGGTGTGAATGCTTTTGAGCAAGAGCTGCGTGGCGGAATCCTTCAGAACCACGCCGCGAGCCCCGAGTTGTAAAGCCTCGACGATCTGGTGCTTCTCGGCGGCCGCAGTGAGCAGAATAACTTTGACTCCGTTGGCACCGGTCCCAACACTCAGGTCCCGCAACGCCTCCAGTCCCGGAGTACGAGGCATCGCGAGATCGAGAAGCAGGACGTCGGGCTTCAGTTGACGAGCGAGCTTTACCGCGTCGGCGCCGTCAGACGCTTCTCCAATCACTTTCAAGCCGGGCTCTGCCTCAAGCAGGCGGCGAAGACCATCCCGAAAAATCGGGTGGTCGTCAGCAATGACGATGCGAATATTTTGCGATCTCTTATTGTCCATAACCAGCTTCCCGGTGGCGGGGTACGGTGATCTCGAGCTTGGCCCCACGACCAGGGTTCGATTCTATCGTGAGTTCGCCCTCAATCAAACGAACGCGCTCACGAATTACCAGTGGTCCTTTACCCATCTCCTCTAACTCAGCGTGTGAAAACCTTCCGGAAAAAGGGAATCCTCGCCCATTATCCTCAATGGTGAGACGATAGCAATGGTCGTCCGCACTCATGCGCAGGAGCACCTCGCGGGCACCGCTGTGCTTGCGGACGTTCACCAGGGCCTCCTGAACGATTCGAGCCAATTCCCGGCATATCCGCTGCTGCATGTGAAGCTGATCAATCTCCGCGACGAAGCGGGCGCCGATGCCGGTCTCGCGCTGAAATCGCTCGACCGTGTCTTCCATGAAACGAAAGAAGTTGGTCGAATCGACGTCGAGGGACTTCATCTGCTGCATCAGTTCCCTCAACTTGAGGACTTCCTCGCGCAAGAGGCCCTGGATTCGTCCGAGTTCTGCGGTGACCGGGCTCGAATCGATAGCCGATTGCCGGCGAACCACGTCCACCTGCATCTCCATGGCGATCAGCGATTGCACAGCACCATCGTGAAGCTCGCGGGCCACCCGAGCGCGCTCCACCGCGCCGGCACGCTGCCTTAGGCGACGCAACAGGTAGACGTTATAAACCGCCGGCCCTACTTGCCGCACCAATTCCTGCAAGAAGCGCAGCTCTTCTTCGCGGTCGCCGCCGAGCGTCGGATCGAGAAGAAAAATTCTTCCCCACCATTCCTGCGCGAAGACGAAGGACACCGCCAGAAGAGAATCAAATTGGTAGAGTTTGCTGAGCGGAGTTAATGGTTGCGAGGACAACTGCCGCAGGCGTACGCCATTGCGATCGAGCGCGACCACGCGGTTGTTATCGCCATTTCTGACGACCTGAGACACGTCCGCGTCGGATTCGTACAAATACGTCTCGCGATCGGTGGGCGAAGACTCGAGCCAGCGCAACTGGCCAAGGCCACCCTCCACCGTTTCCAGGTCCCCCACAAAAACACGGTACTTGTTGGTTTCCTGCGACGCCATCAAGGCACGATGGGACCCAAACACAGTGAGGAGTTCTCCGAGGATGGCCTGCAGGGTCCCGGTGAGCCCGGCTTCCACCCGGGCGCGACCGAGCACGCGGGCAATAATGGCGCGCTCTGCCCTCAGACGCTTCTGCTGTTCAGCAAGATATCCAAGCAACAGCCCCATCACCAACAGGTAAGCCGACAGCATAAAGAGATGCTTGGGTTCAAACTGCGCGGTGCGCACGCTCAGGGTGTACCATCCATGCCGCGTCAAAATCTCGTCGATGCGCGCAGCCACGCCATGCTTTATGGCGAAGCTCTCAGCCCACAGAAGAGAAACGGTGGCAACCGAGGTCCCGAACGTCTCCCACAGTCCCCAACGATAGGCGGACGCGCCCAGCACGAAGACGAAAAACAGCAAAAATGGACCGCCCTGTCCAGTAGCAAAAAGAATCACCAGAACCGGCCAGATGATGTCGGAAGCATGCACCAGCAGGCGAAAAGAAGCCGTGGACTCCTTGCGAAAGCGCAAGAGCAACATGACCACGATGCCGTGAACGATGTACAGGCCGAGAATCCCGAATCCCCAGCGGGAGTAGCCGAGTTCGGAAGGATCCATCCAGATGGCCACCAGGGCGGATATGGCCAGAAAGACGCGCGCCGAGGCCAAATAGCGCTCGATGCGGCGCACTTCGCCTGGAATGATTGGGGCTCGCAGCCGGGAAAACATCCGATGTGCGGTGGCCTGAAACGGTAAACGGATCACAGCACCCCAGTGGTTTTGTGGAATGAAACGGATATTATTGATTCAATAACCATATAGCAAGTTTAAGTTGGTTGCACAACAGAGTCGCCCGCGGCGGCCCGGTGTTACCAAAGTAACCCTCGAAACACCTGTTCGGCGTCTAGAATTGGACGGAAGGAATTCCTTGTCAGAACGCTCCAAGCTCTGGATCCTGGCCGCAGGCTGCTTTGTCTTCGCGCAGGTGTGCGCGTCGATATTGATCCCGCCGGGATTCGCCCTCACTATTTTCAGCGACGTAGCCCAATGCATCCTGCTGCTCTCCGCTCTGGCCGCGCTGCTGCCCAACGTCGCACACAATCATGGACGAACCCGACTTTTCTGGGGCTTGATGACGCTGGGGATTTCTTTCTGGTTGGCCTACCAGCTCATGTGGAGCTACATCGAGGTTGTCCTTCGGCAGGAAGTGCCTCAGCCATTTGTCGGCGACGTCGTGATCTTCCTGCATTTTGTTCCCATGATGGCGGCACTGGCTTTGCAGCCGCAGGCTCAGCAGGATGATCATGAAGCGAGGCTGGGCCGGCTCGATTTTGTGCTTTTGCTCACCTGGTGGGTGTACCTCTATCTATTCGCGGTGATCCCATGGCAATACGCCCAGCGCGATGAACTGGCTTACGGTCGAAGCCTGAACGCGCTGTACCTGACCGAGAAGCTGGTTTTCCTGGCAGGGCTGGTCGTTGTGTGGATGAGGAGCAAGCGGGCGTGGAAGACGGTTTACGCACATTGGTTCGGAGCGAGCCTGGTGTACGCGCTGAGTTCCTACGTCGCAAACTGGGCCATTCTCCGGAACTTGTATTACACGGGAAGCTTGTACGATCTGCCGGTGGCGGCGTCCATGGGATGGATCAGCGTGGTGGGAGTGCTGGGGCAAGATCTGCGCCTGGAAGAGGAAGCCTCAAAAGCACCCGGCCGGCACGGAGTTTGGATTGCGCGCTTGAGTATGGTCGTCATTCTGTCCCTGCCGATCTTTGCAGCCTGGTCGATCTTTGATAGCGGCGTTCCGGTGCGAGTCCATAATTTTCGCCTCATTCTCACGCTCGTCACGATGATGATCATGGGCGGGATTGTCTTCCTGCGACAGCACCTTCTGGACCACGAACTGATGCGGCTGCTGCATACCTCGGAGCAATCCTTTGAAGACCTGAAGCGCCTGCAGACCCAACTGATTCAGTCGGAAAAGCTGGCGTCGCTCGGACAATTGGTAGGTGGCGCTGCACATGAACTCAACAATCCCTTGACCGCGATGCTGGGCTATTCGGAATTGCTGGCCGAATCGGGGCTGACGGAGGAACAACGAACGCTGGCGGCGAAAATTGCGCAACAGGTGCGGCGGACGCGAATCCTGATCGCCAGTCTCCTGAACTTCGCGCGCCAGGTTCCTGGCGAGAAGATTCCCGTAGATTTAAACACCATCGTACAGACGGCCATCAAGCTCCATCAGCCACAATTCAGCTCTCACCATGTCGAGTTGCAAGTGAATCTGACGCCCAACCTTCCGCAGATTTCGGGCGACCCGAACCAACTGCTTCAGGTTTTTCTGCACGTCGCGAGTAACGCGCTCCATGCGCTGGAGGAAGTGGGCGGAGGAGTTTTTTCGATCAAGACGCGGCGCAAAGAGAATGCGATTGTTCTGGAGTTCTCTGACAATGGGCCGGGGGCTGGTGAACCGGACAAGGTATTCGATCCCTTCTATACGACAAGACCTGTGGGCCAAGGTCCGGGCTTAGGATTAAGCGCATGTTACGGGATTGTCCAGGAACACCAGGGAGTCATTCTATGCACGAATCGTGTGGAAGGTGGAACGACGGTCAGCATTGAACTTCCGGCGGCGGGTACGCGGTCACTTGTAGCTCCGAAGGAAATGCGCGGGAATGTTCCCAGCGCTGCTTTGGAGCCAGCGATAGTGGATCCGCGGCCGGGTAGTTAGGAAGAGTCAGAGTTTTTTGAAGAACAGGTAATTGGCGACGCCGCCTGCCTGGACGGGCGAGACGCCCGTCGCTCCACCATCTTCAGTCCGGGTTAGTGTCTATACTGACCGATTCGGCGGGTGCGATTTCTACCGTGCGCTTGAGTTGGCCGCAGGCTGCGTAAATGTCCCGACCTCGCGGCCGGCGAACGAAAGTCGGGATCCCGGCTCCGATCAGAATCTGCTGAAAAGCCAGCACTCGATCGCGCGCGGGTGTTCGAAAGGCAATTCCAGGCCCTGGGTTCAAGGCAATCAGATTCACCTTTGCTCGAACGCCGCGGATCAGCTCCACCAACTCGCGCGCATTCTGAGGCGCGTCGTTCACCTGGTCGAGCAAAACGTATTCAAACGTGAGACGTTCGCGCGGCCTTAAAGGAAATGAACGAGCAGCCTTCAGGAGCATTTCCAGATTCCACTTGCGATTGATCGGCATCACTCGGGAACGCAGCTCGTCATTCGAAGCATTCAGGGAAATCGCCAGCTTGGGACGAACGGGCTCGGCGCCGAAATCGTGAATGCGAGGCACGATCCCGGCGGTCGATAACGTCATGCGCGCTTCCGGGATTCCTACTCCTTCGACGAGCAGGCGCACTGCCTTCATGCAATTGTCATAATTCAGGAAGGGCTCGCCCATGCCCATGAATACCAGGTTGACGCGCTGCTGGGGAGGCGAAACCTGCTGGTCATTTAGAACGACGCAAACCTGGCCGACGATCTCGCCTGCCGTCAGGTTGCGCTTCACCCCGAGCAGAGCGGTAAGGCAGAAGTGACAATCGACTGCACAGCCGACTTGGCTGGAGATGCAGATCGTGGCTCTGTCCCAGGCTTTCGTACCGGCGACTGGTTCGTCCCCGGCGTCGCTGCCATCTCCCGCTTCTCCCCCATCTCCTTCCGGCATCCAGACTGTCTCAACCGTCTGTCCGTCCGGATAAGCCATGAGGTAGCGGACGGTGCCATCGCTGGAAGTAAACTTACTCTCGATTTTGGGCCAGCCGATGGAGATGCCGAGCTTCGCCAATTCCTCCCGGAGTTGCTGTGGGAGGGTGGAGATCTGCCCGGTGGACTGGACGCGCTGCCGGTACAGCGATTCGAAAAGCTGCTGTGCGCGATAGGCGGGCTGATCGAATTCCGCCACCAGGTTTCCCAACTCTTTCAGATCCAAACCTATCAGCGATTTGTGCACCGGCTCCAGCACGAGTTCATCCCCACGGGCGATCTTCTTTAGGATTTTAGACGAGATACAACTCTACAATCCGCAACCTCATGTAATGGGTGCTGCTATATCAGGCAAGTTGTTGATGGATAATGAAATAGTAATTCATACCGCGCTGTGCCTCGTGGTGTGTAAAAATAGAATGATCCTCCCGGTAAACGGCCGGCGTCCGTCGGGTTCGGGTCGCATCTATGGTCGAAGAATTACGCAATATTCACCGGCATGTCTTTCCGAACGGCCTGACCGTCATCTCGGAGGAGATGCAGCACATCCGGTCCATTTCTATTGGCATTTGGATCAAGACCGGCTCCCGGGACGAAGAACCTGAAAGCAACGGTCTCTCGCACTTTATCGAGCACATGGTTTTTAAGGGAACGAAGAACCGCTCCGCGGAGGCCATTGCGCGGCAGGTGGACTCGATTGGTGGGAATCTGGACGCGTTTACGGCCAAGGAGTGCGTCTGTTTCAACATCAAGGTGCTCGACGAGCATCTGCCCATTGCGTTGGACGTGCTTTCGGACCTCGTGCTGAACCCGGTGTTCGCGGTCGACGACATCGTTCGCGAGCGGCGTGTGATTCTGGAAGAAATCAAGATGGACGAGGACAGCCCGGAATACCTCGTACACGAGATTTTCACCCAGAATTTCTGGAAGGATCACCCGCTGGGTAAACCGATCCTGGGCACCAAGGAAACCGTTAGAAAATTTGAGCAGCCCGCAGTTTTGGAGCTCTATCAGAAATGCTTCACGCCCGGAAATTTCATCATCTCGGCTGCCGGGAACCTGAATCACAGCCGCTTTGTGGAATTGGTATCGAAGCACTTCGAAGGCATGAAGCCGCTGAAGAACGGGTTTCATCAATCGGTGCCGAAGATTGTGCCGCGCATCACTTTGCGCAATAAGAAATCGCTGGAGCAAGTGCAAATCTGCCTTGGGGTTCCATCCCATCCGATTGCGCACGAGAAGCGATTCGCTTCCTATGTTCTGAACACGCTCCTGGGTGGAGGCATGAGCTCGCGCTTGTTCCAAAACATTCGCGAGCGGCAGGGTCTCGCATATTCAATTTACAGCGACCTGAGCCCTTACCGTGATACCGGTTGCTTGTCGGTGTATGCGGGAACCTCGCGCGAGTCCGCGGGTAAGGTGGTTCAGTCGATCATCTCGGAATTCAAGAAGCTGAAATCGGAAAAGCTGTCGGATGAGGAAGTCCGGCGCTCGAAAGACCAATTGAAGGGCAGCCTCATGCTATCTCTGGAATCCTCAACCGCCCGCATGTCGAATCTGGCACGCCAGGATATGTACTTCGACAAGTTCTACGGCATGGACGAATTGATCGCGAAGATCGAGGCGGTCACCGCCGAAGACCTGCATGAGATGGCCAACGACTTCTTCCGTCCCGAGAGCATCGCCGTCACCGCGCTGGGGAATTTGAATGGTCTGAAGATTTCTCGCGAACAGCTTGCCTGCTGATTCTTGTGCCGCGGTTTTGATTGAGCCGTTCGGCAGGCATTTGCTCAGCACGTGTAACTTCCCAACTGCCTGCACATCTCACCTTTGCCCCTTTTCTCGGGCAATCGATTGCAAGGAGAAAATCATGAACAAGATCGTTGGCAAGTTGATGGCCATGTGTGTTCTCGCGGTGTCCCTGTCGGGGTTCGCGCAGTCTTCGGGCGGCGAAATGAAGCACGACGACAACATGAAGCAGGATTCGATGAAGCACGATGACATGAAGAAAGACGAGATGAAGAAGGACAAGAAAGCGAAAAAGAGCAAGAAAGATCAGATGAAGAAGGACGAAATGAAAGACGACAAAATGAAAGACGAGAACATGAAGCACGACGACATGAAAAAGAACTAGTCGTTAGATCCATCGGGCTTCGGGTGGTGCTCCGGTCGTGATCGCCACCCGGTTTGCAAATCCTGCCTCGAGCTTACCGCTGATTGAACTCACCACAGAGTCACAGGGACACAGAGAAAATCATAATTTCTGTTTCTTCTTTCGGATACTCCAGAGTTGAGCTGAGAACGGGCTTGGCACCCGCGATCCTATGAGAAAAATTCTGAGACGTTCTTGCCGGGCGTGAAGCTACTCGGGGTCCTTCCACTCCGTTCGGCTAGCGCCTCACTCCGGTCAGGATGACAGGAGAATAGGGGCAGCGAGGAGGGCTAAACATCAGGATGTCACGTAGGATGCAGCAGGGCGGGTTTTAGAACCCCGGAGGAAGCAAGTTGTCATCCCACATCGTGAACGCGAACTCGTAGCCGGGTTGCACGCGAGGGCATTCCACGCTCGATCTCAGGTATTGGTGCAAGCATCGTGTACATGGAGTAAAGCCTTCTTTCATTGCCTCCGCTGCCGTGATCAGCTCGGGCCTCTCGCCGTCACGCCGGTGGAGAAATTTGCAATTGGGAACGTGAAATACCTTTCCTTCTGTGGAAACCGCAACCATCAGCGCGGGTGGAATCCGGTGCGACGGCTGGGCGTGCTCGGAACGCAGCTCGGGCTGCTTGAAAACCGCGGAATTCCCCAGGGCGACGCCACCTGCAAGCAAGGCGACGGCGGCGACGGCCAGCATCCAAAACGAGCGTGCACTGCCGTACAACCAAGAAGAAGACTGCTGCGCGAGCCTGCGCTGCAAGCGCTGGCTGAAGCCGGCGGGCAATTCGAACAGCCGGTCGTCTCCGTACAACTGCACAATGTTGCGGGTGCCATCGAGCACAGCCGTGCAATGCTTACACTCCTTGAAGTGCGCTTCCATGACGGCGCGAGTCGCGGAGTCTACTTCGTTCTCCAAGTAGTTGGAGATCTCCCTCCAGACATGTTCGCAGTTGACTACCATGGCTTATTCCCCTTCTCAAACGGCAAGCGGCCGAACCACGAGCCTCCCAGGCCGGGAGCGAGCAGGTCGCGCAGCATGAGGCGAGCGCGCAACAGCCGCGTTTTCACCGATGCCTGGGTGATACCCAAGGCCTCAGCCGTCTCTTCGATGCTTAAATGCTGCACGTCGCGCAGCATGAAAACTTCGCGGTACTTCGCGGCCAGGCCGGCGACGGCACTGGCCAGCTTTTGACGAATCTCCTTGCGTTCCAGGACTTCGGAAGGAATTTCGCGCCAGTCGGCGAAATCGCGTGGAGTGTAGGTTCCGTCTTCCTCCTGACGTTCACCGATGGGCTCCATGATTTCGGAATGGGCTTTTCGCCGCCGCATAAGCGCCTCGTTCACTGTGATCTGGGTCAGCCAGGTACTGAAGCGGGCCTCCGCACGAAACTGCCGGATATGCGTAAGCGCCTTCAGCATGGCTTCCTGTGCGGCATCCTCGGCTTCCGTCTCATTGCGCAGCACTGCAAATGCTGCCGCGTAGATCCGCCGTTCATACGGCTTCACCAACTGGTAAAAAAGCTCCTTCTCGCCCGCTTGCACCCTTCGGATCAGGTCCTGCTCGCGAACCTCCATCGGGTCCGCGGGCTTCACCTTGATGTTCAATCTCTCGGGCATGCTGCCCATCGAAAGGTCCTCTTCGGTAGCGGACCGCGGCTAGCGCGGCGTTGGATTCGTCTTCCATCCGGTAAGCATGGACATGAAATTGTTCCAGCCGTGCACCACGACCATCACCAGGTGACCCAAGAGAAAGAACACAATCGCCCACATCACAAGAAAATGCCAGATGCGCGCGAGGTGAAAGCCGCCCATCAGCCAGCCGAGCCAGGAGAACTGCACGGGCTTCCAAACCACTATGCCGGTCAGCACTGACAACACTCCTAAAACGATGGCTGAGGTGTAGGCCAGTTTCTGGAGCGGGTTGTAGACCTCGGTTGCGGGCGGTTTCGGGCCGAAGAAAAAATAATGCCGGGCCATCGGCCAAACTCCTCGGACATCGCGGGGGACGAACAGCACCTGCCGGTAATTTCCCGAAAAAATCTCGTAGCCGAGGTAAACGAGGCCGGTCGCGATGTAGATCCACATGAAGGTGAGGTGCCACTGCAACGCGCCGCCCAGCCAGCCGCCGATTGCGAATGCCTTCGGCCAGTTCAGAAGATCCTTCTGGGGAATCTTCGCCCCGAAACTCGGAAACGCGCGAAAGATCTGCAGGCCGCTGCCAACCAGCACGAACAATGCAACCGCATTGACCCAGTGCGAGAAACGCACGACCCAGGGATGCTCGTAGATCGCGTGGACGGATTCTCCGTCTTTGGCCGATTCCACTTCGATCACTTCGGAATGCATGCTTGCCCTCGTGAAATTGTTCCTACAATCCCAAATGCTTCAACCGAGTAGCGCCGCCGTCCCGGCGACAGTCTGGCGGGCGTCTCGCCCGCCTGCGAGCGCGAGACGCGCTCGCGACTGCCGGCAGGATGCCGGCGCTACTACAGGCCGTAAAACCACGAATAGCCTTGATCTTCCCAATAGCCGACACGCTCAAGGACGTGACTCACCTTCAGGTCGGTCAGGTACTTGGCCTGCTTGTAGCCGATTTTCGTAGGCACGGTAAGGCGAACCGGGGCGCCGTGCTCGCGCGTGAGCGGCTGATCGTACATCTCGTAGCACAACAGAGTCTGCGGGTGCATGGCTGTCGCCATGTCGAGTGATTCGTAATAATCGTCGGCGCATTCGACTGTGACAAAGCGGGCGGCCGGGTCGGCTCCGACCATTTTCAGGAACTCCGAAAGGCGTGTGCCGCCAAAGCGGCCGATCACGTCCCAACCTTCGACGCAAATATGGCGCGTGTTTTGCCTCGTCTTGGGCAGCGCCTGGATATCGGTCATTTTGTAGTCGCCGGGCTTTTGCACGGCGCCGCTGACGGTCAGGCTCCATTTGTCGAAAATCACGCCGGGATCGTCGACGTCATAGTCGTTAATCGGAAACTTCTCGAAAGGTGTCAGGTCCGACGAATTGAAAGTGGGCGCCAGGTGTCCGGGGCGAAACAGCGCGGCGGATGCCCAATCACTAAAGGCAAGGCCCTTCTTGAGCAGAGGCTCGCGCAACTTAGGAATGGCGAACGCTCCAAGAGCCAATACGGGAGCTACCTTCAGCAACTCCCTGCGATTGATTTTCTTGAATTTGCGTTCATCCATGCACGAGCCTCCCGCCGCTTGGAGAGCAGCTTCTTATGGGATTTTCAGCGTACGGCAAAGTTACACGATTTCAAGGGCTTTTTCAGCTTACTGGCCGCGACTTTGCGCTTTGTATTCCCAGCGACCAATTTTTGCATCTAACGAAGCAATAGCCGACAGCCTCGGCCATGGTGACCAAAGCAAGAACTCCGAGACTGTTGGGGTTTGGATCGGAGGATGCTATGGCGCAGGTGATTCAGTTTTACATTCCGGACCGTTTTCGAAAGAAGGTACGGTGGGTACCTTCAGAACAGCGCGGGAAAGTGATTGAGTTCCCCGCTGAAGTAAAGAAATCCGCCTGAAGCGGAACTGGGAGATTTTGCAGCAAACGCCCGGCTCACGAAATTTCGTGATTCCGGGCGTTTTCGCACTCGGGGATGAGAATTTTTTATCGGCGAGGGCCGACCGGTTCCTGCTTGTCCGCGCGAAGACTTGGGGTGCGTGGCTGGTAGACGCAGAACGGTTCCTCGTCCATAAAGTCGCCGGTAGTAGCGTAGGCACGCGCGCGGCAGCCCATGCAGACATTGCGGAATTCGCAGCAACCGCACTTCCCTTTCAGGCCGCTGGTATCGCGGAGTTCGTGGAAGACCGTCGAGTTCTCCCAAATGTCGGCGAAGGTCTGTTTGCGCAGGTCTCCGGCAATCACCGGCAAGTAGCCGCAGGGATAAACTTCGCCCTCGTGCGAAATGAAACATACTCCAGTTCCCGCCAGGCAGCCCTTGGTCACGGCGTTGAGGTCGGTGGGGTGACCGCCCGGATGTCCGACGGGTTGGCCGATTCCTTCGGGTTTCAGGGCGATTCCGGTTGATCCTGGCATGGTCATATCGGTGGGTCCGATGGAAGAGCGATCCGGAACCTTGGGGGTTTGCACGGGCGCGATGCTGGCGAGTTGCTCAGCAGCTCGCCGATCGGCTGCCCGGCGCTGGCGCGCGACCCGGAAATAGTGCGGAGCGCAGGTGGCCTTGAGTTCAATGCCGCCCACCAACGATTGGTCGTAAAACCAATTCAGCATGCGTTCGTATTCTTCCGGGGGAACCATCTGCTCGGCTGCGATGTCGACTCCGCAGCCTACGGGCACGAGCAGGAAGGTGTGCAGTGCATCGGCGCCAAGATTTCTCGCCAACTGGAGGACGTCGGGCAACTGATGAGCATTGTGGCGGGCAATCGTCATGTTGATTTGGACTGACATGCCGAGTGCTTTAAGGTTTTGCAAGCCGCGAACCGCTGCTTCAAATGCGCCCGGAATTCCGCGGAAGGAATCGTGGGTGAGGGCGTCCGCGCCATCGAGGCTGATGGACACGCGGCGCACGCCAGCGTCCACGATCATGCGAGCGACGTCCTTCGTGACCAGCGTGCCGTTGGTCGCGAGGGCGACGCGCAGACCCTTGTCGGTGGCGTAGCGTGCTAACTGGAAAATGTCAGAGCGATATAGCGGCTCTCCTCCGCTGAGGACCAGTATGGGATTGGCGGCAGTGGAAATCTGGTCGATGATGTTCAGGGCGGTGCGGGTGGGTAAGTCGGTAGGAGAACTCAGCTCCGTGGCCGTGGCGCGGCAGTGGATGCAACGGAGATTACAACCCTTGGTGACCTCCCAGAAAACCAGCCGGGCTTTGTTTTCGCCTGCCGGATAAGAATGTTTCCCGTTGCCGTTTGTAACAGACATCGTACGGCCTCCTCGCTCGTTCTGAACCCCAGGGAGATGCTGCCCACCCTTTGGAACTTACGATAGAGATCCATGAACACAGGGGCCGTGACTGTTATCACTACCGCTTGTGATGCACGTCACGCCTTCAAGTGATTGCATAAAAGGGGGTTGAGTCCACGCTGTGCTGGATTGGTGCGGCGGTATGGCTAGCGTTCGTGTTATGAAGATTCCTCCGCTGCAATCGGCGTCGGAATGACAACGCTTCAGGGTTTTACTGCGTTCCCCCGCTTGCGTGACAGTCGCTGCAGTTCACCTGGGTCATGTCGCCCAAATCGATGGGGTGCCGGAAGCTCACTTTTTGGAGGGCGGCCATACTGACGCCCCCTTCCTCCTGGCTCAGGACGCTATGACAGATCTGGCAATCTTTGGCGATCGCCTTGCCATCGGGGCTCACATGCTGGCCATCGTGACAGCGGAAGCAGCCATTGAAGTAGAAGTGGCCGATGTTATTGGGGTGGGTCTGCCAATTCAGCTTCATCTCTGGAAAGGTCGTGTTGCGATAGATTCTCTGCAGTTCGTCGATGGCGCTTCGAATCTCCAGCTGCTTGTTCTTGGCCAAGTCCGGATATTTGCTCTCGTAGAAACTTCCAATGGACTTGGCGATTCCCTGCATGGCGGCGGGGGTGGTCTCGTAGTTGGCGGTCAAAGCGGTGACGCTCTGCTGCTTGAGGAAAGGGAGGGAGGCATCGAGGCGTTTGGCGAGGAAAGAGTTGTCGACGGAGAGATCGGGCGGCACGTAAATGTGAGTGGGCCGGTTATGGCAATCGACGCAATCCATGAGCCGCTTGGGCGTCTTCGCGATCTGCTCCTTGGTCAAGCTTGAATCTTTGGCGAGATATTCGGTAACTCGGCCCTGGTGGTCCTTCACATGGACGTAGGGGATCACCTGGCGTTTGTCGTCGGTGGCGATGTAGGTAATCTCGTTCGATATATTCATATGCCAGTGGATGCCTTCGGGCGCGCCGGTTGCGGGATCGCCTCCGCCCACATTGATCAGCATGCGAATCTGGCGGGGAGTATTTTTCTCATCGCTGGCGAAATGCGTGAATACCTTGAGCTGTGCGCCGTAAAACTTTTTGGGCCAATGACACTGTTCGCACGTCTGCGCGGCGGGGCGAAGGTTGTGGACGGGGGTTGGGATAGGGCGTGGATAGGTGTTAAACGTGGTGGCAAATACCTGGCGCGCTCCGGAGAGCTTCGATTTGACGTACCAGGTCGCGCCAGCGCCCACGTGGCAATCCACGCAGGCCACTCGCGCATGGGGCGAAAGCTGGTAGGCGGTGAATTCGGGGGCCATGACCGAATGGCAGAGCTGTCCGCAGAATTGCACTGAGTCCGTGAATTCGTATGCTTTGTAACTGCCGACTACGCTCAAGCCAATGAAGGCGACGACAAACGTGAAGATGAAAGTGAGGGCTCCCCTCTGGCTGGGATCGTTGAAGTCGACGTGCAGGTAACGGATCGGTTCTGCAGGATGCTGTCGCCGTTTCCGCCGGTCGTACCAGACTCCGAACGGCACCATGGAGAGGCCCAGGACCAGGAACGCCGGGGCCACCATGTACGCCAGGATGCCCACATAGGGACTGGGATGTTCGGAACTTAGATCAATAAAAAATAAAAATAGAAAATTGCCAAAGGCCACGATGCCCAGGACCAGCCCGACCAGGGAGATGGGATTGCGAACCAATTCACGCAGCCGGGAAAACCCATTTTTGTGGGGGAGGGCGGGGTGTTCGAGTCCAGCATTGCTCATGCGATCCATCCGTTCTTCTATCCTTCACTACACTGTTTAAATCCTTGATACTGCACCCAGCGGCGTGGCAGGCCCAGGTTAGCGTCCAAAGAACGGACTAACCTGGAGCACCCATCTTTGATACTGGACCCGGAGGTCCACTTTCATCTCCGGGAGTTTCCGATCATGCACCTGAATCGGGAACTCCGCAATCTTTCTGCGGCTCAGTGGTCACTTGTGAGTAGAGGCGACTTCGTCGGCCGCATGCTCGTCCGCTGTCGCGGCGGCCGGATTTTCCACTTCCTCCGAAGTTGCCGCTTCATGCTCCTTGGCCTCGGTCCGCGCCGCTTGCAGCAGGGTTTCCGCATCGAGGCCGTGCTCCTCACGATAGTGTTCGAAGGACATCTTCCCGTCCCACCACGCCCAGTTCATGGGGTACACATCGGGGTCGAAGAACACCTGGTAGAAATGCCAGACAACGATCGCAAGAGTCGCCAGGATCGCTTCGTAGAGGTGAATAGCGGTCGCGATGTCGAGCCACCAGCGCGCCAGCACGTGGCCCACGGATATCTTGGCCCACAGCATGAGACCCGTACCGGCCATGACGATCAGCCCCCAGACGAGGGCCCAGTATTCGGCTTTCTCGGCATAGTTGAAGCGCCGGAACTCGGGCTTCTCGGAGCGCAGGCCGAGGTAGTAAAGCATCGTGCCCCAGGCATCGGTTGCATCCTTCGGCGCCGGCAGAAAATCCAGAAGCAAGCGCCGGCCGTCTCGCGTGAGAGCCACATACACGAGGTGGTAGATGCCAATGCCGATCAACACCACACCCGCAATTCGATGGGTCACGCCGCGAACTCTCTCGCTCATTCCCAGTAATGTGGAAAACCAGGAGTCTGGAAACTTGAGGGCAAATCCGGTGATTACGAGCGTGATGAAGGTCGTGAACAAAATCACGTGCTGCCAGCGCTGGTGCAAGCTCATGCGAACTACCAGGCGATGTTCCTGCGTGCGTCGCAAAATTGCTTTGCGCCGCCAGATCACGAAATTGTGCAGCAACATCGCGCCGATCACGGCGAAAATCATGCCGAGGTAAAAGCGGCGGATCCAGCGGACCGCGATGCTGCCGCTGTCGGCGGAGAGAGGCGCGTCCACGTGTACCTTGCTGAGCGCGAATTTCTCGGTCACTCCCGGGTGGCATTGGCCACAAGTCTTCACCAGGTTGGCGCGATGGATGGTAGAGCGCGGGTCGCTCGAAGGCAAAATGTTGTGAACGCCATGACAACTGGCGCAATTGGCGACGATCTGAGATCCAAGTTTTGAGGCCAGGCCATGATAGCTGGCCAGATAGGTAGTGGCTCTTCTTCCCTGAAAACCAAATTCCTGCGAGAGCCTCACTCCCTCGTGGCAGCGCGCGCAGGTGACCTGTGCGAGATTCTGTGCCGCCACCGACGAGTTGGGATCGAGGTGCGCCTTGATGGAATGAATGCCATGACAGTCGGTGCAAACCGGAGCTTGGCCGTTGCCGCGTGCGATAGCTTGCCCGTGGATGCTCTGCATGAATTCCTGCTGCACGGACTGATGACACTTCGCACAGGTGCCCGGAACGTTGAACTTGAAGATAGACGACTTGGAATCACTGGCCGCAAGGATTTCGTGCGAGCCGTGACAGTCGGTGCAAACCGCAGCTTTCTCTGATCCCGCGGCGATAGCCTTCCCATGGACGCTTTGCTCGTATGAGGCGAAGGGCTGGGCACTGTGACCGCTGGCCTCCATCACATATTTCTGACCGTGGCAGGTCCCGCAGGTGGCGGGGATGTTTTCGTGATGGACGCGCGATTTCGTATCGCTCGCCGGCAGCAGTTCGTGAGGACTGCCATGGCAAGACACGCAGGTGGCTGCTTGCCCATCTCCCGCATTGATGGCTTTAGCGTGATAGCTGCGATCATAAGCGGCTTGCTGGTCGGCGTGGCAGCTTGCACAGGAGATCTTGGCGGGCGTGGTTTCATGCGGCGACGTTTTGACATCGGAGTGGCAATCGACGCAGGTGAACATTCCGCCATGGATCGAGGCCTTGAACGTTTCCGGGTTGACGTAGAGGCTGACCGGCTTGCCGTTAACGTCCTTCGTCATGGTGGAATCGCCATGACAGGCCAGGCATTCCTCATTGGTGGGCTTGGGAGTGGCAGGCTTTGGGACGGCGCCTGCAACGGAAGCTGTGAATACCAGACAAAAAAGTCCAAATTGCAGGAGCCCGGCTTGTCTCCGGAAGTTTCGTCGAAGTGCCTGCATCCGCCATCCTCCGAAATATCGCAACCAACCGCAGTTCTATTCTTGGCGGGGATGGGCCAAGGGGCAGTGAGTGCTCTCACGGGGCGGGGTGACAGCGGTCACAGGGGCAAGTTCGTCAAAGAGCGCTGCGCTGGAGCCTCGAACGCCTTTGAGTCAAACTCCATGGTTTCTGTGCCAGGTGAGACGAAAGGCCGGCGGGCGGGGACGCCCGCCGCTCTATAAGGCTTACAGGGACGTGGCGCGCGGACGGCGGGTGCGTCCCAAGCCGACGGATCGGACCCGGTCATAGGCAATATGGAGATCCTGGCTGAGCAAATCCACGACGTGGAGGCAGGCCTCGCGATGTTCACGCAGGAAACCCAGCAGATCTTTGCGTTTCACCATGGCCACTTGCGCATTATCGAGCAGTTCGGCGCTGACTTCGTAGGGTCCGCCCGAGAGGGCCGCGCTCAGGCCGAGGACTTCGCCGGGCACAGCAATGTGAAGGGTCAAGCGCTTGCCCGATTCGGAGCATACTGAGAGCTTGGCTCGGCCTTCGCACAAAACAAATACCCCTTTGGCGGGCTGTCCTTCGCGAAATAAAACCATGTTCCGCGGACATATGATGCCGGACTTCACTGTGTCGAGCGCCGCCAGGACCTTGGTGGGAAGGTCACAGAAGACCCGATCGGGGCGCAAGGCGCAATCGAGGCAGCTTTGCTGTGTAGCGCTCTCCATAATCGCGCTCTCCATACTTGCTTGATATCTCTTAGACAGGAAAAGCACAGTGATTGCAGTCACTGGCAGCGGTGAGCGCTGGCACAGGGCCGTGAAGCCAAAACTGCCTAGCTATTGGTGGCGAGCGCCTTGAGCGCCATTTTATTGCGGATCACGAGGGTGGAGCCTTTCGCCTGCACGATCTGGCGCTTTTTCAAATCGGCAAAGAGCCGCGTGACGGTCTCGCGCGAGGTGCCGATCATCTGCGCAATCTCCTCATGGGTGAGGGCGAGTTTCACGCGCGGCTCCTGTTTCGCGGCCTCGCCATTCTTCGAACTCCACTCCAGGAGAAGCTTGGCGAGTTTTTCCGAGGCCGAGTGCGACAAACCGAGCGAACGAACTTCGTGGCAGGCATTGTTGTACTTATCGCTCAACTGCTCGGCGACCTTGAAGCAAGCGTCCGAGTTATCTTTGAGGAAACGCAAGAAGTCCTCGCGCTTGACGAAGTTCACCTGACAGGGATCGATGGTCTCGGCGGTCAACTCGTAGGGCTTGCCGGAAACGGTGGCACTCAGGCCGAGAACCTCTCCCGGTTCGGCGATTTTCAAGATCAGCGTTTTGCCGTCGGTTGCGCAAATGGACAATTTCACGCGCCCTTTGCAAAGGACAAAAATGCCCCGGGGCGCCTGCCCTTCGACGAACAGGACCGCACCTTTCGGATAGGCGGTCGCGTACTTAATCGCCTCGAACGATTGGAGAGCGGTGGTGGGCAAGTCGCAGAAAATGCGATCGGCGCGCATTTTGCAGGTCAGGCAGCTTTCGATGATGTCGAGTCCGTATGGTGAGAGCACAAGTCCTCCTGTGGAGTCCCTCCCGCCCGCGTTGCACGGGTCCTTGGGACCCCGGGCATGGCTGCGAGCGACCTTGTGAGCCGCTCTCGACCAGACTGCTGTGACCGGCGTCACGCCATCAGTGTCCGCCCCGGGCTAACAGTCTGCGGTGATTGCTAGCACAACTGGCTGTGATGGGGCTCACATCAAGGCATACGCGGTTTTTCTGGCTTTGCAGACAATTTCAGGGCATACTAGGCGACAATGCCCTTCCCCGAGCAGCCTCCAGGAAGGTGGCCCATGCTAGAGCAGATCGAACAACAGGAAACCCGAGAGCAGCTTACAGTCCCACAGCTCGAAATTGCCTCGTCTGGGCCCGTGCCCGTATTCGAAAACGACCAGCGCCAGCGACGCCGCATGGTAATTGCCCTGGTCATGCTCCTGGTCGCGCTCGGTCTAGTGCTGGTAAAGGACCGTGATTTCTGGTTTCCTACTCCGGATTTCACTGAATCTGAAGCAGTTGACGACTCGACCCCGACCGATACAGCAAGCGACACGGCCGCTTCCGCGCCAAGCACTACCGCCACACCGAGCGTTCCGGTCAGCAAGAAAAGAAGCCATCCTCCGGTCCCGCCGGCGGCCAAATCGGTGGTCGCTGAGGCCCCCGTGAATCCTGTGGTCCCAGCCGCTCGGGTCGCACGGCCTCCTCTGCGGGTCGAAGTTGTGGCGGGCGATCAGCACCGGATGGTCAGACCGGGCAGCCCCTCGGTCGCAGTCGAACTACAGAACGGAGCCAGCGGGCGGGCAACTTCCGAACCGGCCCAGGGCGGAACCGAAGTTGCCAGCGCGAGTACGTCGACACCAGTCGGGTATCCGCCGACATCTGGGGCGCGTCCTGAATATCCACTGCTGGCGCGGCAGATGAAGGTTCAAGGGGCCGTAGAGTTGCATGCACAGATTGGAAAAGACGGCGGGGTGCAGACCCTGCAGGTTGTGAGCGGCCCGGCAATTCTAGCCGATGCGGCTCGCGAGGCCGTCAAGCAGTGGCGCTTCAAACCTTACATCCAGAATGGCCAACCGGTCGAAACGCAGGTACCGATTAGAGTAAATTTCACGATACAGACCAAGTAAAGTCGTCTTCCGAAGCAAGCAAGAGGCGGCGCTCAAGAGCGCCGCCTTTGCTGTTCTCGCGTGGAGGGTGGCCGCAGGGCGGCGTAAAAGGACATGACTTCAAATCGCACCTTTAGGCGCAACTGTGCCTTTTGTTGTCCGGAGGTGGGTTGAAACTTTTCGTCGTGCCTGTGGCGCTGCAGGCAGGCATGGGTCCCTCGACTTCGTTCAGGATGACAAATGAGGTTTGGTGAAAGGGTTTTTCGTTCAGGCCGAATTTGGGTTTGGGATGCTGCAAGAAATAACGAGCGCCCGGACTCTCTCGAGTCACAGGCGCCCGGGCAGCCCTCCCCCAGAACTGCTCGCCGAAAAAAATAAATCGAACACCTTAGCCTGCAAATAGCACTTTCGTGCTACTCGTTACCCCACCAAGGTGCCATGCGAAAACCCGCGCCAGCGGCTGGTTTTCGCGGGAAAGCCGTCTTTTCCGGGTTACCCCATGAGATTCGGCGAGCTTTGCCCGCCCGGGCAGACGGGGCGTCCGCCCCTACGTGAACTATGTCGTGCCGCGGACGTCCCCTAGTCTGCGACAACGCGGGCGAGGACGCCAATAACTCATTCTTGCCATCTCAGGAAACGAGTTTCTGCCGACCTACGGTATCTAAGAGCGCATCTTCGATTTGTCGTCGAATCATTGCCTTCAACCCGGGAATGCAGCTGCTTACCGAGGGCGAAAAACTTTCGCCGGGATCGAAGCACTCGCCACAAATTGTAAACATGTAGGCCCGCGGACACACGCCAAACAGTTCCGCTGCCAGAGCCAGCAGGGCCGCAGGTGAGAGATCATGCGTAAACGACGCGGGCCCGGATTGCGAGCGCACCTCCTCGCAAAGAATCTTTCCCGGCTCTCCTTTGTGTGAGCAATCCAGAAAGATCACAGTCTCCACAAGACTGGCGGTCTCGGCGAGGTCTGGAGTGAGTTGATGACAGGGCAGCACGAGAACATCCGGCGAGGCGTTCGCGCGAAACAACTCGACCGCAACCCGCCAACCTAAACCGTCATCGGAGCGAAGTGGGTTGCCATATCCCAATACCAGAACGCGTGCCATAGTCCACCTCCGGCGTCAGCAGGGGCGGCGAACTTCGTCCACCATGTCCCCGGACGCGTTGAAAAGTTGAATGACGAGCGGCATCTCACCGAAGGCATGGGTCGAGCAACTGAGGCAGGGATCGTAGGTGCGGATGAGAGCTTCCACGCGATTCAGCATCCCGGGAGTCATGCGCTCGCCGTGCACGAAATGTTTCGCAACTTGCAGAATGCCGCGGTTCATCGCCAGATTGTTGTGGCCCGTGGCAATCAGCAAATTCGCCCACCGGATGAGGCCCTGCTCGTCGATCTTGTAATGATGGAAAAGCGTGCCGCGGGGCGCTTCGCAACAGCCCACGCCTTCGAGGCTGTTGGGGCCTGCCACCGCGCGCACGTGCTTGGAAAGAATTTCGGGATCGGTCAGGAGCTGCTCGAGACGCTCCACACAGTAAAGAATCTCGACCAGGCGCGCATGGTGATAGTGGAAAGAACTGAGCACGGCGGTCCGCTGCAGTTCATGGAACTCGGCCAGTTCCTGGTCCGCGCGGGGAGTGCCACAGCGATCGGCGACGTTCAGGCGAGCCAGGGGACCGACGCGATAAATTCCCTGCGGATATCTGCTGGGCTCATAGTAGGGCGACTTCAGATAGCTCCAGGACTCGACCTTCTCGCCAATGTATTCCGGATAATCCGCGGGATCGAGGCCGTTTGCGACAACTTCGCCGGCGGAGTTTACGATGCGAATGCCGCCATCGTAGAAGGTAAGACCGCCGTCCTTCTTGACAATCCCAAGAAATAAACTCGGAAAATTTCCGAAGCTGCCGATCTCTTCACGGAAATTTTCCATGATGCTCTTAAACCAACCGAGGGTGCGTTCCGCGATGGCCAGGGCTTCGGGAATGCCCGCTAAAATTGCATCCCGGTTGAGTTCGGTCAGGGGTTCACTCACGCCACCCGGCACGACCCACGAGGGATGGATGCGCTTTCCGCCCAGACGCTCAATAATCTGCTGCCCGAACTGGCGCAGACGAATGCCGTCGCGCGCCAATTCCGGCTTCTTCTCGAGAACTCCAAACAGATTGGCCTTGGCGGGATCTGCGTCCATGCCCAGAAGCAGGTCGGGCGACGACAGATAAAAGAAGCTCAATGCGTGCGATTGCACCACCTGCGCCAAACCAAAAATGCGGCGCAGTTTGTCGGCGGTCGGAGGAATGCGGACGGCCAGCAAGGCATCGCAGGCTTTCGCGGACGCGATCAGGTGGCTTACCGGACAGATGCCGCAGATGCGCGCCATGAGCGCGGGCATCTCAGAGAAAGGGCGGCCTTCACAAAATTTCTCGAATCCTCGAAACTGCGTGACGTGGAAGCGAGCATCTTCGACGCGGCCATTCGCGTCGAGCTGCAGTGTGATCTTGCCATGCCCCTCGATCCGCGTGACCGGATCGATGACAATCGATTTGCTCACCGCACTTTGCACCTGGTTATGCTCCAAAACGCGTTCTCGTGCTCAACTCCGGCCACCTGCCGTCGATCAATTCCATCAGGACGTACTGAATGACCGACGCAGAGGGCGGACATCCCGGAACGAAAACATCTACGGGAACCACTTCATGAATGGGCCGTACCCGGTCGAGCAGTTTCGGCACCACCTGATCCGGGATACCCGGATCCAATTTCACGTTCTCACGATAGGCGCGCTCGCAGACTGCCATCACCCCAAATGGATTACGCATTGAAGGCACATTCGCCGTCACGGCACAGTCCCCTAACGAGACCAGAATCTTCGAATGCTCCCGGACCATGCGGATCTTGCGCAGGTCTTCTTCACTGCTCACGGCTCCCTCCACCAGGGAGATATCCACCCCTTCAGGAAACACTTTCGTGTCCACCAAGGGGCTGTAGACGAGATCCACCCGTTCCAGCAACGTGATGAGCGCGTCATCGATGTCGAGAAACGACATGTGACACCCGGAACATCCGTCGAGCCAAACCGTTGCCAGGCGAAGCTTACTCAATCGCGTTCCTCCCGCATGAGGGTCAGGTAGGGCAGGAAATTTCGCCGCTTCAACATCTCGGCCACCGACCTCCCTTTCTCGAACAGCGCTCCTGTGGGACAGACATGCACACACTTGCCGCAACCGGTGCAGGTCTCCGACGAACCCCACGGCTGATTCAGGTCGGTAATGACCTTGGCATCGATGCCACGGCCCATCACATCCCAGGTGTGGGCGCCCTCGATCTCCTCGCACACCCGCACACAACGCGTGCACAGAATGCAGCGATTCTGATCAACGATGAAGCGGGGATGCGACCCATCCACCTGCGCCTTCGGGTACCGGTAAGGGAAGTGCACGTGCGTGATCTGCAAACGTTGCGCGAGGGACTGTAACTCGCAATGTGCGTTGGACACGCAGACCGAACAGATATGATTTCGCTCGGTGAACAACAACTCGAGAATTGACTTGCGGTAGCGATCGAGCCGTTCGGAGGTCGTGGTGACTTCCATGCCTTCTTCCACGCGGGTGACGCAGGCAGGCAGCAGTTTGGCGGTGCCCTTGATTTCTACCAGGCACATCCGACACGCGCCCACCGTGGAGAGGCCCCGAAGATCGCATAGCGTCGGAATGAAGATTTTGTTTTGCCGGGCAACTTCCAGAATGGTCTCATCCTGGCGGGCACTGAAATCCTTGCCATCAATCTTCAGCGTCTTGATGTTGGAAACAGGAGTCATGACGCTTCCTCGGCTTGGTTCCCGCACACGCCGGCGGGACAACGCTTCTCCTCGACGTGGGCTTTGTATTCGTCGGCAAAATAGCGCAACGTGCTCATGACCGGATTGGGCGCAGACTGGCCAAGACCGCACAAGCTGGTGTTCCGCAACAGATCGCAGAGTTCCTCTAGCATGGCCAGATCCGGGGGCGTCGCTGTGCGCCCGGTGACTCTAGCCAGCAGTTCATTCATCTGATAGGTGCCCACCCGGCAAGGCACACATTTGCCGCATGATTCCGTCATGCAGAAGTCCATGAAGTACTTGGCGACATCGACCATGCAGGAGGTCTCATCCATCACGATCATGCCGCCGGATCCCATAATGGAGCCAGCCTTAGCCAGCGATTCGTAGTCGACCGGCATGTCGAGAAATTCGGCCGGCAAGCATCCCCCCGAGGGGCCGCCGGTTTGTACGGCTTTGAAGCGCCGGCCCTCGGGAATGCCGCCACCGATCTCGAAAACGATGTCGCGCAGAGAAATGCCCATGGGCACCTCCACCAACCCGGTGTTCAGGACGCGGCCGGCGAGTGCGAATACCTTTGTTCCCTTGCTCTTCTCGGTGCCGATCTGTGAATACCACGCCCCGCCATTGCGGATGATGGGCGCGATGTTGGCATAGGTTTCGACGTTGTTGATCAGCGTCGGCTCGCCAAACAGGCCTTGCTGTGCGGGATAGGGCGGGCGCGGGCGCGGCGTGCCTCGCCTCCCTTCCACGGAGGCGATCAGCGCCGTCTCTTCGCCGCAAACGAAGGCTCCGGCGCCGAGACGCAGATCGACGTGGAAGCTGAAGCGGGTTCCACAAATGCTCGATCCCAGCAGGCCGAGGCGTTCGGCCTGGCGAATCGCGGTACGCAGCCGCTTGATGGCGAGTGGATACTCGGCGCGAACGTAGATATAGCCCTTATAGTGCTCCAGAACGCTGATGTTGAAGGTGAGATTTCCACAGCAGTCGCGGTGCCGCGTCGCTGTGCAAATCTCTGTGTGTGGATTGCGGATGAAAGTTTCTGCCGGCTGCGTAGAATTCGCAGCTAGCAGCAAGGCGCCCCGCTGCTACGAGTGTATGCCCGAAACACAAGATGTTTTATCCGAGACTCTCGAGCAGCGGGATTTGCTTTGTTCCTAAAACGAACACTCAGATGTCGCGTGGGAACTACCAACGCTTTCTATAAGGATTTCGCGGGAGCAAAGCCGGCCTGGTGCGATTTAGAGGGAAAAGGAGGTTAAAAGACCACCACTATGTCAGAAATAGGATCAATTCAACCGGAGCCGGAGTTCGCTGCTTTCATAGGTATCGACTGGGCGGATCAGAAACATATTTGGTGTTTGCAAGCTGCAGGCTCAGCGAAGCGTGAAACTGGAGAGCTGAAGCATACCCCGGAAGCAATAGAGTCTTGGGTTGCCCACTTGTATCAGCGTTTTGCTCAACGCCCGATCGCCGTGGCGGTGGAGCAATCGCGAGGAGCTCTAGTATTCATGCTCAGCAAGTATGAGCCGTTGCATTTGTTCCCGGTGCCTCCGCAGATGGCTTCCAGCATGCGGCAAGCGCTGTACCCATCGGGTGCCAAGGATGATCCTCGAGATGCTGACCTGCTCCTGGATTTATTGTTGCAGCATCGCAACAAGTTGCGTCGTCTATCGCCGGACAGCGAAGCCACCCGCCGAGTGCAGAATCTGGTGGAGGAGCGGCGCAAACTGGTGGATGAAAAGACGGCGCAGATCAATCGCTTGACGGATCACCTGAAGGTCTACTTTCCACAGATGCTGGAGTGGTTTGGACGGTTGGATAGCGATGTGGCGTGCGCCCTGCTGGAGCGGTGGCCAGCCCTCGAAGAGCTACAAAAGGCTGCGCCGGCGAGCTTGCGCGCTTTTCTCCGCAAGCATCGCTGTCGGGATCGAGAACAGATCGAGCACCGAATGGAAGCAATTCGCCAAGGCATTCCGGCTATTCACGATCGGGCGGTGATTGAAGCCAAAAGTGCGGCCGTAAGAGTGATCGTTCGAGTCGTGCGTGTCCTCGGGGAGGGCATTGAGGACCTGGACGGGCAGATCGAGGAGGCGGCGGCAGCGCATCCGGATTTTTTCATCTTTAATTCGTTGCCTGGTGCAGGTCCGGTTATGGCTCCGCGCTTGTTAGCAGCATTTGGCTCGCAGCGGGAACGTTATCGGAGTGCGGACGAGCTTCAGTCCTTCAGTGGAATTGCGCCATTGACAGAAACTAGCGGAAAAAGAAAGTGGGTACATTTTCGCTGGGCCTGTCCGAAGTTCCTACGGCAAAGCTTTCACGAATGGGCAGGTCATTCGATCGCCCAATCGAGGTGGGCGCGAGCCTACTACCAGCAACAACGTAGCAGAGGCAATACCCACCATGAGGCTGTGCGTGCCCTGGCTTTCAAATGGATCCGCATCGTATTTCGTTGCTGGCAGGACAGAGTTGCTTACGATGAAAACAGGTACCTGGGCGCGCTCGTTCAGCGCGGCTCCCCACTGGGCGGTATCGTAGCTATGCGGAAAACGTTGTGAAGACATTGTGGATACTCGGTGAATCGCATCGTCGAGGCCGACAAAAAGTGCTTGACTAACTTACTCAGATGTCTCGGATAACCCAAGAAAGCCATAGGCCTCGAGCCTCACATAGGATGATGGTTGGCACTTAAGCCAACGGTTGGCTTGCGCAGCTTCGCAACGAATGGTGTCGGGACCGCTGCATGAAACCGCTCAAGTGGAGATCAGCAACTGCGATCCGTATCCCGGACGCACTCTGTAGTGCTCAGGCGTTCGACCAAAATCCTCTCCACGAAGAAGAAGGGGCCTGGATGCAAGCACCGATCGAGGCCTCACGGAGAGAAGTGGAGAAGTGTTTTTGCTTGACATCCTCTCTCATAGGATGAGTGAAATCGAGATTTTTCGCCAATCACAATCTAGGAGTTCGGGTTGGTGGATTGCTCCGCATCATAAGAAGCCGTTTTTTGGTTTTGACTATTCCGGGGCTTCCTCCTCAGCCGGCTTCTCCCTTTTCCGCGGACCGGTAATTTGAAACTGGATCAGCGTCGTCAAAAAGTGACTCCCCGGTTTGCCGATGTCTTGTCTGAACTCGTACCCAAAGCCAAATAAATGGCCTCGCTCCGTTGCATAATTCAGCCCGGCCGCGTATCGCCCAATGACATGACCCTTCAGCGCAAGCGCTTCCCCACTCGCGTAAGGTTGCCAACGCGATTTCGGTTGAAAATTAGTTATCGCGCGCGTGCGGAATCGCGTAAAGTCCCCGGGACCGATATATATGTGACGCTCCAGGAGCGTCCGCCAATCGACTCGCAATCTCTCACTCCGGTAGGTGTTAACTGATGCACCAAACCAAGGCCGTTGAATGGTGACAAAGGTGTCGTTCGACCGCTGCTGGATCAGGTAGTAGCCGGACATCAACTGCACTCGCGGTTTCCAGTCATAGAAAACGATTGGGCCGGTTCGGTACTGAAGGAAGTCACTAATGTCGTTGTAGAATCGCACGCGGTTGTGAAGCATCACGCGAAGATGGCCACTGATTGGCACAAAAAGTTGAACTGATGCAGCGACGCAACGTCCCTATCCTGCGCCAGCCCGGAAACCGCCAACGCTGTGAGCGCAGCCATAATTGTCAGCGTCTTCTTTACGACCGACGACTTGTCTTGTGCTGCCATCGACTAAAGCTTAGGAGGGCATCGTTCAGTGTCACACTGACAGCATTGACAGTCCACGCTGAGGTGATGGGTGCGGAGTCAACTGACTGACGAAAACAGGCCTTTGCACTCATTGACCCGAGCTCGCATTCATGTCAGAAAGCGATCCACCCATTCCAGTCAGGGTGCTCAGTCGCCCACCTCTCGTGCCTGTGGCGGAGTTCCAGAAAAATCGGGGCTTCTGAACCAACTATCAGCCAGATGATCTCGGGTTCATTGCTGAGATGGACGATGTAGGCCTTATGGTCCTGCTCTTCGACCGCTATGCGATCAGTCCGGCATTCGTCGACAAATTGAGCGATCTCCAATGCGTTTGCAGGTCGGGCTCGCGTAGAGCGTGCGATTATTCTTGCGACAACAGTGGCATCCGGAAACGCTTTGACTAGGTTCTTAAGATCCACTTTCTCGATTACAAAGCCGCCCGATCGACCGTTCGGCATTGTCCACTCCCTAGGTCAGTAGGTGGTTACTGCATCGGCTGTCCAGAGGCTAGTACCCCTGCGCCGGTTGCCCACGGATGGATTTCAGCCTTAAGCAGGCCCTCTCGTACGCTTGGATCGTCTTTCAGCAATGTAGCGGTTTGCTCCGGCCCTACTCGGAAAATCGTGACCGCTCGTAGCTCTCCCGGAACGGCCAGCGGAACCAGTCCAGCAATGGCCACGTACCCTCGCGCTGTCATCTCTTTCGCGAAAGCAGGATACTCCTTCACCACAAAGTTGAATCCAACGGCGTCCACTTTCCATTTGGCAGTGCGCTTCATCAGAACGAGCGTGTACTGTTGCATCCCTTCAGGAGTGGATGGCGGGTGAATCGCATCGGCATCAATGCGCCACGGCCCGTGCACCTCGGCGGCCAGCCGGCCTGCCTTGACCGCAGGATCGCTATTGGCCCATTCCTGTGCTTGCCCTGCAGAGTCGGCTTGAAAGACAATGATCCCACGCAGCGCGGTGTCATCCATGAAGGGTCCCGCGATCACCAACTTGTGTTCCTCGGCCAACTTGCGGATATTCGCCATATGCTCTTCCTGAAGTCTGTCAGCCGCGGTTTTGCTCAGTTGGGGTGCATTCGAGGGACGAGTCAAAAGCACGAAAAAATATCGGGTGGGATTTGTATCCGCCTGTGTCCCTCCTTGCTCGAAGGCAAAACCTGAGATCGCGAGTAGGCTGAGCAGCACCGCTGGCTTGACCAGAGTTCTTCTTATTCTAAGGCAGGATACACACGATCTGTTCCTTAGGCTCAATTGCGATGACATGTTGTAAGGCGATTACGCTCAAAATCCCGGATCAAGCTACGTCCTTGGCCAAGAACTCGGCCAAGGAACGGATGGGTTTGAGCTTATCCTCTCTTAACCCGCTCAGTTCTTCCTCGCTGACTCGGCCTTCATACAGGAGTCTCCCAAACACGTGCGTGAGTTGCGAATACCGATAGTCGTACTTGAGGTCGATCTCTTTACGGCGTTCGGTCAGGTAATGTTCCAACTCCCAGACGTCCGCGGGTTCCTTGATCTGGTTCGCCATCTGCTTTGTTTTCCGCATGACGTCCTGAAGTTCCCGCTTCAGAGCAGCGTCGAAAGCTATTCGGGCGATGGCTTTTTCCGATTTCGACCACGTCGGCTCGTTCTGGTAGGGATACGGGTTTTGGGTCACAGATGGGCTGCTCATGTTCCGATCCTCCGTGGCCGCATTCTATGCCTTGCCCGAATGCCTTTTCCACAGCTTCGCTGGCCCCGTCCGCCGCGACAGATTCCACATGTTTCGCCTGCTGCTGCCCATCCATTCTGAGATCGAAAAGGTCGTTCACTGGATGGCCGAGATTCTGTTTGCAGCCGAGATAGCGTTCCGTGGTCTGCAGTGATGCATGCCTGAGCAAGAACTGAATCTGCTCTAGCTCAGCGCCGCGATCGTGGCACAGCTTCGCGCAGGTCCGCCGCAGGTCGTGCGGTGCAATGTGCTCCAAGCCTGCTCTCTTGCAGCAGCTTCTGACCACGTACCAGACAACGTTCTGCGAGAGGCCGCTGCCCCACACTTTTCCCCGTCTGGCGACCGCTCGAAAGATTTTGCCCTCACAAACCCCAGCGGCTCGTGTCCATTGATCGAGAGCGGCCTTCACCCAGTTCGGAATGGGCACCGTGCGAATGTGGCCACCTTTGCCAATCAGATCACCACGGCCCAGTGTCCTTGGCGCGTCTGGATGTCGTCTAACTTCAAGGCAACCAGTTCCGATCTGCGAAAGCCACAACCAAACAGCATGGCCAACATCGCATAATCGCGCTTGGCGCGCATAGTATCTCCCCCCGCATGCTTGAGCACTTCCGAACTCTGCTCCGCGCTCAACCAGTTACCGGAACGGAATCCGAGCTGCTTGACTCCCTTGACGCGGCTAATCCCCGCGGCCAAATCGGGACTCAGCAAGCCAGCGTCGGCGGCTTCGTGAGCCAGGCGACGCACGGCGGCAAGCTGCTGGTTGATGGTGTTGGCGGCCAGATGCCGCGATTCCAGGTACATGCGATAGCGCACGACCACGATGCGGTTGAAGGCCAGCCGAGGCTCGGAGCAGTACCAGGCGATGAACTGGTCGATGGCGTACTCGTAGACTCGGCGCGAAGCTGGCGAGCCGAGGCTATTGAGAACTGCCGTTTTACAATGATCCAGATCTGGCAGGCGGAGCACTCGGCGACGATAGTTCGGCTTCGCTCTTGGTTTGCCCATGACGACGGCCTCCAGTGCCACAGCAGTCGGAATACGGTAAGCTCGGCTCGCGTGCAAGCTCGCATCAGACGGGGACGGACCCGCATTTTTTTCGATTACCAAGCCAGCAAACATCGGAGTAAGACCATGGGCAACAGCAATCCCGAGATTCAAAAGAAGGTGTTCGGAGCCAGATGGGAACACGAGATCGAAAGCAAGGCTGGCCGTTCTGGAAAAGGCTCATGCACCGACTGCAGGACTGTCCTATATGCAAGCCCAAATCACAACCTCGAAACCTTCAATGAGCGCTTCTATCGCCTGGTTTCAACAGTTGACGAGATGATAGAGAATGGGTGGATGCTCGTGGAACTCACAAAAGACGAACTGTGCATCATCAACAACGCGCTGAATGAGGTCTGCAATGGCATTGATCTTGAGGGCGAGTTTGACACCCGAATGGGTTGCACGGTCGAAGAGGCACAGGCGGTGCTTGCGAAGATTCACGGTCTTGCCACCAGTCAATGAGCGAAATGGCCTGATAACGTCAGTTGAGAATTTCCGCTCCGCAGCGGATCGAGGGAAATCATTCCACCACATCGTCGAAGCTACTGCAGTTTCGCGTATTCGGCCTTGGCTTGCTTCAGGATGGGGATTTCGGGGTCGGCGTCTTTCCAGCGGGTAAGGAAGTCTTTGTAGGCGGCGAGCGCCCGACTGCGGGCGGCATCGGCATCCGCTCCCTGCGAGGTTCTCGACTGCAAGGCGTTGGCACGAGCCACTCCCAGATGCGCCAACGCTCCCGTCCAGCAGTTCCAGACGATTCCGCTGTGGTCGATGATCTTCTGAAACTCGGCGGCGGCAGCACTGCCCTGTCCGGCTGCAAGGTATGCATCTCCGCGTATGTACACGCGATAGAGGCAAGAAACATTCGCGACGAAATTAATTTGCCCCAACTCGATGGCGGAAGCAGCTTGCAGGGTGGTCACGGCAGAAGCCGGGTTCTTCTTATCCAGCGCCAATTGCCCTTGAATCGCAGGCAGCCAAAGCGACTGCATCTGGGTGTCCAGCGGGAAGCGTTTCCCTAAGTCTTGGGCCAAGGACTCGGCTCGTGCCGTGTCGTCCGCCATGGCAAATGCAAGCGCGGCTTCACTCTCCGCCCCTTGACTCGAGGGAGCCAGCTTCAAAGCCTCTGCCGCTGACAGCCGAGCTTCCGCAGGATTGCCGTAAGCGGCTTGCTGAACCGCGGCATTCGCCTGCCATATCGCTCCCCCTTCCTTGCTGTCCGCTCGCACTGCGGAGTCCACTGCTCGCTTGGTCAGTTCCCGCGCCTTGCCAAGATGCCCCCCATGAGCTTCGGTGTCGGACGCAAGTGCAAGTCCAAAGTTCTCTTCGGACTTCCCCGCATACCATTGCTGCTGTTCCGCCATCGCAGCGGAGTCCGCCCCGAGGAAGGCAAGAGCGTACAGAGCGTTGTGGAGTATCACATTATCCAGCTTTCGCGCCTGCGCCTCGCGAATAACCTGCCGCGCCCCGTCGAAGCGCTGCAAAGAGAGCAGGTCATTCGCAAGGTCTGCGTAGGGAGCGACATTGTCTGGGGCGAGGCGGAGGCTTTGGCGATACGACTCCGTAACCCTCTCATACTGCCCCTGCTCAGAGTACACGGTGCCCAAATCCAGAGGTGCTCGGTAGTCTCGCGGATAGTTCTGGATCATCTCCTCAAACGTGTGGGCCGCTTTGTCCAGTTCTCCGGTCACATTCTGATAGTAGTCGGCAGCGATCTGCAGCTTTTCCCGCTCGCTGGCATGTGCCCGCAACTGAAAAGCCTTGGCGAAGTACTCGCTGGCACGTCCTAGCTCAGCCATGCCGAAGTAATCGTCGCCCACTGCGTTGTACCCCATAGCGAAATTCGGGTCGAGTTCGATGCCACGTTGATGATAAGGCAGGGCAGCGGCCGAGCCCTTCTCACGATAAGCCTTCTCGCCAACGCTGTACGCCTTCAGTGCTTCGAGTGAAGAGGTTGTGGCCTCGGAAAGCGGCACGTCGAGCTTCTGAACCGAGGCAAGCGACTCACCCAACTCGCCCCGCAACTTGGATGCTGCCTCGCCCAGCGTGTCCAGCACCTTTTCCTTGGACGCCGCCGTCACCTGCTCCTGTACCAACGTGTCCCCGCTTTGGCAATTCACCACCTTTAAGGCAAGCACGTATTGGCTGCCCAAACTGGCAATCGTCCCGGCAATGTAAGCCCTGCTGCCCGCCCGCTGGCAAAGCTCACGGGCAACGTCAGGCGTCAGCATCGTGTCAGGTGGGCGCGTCATCGACTGCAACGTCGCCGCGACTTTGTTCTCGGAGAGGACATTCAGAAAAGGTGACTGATTCAGAGAGACGCTGAGTGCTGTCTTCAGCGTGTCATCGAAAACTGGATCGCCCGTACCGTTGCTGAAGTCGGCGAGAACGATGGTGTCTTTCTCGGTCAGGCGGTGCGTGGTCTGGCGTGAGCGGAAGTAGAACGCTCCCGCGATTGCAACCGCGACAAGTGTCACGGCAGCGGGAACCAGAGTCTTCCGAAGTCTCCTGCCCGCGACAGGAGCTTCGGCGACCTTCACTGCGCTCGATGACGCAGACCGAACACGCGAGGGACCGGATGCTGGCGACGGAAGTTGGGCGACCTGAGAGCCGCTTTCCTGTGCGACTGCCACCGTGCCGGAACTCGCTGCTCTGGCTCGTCCCGTCTCGGTATCGCGCTTCAGCCGTTGCAGGTCAGATCGCATCTCCGAAGCGTGAAGGTAGCGCAACTTGCGGTCTTTCTCCAGTGCCTTGTTGATGATGCGTTCCAGTTCGGGCGGAATATCACGATTGAAACGAATCGCAGGGGGCGGATCGGAATCGAGGATTGCTTTGAATATCAGTGCAGAGGTTTCGCCATGAAACGGCAACGCCCCTGTTGCCATTTCGTACAGAACTGTACCGAAGGAAAACAGATCGGTCCGGGCATCCAGTTCCTTGCCCTTTGCTTGCTCCGGCGACATGTAGGCGACGGTTCCGAGCGTAGAACCGGGACTGGTGAGATGATCCGCGTCCACCGAACCCGTCTGCGTATTTAGAGACCCGACTCTGCTCGAAGAACCGCTCGCCAGATTGACTTTCGCCAGCCCAAAGTCCAAAACCTTGGCGTGCCCGCGCTTGGTGACAAAGATGTTGGCGGGCTTGACGTCGCGGTGGACGATGCCTTCGCAATGCGCGGCATCGAGCGCGTCGGCAATCTCGATCGCCAGAGACAGGATCGTCTCCGTCTCCAGCGGGCGACTGCCGATCATGTGCTTCAGCGTCAGGCCATCCAGAAACTCCATGGCGATGAATGATTTCCCGTCCAGTTCGCCGATGTCATGGATGGTGCAGATATTGGGGTGATTGAGTGCCGATGCGGCTTGCGCTTCACGCTGAAAGCGGCTGAGCGTTTGCGGATCGTTGGCGACATCGTCGGGGAGAAACTTGAGCGCGACGAAGCGGTGCAGCCGGGTATCCTCAGCCTTGTAGACGACGCCCATACCGCCGCCGCCGAGCTTCTCGATGATGCGATAGTGGGAGATCGTTTGGCCGATCATGCGGACGCCGTATGGTAGGCGTGATGCGGCAGCAAGTCAATGAAAGCTTGAGACTTGGTGCTATCTCGAAAGGATGCCTGCCGAAAAATCCCCATTTCACTCACGACGGGTCAATGAGTCAAATGGCCTGATTACAACAGTGATCCGTAGGAATGCTTTTCTGCAACGATTCTAGCGATTGGCGTTGCGGCCAATCAGTTGGGGAACAATTACCTAGTAAACATCACGATGACCGGGCCCGACGCAGTCAGCAGGATGTTGCCGATCGCATATGGCACCGTGTACCCGAGTGCTGGCAACTTGCTCCCGGCTTCATCCTGAATCGCCCGCAGCGCCGCCGTTACCGTTCCCGCGCCAGCGCAGGCCCCGAGCAGAATCAACGGGTTTACATTCAACACGTAGCGTCCGAAGAGGAGCGCCGCCACATGCGGTGTCACCGCGACGAGTAAACCCACCAGGATAAGACTCGGCCCCGTGACGCGCAGTCCAGTGACGAAGCTGGGCCCGGCGTTCAAGCCAACGATGCCGATGAAGACCGCGAGGCCGACGGTGTCAAAGACCCAGAGTGCTGGCTCGGGGATGCGACCGAACGTTGGGCGTACGGAGCGCAGCCACCCGAACACGAGCCCCATGATCAGGGAGCCACCGCTGGCCGTGAGGCTGAGCGGCAAACCGCCGACCCTGACGGACAGCAAGCCGATCAACCCTCCCACGAAGATACCGAGGCCGACGAACACGACGTCCGTCTCGCTCGAGGGCCGCTCGATGTAGCCGAGGATCTTGCCGACACGCTCCACGTGCTGTGTGGCGCCGACGATGCGAAGCATGTCACCGCGCTGCACGGTCGTGTCCAACGTGAATGGGATTTCCTCCGCACCTCGGATGAGCTTCTCGAGGGCGACGCCGCGACCGTACTGCTCGGCAAGTATTGGAAGCGTCTGATCCACAACAGCGCGGTTTGTGACGACAACATCGGCCGTGACCACTGGAAAGTCCAGCAGCTCGCGGTCCTCGACCTCGACGCCAATCGCGAAACCCTCGCTGAACAGCACGCGACGGCGGGTCACCACGACAACGACGTCTCCGGAGTGCAGCACGGTATCGGGCGTTGCATCGACAAACTTGAAGTCGCGGCGGATTCGCTCAATAAACACACGTTCCGGCACAAAGGACTTCTCCAGATCGGCGATCCGACGATTCGCAAAAACGTCGGCAAGGCGATAGGCACGGATGTCCCATTCCCGGTAGCCCGAACGACTGCCGCGCTGTTCGGGGGGCCCCGCGGACATCTGAGCTTCGAGCTTCTGGCTCTCCGCTTTCAAATCAACTCCGAGCAGCCTGGGCGCAAGACTCGAGAGGAACCACACGACGAAGCTGGTTCCAACGAGATAGCTCACTGCGTACGCGACAGGGATGTTATTCAGCAGTCTCTGCTTCTCGGGGTCTGGCAAACTAAGCCGGGCGATCGTGTCACCCGCCGTGCCGATGATCGTGCTCTCTGTGAAGGCGCCAGCCATGAGCCCCGCAGCAGTGCCGCAGTCGTACCGGAGCACCTTCGCCGCCACGACCGTCACTGCTAGGCTGGTCACACATAAGACTACCGTCAGCGCCACTTGCGGCACCGCGTTCTTCTTGAGGCCCCGGAAGAATTGCGGGCCCACCTTATAGCCGGTCGCGAACAGGAACAGATCGAAGAACACAATCTTGACGAGCGGATGGACCTCGATGGCTAGTTGGCCAATGAGCACGCCTGCGAGCAGCGTGCCCACAACATTTCCAAGCTTGAACGTCCCAAACCGCACACGCCCCAGCAGGAATCCGAGCGCGAGCGTCAAGAAGACTGCGAGCTCGGGATTCTGTCTCAGTGCGGCGACAACACTCGCGATCACGCGCTCCTCCGAATTGACGGATTGTACACTCCGCCGACACTCAGCCCGATTGTTGGTGAAAAATCCCCATTTCACCAACTACGGCCCAGGCCACGTTTTTCATTCTCCGTTCGTTAGGTGGTAAGACGCGCACCATTCGGAGAGTTGGAAAGTGAGCCGAGGTGAGTCCACTCAGCGCCGCCTCTGGGTCCGCAATTCACCGGTATGCAATGACAAGGCGATCGAGGCCGATTTCCGACGACGCGAGCTCAACTCGCGCGAAGCCAGCAGTTTTCGAAATGCTCTCGAGCTCTGCGAAAGTGTAAGCGTCCCCCGCGGGGGTAGTGGTCAGCATCATCATACTGAAGGCAGCCGCCGTGGGCGGTGTAACGCGATCAGGATTGGGAACGAGTTCAGCAATTGCGGCGCGCCCGCCTGGCTGCAGCGCGGCATGCACCTTGCGCATGAAAGTGGTACACGTGGGCGGATCAAAATGGTGGAGGAAATTGGGGACGAGCACGAGGTCGTAGCCCCCGCCAAAATCGGTTTCGAAGGCGCTGCCCGGGAGCAGATGGTAGCGATCGGCAACTCCCATTGCCTGCGCATTCCTGCTAGCCACTTCGAGCACATTCTTCCAATCGGCCGCATAAATGTGCGCGGCGGGATTCTGTTTTGCGACGGAGATACCGAAGATGCCGTGACCGGCGGCGATATCCAGGACTTTGTTTGCCTCGCCGCCCTTGAGGAGTTCGGCGGCCATGATCTCAGCGGGCATATGCATCAGCGGCATCATGACCTGCGCAAATTTCACCCAGTCGGGATTTTCGGGCTCCAGCGTTCCTTCACCCAGCGCGGAGCCTCCCCGGCGCACAGCCTCGGTCAGCCGCGCGTGACCTTCGCGCAAACGGGATGTGAGCAAAAACTCGATGGCGCCGCCGAGATATGCTGGAGAACGTCGATCGAGGAATAAAGCTGAATCCGGAGCCAGAGCATACTGTGCTCCTTTTTTGGTCAAGAAGTCGTGAATTGTTAAGAAATCGCACAGGGTACGCACACCGCGTTCGGCGGCCCCGCAGCGCTTCGCAATCGTTGCAGCGGTAATGTTGCTCTCGGCGATGGCGGTGAATATTTCCAGCTCAACGGCAGCCTTCATGGCCTCGGTCAGCTCATAAGCGTTGATGGCGTTGAAGAAGCGCTCCGGCGTGGGCTCTTGATGCGGGATTGTTGTGGCCATGCCTTCCTCCCGTCGGTCAGAACCTCGGCAGTTTAAATCAATCACCGGTTCCTGGGCATCTTGTATTTCCTGCTCCAAACCGAAGGATGACATCATCTTGCCGCCCCGACGTGGTTCCCCAGCGCGATTTGCGAATGAAGGATGGTGGTTCTGGAGAGGAACGCACGAGATTATGGGCGAGTAGTTGGCAAACCAGAGACTATGCGGTTGTTGGGTGGAGTCGAGAAGAGGCGCAGTGACATTAGCCTCCCGGTGGCGAAAGGTCAGATTTTCACCTGGCCACCTCAGTCCGGTTTGGCGTAGTTCTGTTTCCTCTTCCCGCTCATCGAACTGGACAGGCGCGTTTCGCGCATCCAGCTCTCGGAGAAAGGGTCACGAGGTTGCCCACGGAAAGCTGGCGGTTCGCTGCGTAAGCCGAGTCAGCCCAAACGTATCGTGCAGGAACTGGTCGGAGTACCGCTTGCGACCAGATCCCTTCCGTTTATGTTTGGTGCGCAGCCAATGGCGAAGCCTGCCGCGAGTGTGTTCTTCCACTACGCGATAGGCTTTGCTGACAGGGCCCAAGCAGAAGTAGTTGGCCCATCCGATGATTTGTCGGTTGAGTTGTGCCACTAGCTGCTCTGCGGCCTGCTGAGTTTGGCTTCGTCGAGTCGCTACGCTGATCGCCTGACAGATGCGTTGCACCCGTTTCTTGGAAGGGGTCGTGCCTATATAGGCTCGGCCCGTCTTCGGCGAATAGCAGCGACCAAACGAGTATCCCAGAAAGTCGAACTTTTGTTCCGGTAGCTTGCAGACCCGCGTCTTCGTTTCGTTCACCGTCAATTTCAGCTTCGTTATCATGTCCCGCATCTTGACTAAAGCCTCATCGGCCTTGCCTCGACAGCAGATCACCAGATCGTCGGCGTAATTAACGATGTACGCTTTCAGACGTCTCTCGTGTCCCAGCTTCTTCCATCCGAGCACGAACCGACGCATGTACAGATTACTCAGCAACGGACTGATCGGAGACCCTTGCGGGGTGCCTCGACCTTCATCCCGATTGCGCGTACTTCGACGCTTGTTTCCACGCTCGTCCGTTTCTTCGACCGGGGCTTCTAGCCACATCTTGATCAGATGAAGCATCGCTCCGTCTACGACGCGGCGAGCTACCGACTTTAGAAGCTCGGAATGTGGGAGAGTATCAAAGTAGCTGCTGAGATCCGCATCAACAATTTCTCCATGGCCAGTGTTGACCAGCTTATGAACGTGTCTTACTGCGTCCAATGCTCGTGGCCCTGACAACAGTGGCCATTTTGTGGCGCGACTCCATTTCCGCAGAGCAAACCATGTACTTTTCTTCGCGGTTCCCGTATCCCGCGCGGGACATTGCTGTGGCTCCAAACGGCCACACCATCGCAGTCGTCGCGTACCTGGAATCCGCGCGAAAGAACGTGATTTGGATTTACGAGCTCGGATCGCCGAACAGCAATAGCCTTGCCGGCACTGAAGGCGCCACCTATCCATTCTGGTCGCCTGACGGGCGCTTTGTTGCATTCTTTGCCGACGCCAGACTAAAGAAGCTGGAAGTATCAGGTGGCCCTGTGCAGACAATCTGCGATGCACCCAATGGACGAGGCGGAACATGGAACAAGGACGGCGTGATCGTTTTCGCGCCTGATACGAACGTAGGCTTACATCGGGTCTCGGCTTCGGGCGGATCACCCACTCAGATCAGCAACCCGGATAAGAACCGCGGGGAAGACGGCCATCGCTGGCCCATGTTTCT
>Ga0210408_10000129_pt1 | contig 119069 bp, 104 predicted proteins | sample IncBWH4MmetaG_FD_155471 | JGI IMG/M metagenome (GOLD analysis project Ga0210408, IMG submission 155471) | Forest soil microbial communities from Barre Woods Harvard Forest LTER site, Petersham, Massachusetts, United States - Inc-BW-H-4-M | ecosystem: Environmental > Terrestrial > Soil >...
CGCCCTATGGTGTGCTTCGTGAATGTCGAGAGCGTGGATCGCATCATCTATTCCATCTTCCAGAGATTCAACCTGGAATGGAAAACCCGCACCCTCAAACTATTTACACAAGCAGCTTGACGTCACCCAATGTTCGTCACAATTGCGTCATAACTCACTAATGACTATAATGACCATGATGACCTTATGGGTAGGAGGACTCGCTAAAATGGGTGCGCAGAGTTGGACCGTGGCCCAAGCGAAGGCAAAATTCAGTGAAATCATTGAGCGGGCCATGTCCGAAGGACCGCAGACCATTACTCGGAACGGCCGCACGGCGGCTGTGGTCGTTGGAGCGGAGGAATGGCAACGAAAGACAAAACGCGTTGGGAGCATGGCCGAGTTCTTTGCGACATCTCCGCTGCGCGGATCGGGGCTGAAGGTCCGTCGGCGCAAGGATCGGCCTCCCAAGGTCAATCTATGAGCTTTCTACTGGATACAAACGCGGTTTCGGAGTGGGTTAAACCGCGGCCCAATCCCGGTCTGATCGAGTGGATGGAGTCCACCGACGAGGACCGGGTATTTATCAGTGTGGTCACATTTGCGGAGCTCCGCTACGGCGTGGAGCGCCTGGCGGCTGGAGGCCGCCGTCGTCGGCTGGAGGAGTGGCTTGGACACGAATTGCCGCTGAGGTTTGAAGGCAGGATTCTAGCGGTGGACGGTGACGCGGCGGATGTCTGGGGAAAAACGGTTTCGCGCAGCGAAGCGTCGGGACGCCCGATTGGCTCGATGGATGCCTTTCTAGCGGCGACTGCGGAAATCCATCGACTGACGCTCGTGACCCGCAACGTTTCCGACTTCTCACTGTTCAAAGCGGTTCTCAATCCCTGGACTTAGCCCCCGCAACTTTCGGTGGCTCTCGTGAATTAAATCTGAGTATCGATCTCTGGCGGATTCCTGATATCTGCTTGATAATTCCGGCAGTACGCCGGTCGTAATCGCCTTGAAGAAGGCGCACAGTTCGAGTTGACATGTTATCCACATTCGTCACACTTCAAAGGCCGTCTATCGTTTGCCGCGACTATTTCCTACGGCGTCGGCTGCGGAAAGTTTTCGATCTCGGTGTGGCTCGGTGCGAAGGTCACCCGTATGCAGTTCACACGCCTCCCCGATAGCTGCACTACAGGTGGTACAAGGAACCGATAATATCTGTTTCGGGGTGAGTTCCTTGGTTTTCATGAACTGCACAATACAACGTTCCGCAGCTGGAAAATGGTGCATATTGCTTATTTTCAAAACATTCGCAGATCGCCTGATTTAGTTTAGGAAACCCTGTCCGCCTGCTGCTAGCGAGCGGGGGGAACTTCGCAGCATAGGCCAGCATCAGGAATCCATCATGCTAAGATTCGGTGGCGGTTTGACTCCCAAGCCAATGGGACTTGATTCAAGAGTCTCGCTATGACCCCTGCCAGGCCAAAGGTCGCTCGCAGTTCGCTCCCCAAGTCCCCCACAGGAATCCTAGGATTGGATGAAGTCACCGGCGGAGGCCTGCCGAAAGGTCGGGTCACGCTGCTGTGTGGCAGCGCGGGATCTGGCAAGAGCTTACTCGCGATGGAATTTCTGGTGCACGGCGCTGTTCGATACGGCGAGCCTGGCGTATGCATGGACTTCGAAGAAACCGAGGAGAAGCTGGCGGCGAACGTCGCCTCGTTGGGTTTTGATTTGCGTGAGCTTGCCAGACGCAAGAAGCTGTTGGTGGATTACGTCTCCGTGGAACGGCACGAGATTTCCGAGACGGGAGAATACAACCTCGAGGGCTTATTCATCCGGTTGGCCCACGCGGTCAAAGCGATCAAAGCAAAGCGCGTTGTCCTGGACAGCATCGAGGCACTTTTTTCCGGACTAGCTGACTCAACGACACTGCGAGCTGAACTCCGCCGGTTGTTTCATTGGCTGGAAGACCACAAGCTTACCGCGGTCGTCACCGGGGAAGCGGGAGAACACACGCTGACCCGTCACGGACTAGAGGAATACATCGCCGACTGCGTGATCTCGCTGGACCACCGGGTAACGGAACAGATTTCCACGCGCCGGTTGCGAATCGTCAAGTACCGGGGCACCTTTCACGGCACTGATGAGTATCCGTTCCTGATCGATCATGAGGGCATTTCTGTGGTGCCGCTTAGCTCACTGGCGCTTGCCCACAAAGCAAGGACGGACCGAGTGTCAACGGGAATTCCTGCTCTGGACGAGATGATGGAAGGCAAGGGCTTCTTCCGTGGAAGCAGTGTGCTGGTGTCGGGAACGGCGGGAACTGGGAAGTCCAGCCTGGCGGCGAACTTCGCCAACGTCGCCTGCACCCGGGGCGAAGGTTGCCTGTATTTCGCTTTTGAAGAGTCTCCCAGCCAAATTCTCCGCAACATGCGCTCGGTTGGCCTTCACCTGGAGCCTTGGCTAAAGAAGCGCTTATTGCACTTCCACGCGATGCGGCCAACCAGCACTGGCCTGGAAGGACACTTGGCCCTTATTCACAAATTGGTTGCCCAGCTTCGACCGAGAATCGTGGTCATCGACCCGATCACGAACCTGGTTTCAGCCTCGGGCACTTATGACATTAAATCGATGCTCATGCGCCTGGTCGATTTTCTGAAGGTGCAAGAGATCACGTCGATGTTCACGAATCTGACATTTGCACGAGACCCTCATGAGGGAACTGCGGCGGGCGTCTCCTCTCTCATGGATGCCTGGATTGTGTTGCGGGACAGCAGACCCAATGGACGACCGAGACGCGAGCTTTACGTTCTGAAATCCCGCGGCATGGCTCATTCGCGCGAACCTCGTGAGCTAATCGTGAGTGAGAGAGGCCTCGAATTGGGCGCCGTGCTGACGGACCATACGCTGGGCGCGGCCGTCGCAGGTTCAAGCGTGGTCAGGTCCGCCAAGTAGGAGGCGTGGCCCTGCCAGGCCAAGCACCGAGCACCGACATGAAGAAGAAGAGTTCACCACGGAAACGTCGCCCTGCCAAGACCGTCCGAAAAGACTTTTACCGCTTGCGGCTGTACATCGCAGGACAAACCCCTAATTCGCTCGCGGCGATCGCGAACCTAAAGAACATCTGTGAGGACAAACTGCGGGGCAAGTACCGCATCGAAGTGGTCGACTTGCTGGAGAAGCCGCAACTGGCCAAGGGCGATCAAATCATCGCCATTCCGACGCTGGTGAGAAGGCTCCCGCCGCCGGTCAAGAAAATCATTGGGAACCTCTCCAAGACCGAGAGGGTCATCGTGGGGTTGGATCTTCAGCCGTTACGCTGAAGAAAGGGCTCAAATAGTAGATGTCTAACCGCCGACCCCGTTCCGATGGCCGAATCCTCCAAGGACGTCCGCCCGGCGGTGGGTCGAAAGCAACGCGCAAAGGCCTGGGACCTTCTCCACGCAAACTGCCGTCATCCGCTCCACGGGATCAGCAATCGGAGCTCCGCGCTCGGCTGGAAACTGCGGAGGAAACTCTACGCGCCATCCAGTCCGGTGAAGTGGATGCTCTGATGGTTTCCGGTCGTCGGGGAGAGCAGGTGGTTTCTTTGCAGGGCGGCGAACCGGCCTATCGCATGCTGGTGGAGGCCATGAGTGAAGGGGCGGCAACTCTGTCCCGGAATGGCGCAATGTTCTACTGCAATCGCAGATTTGCAGAACTGATTCGCCGGCCGGCTAGGAAAGTTGTCGGAATTGCGGTTCAGTCGCTGGTTGCAAAGACGGAGCGAGACCGGTTTGAAACTCTGTTGGCCGAGGCGCAGAAGACGGTTGCAAAAGGCGAATTCAACCTGCGTTGCGCGGATGGAACTATGATTCCGGTCTATGTGTCTCTGAGCCAGTTTCGTGGATACAGGGGCCAGGCCCTGGGCATGGTAATAACTGATCTGAGCGAGCAAAAGCATAGGCAGGCCGAGGAAATCAGGCAGGCCGAAGCAATGCACCGGCTCCTTCTGGAACATCAGATTTCGGCGCAGGAGGAGGAACGGCGCAGGATTGCGCGCGAGTTGCATGACGAGGCCGGCCAGTTGTTGACCGCTCTTTTGGTCGGCCTGCGTACCCTGGAAGACGCTGGGAAACTAACAGACGTGAAGGTACAGGGACATCGGCTACGGGAAATCACTGCTCAGGCCATCGACGAGGTCGGTCGGATCGCCCGCGGGCTTCACCCAACGGTGCTGGACGACCACGGCCTGGGTGTTGCACTGAGCCGATACGTTGCCGAGTACACAAAGACCCACAAGATCGCGGTGGATCTCACGCTGAATGAAATTGACTCCGGCAACCTGCCATCAGTAGTCCAGATAGCGTTGTATCGCATTCTCCAGGAAGCCCTGACCAACGTTGCCCGGCATTCGGGAGCCAAGACCGTCAGGATTCGGTTCGCCCGTTTGGCCACGGCTTTGGAGGTAGAAGTAAGCGACGACGGATGTGGCTTTGACGCGAAGGCCGTGGCCGTCTCCTCGCACCGCCTGGGGATTCAGAGTATGCGAGAAAGAGCGGCAATGTTGGGCGGCAGCGTCAGTTTCAAATCCCAGCGCAAGGGGACCAAGATTCTGGTGCAAGTCCCATTTGCCAGCCAAGACCTTCAGCCCTCAGCGAGGCGGAGGAGTGGCTGAAATGCCGGCGCGAACGCACAAGATCAGAGTCATGATCGTGGATGATCACGCAATCCTCCGCGCAGGACTGAAAATGCTGGTCAATGCCCAACCCGACATGGAGGTTGTCTCGGAAGCTCCCGATGGAGAGAAGGCGGTTCAAACAGCCGCGGAAACGCGACCGGATGTGGCCTTGCTGGACCTCACCATGCCTCGGGTTGGGGGCATGCAGGCACTGCAGCAGATGGCGCGAAACTGCCGCGAAACCCGGGTGCTCGTCCTCACGATGCACGATGATCCTGCATACTTGCGATCGGCACTGGCTGCCGGGGCCTCTGGCTACTTGTTGAAAAGGGCGGTGGATGCTGAACTGCTTGCCGCCATACGAGCGGTCCATCGCGGAGGAACCTACGTGGACCCGCGTTTGGCCAACGTTCTTGTCCAGGACGTGCTGGCGAAGAGAGGTACAAGAACTGGGCCCAAACGGCCCGTAAACATCCTTAGCGACCGAGAGTTGCAGGTGCTTACCCTCGTGGCGCGGGGTTACACCAGTGCACAAATAGCCAAAGAGATTTTTGTGGGTGTGAAAACTGTCGAGACGTATCGTTCACGTTTTGCTGAGAAGCTCGGCCTTCGCACGCGCAGCGATGTGATTCGTTTTGCCGTGCGAATGGGCCTATTGACCCCAGAAGCACTGGAGCGTGAGCCGGGCCCCTCGGCTCGGTAATCGTGTTTCAGGCCGTTTTTCTGCCAGATATGTAGTACACCCGCCCCTCTTGTCAGGGTTTGTCCGGACAAAGCCCCTCATTATTAGCAGCATCCCCGATAGCCCGCCTATTCGAGTTGCAGCACACTAGTTGCAGGCTGCAAAAGTGTACCTACCCCGTGGACCAGGTCCTATGCCGGTCAATGGAGATTTGGAGAACAAAGCGATGAGACCGACATTGAGCGCCTCCCCACCGAAGCCGAAGTCTGGAGTTTCTGTGATTGGGATTAAGAAAATGCGCATTGCTTTTGACGGTGAGGCCTTTCTCACAAGAGCCGGCGTCGGCAAGAAGGTTGTTAATCTGAAAAAGAAAGACGCCGCCTTTTCACAAGGCGCTCCAGCAGATGCTGTCTTCTATATTCTGAAGGGCAAGGTTCAACTCACTGTCGTATCAAAGAGTGGCAAGGAAGCTACCTTGGGCATATTGAGTGACGGAGAGTTTTTCGGAGAAGGTGGCTTGGGTGGACAGCCTTTACGCATGGGGTCCGCAACCGCAATGACGGACTGCGAACTTTTACGCATTGATAAAAAGGAAATGATGCTCGCGCTTCACCGGGAGCACGCGTTCTCGGACATGTTTGTAGCGTGTCTGCTGGCACGGAACATCCGATACGAAGAGGATTTAGTTGACCAACTCTTCAACTCCAGCGAAAAGAGGCTCGCTCGGATGCTGCTCTTGCTTGCGCATTTCGGTAAGGAAGGTGTGCCTGAGACTGTAATCCCCAAGATCAGTCAGGAGACACTTGCCGACATGATAGGCACGACCCGGTCGCGGGTCAGTTTTTTCATGAATAGGTTCAGAAAGTTGGGTTTCGTTTACTATGATGCTGGGAGCGGGCTGCAAGTTCATAGTTCACTTCTCAGTGTCGTTCTGCACGACTAGATCCTTCATAAACAATATGCCAGACTCGAGGTGAGACGTGACTGAAACGAGTCAACCTCAGAATGGCAAAAAATGTCGGTGGCCACGTTCACAGGGCGGGGTCTGTCTGGATTGGTTGGTTGCGTCCGGCACGCCGTATTTTCTCCCGTGTAATCTGGAGTACATTTATGTCTTCAAACGGTGGTGAGTCGTTGGCAAATGTATCATCAGACCTTGAGAATCGCATAGAGCAGCGATTCGGTGTGCTTCCGAACTTCTTCCGTCTTGCGCCGGAATCCCCCGAGATCATTGAAAAACTCTGGGGATTCGCACAAGCTGCCTACCTCGACAATCCTCTACCGTCCGTTTTTAAGGAGCGCCTCTTCGTCCACCTGTCGCGCTTTTGCGCAGTCCGCTACTGCATCGCTCGTCATGTTGGTTTCCTGGTGGGACTCGGGCATCCCGCTGGCGATCCGACTGTGCCTACGCAAAGAGTTGCAGACGTTGTTAAACTCCTTCAACGCACTCTTCCACGCGGACAAGAACTTCAGTCTCGATTATCACTGTGCGCAGCATGCCCTGCCCCCATTTATGAAATGCCGATGGCCGACACTCAGATGGAAGATGCCATTTTTGTGTTGGCAGCGCACGTGTTTTTGAAGACGTCTGACTATTTGCTGTGTCTTGACGCACTGGCACGGTTGTTTGGGCCGATTCGGCTGCAATACTTGCTGTTGTTCTTGGCGTTTATCCGGGCAGCACACTATTGGACTGAAACACATCCTGAGATTGCCCTTGAGGATGACATCAACAAACTACTGGCGACACATGAAGCACTGGCCGAGTGCATCCTGAATGACCCGGAGGCTAGGGACAGCATCAGCCAGTCGCTTTTGGACGAGCTGCCAGCGTTACGCATCAAGGCGGATAGAGCTATTGGCTTGCTCGCCGCAATCGTGGACTCATCTGAGGATGCCATTGTCAGCAAAACGCTGGAAGGCATCATAACCAGTTGGAATGCAAGTGCGGAGCGGCTGTTTGGCTACACCGCCCGCGAAGCGGTAGGCAAGCACATTTCGTTGATCATCCCGGTCGATCGTAAGGACGAAGAAACGGGTATCATCGAACGAATCAAGCGCGGCGAAAGAATCGAACACTTCGACACCGTTCGTGTGCGTAAGGACAAGACGTCATTCGATATTTCGCTCACAATTTCGCCGGTTCGGGACGCCAGCGGAAAGATTGTGGGAGCGTCGAAAATTGCTCGGGACATCACCCAACGAAAACGAACTGAGCGAGCGCTGCGTGAGAGCGAAGAACGTTATCGAACATTGGCGGATGCACTCGACACCCAGGTGCAGTTCCGTACTCAGGAACTTGAAAGACGAAACTTGGAACTGCGTGACCTGTCGGGGCGTCTCATGCAGTCTCAGGATGTGGAGCGACGGCATATAGCACGGGAACTGCACGATAGCGCGGGACAAACATTGGCTGCGCTGGGGATGCAGCTTGCGCGAATTGGCAAAGAGGCCGAGAAGAATCCCGCTCTTGCCAAGGAAGTCGAAGATGCGGAAGGCATGGTGCAGCACCTGAGCCAAGAGATACGCACGACCTCCTATCTTCTGCATCCACCGCTGCTGGATGAAAGCGGTATTTCGTCGGCACTGGGTTGGTACGTGCAGGGTCTTGCGGAGCGTAGCAAGCTCGAGATTGACCTGAAAATTCCTGAGAACTTCGGAAGGCTTCCGTCGGAAATGGAACTCCTGATATTCCGACTTGTTCAGGAAAGCCTGACGAACATCCATCGTCATTCGGGAAGCAAGACTGCGCTAATACAAATTGATCGCGACGAAAACACTATCCAGGTAAAGGTTGAAGACGAAGGCGAGGGAATGCCCCCGGAGCGACTAGCTGAGATTCGGTCTCACGGCACTGGAGTGGGAATCACAGGAATGCGCGAGCGCGTGCGCCAATTTCGCGGCGACTTGATCATAGAATCCAATGGTTCCGGTACGAGGGTTTACGCTACTCTCCCATTGAAGACACAACATTCAAGTGACCAGATCAAAACGCAGCAAGAAGCGGCCTAGGAGCCTCTGAGCAAAATTCACCAGTGTTCGGTTTTAGAACAATGGCACCATTTCCGCGTGGCGATCTTTGCCCGGAAGGGTGCAGGAGCTGGAGGTCCAAAATGATCACCGTATTTAGTTGGCACGAATCTTACAGAGCGGCTCTGCTTGAAACCGACTGGACGCGTATCTTGCAGCGAATTCAGGAAGCAGAATCCACAATCCTCGAAAGGAAGCGCGTACTGTCCTTCGACCACGGAGGCACGCGTGAAGAAAGGCACGCTCTAGCCGCTGCCCTCAGTGGTCTGATAGCTCTGCGGAGAGATGTGGGTGAATGGCAAGATGGGCAGCAGCGTTTCAAGAGCCCAGCCTGCTTAGCCCAGTTCTGAGGTAGTCTCCATTCCCATCACCACCTCGGAGCTTTGTCTCCACCAGCCTGCCGACAGCGTTGCCGTAGCCCGAAACTTTCCGGCGATTGATATGAGTGCTTCCGACACTGGAAGATGTGTTTCGCCAGTCCCTCAATGCCTCAATGCCATCCCCCGCCAGATTAAGCTCGCCAACTTCCGCCCTAATCGCTTCTGAATGCCATGGGTCTGCCTCTTTCTGTGAGGCTAAGGAGGGGAAACTTCAGATTGACTGCATAGTTCAGAGGATCTGAAAGAGGAGAAAGGTGGAAACCACCCCTGTCTGCAGCACGTCACGCGGATCGTTCAGGCGAGTCGTGGGGAACGACATTCACCAGTGAACTGTGAATTTCCAACTCACCGTTGCACTGAATGAAGCCCCACTTTCTGAATCGGTTCATAAAGAAGCTGAACGGGAGCAGTCGTGGCTACCATTTCCGCAAGGGTCCCTTGACTGATAATGGAAAAGACTGCATCGCAGGCATCGCCTTGCGCGTATAACTCTGCTTTTTTGTCGAACGCGCACAATTTTCCTGTCCTGACCGAGGCTAGTAAGGAATGCCTCTACGTTGAAATTATTCTTTGCGGGCGGCATCGCCATATTCTAAGTCTTTCGCTGTCAGGGGCGCTTCCATGTCAAGAAAGGCGTTGAACACCTGCTCCGTTTAGGCCAAGAAGTGCCTTCGCGCGGGCGAGCAGTTGCTTCAGGCCGTCAGAGTCAGACTTAGAAATGACCGCAGAGATGCCCGCAGAGCGAGCCTCTTTCTCCACAATCCCTCGAGCGTTATTCGTGAACATTAACAGGGGCACGTGCGGCATGAGCACCTTCAATTCCCGTGCTGCATCCAGTCCATTCATCACCGGCATGGACAGATCGAGAACGATGAGGCCGGGTTTTACCTCTTGGGCCTTCTGGACGCCCTCAGCACCATTCGCCGCGTCAAAGACTTCCAAGTCTTCAGCTTCGAACACCTCGCGCAACATGCGCCTGATGACCACGTGATCATCGACGATCATCACGAGACTTGCCACTTTGTACACGACCCCAGCACACTATCCCCCATTTTGTGAGAGCGGAGAATACCGTAGAGGCTGTACGAGTGAGAAAAGCGGACGAGAAACCAGATTGGCTTCTCAGCCGTTATCCTTACCGTATGGCGGCTGACCAGGGGTGCGGAGATTCGGCAGCCTCGGTTGCGTCGCCAGCATCCATAGGAGAACGCACACGGCGAAGCGTGGCTCTCGGAGTGCACGCCCCTCGGTCGAGCCCTACAGTACATCGTCTGCGGTTGTACAGCGGGATGGGGATAGTACCAGCGCGTTCTTCCCGATATTGTCAAATGCAGCTCCCCTATCATTCCTAGCCGCTTCCGGCAGGAATGGACACTGACGTCGGTTGGCGATCCGCAACTCTCCAATCCCATACAAGTGACCGGGCGCGAGATTAGTCATCGGTGACTTCAGAATCGCGCGGATTCGCGCAGAGGTGTTTTTCAATGAAATTAAAATTAGGAATATTTACAGTGCTCGCCGCCACTTTCTTCGCAAGCACTATGGCGATCGCGGCGGAAGAACCGTCGGAGCAAGTCAAACGTATGGACGCCGCTGGAACAGTCTTGGACGAGATCATGGGAACGCCGGATAAGGGGATTCCGGAGGAACTCCTTGACTCAGCGAAGTGCGTAGCAGTCATACCCTCGATGATCAAAATAGGTTTTGTCTTCGGAGGGCGGCACGGGAGAGGAATCGCGACCTGCCGCACCAGTTCCGGATGGAGTGCTCCAGCGCCTTTCTCTGTCACTGGCGGTAGCTGGGGGCTGCAAATTGGTGCAGAGGCGATCGACGTGGTCATGCTGGTCATGAACGACAACGGAATGGAAAAAATGCTTTCGAGCAAATTCAAAATTGGCGCTGACGCCTCAGCTGCCGCAGGGCCAGTCGGGCGGCATGTGCAGGGCGAAACTGATTGGAAGATGCGCGCCGAAGTGCTCACGTATTCTCGTGCTCGCGGCGTTTTTGCTGGCGTTACTGTGAACGGCGCATCCATCACGCAAGACAAAGACGGCACGCGCATTCTGTACGGGCGGATGATCCCGTCAGCCCAAATCCTGGGAGGACACGTGAAAGCTCCCGAAGGCTCGCACAAATTCCTGGCGACGGTGAGAAAGTATGGCACTGAGGCAAACGTTGCCGAAGCATCGGCCCGCCACACTGAAGTGCGGAAAACCGGCGCAGAGAATGAGGCCTTGAGTTCCAGGGAAGCAAAGGGCGCAATCGAGGAGAAGCTCAAAAGCGAGCCCGGTCTGGAGAGTAAGGACATCCAAGTGACTCTGACGGCCGACGCGGTGAAACTGTCGGGATCTGTGGTCAGCGCTGATGACCGTGACAAGGCAGTTCGGATCGCCAGATCGTATGCGGGTGATCGGGAAGTCCAGGACCATTTAACCATTCAGACTCCCTAAACAATTTAGCATCCGGCGCGTTCGGGAGCTTTTCGAACGCCCGGATCGCTCGGTCTCTTCAGGAGGAAATGACGATGAAAGCTAATTACAGCAATGTTTTTCGCACTGTCTTGTGCACCGGTTTGCTATTTAGCGCCGGAGTACTGGCTTCTGCGCAAGAACCAACTAGCCAGCAGGCCCCTCCGGCGGCTGACAACACCAAAGTGAATGAACGGGATCGCAGCCAAAATGAACCGACCGCGGATCAGCAAAAGGCCAATCGTTCTGACCAGGACATCACTCAGCAGATACGACAATCCATCATGAAAGACAAATCACTCTCCACGTATGCGCACAACGTGAAGGTCATCACCCAGAATGGTCAGGTCACCCTGAAGGGACCGGTGCGATCGGAAGACGAGAAGAACACGGTTGAGGCAAAAGCCGTCGAAGTGGCAGGCGAAAACAAAGTGACCAGCCAATTGGACATCAAACCCAAGAAGTAACAGACGAAGGAAAAAAGGAGAATTAAAAATGGCAGGCAAAAACACAGCAGTATTTGGCATTTATCCGACTCGATCGAGCGCCGAGAACGCCGTGGATGCACTGAAAGCGGCCAATTTTCGGAACACAGATATTTCAGTGCTTCTTCCCGAGGGCGCTGGTACGAAGGACTTTGCTCACGAGAAAAACACGAAGGCGCCTGAAGGCGCTACAACAGGCGCCGGAACCGGCGCGCTGCTAGGCGGCGGTTTGGGATGGTTACTCGGCATCGGTGCCCTTGCAATTCCGGGGCTGGGTCCGTTCATCGCCGCCGGGCCTATTATGGCGGCCCTTGCAGGCGCCGGGGTCGGTGGAGCAGTGGGTGGGCTTACGGGTGCTCTGATCGGCATGGGAATCCCGGAGTACGAAGCCAAGCGATACGAAGGCCGCGTCAAAGATGGCGGGATTCTTTTGTCCGTTCATTCTGACGCTTCGGAGTGGACGAAGAAAGCCAAGGAGATCTTGGAGCGCACGGGCGCTCAGGATATTTCTTCCACTGGAGAAGCGACCGCCGAGAAGAGCGACAAACCACGTGCTCGCGAAGTTGCCTAGGCTCATGTGAATTAAACATGGTCCTATCATGGGTCGCCGGCGGCAATTGCCACCGGCGGCCTTTTGAAAGTTTCTCTCAGACCTCGGCAGGCGTGCCTGATGCATCGCTTAGGTTTGCGGTGGCATTGAGTTACATCACTTTACGTCCTTAAGGAGCTTGAAAAAAATGAAAATAGAATGGGCATTTTTGGCTGGATTTGGTGTCGGCACGGTTGCGACTCTGATGCTAGCGCCGCAGTCGGGCAAAGACACTCAGGAATTACTCGCTGGCAAGTTGCGGGGTGGGCTGGACCAGATCGGATCCGCCGGGAAGAAAGTCCGCGCTCAGGTGAAAGAGGTAGCTCACAGAGGAAAAGAAAACGTTGCAGAAGCTATCGACACAGGCAAAGAGGCGTACCGGACCTCGGTATCCGGGGGCTAGGAGATTCTCAGAGCGGGTACGCCGCGCGGTCACGATTTGCCGCTCAAGTTGAACGACGTGAAATTCAGGGAACTAGAAAAAAGAGTTAGACGTAGTGGCTTCAAGAGCTGCCGAACCACCAAAACGTTCGTTCTTGACTGACATTCAAGAGATTCGCAGGCGTGCCCGTCAGCACATGCAAGACGGAGCGGTGACAGACAGTTACAAAGGCGACCGGAAGGACGTCTTGCGCGTCCTCAATGAGGCGCTCGCTACGGAGATCGTTTGCGTTCTGCGCTACAAGCGCCATCACTACATGGCAAAGGGCATCCACTCGCAGGCGGTAGCGGAAGAATTTCTCGAGCACGCTGCCGAAGAGCAGGGGCACGCCGATCAAATCGCGGAGAGAATCACTCAACTGGATGGTGAGCCGAACTTCAATCCTGACGGTCTGCTGACACGCAGCCACTCAGAGTACGTCGAAGGGGAAAGGCTTGTTGAAGTGATCCGCCAAGACTTGGTGGCCGAGCGCATCGCGGTCGAATCCTACTCAGAGATTATCCGCTATCTGGCCGACAACGACCCCACCAGTAAACGGATGATCGAAAAGATTCTCGCCAAGGAGGAAGAGCACGCCGATGACATGAAGACGCTACTGGAAAGGTTCGGAAAAGAGGAAGTAACGGCAAAAGTGAAGGCGAAGTCATCGGAGGGCGGCCATCGCCGCGCTTCTTAGACTTTGATTTGGGTCCCCGCCGCCGCGATTAGCCAGGCACTTTTATTTCTACTAAACGGAACTCGATTCATTTTGGAGGAAACATGTCAAACGAAAGCTTAAAGAAACTGTATGTCGGCGAATTGAAGGACTTGTACAGCGCCGAGAACCAACTGATCAAAGCGCTGGCGAAGATGGCCAAAGCTGCATCAACAACGGAGCTGCAACAGGGCTTCGAACGGCACTTAAAACAAACGGAAGGTCACGTTCAGCGCCTTGACGAGATCTTCCAGGCCCTGGGCGAGAGCCCCAAGGGCAAGAAATGTGTGGGCATGGAGGGTTTGGTTAAGGAGGGCTCGGAAGTCGTGGAGGGAGCCTTTGAAGGCGCGGTATTGGATTCAGGGCTGATCGCAGCGGCCCGACGAGTGGAACACTATGAGATGGCCGCGTACGGGTCGGTCTGCGCCATCGCCAAGGTTCTTGAAGAAACCAAGCACGCTTCTTTACTGAAGCAGACGCTCGAAGAAGAAACAGAAACTGACGAAAAACTGACCGAACTTGCGGGAAAGATCAATACACAAGCCAACGAAAAAGGCCCTCGAAAAGAGCAGGGCGAAGCGAAACCGGGTGTGAAGACAACCAAACGCGTCGCGTAAATCAACCGGCTTCGGCTCGCCACTCGTCCGATCGCGGCGATGAACTGGCGGCCCAAAATATTGGCAGGGCCGCCAGCACCGGGCGATGGACCAACGCGGGCTCCTTGAGAGTGCATGCGAGGATGCCGTTCGATTGGGCAACGCGACGACCATCCATAAAGCTCTCCCTGGATGGGACGACACTCACCCTCTATGGATATCCCTCGCGCATTCCTTCCGACAAAAGAGGTAACGTCTGGATCGAGGTTGTTGACCCTGGTCGGCAGCGTTGTCGTAATAGCGGGCCTTTACTTCGGACGCCAGGTGTTAATCCCGCTCGCGGTTGCCGTGGTTTTCGCATTCCTGCTCACACCGATTGTGGGATTGGTGGAGCGCTGTCGCCTCGGCCGCGTGCCCTCTGTACTAGTGGTGCTCGTGTTGTCGTTTGCTCTGCTCGCCGCCGTGGCTTGGGGGGTGACCAACCAGTTGATGGAAATCCTCGATCGTCTGCCTGACTACCGAGCAAACATTCACGAGAAAATCGACGCCTTTCGCGCGCCAAGAAGCAGCGGTTTGAGCAAAGCAACTGCAACGGTCAACGATTTGAGCAAGGAGTTGTCCGCCGCTTCGGAAACTGCAGGAAACAAGAAACTCAACCAGGATCGTGGGAAGGAGCCGATCGCGGTTCAGGTTGCTGCGCCTCCTCACAGTCCGGCTGAGTATCTGCGCGATTTCTTGGGGCCGTTGACGGGAAGTCTGGAAACCGCCGGGATCGTAGTGATTTTCACTCTGTTTATGTTAGTGAAGCGTGAGGATCTGCGGAATCGCTTACTTCGTCTGGCGGGAAGCGGCCAATTGACCGTAATGACTCAGGCGTTAGATGAAGCCTCACGACGTTTGGGGCGCTACTTGTTGCTGCAGTTTGCAGTGAATGCTGGCTACGGACTCCTGTTCGGTCTGGGCGTTTATTTCATTGGAATACCTCATCCGCTGCTTTGGGGTGTATTCGGATGCTTGCTGCGATTTGTCCCGTATATCGGAACGCCCGTCGCGGCAGTTTTTCCGATGGGCATGGCCCTGGCTGTATTCCCGGGCTGGTCTCAAGCAGGTCTAACATTCGTTTTGTTCTTGTTTCTGGAGCTTACAATTGCGAACCTCATCGAGCCCTGGTTGTATGGTAGCCACACCGGTGTTTCATCTCTCGCAATTTTAGTCGCAGCAATTTTCTGGGGCATGCTGTGGGGGCCGGTTGGTCTAGTCCTGTCGACCCCCTTAACCGTGTGCCTCATACTTATAGGTAGGTATATCCGGCAATTGAACTTTCTCGAGATTCTGCTCGGCGACGAACCTGTCTTGTCCCCGCAGGCACACTTCTATCAGCGACTCTTAGCCCTCGATGACGAAGAGGCAAGAGACATCGCAGGGAAGTACTTAAAAGAAAATCCGATTGGGAACCTTTACGATGCGGTTTTGATTCCGGCTCTCAGCCTGGCGGAAGAGGACCGGCACATGAACGTTCTCGATGAAATCAGAACGAAATTCATCTACCAGAGTACGAGGGAGTTGATCGAAGAATTGTACGAAGATTCTTCCCCGTCGCTTGAACCAGACCGTCCGCTTGTTCTCTCCCGTGCAGCGGAGCCTCAGTCCGGGTCAATGGTTGTCTGTATTCCCGCAAGAGATGAGGCTGACGAAATCGTCGGCTTAATGGCGATGCAGCTTCTGCGGCGTGCAGGACACAATGCGAACGCTCTGCCGATCGCGTCTGTATCGACGATGCTCGAGAAGGCGGAACAACTGCACCCTGACGTGATTTGCATATCCGCATTGCCGCCCTTCGCGGCGGCGCAAGCCAAGTCTCTATGCAAACAATTGCGCCGACGATGCCGTGACACAAAGATATTTCTCGGCTTGTGGGAGTACCCAGGCGGCGTCCCCAAAGCGCAAGAGAGGGTCGGATCGGGTTGCGCAGATATGATTGGCACCTCGCTCTCGCAAATGGTTCTCCTGATTGGGCAGGGAAGTTGTTGTTAGCGATACATGCAATTGTGCCGCTCCGAATCATCGGAGCAGCGTCCTAGTGCTTTTGCGATGCGAACAGGCCATTGTCAGCTTTGGCCGAAGCTCGAAGCGAAGTGAGCTATGAAAGGGCACGGCCGTCGGGGCGGTAGAAAACGGTTCAACCGAAATCGGATCAATCCCAGCTGTGGCGGGCGGGATAAAGAGGAGCAAGGTTTCCAAGTAAGTCTGACTGCGTCAGGCGTCCGATCCTTCTCCTCATTCCTCTAGCCGGAGCTCAAGTCATGACGACTCGATTGACGATGCCACAGAGTGAAAGGGCGCTAGCTCCGGGCAAACGAAACGATACGCGCGGAAATGCCGCGACGCGTCTTTTCAAGATCCTGGGGCCGGGACTGGTGACGGGAGCGTCCGACGATGACCCCAGTGGGATCGGGACCTATTCCCAGGTCGGTGCGCAGTTCGGCTATGGTCTCCTCTGGACCATGCTCATTTCCTACCCGCTAATGGCGGCGATTCAGGAGATCTGCGCACGCATCGGGCGCGTCACGGGTTGCGGCATTGCAGCGAATCTCCGCAAAAGCTATCCCAAACCTTTGCTCTATGCCGTACTAATCGCCGTCGCAATGGCAAATATCTTCAATCTGGGAGCCGACCTCGGCGCCATGGGAGATGCGCTGCACTTGCTCGTTCCTGGAAAGGTTAGCGTCTTTGTTGTGGGTTTCGGGGGGGTGTCCCTAGTGGCTATTTTGTTTGTTCCGTACTCAACGTATGTGAAATATCTGAAGTGGCTGACCCTCTCTCTTTTTGCATATGTCGGAGTAATCCTCTTCGTCCATGTTTCCTGGGCCAACGTGGCCCGCGCGACCCTGATCCCTCACGTTCGGCTCACGAAGGAATATCTGACTGCGTTGGCGGCGGTGCTCGGCACCACGATCAGTCCATATCTTTTTTTCTGGCAAGCCTCGCAGGAAGTGGAGGAGGTCAGAAACAACCGAGGCGAGAAGTCGCTGAGGCGCGCGCCCGAGCAGGCGGATGCCCAACTGGGGCGCATACGGGTCGATACCTACACCGGAATGGCGTTCTCGAACTTGGTCGCCTTTTTCATAATTCTGACCGCGGCGTCAACACTCCACGCGCATGGGATCACGCAGATTGCGACGTCAGCCGAGGCCGCGACTGCTTTGAAGCCTCTGGCCGGCCGATTTGCAAGCGCGCTCTTTGCGTGCGGTGTCGTGGGCACCGGGCTGCTTGCCGTTCCAGTTTTGGCGGCTTCCGCCGCCTATGGCATCGGAGAAGCCTGCCAGTGGAAGGTAAGCCTGGAACAGGCGCCAAAACAGGCGGCGCCATTCTACGGTGTCATCTGCGCGGCCACCATCCTCGGGCTGTCGCTGAACTTCCTGCACATCGACCCGGTGAAGGCTCTTTTCTGGGCCGCCGTAGTGAATGGGCTGGTTTCGGCTCCCCTGATGGCGGTAATTATGATTATCGCTTCCAGCCGAAAAGTGATGGGTAAGTTCGTGATTCCAATCTATCTTCGGTCCGTAGGATGGATCGCGACGGCCGTCATGTTTTGCGTGGGAGCGGGCGTATTGTTGACCTGGAGATAGCCCTTCACAGTCAGAACTCTAACCGCGCCCCTCGAATGCGGTTCCCGCGTGGGCTACTGGCGCTGTCCAGAACCAGGTTTTCCTCAGCTATTCAGGCCACAACTCCCCACTACGCTCGCAGAGAGAAAGAGGACTAGAAGCTCATTCTCATCGCAGGAAACACAAATCATTCGTGTCTCGAACTGCATACTTTCCGCTGGTGAAGTAGGGTTTACACTGGATTCGCTTCGATTTTGATCAGCACTATGTTTTAGTCGAGGAGTAAAGGATCCCTGGCTCTCGTTCCGATCGTGCATCAGTCACTGATTTCACCCTAACAGCCTCAAGCACCTCTTTCATGTCACAAAGCCAACAAAACCCGCTCCGAACGAAAACGGCGATGGCGTGGCGCTGGATGGGAATCGCGCTGCTGGTGTCAATCGTCGCTATCGCCGCGGTGGGCACTTTTGCCACATTCCACGCTGAGCCGATTCTGCACGCTCGTGTAATTGGGACCTTGTCTGCCACGTTCAACAGCAAAGTTGAGCTTGACGCATTCAATGTCTCGCTGGTCAGCGGGCTACAGGTCTCGGGGAGGGGACTCAGGGTTTTTGGCGATATGGACCCCAACAATTACAAGCCAGGATTCCAGCCGCTAATCAGTGTTGCAGAATTCCGGTTTCGGACGGGAATCGTGGATCTTTTTCGCTCTCCGATGCATGTCGACACAGTGTACTTAAAAGGATTGGAGTTGAATTTGCCACCCCGGGAACAGCGGGGCGAGCTGAAAAACATGGGGACCGAGCGTGGGCATAACATCATTGTGGACAAGTTCGTCGGTCGCGATGTGCAGCTCATCGTCAATACGCTGAAACCTGGCAAGCTGCCACTGGAGTTTGACATCGCGACATTGAAGATGAGCAGCATTGGGCCCGATGGACCCATGCATTTTGATGCCAACCTCACCAATCTCAAGCCGGTCGGGAATATCCTTTCCAGTGGATCCTTTGGCCCGTGGCAGACAGACCGCCCTCGCGATACTCCGGTAAGCGGGACCTATGAGTTCAACAATGCAAATCTGGGTACGATCAAGGGCATTGGTGGCATCCTGACGTCGACCGGGAAGTATGACGGAACTCTTGGCAACATCGTCGTCGACGGTACAACGGACACTCCAGACTTTCGCATTGCGATCAGCGGGCGCCCCCTCCCACTGCATACCGACTTCCACGCGATCGTGGACGGAACCACGGGAGACACCTATCTTCAGCCGGTGAAAGCGAGAATTCTCGATTCCTGGTTGGTGGCAAATGGCTCCGTCGTGCGTATCAAAGATCCCGACGGGCACCATGTGGAACTGGAGGTTGTGACGGCGCAGGGGAAGATCGACGACCTACTGAAGCTGGCCATACGAACGGATCCTCCGATCATGACGGGCGTTGTCCGGCTAAGGACAAAGCTGGATCTGCCCCCAGGCGAATCTGACGCTTCTGATCGCCTGAAGCTGGTGGGCAACTTTGAAGTATCGGGCGCGCATTTCACAAACGATAAAATTCAGGAGAGGATCGAAGCGCTCAGTATGAAAAGCCAGGGGAAGCCAAAGCTGGCACAGGGCAACACTCCCGATAGCGTGCATTCGGACCTGAAGGGCACATTCCGTTTTGCCGATGCCGTGATTTCCTTTCCACAGCTTGAGTTCCAGGTTCCCGGGACTCGCGTGAACCTTACCGGCATATACAGCTTGGATGGGAACCAATTCGATTTCCATGGGAAAGCGCGCCTGGATGCGAAACTATCGCAAATGGTAACGGGGTGGAGGGCGATACTGCTGAAGCCGGTGGATCCTTTTTTCAGCAAGGATGGCGCGGGAACCGAGATTCCGGTCAAGATCACGGGCACGAAATCAGAGCCTCACTTCGGCACAGATTTTGGCCACAAAGACGAGAGTAAGAGTGCAAAAGAGGGCCCAGGAAACTAGGCCTGTATGAAGGGCCACCTTGGATATTGATTCTTTATGATGCGAGATCAGCCGACGCCCAAGAAGCAATCCAGTAGCGAAAAACCGAACACAACACTGCCCGGAACAGTGGAGAAAATCATCAAGTCTCCGTATCCGAGCGAACCTGAGAAAGCACAGATCGCGATCGAAGGAGCCGATCATCTGTATAAAGAACTCCGCATCGAGAATACGCTGAAGGATGAAAACGGTAACGAAGTGCGCCTGAAACAAGGCGCTGAGGTGGAAGTCACCGTCGAAGCAGAAAAAGAGGCTACCACTCCTAAGTCGAAGGCACCGTAACCAACACGTACCGACCGCGGAGCGGTCTCAATCTCGAAACCTTCTCGCGCACTACCAACTCTGGCGGCATCGTTCCAATGGGCTACAACCACGCGCCGCAGCCCAGGATGTATCTCAGCCACTAACTTGGTGCGGTACGAGCACTCAAAACGCAGCCTTGCGCCCACTCAGTAAGTTGAACACGAGGACCACCAGGGCCAGTACCAGGAGGATATGGATGAAACCACCAAAGGTGTAAGCGCTGACCAGACCCAACAACCACAGAACCAGCAGTATCACAAATATTGTCCAAAGCATGTCAGATTTCCTTTCTCAAGCTGGGTAGTGAAAGCCCGTGCCAGAACCGCTTGGTAATAGACGAGCGACTCCGGCTGCCATTTCGCGAGAATATCGCATCAAGGTTTTCCCGCCATACTGTGAATGCTGCACATGTGGTTTATCCTGCGGGTAGTCGCGTTTTTCGCACTTGTGTATGACCTCAACGCCCGCCGCGGGTTCTTAAAGGTGATCGAGCCGATCTCTTGTCACTCTTGGCGCCAAACTCTACAGATATTCTGAAACTGAACTAGGGTTCACGCTGGATTGGCGCTGTTGCTCGGAACGCCTATCTTTCAAGGGATGGGAACAAATCGCAGCAATCCGAATTTTGAGGCAAGGAGTACCTCAATGAATCTTAGAAGGAGTTTGAGGATTTGTTTACTGATAGGTTCGTTCATGGGTGGGACTTTTCTAGTTGCTCAGCAGCCGGCCGGTCAAGATGCAACTCCAGCAGATAACACCAAAGAGAATCAGCGAGATCAAAAGACAAACGAACCCACCGCAGACCAGCAGAGGAACAATCTGTCTGATCGCGACATCACTCAGCAGATTCGCCGAGCGATTATGAAGGACAAAACTCTGTCGACTTACGCACACAACGTCAAAATCATCACAGAAAACGGCCAGGTGACCTTGAAGGGGCCAGTGCGATCCGACGACGACAAGCGCGCGATCGAAGCGAAAGCCGCTCAAATCGCGGGTGAAGATAAGGTAACCAGCGAGCTGGCCGTCAAGCCAAAAAGCTAAGCATCACCATCCAAGGCCAACTGACCATTATAGAGAGGGGCGTGGGCAGCGGGAGCTGCCGGCGTTGCAAACGCCGCTTCGGCGATTGCGTGCGAATCTGGCCGGAACTCATCACAAAATCAACGATCAGGAGAAAGCCAAATGAACTCTGACCAACTGAAGGGCAAGTGGAAACAAGTGAAAGGGTCGGTAAAGGAGCGTTGGGGTAAATTGACCGACGATGACATCGACGTCATCAATGGACAACACGAGCAATTGATTGGAAAGGTTCAAGAAAGATATGGAATCGCTCGCGAAGTAGCTCAAAAGCAAGTCGAAGAGTGGAATGCCAGGGTCGTAAGCGAATCCGATGTTCAAGAGAGGCGCAAGGTTAGCTGAGCTTGGTCGAACTTCTCAGACGGGGGAGCCGCTTGCCGGCCTCCCCCGTTTTCTTCTGCACGCTTTACGCCGCAGAACCAGCCGTTCCATTAGTCACGTCCGGGGGCATTTGCACCTGAATGATGTTGTTCTTAATCGCGTACACGACTATATCTCGGATCGAATGAAACCCGAGCTTGCGCATGATATTGCTGCGATGGGTTTCGGCGGTTTTGGTGCTTAGGTTGAGAAGAGTGGCTACTTCCTTCGAGCTTTTCCCCTCGGCTAGGAGCTGAACCACCTCGTGCTCACGCGGCGTCAGCTTTGGCAACCTCGGCGCCTCGCCGCTTGGTGCAGTCTGGCCTTTGTCGAGAAAACCTGCCAGCACCATATCGTTCACCCGAGGGGTGAAGAACGTGCGGTTGTGCTGAAGTGCTTCGACCGTCGATATCAGGTCCCGGGCGGCGTCTGATTTCAGAACAAAGCCGCGAGCCCCAGCGTCCAGAGCCTCCCGGATTACCTGGTCGGAATCCGTGATGGTCAGAACGATGATCTTCTGTTGGGGATTGTGTTGGGACAATTGCCGCGTCGCGGCCAAACCGTTCAGATTCGGCATGCCAACGTCCAGAATCACGACGTCGGGCTTCAACTGCCTGGCCATATCGACGGCTTCGCGACCGTCTTTAGCCTCTCCGCAGATCTCCCAACCCTCATGTGTTTGTAGGAGCGTACTCAGGCCACGACGTACAACTTCGTGGTCGTCAGCGATCAAGATCCGCAGCTTCATTGCTCACCTCCGTGAGGTACGCCAACCCGCTACTGCTGCATCCAAATCATGAAATCCTGTCGATCCTGATCTCGTTCGTTGAATCGAATCATTCGCTATGAGCCGCTAGCCTGCCCTCGGTCCTCGGCGGCAAAAAGCCCATGCTGGCTCGCCGCTTCCACCGCCGCCGGCAAATCTCTTGCGACATTGGACTTCACCACGTATCCTCTGGCCCCTGCACCGAGCGCCTCCCGCATCATTTGGGGAGAGTCATGTTGTGTGACAATCAGGATTTCAGACTTCGGAACGCTCTTCCGGATCCGTCGACAAGCTTCCAGACCATCCATTCTAGGCATGCTGACATCAAGTACAACGACATCGGGCTTCAGTAGATCGGCCTTCTCGACGGCTTCAATCCCATCTGCTGCTTCGTCAACAATCTCCCACTCGGGGTGAGCGCCAAGCAAAACCCTTAGCCCATGCCTGACGATCGCGTGGTCGTCTACCACTAAAATACGAACTTTCATACCCTCTCTAACTCCGGGGAAGGGCAAACTTGCACGATACGCTCTGCTTCAATTCCGACTGAATACCTCCGGAGCGTCCTACTATACTTTGGGTTCATCGTGAACCGGCTGACGTGACGGGGATGGCGACCTGCACCACAGTGCCGCCGCTGCCCGATTCAAGCGTCAGCTTTCCCCCTAACTCCCGCGCTCGCTCGCGGATACCCGCCAGGCCCACCCCCATCCCGGCGCCCGTCGCCTGAAAATGAGAAAGCAGTTCCTCCGGGATTCCGCGTCCGTTATCGTTTACCTCTAGAACTACGTGCTCAGAATCCTCCGAGATTGTGACATGGGCCGCCGAAGCGCCAGAATGCCGATGTACATTGGTCAATGTTTCCTGGAGCACGCGGAAAAGCGCGAGTTCGAGCGCGTCCGGTAAGCGGCCCAGGTCGCCCGGTGCGTCCAAGGTTACCTCGAGTCCGCTGCGCTGGCCAAAACCCTCTACGTACCACCGGGCTGCCGACGCAAACCCTGCCGCATCCATCGTCGGAGGGTGAAGGAGGTAGGAAAGGGTCCGGACCTCGGAAATGCATTGCTGCATTAACTGTTCCGCTTCAGACCACAACTCTTCCCGCCCCGGCGATTGCCGGAGCATGTCCACATTGAGTTTCAAACCTACCAAATACTGCCCCAGGCTGTCGTGGAGCTCGCGCGCAATGCGGCGCCGCTCAGTGTCCTGCAAATTCAGCAAGCGTGATGAGAGCTGTCTGAGCGCGGCCGTACGCTGCTCTACCTGGGATTCCAGGTCGGCCTTGCTGCGGCGCAGCGCCTCCTCGACCAGTTTACGCTCCGCCATCTCGGTCTGTAGCGCCTGCGCCTTTTGCTGCAGGTGAGTGATGCTGCGAAGCCGCTGCTCTTCACTGGACAATTCGGTATAGCTTTCAACTGGAATCACATAGGAGTGTTCCGCGCAGATCTTCAGAAAGAGGTCGCTATGCTCCTCCCGATCAAAGCCGCTCATCGGGTAGGCACAACGGAGGGACAGGGCGTGGCTCTTTGCCACGTCATTCCAGAGTTGTTCGAGACGAACTGCAGCCCCGGCATTTCCCTTCGCCCACAACAGAAAAACCATCTCTCCGAATGCGGCAATGCGGCGATGTCCTCCCGCGGCTGTGGCAGCTTGCCCTAGGACACTGCCCACGACCTCAGAAAAGAGTGCAGAGTCAGGCCAGCCATCCTTCATGAACTTTGCCAGGGTTTCGGCCGCATCCAGTGCGATGAAACGGCCTTCCTCCATAGGCTTGGCCGTATCAAAACCCAGCGACTCGAGTTGCTGCGCCAGCCCATCCAGGTGCGCTTGGGTGGCAATGACCACGGCAGCATCACCGGCCACAAGAGCGGTGCCGATGAAACGGCTCAGGTCATCCAGCAGAAATGTATCCTCCGCGTAAAACTGCACGGTGTGGGCCCGGTGACCAGGATCACCCGATGGAGCGACGGACGTGCCACTCCAGATTGGGAGGCTGCTGACGCTCATCTGATTGCGCCGCGGATCGACTTCGTTGCCACGACAACCGCTAATCAAGTGCCAAGCGAGGAGGCCGATCGCTTTCTCTAGTGTCAAATTTAGTCTAGTTCTGTGGCGACCAAAAACGAATACACGGAACCCTGTAGCTTCCTGAGGAGGGCGCTAGCGGCCTTGTTAATGGGTGAGGCCGTCGCGGAAGGCTGCGCACTCGCAATCTGCACAAAAAGTGCCGACATCGGAAGCGATATCGGCGACCATGAGACTGCGAAAAGTCGGCGACGCATCGGTCGCCACAGACTCGGAACTGCGTCGTTCCAGGGGCGGTTCGGATTGAGAACCATCATAGGGTGACGCCTGCACAGCTGCTGCCCGACGCAGTCATTTTCTTCAAGCACTGTACAATAACGTCGCTTGGAAACTCTGACAACGGAAATGCTGCTGAAAACGAGGTGGAGCAGTGCCCGAGTCCATTGACTGGCCCCCGCCGCATCAGGCGCGGCCTCGCTCTCGCCGTCGGTTCCTTCTCATTCTCGCGGTCCTTGCCGGCATCTTCTTCGGCGGTCGGGCCGCCTTGTCGTACTACGTGGACGTGCTCTGGTTCGAGTCGCTCGGCTACGGGCATGTGTTCTGGAAAACACTGAGCCTGCAATGGGGAATCTTCCTCGCTTTTACGGCGGCAACCTTTCTGATTCTGTATGGGTCGTTCCTGCTTCTGAAGCGGGCGCATCTCCCCGACTTGCCAAGTGGTCACACGATTTACATCGGCGGAAAACCGTTAAAGTTGCCGGTTGAGCCGGTCCTGCGCCTCATCGCGCTCGGTGTCTCCCTGGTCATTGCCGCTGCTACTGGGGCCGGCATGATGGCAGAGTGGCCGACGCTCGCACTCTTCTGGTACGCACCCCGCACCGCGGGTGGCATCCTGGACCCAATTCTTGGCAAGCCGCTGAACTTCTTTCTGTTTCGCTTGCCTGCGTGGCAGCTCATCGCCGGCTGGCTCCTCACATTGGCCGTGATTGCCTGTCTGCTTGCCGTCTTCTTTATTCTCATCACGGGTGGAGGCCGGGTGCTCGCTGGGCGTCTCAGCCGTTCCGTCACGTTACCTTGGCGCGGGCTGTCCACCACATTTGCCGCCCTCTTGCTGATCCTCGCACTGCGTGTCTATCTCGGCCGGTTCGAGCGATTGTTCGAGGATCATACGATCTTCGGGGGTGTGACCTACACGGACGCGCACGTGACGCTCACTGGGCTGCTCGTAGTCTGCGCAGCGCTCGTTCTCGCCGCGGTGCTTGTACTTGTCAACGCCGTGAGGGGGCCACGTGGGCGCTGGCTGGTTGGGGCGATCCTTCCGGCTGCCGTCTGTTATATCGCCCTGCAAATCGTCGGGTGGTACGTCAGCAGCTTTGTCGTCAAACCGAACGAACTGGTTCGCGAGCAGCCCTACATCGCGCACAACATCGATCTGACGCGTCAAGCTTATGGATTGAACCGGGTTTCGCAGCGTGAATTTCCCGCCGAAACGACGGTCGAGGCGGCCGACCCGGCGAACAATCAGGCGACTCTTCAGAACATCCGGCTCTGGGACTGGCATGCCCTTCAGGACACGCTGCGCCAGATTCAGGAAATCCGCACCTACTACGACTTCCCCGACATTGACATCGATCGCTATGAAATCGATGGCGCGACTCGCGAAGTGATGCTCTCCACCCGCGAGCTGAACGTCGACAAGCTCCCGGAAAGCAGCCGCAACTGGATTAACGAGAAGCTGATCTACACCCACGGCTACGGCATCACGATGAACCCGGTTAATGGGTTCACAACCGAAGGACTGCCCACGCTGATTCTGAGCAACATGCCGGTCCAGAGCACGGTGCGTAGTCTCACCGTGACGCGCCCGGAGATCTATTTTGGCGAGTTGACCAACACCGACGTGTACGTGAAAACTCGCCAGAAGGAATTTAACTATCCGCAAGGCGCGAGCAATAGTCTCACGTCATACGAGGGCAACGGTGGCATCGTGCTCGGTGGGTTCCTGCGCCGTATGGCCATCGCGCTGGACCAGAGCGACCTCGCGAAACTACCATTCAGCGATGATGTGAACAGGGATAGCCGGCTGCTGATGCGGCGCAACGTGCGTGATCGGGTATCGGCATTGGCGCCGTTCCTCACCTACGATCCGGATCCGTACATCGTGCTCGGCGACGATGGCCGGCTGTCGTGGATCATGGACGCGTTCACAGTTTCAGACAGTTATCCCTACTCGACCCATTACCGGCTCGACAGCGATCTCATTAACTACATGCGGAACAGCGTGAAGGTGGTGATCGACGCCTACGACGGCACGACAACGTTTTACGTGTTCGATACGGACGATCCGATTATCGCTGCCTACCGCCATATTTTTCCAGGTCTGTTCAAGGATGCCTCCATGATGCCGCCAGGGCTGCGCAAGCACGTGCGCTACCCTGAATTGTTGATCAAACTGCAGGCGGAGGTCTACGGGCTCTATCACATGACGGACACGGAAGCGTTCTACAACCGTGAGGATCTGTGGACAGTCGCGACCGAAGTCGGCATGAGTGCAGGGGGTGAACAAGCGACCCAGGCGATGCAGCCGAACTTCGTGCTGATGAAACTGCCGGGCGAAAAAGACATGGAGTTCGTCGAGATTCTGCCATTCACGCCGGCCAACCGGAATAATCTGATTGGCTGGATAGCCGGGCGCGGCGACGCCGCACACTACGGCACCTCGGTTGTCTACAACTTCCCCAAAACGAAGCTGGTCGACGGACCGCTGCAAGTCGAGGCGCGAATCGATCAGAACGCGCAGCTCTCCGGACAATTGACGCTATGGAATCAGCAAGGCTCGCACGTGCGGCGCGGGGCTCTGTTGGTGATTCCGTCTGGGCGCGCGCTGTTGTATGCGGAACCAATTTACCTGCAGGCCGAGCGGAGTCCGATGCCGGAGTTGCGTCTGGTCGTGCTCGCGCTGCAAGATCGGCTGGCGTACGGGCCAACCTTCGAATCGGCGATGGCGTCGCTTTTTGGCGGAGCAGCCTCGTCGACGAGCCCTCCGGCAGGCCCGGCGCAGCCGGAGCGAAGCACAACGGCATCCACCGCGTCTGCCCGGCCCGCAGCGGACCTGAATGCGCTGATCGCGGAGGCCGCCAACGACCTTGCGGACTACCAGCGCCTGACGGCGGAAGGCAAGCTCGGCGAAGCTGGACAGAAGCTGGAAGAGTTGAAGCGAACACTCGACAAGCTGAATACGCACCTCAAGTAATCTCTCTTGCGTGATGCAGCTCTAAGCTCCGGGAGGTCTTCAATACAGTCCAGCGAACGACAACGCTACCGGGGAATCAGATACGATCCAGCGAGGCTCTCATCGACGGTTGCCAATACTGCAGCACTCGCAATTGCAAGTCTGCTTAAGGGGCCATCGGTAATGTGCTTAGGTGTTCTCACTGCAGGGGGGAGATGAGAAACATCGTGTGCAAACACACGTTTGACAGATTGAATCCGCCGTCAGCGTGACTTCGCCACTTGATCAGCAAATTCTGAGGCGGCCGCAGATCAGCATTTTGGATTCCACAGCTTCATAACCGACGAATTGATTCTCGACCTGAAGCCGAGTCATAGCGGTTCACGGGAAAGAACCAGGTGCTTGATCTTACTGAGGCAGACGTCGATGTGTGCGGAAGCCAATTGAGGCAGCCTCACCGACGGTGTTACCAGATCCTGACGCGATCCTCAGGCTTCAGATAGAGTTTGTCGCCGGGCGCGACCTTGTAGACCTCATACCAGGCATCGACATTGCGCACTGTATCGCTTCGATATTCTCCCGGCGAGTGAGTATCGGTTTTGACCTGCTGACGCAGCGCAGTTTCGGTCTGGAGTTTCCGCCATCTCTGTGCGAAGGCCAAGAAAAAGCGTTGTTCGCCATTCAACCCACCAATGATGACTTCAGTCTTTCCTTTCAGGGACAGAACGTAGCCATCATGCGCCACGTCCAACCCCGCCGCGTCAGCAACATTCTCAGATAACACCTGTTTGCCATTGATGCAAAGATCGAGAAACGGACAGTAGCGATTGAATTGTCCGACCAGCGTCTCAGCCGCCTGGTGATACCTGGCGTGATCCTCTGCCGTCCACCAATCTCCGAGGCGGCCTTGTGCGTCGTAAATATTTCCCAGTTCGTCGAAGCTGTGACTGATTTCGTGCGCCATCGCAGCGCCGGCTGAACCGTAGTTGGAAGCGGAATCGCCTTCGCTCTCGAAATAAGGCGCCTGCAGTATCGCAGCCGAGAAGAACTCCGCGTTAGGGCTGAACATGATGACCGCACCCGGAACCTGCGGATTGATTGGCCACTCGATCGGATCGACCGGTTGTTTCAACTTGGCCAAGTTGCGCGAACGATTAAAAGCCTCTGCCCGGCGCATATTGCCGAAGGCATCACCACGCGCGACATCGAGCGACGAATAATCTATCCACACGTCGGGATATCCGACGATCACCCGAAGCGCGGTCAATTTCGCTAAGGCCTGTTGTTTTGTCTGTGGCGACATCCAAGTAAGATTCGAAATGCGTCCGCGATAGGCCGTGATCAAGTCGTTGACCATCGCCTGAGCTCTTGCCTTGGCATCCGGGTGAAAATAGCGTTTGGCATAGAGCTGGCCGACAGCCTGACCCAGGGCGCCATTCGTGGCGGCGATCGCCTCCTTGCTTCGGTCCGGCGTTTGCTGAACTCCTGACACGATCGTTCCGTAGAAGGCGAAGTGCTCAGTGGCCACCGCCTTGGGCAAGACGCTGGCGTAGTGCTCCAACAAATGAAACCGGAGATAGTCCTTCCACACGTCAATGCTCTCACCGCGAACGAGTGCGGAAGTTCCAATTACTGCAGACGGTTGCCATACGATAAAGTCCCGCTGTTCGGCAAGTCCGGCGGAGTGGAAGTACGCGTCCCAGTCGAGGCCGGGAGCTTTGGTGCTAAAGTCGGCGCGCTTCCATGGGTTGTTCTGCTTGACGACGTCAGCGGCATCTGAATCGGGCGCAAACGCTTGTGCGATCCTGATCTCAAGTGACAAAACCCGCGCGGCCTTGTTTTCAGGATCTGCATCTCCTGCCAGCTTCAGTACCACTTTGATGTGTGCTTGGTACTGATTGCGCAACTCAGCCATCTGGGGAGACGAGTCGAGGTAATCATTACGGTCAGGCATTCCCAGGCCGCCCTGCCAGATGTGGGGAAGATTGTGGTCCGAGTTCTCGAACCCCTGGTTGATCCAAATCCCGAAGATATGATCCGCGTTGGCGGTGAGTCCTTCGACCTCACTATTTAAGGTGGTGCCGAGATAGGCGGACAGCGATGTTCTGTTTGTGATCGCGGCAATCCTGATCATCTCGTCAGCCAGTGGCGAAAGCGCTTTGGCCTCAATGGCGCCCTGGTCGAGAAAGCTGGCGTAGTAGTCGCCGACTTTTTGTACAACGCTGCCCATGGTGGCACGAGCGGAGGCTGCGTTTAGAATGAGATCTCGCACTTGCTGGCTTGTTTTCTCCGCCAGCATTGCGCGCGTATCGTAGCTTGACTGGCCAACGGGTATCGTGTTCGTTTTGAGCCAGGCTCCATTGGCGTACCGGTAGAAATCGTCCCCCGGCCTAATGGAGGTATCGATGTCGTCTGGGGTAGGGTTCTTAGGTGTGGGTCGAGCGGCTCCGATTGACAAAGCCAGCAATGCGAGTACTGCCCTTAGCCGCTTGGTTTCAAAAGGGAGTTGCACATTGCCTCCATCAGGACCTGCCACTAATTTCAGCCGGTTATTCGATCTTTCCCTGCGACGCGCCGGAGGGAACCACCTTGGCTTCCTCCGGCTGCACTCTCAAAACACAAACTTGGCCGTGAGAGCTATCTGACGGTTCCCCCCACTAAATATTTTCGGGTTCAGAAAGTTTGGATCAGTGATGTTTACGTATCCCGGATTTGAGGTTGCTGCCGTTACCCCCGATGTACTGAATACGTTGCCATTACTGATGGTGAAGTTCTTATGATTGAGGACGTTGTAAAGATCTGCCTTCAGCTGAAAGTAGGCCGATTCCGTCAGCTTTACTTTTTTGCCGAGCGACAGGTTCATCACTCCGAAACCGGGAGACCGGAAGCTGTTGCGTCCAATGGTTACTATCACGTCGGGCCCAGCGATTACATACTTGGCATTGGGATCCGCCGCCAGATATCCAATGGTAGAGCCAGGACAAGATCCATTGTTTCCCAGCGTATTACCTGCCAAAGAAGTCGTACCGTTCGTATTCGCGCAGACAGGAATCACGTCGGAACCCTTCGCTGATGTGCCGAATGGATTCAGCACGCCCCGGTCTCCGGCCGTATCGCCGTTACCGTTTGAATCGATAGCCGCCAGGCCGGACTGGATCGTTATTGGCTGGCCAGTCTGCGCGAGGTAAACCAGCCCAATGCTGTATCCGTCCAATAAATTCTTCAAAGCTCTGCTGTCGGAATGGATGCCGGGCGTTTCGTAGCTTGCTGACAGAGCAAACTTATGACGCACATCCAAATCGGAGTTCGACCGGTCCTGCCCTAGCCTGGTTGTGTCCTGAGCTCGTCGCGGGTTCAGAAAACTCGTCAAGAATTCATTGGTTGCGTTGTCGATGGTATGCGACCAGGTGTAGTTTGTGTTAAACGACAATCCGCGCCATGCCTGCTGCGTATAGTTCCAGGAAAGAGCATGGTAGACACTGCTTCCGAGTGGTGGATCGGACGTGACGTTCGCGAGGAAGCCATACTGGCGGTAGATATTGTTGCCTCCGCTGGCCAGAAAAGCGTTGAAGGCGTCGTCGGTGGGCGTGGTAGCATCCCACGCCGTTGGCACATCGGACGCCTTGAAGAATGTGGGGATGGCATTCACTCCGGCATCAAAAGCGCTAATGCGGTTGCGGCGGAATTGAACTGGCAACTCCACACCGCGCGTTCCGAGGTAGCGCACCTCGAACACACCGTTGCGGTAGAGTTCACGCTGGACCCCGAGGGACCAGGTAAGAATCTTGGGCATTACGGTGTCGTCGATATAACTCGTCGTCAGGGCTCTTGCTTGCTGCTGATCCGACGGAGGCAAATACACCGACGGCAACCCACCATCTGCGAGAAAGGGCGATCCGGTTCCATTCGATCCCGTCTGAGACCCAAAGTTCGCACACCAACCGGGCGGGGTGCTCAGGTTACAAGCTGACGCCGGATCCATCTCGCTCTGGATTTGAGGGGGTAGCGTAATGGCAGCGAAGTTCTGGAACTTCCATCCGTAGGAAATTCCGAAACCTCCACGAAACGAGGTCTTTCCGTCTCCCCAGGGATCGTAAGCAAAGCCAACTCTTGGGGCAAGATTGTTGCTGTCCGTCTTCGGTTTGCCGAACGTAATGACGTTGGGGACACTCGAGATGGCGTTGTGTGCCTGCGTCTCACTCCCCACCGGATTCGTCCAGTACTCATATCGGAGTCCGAGATTCAACGTCAGTCGCGGCGTCACCTTCAGGTCGTCCTGGAAGTATGCCGCGAAGAGACTCTGGGTTCCGAGGAAGCTGCCACTGCCCGCGCCGCGCAACGTACGTCCCGGCACCGAGGCCAGGTTGTCATTCACGAGGTCCTGCGCTGTGTTGTACCAGTAGTCGCCGTTGCTGCGTGGCAGGAAGAACTGCGGGTAAATGTAATGGGTGTATTCACCTCCAAATTTCAGCGTGTGCTTGCCGAGAACCCAGGAAAGACCGTCCTTCACTTGGTAAGAATTCTGCTTCTGATGCTGGTTATCCGACGGACCGACGGTCGTACCGCCTAGTTCCGAAATCGTAACTTCTGGCGGACAATTTGTGCATGGGTTAACCGCGGCCAGCGAGTAATACGAATATTGCAGGCGAAGGTCATTGACCATGTGGTTGTTTAACGTCCACGTATCAGTCAGAGATATTTTGCGACTGCGTACTGGCTGGTCCTGATTGAACTGTGATTGGGTCGAGTTCACCGGAAGAATGAAATTTATCTGGTTGAGAAGAAAACGGAAACCAAGCTGGTGCTTACTCGTTGAGTAGTCAACGTTGGCAATTGCGTCGTGCTCCCGCTGTAAGAGCGGGCTAATGATCACGAGTGGCCCCACAGGAATCGATGTCCCGTTTACGGTAATCGCAAGACTTGGATCAGCCGCTGGAGCGACGGGATAATTCTTTAGAACATCTTTCACGGCCTGGTCGGCAGCCATGCTTTGCATGGTCGCCAGTCCGGCTGCGGTGGGAGCATTCAAGAATGTGGCATTTCCGTCGCCGTGCAGGTCGGTGTACTCGTAGTTGCCGAAGAAGTAGAGCTTATTCCTCACGATCGGGCCACCAAGATTCGCACCGAAACGATTGTTGTCATAGGCGGGCTGGCCCGGAATCGTCTTGGCAGCAATGGCAGCCTTGGTCAGGTTGTCCATCGCGTTGAGATTTCGACTTTGGAAGTACTCGTACGCGGACCCGTGGAAACTATTTGTTCCGGTCTTGGTCACGAGATTGAATTGGCCACCGGCAGAGTGCCCGGTTTCCGCGCTGAACTGGTTGGTCTGCAAAGTAAATTCAGCCACTGCATCCGGAATTACCGTTGAATTTGGTCCCGTAACACCGAGGTTATTGTCATCCACTCCGTCGACCGTGAAGTTGTTCTCACGAGGACGCGTGCCGCCAACCGATCCGCCCACTCCTGTAAAGCCGCCAGGCTGCGCCACAACGTTGGGAGCCAGCACCGCCAGATTCAGCGGGCTACCGTTGAGGACTCCCCCGCCGTTGGGCAAATTCAGCACGTCCTGGGAGTTGAAGTCGTTACTCAGCGAAGAGGATGACGTCTGAATGGCTACTCCGGTGCCAACAACTTCAAGGACCTCTGTCACTGTGCCCACCTGCAGTTGGGCGTCGGCGGTGTTGTCGCGGTCCGCAAGCACAACAACGTCTTTCCGCACAAAGCTGCGGAATCCCTGTGCCTCGACGCTCACCGAATATTTTCCCGGGATCAGGCTGGGAACATTCCAGGTTCCAGCTGATGAGCTGGCTGTAGTGGAGACGACCCCGGTCCCCTGATTGGTAATGCGTATCTTCGCATTTGCGATGGTCGCGCCTTGCGGGTCCAATACCTGCCCGCGCAAGGTTCCGGTTGTACTTTGCCCCACAGCGACAATCGTCAGCAGCAACGATACGCACGCAAGGGCTGCAGGAAAATAGAGATGCTGCCTGGAATTTCTGTTTTGCATTTCAAGTCGATTCACTTCGGACCTCCGTTTTTGTTTAACACCAAAGAGCTTGTTTCGCGCTGCCACCTTACGGGTGCCGCAATCCGAGCTGGCCTCGGCTTGTCTTGAGATCACTGGGGACAATGACCGCGAGATCAATTGTTTTTAAAGCTCGTTGCCACACAAGGTTTTGGCACCAGCAAGCGCTGGAACAAACCAGAGAGAGCAAAGTCACGAGCATGAACCTGCAGATTTTGTTCATCGAGACTTCCCCAATGTGGCGATTGTGTCAGGAGTCTCAGGAGCGTAAAAGGCATGTGACGGACGTGTATCGGACAAAAAGCGACAATCCTTTTTCGGGTATGCCTTCCGAAACAGATCTAAGGACAAGGCAGGTTGGAACGAATCTCGGGATGACATCCCGGGTGGCGGGGACGAGGCTTTCTTTCTTTTGAGACGCTTCATCAACCTGACAATGGCGATGTCCTTTTTTGTCCGATAAAGGTCCAATGCATGTCTTTCATGCATTTGCAATGATTGCAACAATCCTTGTCAGACCGGGGGTCTTCTCATGTCCACTACCGCAACTGCGCTTCTTGTCGTTGACGTGCAGGAATCGTTCCGTCATCGTCCGTACTGGTGCGAGTCAGACGTACCTGTTTTCCTGGAGTGCCTACGATCTCTGATTGACGGAGCCCGGTCCCGCAAAATCCCAGTAGTCCAGATTTTCCACGTCGAGGATTCGGGCCCATTCTCTTTGGAATCGGGTTACGTTGTGGCGCTGCAGGGCTTATCTTTCAAGCCTGATGCTGTCTTCCAAAAACGCAGCCACAGCGCTCTGGTCGGCAGCGGACTTGATGTGTGGCTCACGCAACATGGTATCCGCCGTGTCATCGTCTCCGGCATCCGAACCGAACAATGCTGCGAGACAACCACACGCCACGCTTCCGATCTGGGGTACCAAGTCGACTACGTCACCGATGCGACACTGACATTCCCGATGATTGATCGCTACGGGAGAGAGTGGACGCCGGAGCAAATCAAATCAAGAACCGAACTCGTCCTGGACGCCCGGTTCGCACGAATCACGACCGTCGAAGAGGCCCTTGCGGACGGCATCACCCAACTTGTAGTCTGATTTTGATTCATTCATACCGCTGGCCGTCGACTTGGTCGGAAATGTCCGATGGAAACGTCATGGAGCAGTTGTCAAGGCCGCGAAAGGAAAACCTCTGTATTCGGTTGTAATGATGAAGGACTTGTCCACCACGCGGAGCGCTTCGAGTTCTGATGAAGTTCGCCGGATCCCGGTGTTCGTCGTAGTCCCGCCACGCCTGCTCTTGCTCGATATCGCTGGTCCGCTTGAGGTCTTGCGCCAGGCCAACCGCGTACAAAGTTCTGTACGTTTCGAGGTTCGTTACATTGGGCCAACCTCTTCCTTGCTAACTTCGATTGGAATCACTCTGGCAGCAATCGAACCGCTGCCCCAGGAATTACCCCCTCAGTCCTGGGTCGTGCTTGCCGGCGATGTCGAGCACGTAATGCTCTCAGGAGGCGAACCGGGTCCTGGAAAGTCAGCGGATGACGAAGCGGCGGAAAAAACCATCGTGACATGGTTGAAGGCCACCGTCCGTCCCGGCCACAAGTTGATCTCAATCTGCACTGGCGCGTTGATGGCTGCCCATGCTGGTCTTCTTGATGGATACTCTTGCACCACGCACTACCTGAGTTACGATGAGCTTGCTGTGATCGCTCCGCGGGCTCGAATTCTCGAAAATCGTCTCTACGTCGAAGACCGTGAGCGCTACTCGAGCGCCGGCATTACTGCAGGCATCGACCTTATGCTGTACCTCGTGCATCGATCCACGGACCAATCCTGCGCCGTGGCAGTCGCGCGCTATCTGGTCGTTTATTTGCGCCGCAGTGGTTCGGACCCACAGCTCTCGCCGTGGCTGGAAGGTCGCAATCACATTCATCCCGCTGTACATCGCGTCCAGGATGCCATCGCCAAAGATCTTACCAAGCCTTGGAATCTGAGCGCGCTCGCGCGCATCGCGGGCGCCAGCGAGCGCCATCTTTCGCGCCTCTTCCACGAACACGCTGGCATGAGCATTCCCGAATACAGTAACCGTCTACGCGTCGCCTATGCCCAGGAACTGCTTCGCGAGACGCGGTTCGACATGGAACGTGTCGCCGAACAATCCGGATTCAGTTCGACGCGTCAGCTTCGCCGTGCCTGGGAAAGGATCCACAAAACGCCGCCACGCGAAGCTCGACTTCACCGGCAAGCCCAGGTCGCTTCGACCCGTAGCAATCACAAAGCCTAACGTTTAGATCGGAGTAGTGTCATCGCGGACCTATTGTTTCCTGTACGCCCCGGCGACTGGCGTTCTATCGTTTTCGCTTAAGATGAGAGGAGCTGTCTCCTGCGACCATCGTGGGCGTATGACGGTCAAGTGGGATGTATCCCAAGGTAAACTTTGCCGACCATTCGGGACTCAGACCGCTGCACGGCTGATCTCCCTACCAAGCGCGCTCCCTATTATCCCTCCCGCCATAGTCTCCCCAGAAAGCGTGTTTGCTAAGTTGCTGTTGCGTGTATCGGAATGTGTCTGTTCCCAGGATCGGCAGCATCGCGGACTACGACCCTCAAGAGACTACGATCACCGGTATGCGTGCCCCGCTGGGCGTACGGGATGTGTCAATAAGCGTATTGGCAATTGTGCAAGCTCAAGGACCCTTTTGGTTTGCCACGCCGCCGATCGCTTCCGACAGCGCACGACTGGCCTCCCCGAGTACACGTTTCACCGTGGAGGAAGTTGTCGAATCACCGATTCTTTGAAGGAACGGAACGCTAAGGGCACCGACGGCGTGGCCGCGATCGTCCATAACAGGGAACGAAATGTTGATTACACCCTCTACCTCATAACTTTTTCTCTCGTCAAATCCACGCTTCTTAATCTTGATCAAGTGCTGGGCCAAATCTCGCGGAGGGCGCATTCCATTGTGCTTACACCAGAGCTGTATAGCCTGAGAAGAGACTTCTGGGGTTTGATGCGCTAAGACTACCTGTCCCGTTGTCGAACGCATGAGGTCGCCAATGCCACCAGCCTTCACGTGAAAGCCGCTGCTGAGCGGAGAATTCACCTGGGCGATGATCACAACACGGTCTCCGTCGAGCACTCCCAAATGACACGATTGGTTGATTTGACGTGTGACGTGCCGCATGATCGGCAAGGCTTCAGTAGTCAGGCGCTCAATTGGAGGATGCTGGTATGCCAGCTTAAATAGGTGCAGGGTCAGTGAATAGCGCTCTTTGCCACCAGATCGCGCAATATAACCACGTGTCTCAAGACACGCCAGCATCCGAAAGACCTCCGAAACAGTGCGACCGAGCCTGCGAGCAACATCAGTTTTCGTGAGCCCATCCGCCTCACTCGCAAGAAGTTCGAGCACGTCAAGACCTTTTTCCAGAGCTGGCGTCGGATAGCGGCGAGCGACTTCGGTTCGTGTCATCACGTCCATTCTAGATTTTCAGTCGCGTTTCACGGAGGGGGGCAACATGCAGAACGATCCGCAAACATATCAACTGTTCCGAGTGAAAACAAGGATCGCATTGCCAGCGCCATCTTCGCCTGCTGTTTCTTCCTTAAGGTCCTTTCATCCGCACTCGTCCGGGACAGCGTCTTGAGTCAATCCAGACAATGCGTCTCGGAGTGAGGTGACGCAATTGCCCCAGTTTCTCAAATGGTGACTGATGCACTGTACTCAGTTCGGTTGGTCCTTTATTCGCGGCAGCACCGATAAAGCTCTTTCATAAATCCAACCTGCCGGGGATGTCGTGGGAAAATCGCCGCCGGAGAATGTTCATTCCGTGGCGTGATCACCTATTTCTCTCCAGACCGGGCCGTCAGGATAGCTGTGGGTTAAAAGGGTCTCCGAGCATATCTCAGTGCTGTACCCCGGTTGCTGCGGAAGCAGGTAATGCCCGTTGACAATGCGTACAGGATCAATGAAGTGTTCATGCAGGTGGTCCACAAATTCAGTGACACGGTTTTCCAACGACGTGGACACGCACAGATAGTCGAAGATTGCCAAGTGCTGGACGCATTCGCAAAGACCGACGCCGCCAGCATGGGGGCAGACCGGGATATCGAACTTGGCAGCCATGAGGAGTACGGCAAGGTTTTCATTGACCCCTGCCAGGCGGCAGCTATCAATCTGACACACGTCGATGGCTTCTGCCTGCATCAACTGCTTGAACATCACGCGATTGTGGCAGTGCTCTCCCGTGGCGATGCGGACGGGCACTTCCCGGCGGATGCGAGCGTGCCCTAGAATGTCGTCTGGACTGGTGGGCTCTTCCATCCACCAAGGGTCAACTTCGGCAAGTTCATTCGTGCGCTGGATGGCTTCATCCACTTCCCATTTTTGATTGGCATCCATCATCAGTTTGTTGGCAGGTCCAATTTCGTCACGAACAAGGTGTGCCCGACGCAGATCGTCGGCGGGATCTCCTCCAACCTTCAATTTGAAATGCGTCCATCCTTGGCGAAGGCCTTCGCGGCACAGCCGCCGAACCTTGTCGTCACTAAAACCAAACCAGCCTACGGAAGTGGTGTAGGCGGGGTAGCCATGTCGCTCCAATGCCGCGAGGCGCGTCTCTTTGCAAGAGGCCCGCTCTTTGAGAAGTGCTAGCGCCTCGCCCGGCGTGATCGCGTCCGTGATATAGCTGAAGTCAATTAAACGAATAATTTGTTCGGGTTCAAAATCGGCAAGCAGTTTCCAAAGAGGTTTTCTCTCGGTGCGCGCGTAAAGGTCCCACACCGCATTGAGAAGGGCGGCCGCCGCGAGATGGACTACACCTTTTTCGGGCCCAAGCCATCGGAACTGGCTGTCTCGCGTCAGCTCCCTCGAGAAGGCCGCCATGTCATTCGTAAGTGAGGAGAGGCGACGTCCGCGAACCAATCGACCCAGATACCGAATTGCAGCAACGCAAAGTTCAGTCCCCCTACCGAGAGTGAAGGTCAGACCATGTCCCTCCACGCCGGCGTCGGTTTCGAGAATGCAATATGCTGCGGAATAGTCGGGAGCTGCGTTGACTGCGTCCGATCCGATCTGCTGCAGCGAAGTGGGGAAGCGAAGATCGATAACGCGTACATCGGTAATCTTAGGATCGCTCAAGTTCAGCTTTCTCATCGCGGCTATTTCACCCGGCTGCGCGCCCGGGAACGGTCCGCAATGAAGGCGCGTCAAAATCAGAAAGTGTCAGCAGATCAAGACGCTGCCTCTGCGGTAACCCCGGCCATCGCCTCCGACAGCAGCACGGTAGCCGTCCTTAAGACTTCACGCACAGTTGCGGGAGTGGTCTGATCGCCAATTCTTTGGAGAAAGGGAACGGTCAACGCGGCGATGGCACGTCCTCGATCATCGAGGACGGGGAACGAAATATTGATCACCCCGTCCACTTCGTAGCTCTCTCGTTCCTCGTATCCTCGGGACCGGATTCTGGCAAGGTGGGCCGCCAGATCACGCGGAGGACGTTCCCCGTTTTGGTCACACCAAATCTCAATGGCCCGGGAGCAAACTTCAGGCGGCTGATGCGCCAGTATGACATGCCCGGTAGCCGCATGCATCAGATCGATGACCGCTCCGGTTCTAACGTAGAAACCTGAACTGACGTGCGAGTCAACCTGCGCCACAATCACAACCTGTCGACCTTTAAGCACTCCCAAGTGGCAAGATTGGTTTATTTCATGCGCGACCTGCTGCATGATGGGCAGGGCCTTGGACATCATGCGTTTGGTTGGAGGATGTTCCTGAGCCAGCTTAAACAGCCGTAATGTCAATCGGTAGCGTTCGCCATCGCGCGACTGCGAGATGTAGCCGCGCTCTTCGAGACACAAAAGCATTCGAAAGATCTCCGAAGCAGTGCGACCGAGGCGACGGGCAACGTCACTCTTACTGAGCCCTCCTGGGTCGCTGGCAAATAGTTCCAGGATGTCCAGGCCCTTTTCAAGGGCGGGTGTCGGATATTGCCGAGTAGCCTGCTCACGCGATTTCGCAGTCATAGCTGTGTTTTCATCACGGTTCGTCGTCTCAGGAGCTTAGAAAGCTTGCCCACCTGTCGAGAGAGTCAAAACGCCCATGGCTCGCGTTTGCATCCCGGATCTCTCTATTTTCGTATGTAAAACACTGCTCCGTGGCGCGGTTAGCGAATTGTATTCTGCTAATTATCAGGCTGGTGACCGAAGCCGATCGCAGAAGCTGGAAGCGAGAACACATGTAGGATCGATTCGCGATGTTTCACTCAGGACTGTGCGATCAGCCTTAATCCTTCTCCTTCGGGATTGTTGCGCACTGCGCAGGGCGTGTCAAAGTACATCGTTGCTCGCTGCTCCGAAGTGTATGCAGGCCAATGCGGCAGGCCGTCGTGATTAGGATTGCCGGTTCGGGCAAAATTCACCCAAGCAGTACTGATCTGCTTCGATAGAACGAATGCCTCGGGAGTGCCCCCACTGTAATGGTCGCAAATTTCAGCATTGTCGAATGCGAATGCGATTTCACAGGCGTGGAAGGGACCGGGGCGATCGTCCAGCACTGGCGTCCGCCAGGAATATATATAAGAGTATGCCGACGCGCTACCCAAAGCAGCCTTCCTGACAGCTTGTTCGAAGGCCGGACGGCGAAAGGAAGAGGCAGCAATGACCGCATACAGGTCAAATGGATTCGCTTTAGGGTAATCGCGCCGGTAGGCGTCGATAATCGCCTGGCTGCGGTCGCCAAATTCTTCCTTAACCAATCGGTTAAGTTCTTCCACTCCCATTGCATTGGCCTCGGGACGGTCGACCCCACTTACACCCTCATGAAGATTTGTTCCGGTTAACAATGGAACGTCCGTAGATATTGGTGGAGCTCCCGGATCGAATGGATGACGAGGCAATATGAGGCCGTCTACTGTCGGCCCCCAATCGTATTCGCCGTACGTTCTGCGAAGGGAAGGTTTGGGCCGAGGCATTTTCTTCATGGCTTCTGTCGCAGCGCCTGAAAGCCGATCAACCGGAATTGATTGAAGTTCGCTCAACTGAGACTTGGATAACCCCAGCTCTGCGAGCAGCAGCTCAGCCAATCGCCCTGAGTAGTCAGGAGAAAGAGACTTAAGAAAGGGCCCGCTCTGCACAATCGCACGCTGAAATAAGCCTTTGGCCAACGGCATTGCCATAAGGGCAAGGACTTTTCCACCCCCGCCAGACTGACCAAAAATGGTTATGTTGCCCGGGTCGCCGCCGAAAGTTTTGATGTTGTCCCGAACCCACTCCAAGACAGCTACCAGGTCAAGCATGCCAGCGTTGGCACAGCTGGCATATTCTTCTCCTCCCAAGTGTCCGAGGTTTATATAGCCATACACGTTGAGCCGATGATTGTGATTCACGACCACTGCATCGTGATTGCGGGCTAGACTTTCGCCGTCGTAGGCAAGAAGATCGTGTCCGCTGCCGGCGGTAAATCCTCCGCCGTGCATGTAGACCATGACTGGGCGCTGATGCGACGCATTGATCTCCGGCGTCCATACATTCACGCGCAGGCAGTCCTCGCCCGGAACCAAGGCCGCGCCGCGATGCAGCAAGAACTGATCTTCATCGGAGTTCGCTAGGTTTTTCCCGTTCGTATCAAAGTGCGCGGAGTCCTGGTATGGACAAATACGGCCATACTGCAGCGCGTTGCGAATTCCCGTCCACGGTTCAGGCTTGACTGGCGGCATGAAGCGCCTGGCGCCAGCGGTTGACGCGCCGTAGGGTATACCTTTGAAAATGTACACACCGTTTCGCCTGAAGCCACGGATTTTCCCCGCGGTTGTTTCTGCGACTGTTGCCGCGTCGGAAGCGATGACTGTGCTATGTCTGTTACCGCTTGCTGCGGACTTTGTTTTCTTGTGAGCTTCCGACGTGGGCTGCGGTAACGCTGTCGCGGGTAAGATCAACGAACCAGCTAACCCTGCCCCCAGCGTTGCCATCGCCCCCATAAAGGAACGCCGTTCCTTAAAGGCCGACCCTGACTCGCGATTCAGCAGTTCTTTCGACGTCGTTCCTGGGTCACTTCTCAGATTGTCCAACGGCGTGATCCTCGGTCCCGTCTTTGCAGCCTAAATCACTTCCCCCACACTCTTCGCACGTGTTCTATTACTGAACTAGTAGTTCTGTCAATAAAAATCGCGACGTATCGCTCAAGGAAAGCGTCCTGTGCGGGATAGAAAATCAGGCGACAGCGGATGCCCTGGCTTGTGCCGATTCCTCACAGACCCGAGGTTCTCGCCGCTCCTGAAAGACGCCAGTTCTCGCCTCTCGGAAGCCGATCCGCGATTTGCCACGTGAAGCAAATCACCGCTTCACGCAGGGCCCCGAGCGTGTTTTCACTCCAAAAATACCTTTGTTGGCTCTATCGATCAGTTCGATCTCTGACAGAAAATGCAGAGCAAGCCCTGATTGCCACTCCCTGTAGTGGGATTTCACAAAAAAAAGCGCTTGACAACTGTCGCGGATGCAGCCTATAAGTTACGCGTTTGATACATAAACATGTATGTTCAGGAATAAAAGACGACTGTCGAGGCTGTCGATCTTTCCCGGACCGCAAACGGCCGTCTGCTCCAGTTACGCGTCGGGCGTTACCGAGGTCGTTGAGGATGGCGAACCAATGCCGAGGGAGGCGTTATGCATAACCGGGCCTTTAGGTTTCTTGCGCTGATTCGAGAGAGCGAAGATTCACGCGCCTGGAGTGACTATGGATTCGGCTGCGGTATCGCGGCGCTATGTGTTGCGCTTGTATTGATACTTGTAATTCCGAATAGCGCTTCAGCGCAGGCCACAGCCACTCTCAACGGAGTTGTTCGAGATTCGAGCGGTGCGGTAATTCCGCAGGCAACGGTAGCGCTCCACAATACGGACACAGGCACGGAGAGAGAGAGTCTCACCAACGATTCCGGGCTGTATGTTTTCGTGAGCGTGCAACCCGGCGAATACTCTCTGACGGTAACAAAAGATGGATTTACTACCGCGACGCAGGCGGGCCTCCATGTTCTCGTCAATGAGGCCAGCACTCAGGACTTTACACTACGGGTAGGATCGACCCAGCAATCCGTCACCGTCGAGGCCTCCGCGGTCAACCTCGAAACCGCGAGCGCGACGCTAGGTACGGTGATAGCGTCGAAACAAGTTAGGGACCTGCCGCTCAACGGGCGAAACTTCACGCAGCTCCTGTCCCTCACGCCGGGTGTGAGTCCGGTCAGCGTGGCGCAAAATTCGGGTGGCGCACAGGCTGCCCCGCTCGGCTCATTTGTTTTTCCCGCAGTGAGCGGGCAATCAAATCGCAGCAACTACTTCCTGTTAGATGGGATCGACGATACCGATCAGGTCTTCACTACCTACGCGGTAGCGCCAATCCTTGACGATATTCAGGAGTTCAAGGTCCAATCCCACAGTGATGAGGCACAGTTCGGCGGAGTATTGGGAGGGATCGTCAATGTGGTCAGCAAGTCTGGCACCAACAGCTTCCACGGGACTGCTTGGGAGTTCTTCCGCAACACTGTCCTAGATGCGAAGGACCCGCTTAAAGGCGTTGCTTCGAAACTAGAACAGAACCAGTTCGGTGCGAATTTAGGCGGTCCGGTGATTCTGCCGTTTTACAATGGCCGTAATAAGACCTTCTTCTTTGGAAGCTATGAAGGGTTTCGCCGCGCGCAGCCTTCGACCGGCGCGTTTTACAATGTGCCTACAGCAGCGGAACTGACAGGCGACTTTAGCGCACTGTTGCAAGGTCCTAACCCGATCCAGCTTTACAACCCGTTGACGACACGGCCCGACCCTGCCCATCCCGGGTCATTTATCCGCGATCCCTTTCCGAACAACGACATCTCGAGCGTATTGAATCCAGGCGCCGTGAGCCTTGCCAAGGCGGTGTTTCCCGCTCCGCAGCCAGTCGTAAACGGCTTCAATGGCTATGACCTTCGTTCCAATCTGACTCCTCAGAACCAATACAGTTTCAGAGTGGACCACAATTTTAACCCCTCTAACTCTGTCTTTTTTCGGTACACCAGTTCGGACCAGACGAGGGTCGGAACCGGTGGGATCGTTGGGGAGACTGCTACGGGCGAAACGTTCGGAAAGCAATACGTGTTGTCCTACTACCACCAGTTCAACCCGTCAACAATCCTGGATGCGCAATTCGGACATGTGGACCTCACGAATAACGTTGGCAATTCCTATGACAATCTAGACCCGTCAACGGTGGTCAATGCCGCCGGCCTAGCACCCGGTTTCGCCTGTGGCTTCGCGGGCACGACTGGTTGCTCGATCCCAGGGCTGCAAATTCTTCCGTCGTACGTGACGAGTGGTGCCACAAACCATGGCGGAACCAAGCTCACGGACATTTATCAGTGGAGAGCCAATTTTACGAAAGTTCTCCGCAAACACTCGTTTACCACTGGTTTCGATTTTGAGAGAAACTCATTTTTTGTACATGGCGGCGGTCCGGCTGAGGTTTTTAGTGCTGAGCAAACAGCCAATCCGGAAGCGCCGACCGGCACGGGCGATGCCATGGCAGCGTTTCTTATCGGAACAGTCGCCAGCGCCTCGCGTCGAGATACTGTGGCGCCCGTGACGGGGCAGCGCAGTTACGGCCTTTATTTCATGGATAAATGGAAGGTGACAGACAGACTAATTGTGAATCTCGGGCTCCGGTATGACCTAATGCTTTGGCCGGGATATGGGTCAGGTTCCAGCGATCGAACCAGCCAAGTCGGGAATATCGATTTCAACAATGGGACCTATGTCATTCAAACAAATTCACCAGACTGCGCGAGTGCCGGCCAAGCGCCCTGCGTGCCTGGAGGTCTCCCCCAGCCTCATGTAATTGTTTCCCGAAATAATCGCTTGTATTCCAATACTTATGACAATATCCAACCCCGGATCGGGATTGCCTATAGTCTTAATGACAAAACGGTGGTGCGTGCCTCGTTCGGCATGTTCAATGACCTCTGGGCGGGCGTAATGCAAACCGTGCAGGGCATTGGTGGCGACTGGCCATCAGTAGCGCAAATACTCACTCCCGCACTGAATACGTCGAATGAAGTCGCCACAGTAAATTGGCAAGATCCGCTTGCAGGCTTAGGTGCGGCGGGTTTACCGGCTGCAACCCCATTCGGCCAAGTTGAGTGGTACCGGGATCCGAAGGCCAAGAATCCATATTCGGAGCAATGGAATTTTGGAGTCCAGCGGCAGTTGGGCTCGAACACGGTCATGACGGCGAATTATGTGGGCTCCCAAACCCACCGCCTTACAATTGGTGGCTTGTACAATGTCGCATTAACTCCGGGACCAGGGACGCCCGCCGAGGTTGCGGCTCGAAGGCCCTATCCGTATATCAGCCCGACTTTCTATGATAGAAGCATCGGTAATAGCTCCTACAACGGTCTCCAGTTGTCTGCCAATCATCATAGTTCGAACGGGCTTACTTATCTGGTTGCTTACACTTGGTCAAAGTCCATTGATGTCGGTTGCTCTGGGTTCTTTGGTATCGAAAGCTGCTCAATTCAGAACCCGTACAACATCAGGGGTGACCGCAGCGTGTCCGGCTTTGATTTGACGCATGTTCTCACGGCGAGTGCGGTCGCCCCGCTGCCCTTCGGTAAGGGCCAGCGCTTTGCAAATTCCAGTGGTTTGGTTAACTATCTTATCGGAGGCTGGCAGCTCAATGGCATTCTGACTCTCACTTCAGGGGTGCCATACTATGTGTACATTTCGTCTGACATCCCCAACATAGGGAACTTCGCCCCCGCTATCGCAGGGAATGGCAACGTTCGAGCGAATCTCGTTGGGGATCCTCACTTGTCAAATCCGAGCACGCAGGAATGGTTTAACCCCGCCGCTTTTGCGCCGCCAGCGCCTTTTACGTTTGGCAATTCTGGCAGGAATTCACTTCGAGCGGACTGGTTTAAGAATCTAGATCTGTCACTGTTCAAGAATTTTCCCATCGGCGAGAGAAGAAGTCTTCAGTTCCGGGCCGAGGCGTTCAATGTTACAAATACGCCAACCTGGGGGATTCCGGTCAACGATCTGAACACTAACCCCGTACATCCGCTCGGATCGATAAACAGCACTCGCAGCACGGAGCGCCAGCTGCAACTGTCATTGAAACTTTACTTCTAACTGGGTTACGCTGCGACTTCAGTGAAGTGGGACTAGCTGGCCAACAACGGCCAGCTCGTCTTTTGTTCAATGAGGTGGGCTGATGGTCTGCGGTCGCCCGATAGCGCGTACAACCTTCTAACGGTGGTGGCCGATTCGTACCCCTTCTCGGAGCTGGCCGCTTCATGGCGACCGGAGGTTCACCGCGCCAAATCGGGGATTGTGACTAGTACCTGGACAATACGCACGATCTGCGTGAGGAGACCAATATTTGAAAACGTCCTTTCAACCTCACACCCTGAGCAGAAAGAACTTTTTGAAGGTTATGATGAGTGGCGCTGCCGGCGTCCTTTCAGCAGGCTTTGGTTCCTCACTATCCCTTCGAACTGCACCTCCCCCGGCCACAGAACCTCTCCTCCGTGCACTCACGCCATATATCCGTCTTTACGGGACGACCGGGGCGGCGATCGAGGGCAAAGCAAAACTGGACGACTTGAAGATCTCTGTGCAGTGTAAGGATTCAAGCAGGATTAAATGGAACGTTACCGCTCTGGAAGAGGGTGAGTACGACCTGTTCATTTCGTGTGCTGTTCCCGGCCGTTCCTGTCACCTTGAAGTTATCTCAGGCCCCAGTTCTGTTAAATCAGATCTAAAGTTTACCGAGGGTGTGTATCGCTCAAGTGATGGCGGCTGGTCTGTTAATTTCGAGAAGATGCGGCTCGATGGGAGATTGCACCTGACCCGCGGAATCAACCCAGTCACACTTCAAGTATCCGGAGCTGACAAGGACGAAGTGGTCCGCTTGCGATGCCTTGAAGTTCTCCCTGCTTCGGCCGACGCTGAAATGACGGCCGCTGAAGAGAGTGCCCGCGCGCATCGAGCGAGCACGGACTGGTTTGTCAAGGCGGGGTATGGGGCCATGTTTCATTGGACAGATTTTACGCAACCGCGAGAGGGCTTGAAGAAGCCGTATCCAGACGCTGTCAACGCGTTTGACGCTGATGCCTTTGCAAGGCTTATGGGAGAAATAGGAGCAGCTTACGTCATCTTCACTCTGAACCATGCCCATCCGCACTGCCCCGCTCCCATCCAGTCGTGGGAAGCGATCCATCCGGGATGGACAACGAAACGCGATCTAATCGGCGATATCGAGGGTGCTTTGGAGAAACGCGGAATCAGATTGATTCTTTATATCAACTCTCCTGTATTGACAGACTTTGGAAAGACCGGGGAAACCGGGCTCTACGAGCTGACCTTTAGCGAGGAGCAATTCACGGAGATTCACAAGAATGTTCTGAGCGAAATCGGATCTCGGTATGGCGAGAAACTGGCCGGCTATTGGTTCGATTCGTGGTATCAATCGCTGGCTGCCTACCCCGATGTTCCGATTGAGGCAATCTACCGTTATTGCAAAGTAGGAAACCCAGGCCGGATTACTGCCTTTAACTTCTGGATCTTTCCAGTTTTAACTCCCTGGCAGGATTACTGGGCAGGCGAGCTCTACGCTCTTCAAAATCCTTTTGAGTCTCGTTACATTCAGAGGGGGGCTGGCGCAGGGTTTCAGGCCCACGGGATGGTATCCATGCTGCCATCATGGGTGCATAGCGAAACTGGCCCGATTCCGCCGCCTCAATTCAGCACGGAGGACTTGATCACATACGTGAAGGCCAACATGGAGCACCAAGCCGTGACGACGGTCAACATCGGAATCTATCAGGACGGCACGATTGAGCGGAGTTCTCTTGACATGATGCGCCAATTGCGGATCGCAATCAGGGAGAAATGTGGCAAGTGATCACGCCGATATCAGAGTGAATTTGCCCGCTACTCTGCCTAGACGGTACCGGAACGTACGGCAGTCTTTCCAGCCGAATCGCGCGAGACCCCTTAGGTTGCCCTGCGGGCCAGCCGGCGGAGGTGGACTACTCGATCAGGGCCTTGGTGCATGAGCCAAGCCCGGCCCGGTGGACCTGATACTCGCGGGCACCTCGACTGTCGGTACGGAGGCTGCGGCTGAACACAGTCACCAGAAAGATTCGTTGGAGGAACTCCTGCAGCGCAGCAATTTGACGAATGGATCTAATGTTCCGTCGTTCGTAGCATTGTTGCGGGTTCAGGTAAAGCTCGTTATCGTGCGAAAAACGAAGAAAGTTGCCGCAGCGTTGGGTACTTTCGCTCTGCTGCTTTTTCTGTTTGCCCAGCCAATGGCGGCAACCCGAAGCCAGCCGAGGATCAGAGTCCTTATCGTGGATGGCTTCAGCAATCACGATTGGCATCAGACAACGGCACTGTTGCGCGGCATCCTGGAAGCTGCGGGGCTGTTCACAGTTTCGGTTTCGACGGCTCCATCCACCGCCGCGTCTCCGGGATGGGAACGGTGGCGTCCGAACTTTAGCGACTACGACGTGGTTATTCAAACCTGCAACGACATCGGCGGCGGCCCTTCCTGGCCGCGTGAAGTCCAGATTGCTTTTGAAAACTATGTCAGGAACGGTGGCGGAGTTCTGGTTTTCCACTCCGGCAATAATGCATTTCCGGACTGGCCCGCCTACAACCAGATGATCGGACTCGGTTGGCGGAATAAGCAGCAAGGCGACGCAATCACTATTAATAGGCACGAAAAGCTGCTGCGCATTCCCTCCGGCCAGGGCGAAAACACCGGGCACGAGGGCCGCTCCGATGTGGTTGTCCACCGCCTGGGCGACGATCCCATTCATCATGGCATGCCCCGCGCCTGGAAAACCCCTACCCTGGAAATTTACTATTACGCGCGTGGCCCGGCGAAGCGCATGCGTGTGCTCTCCTACGGATATGACCAACACACCCGAATGAACTGGCCCCTGGAGTGGACAGTCCGTTTTGGCCGGGGACGTGTCTATAGCTCCACCCTTGGGCACGTTTGGAAAGGTGATGTCCAGCCCCCCAGCCTGCGCTGTGCCGGAGAGCAGACGTTGCTTCTGCGAACCTTGCAGTGGCTGGCTAGACGCCCGGTGACCGTTGCGATCCCGGCCGATTTTCCGACCGAGGCGGCGACTTCAATTCGTCCGGAGATACAGATTCCTGCTTCTGCGCAGTAAGACACAAATAGATTGGTTGTTATTTAACTACGGAGATCGACTACATGCGAATTCGTCTTCTCGCAGTTTTCTTAGCCGTAATTGTCCTCCCCCTTTCTCTCGGACTCGCCCAGACTACTGCCGGCCTCGATTCCATTCCTGCGCGCATGCACGACCTGATCGTCGCCAACGAAGTTGCAGGCGCGGTCACGGTGGTCGCGACGCGTGACTCTGTGCTTCGGATGGACGCTCAGGGTTGGGCCGACCCAGAACACAAGTCTTTCATGCGCGTGGATTCGATTTTCTGGATCGCGTCCATGTCAAAGCCGATTACGGCTACCGCAGTGCTGATGCTGATGGAGGAAGGCAAACTCTCCCTCGACGATCCTATCGCTAAATACGTTCCAGAACTCGCTGGACTCAAAACTGGGGATGGCAAGACGCCGCGAATCACGCTGCGGCACTTGCTCACTCACACCTCCGGAATGGGAGAAGCAACCGACGAAGAGGCGAAAGCTGCGCGCACGCTGTCCGACCTGGTGCCGGCCTTTGCCTCAAAGCCGCTGGCGTTCGAGCCGGGGAGCAAATGGAAATACTGTCAGTCCGGCATTCTCACTCTTGGCCGGATCGTAGAAATCGTTTCTGGTGTACCGTTTGACGTCTTCTTGCGGAAGCGTATCTTCGACCCGCTAGGCATGAAGGACACGACGTTCTACCTGAGTGAGGCCCAGATGCCGCGCTGGGTGATACCCGCCAAGCGCGAAGGCGAACGACTGGTGCCGGCGGAAATCGGGCTTCTGTACGGCCATCCTCCCACCTGGGGCGACCACTACCCGGCGAGCAACGGTGGCTTGTTCTCAACCGCTCCCGATTACACGCGCTTGGCCCAAATGCTGCTAAATGGCGGCGTGCTCGATGGCCGGCGCTTGCTCACGGCCGAGTCGGTGCGCATGATGTCAACTGTCCAGACTGGCGATCTGGTCACCGGCTTTACTCCCGGCAACGGCTGGGGGTTGGGAGTATGCATCGTCCGCCAACCTCAGGGTGTAACTGAAATGCTCTCGCCCGGAACCTTCGGCCATGGCGGAGCCTACGGTACTCAGGCCTGGATCGACATGAAGAGGGGGGTCGCATTAATCATGATGATCCAGCGGTCCAATTTCAAGAGTGGCGACGACTCGCCGGTCAGGTTGGCCTTCCAGAAGGCCGCACTGGAGTGATAGAAAAGCAGAAAGTTGGGAGGACCGAGAACGGAAGAAACCCTCCTCTATCCTGAGCGGCACTAGCCCCCGCCTTTTCCTACGCGGAGTCGCTGCCACCCGCGTGTTATTTGGATCGCTTGAGCGTCATGTCGTCGGCTGGGTAATCTGCCTGGTCTGACTTGGTTTTCAGCTTGATCTCGTCTCCGCTGATCACGCCGTCGTGATTGATCGTAATGCCATTGAAGGCAACGACGAAGGACACCTGGTCGCTGTTGCGGGATGCGCTGCTACTACTGGGTCGCTTTGCTCGGAATTCACTCCTTAGATGTTCCTAGTGGATGGGTCGACAGACAGAACGTCGACGTGTGTAGCCAACAGCCGGGTTCGGGAGAATGCGGATCGCGACGAAGTGATTTGACCGAACTGAAGGTCCCCGACATGAACGGCTGGCTAAGGAGACTACCGAACTCGGGGTCTCGAACGCTGGAACATGAATAAATCATCACAGGAATGGGAAGGAAATGAGCCCTGTAACCCGAGTTGAGCTTTGACACGCACAGCACCATTCCTTTCCCCACGTGCGGCATCCCGAATTCAACCGTTAGCGGAAGGACGAGAGTGCCCGAAAACTGCAGGTTGTCAATCCAATTTTCCCTGGGATGGGTCACGCCCGCATTGATCAGGATAGCGTCTCTAACGCCGGTGTCCACCGTGCCTCCATCCTCGTGGACTACCTCAACGTTTGAATAGGTCGACAGGTTTGCTCGGGCTTGGACTGCTAGCACCGGATCTATCTCGACTGCTGTCACGCGGCCCTTTGACCCCACCAACTCGGCCATGATTGCAGTGTAGTACCCCGTTCCACATCCGAGATGAAAAACAGATTTCCCCGTTGAGAGATTCAAGGCTTCCAGCCATGGTGCCAGTGTGCCGGGATTGCCATTTGTGAGAGAGCAGGAGGTGTCCAACACGATTGCCACGTCATGATACAGTTCCGCCGGATCCGCGACTTCGTCCACTTTAGGCTGCAATTGTCCCGCCATTCGTGACAGCACTTTCCACGGACCGGGGACGACAAATTCCTCGCGTGGAACGCTTGCGAATGCTTTCAGCAAAGCGGGCGAAGTGACGTTGGCGTTGGCACGGATCTCTTCCGCGTATCGCTGGCGTATGGCGGTCGGAACCATAGAGATAGTGTGACACGGTCTGGGTGCTACTGGATCGCATTCCTTGGAATCCTTCGGCTCCCGGGCAGGTGGCCACTCTGGATTCCACTATTGGATTCCACTGGTTCTGAGTGTAATTGATTTTGTCGGAGATCCAAGGGTCAGTCTGGGTCTAGAATTAGCTCGTCAGGGAGGCAGTATGAAGTATTTCCTCACTCTGGCTTTGGTTGTGACGAGTCTGTTCGCCAACTCTCAGACAAAGGATCCATGTGACTCGTTGACCAGTTTGTTGAGAATGCTTTCGTCGCAAGGGCCGTACATCGTTTCTCTCGCTCTTGCTATCAGATCAACATCTTCAATCACGATCATCGCAGGCTGAAGAAAGCGCGCAAGCTGAAAATAGTGGTCCAGCAAAGCGACTTGCTCCGCAGTCACCAACAGTGTTGTGTGATCCGGCAACTGGCCAGCCAGATAGTGGATTGTGTGGGTCTTTCCCGTTCCGGGTGGCCCGTAGAAAAGAAGACCTTTCTTGATGGGCAGGCCGAGTTTCCTGAGCCGCTCACGTTGGCGGACCAAGTCGCCGATATTCCGATCGAGAAGTTGTAATGTCTTTTCCGGCAGGATCACTTCGTTACGCTTACACGGTCGATGGTTTGCGGTGAAGGGACTACTCTTCACCGGGGATGGGCAGAAGATCTACATGGCCAGCTTTGGGCCGGTCGCACGGCGCCTTTCACGATGACCACGAACTGGTTGGATCTGATAAAGAAATGATCCCGCTTGCTGGGTACTAGGTATTTGCTGAGTAACGGAACGAGACTGTGTAGCTTGCTTCCCGCCGCGAAAATCATTTCTTCCTAAACTCCTCGGTCCAGTTCTCCACAACATTGAGCAGTGCGGACGTCTGATCAGATGCCTCTGTTTCCACCAAGAACCGCCTCCCATCTGCAGTCACATCATACGGGCTGCCGCCGGTTCTCGTCGGAGATGCAGCTGTTTGAAAAAGCGTTTTCGTGCCCACCACCTGCAATGAGCCATTGGCCTCTTTCATCTCAGCTGCCATCAGTTTATTGTCTGGTGTCAGGTAATAGAGTTCTTTCCCATCGCCTCTCCAGCAAGGCATGGAACCACCGGCGACTGATACTTGCAACTTTCCCGGCACATTCGGAAAGGACGAAACGTAGATCTCATCCGTTCCTGACTCGTCCGAGCGATAGGCGATCCACTTGCCATCTGGTGAGACTCGGGCGTATCCGAAGTTCGCACCTGGTGCCTCTAGAACCGGTACAGGGCCAGCATTGCCCTCAGTCGCAAGCTTCGCGATACGCGACTTGCCGGTACTGGACAGGAGCTCGGTAAATATCAAAAACTTCGCATCGGATGTCCAGTCAATCGAGTAAACGAACGAATCGGTAGGTCTCCACAGTACCTGCTCCGGTCCGACGACGTTAGCGGGTTTGACGTAGATCACCGCTTCACTAGCCTTCACCCCCGAGTAAGCGACGCGTTTGCCGTCGGGTGACCAGACTGGGCTAAGGGGCCGCAAAATGCTGGCCAGAAGACTGAGTTGGCCGGACGTGAGATCGCGAATCCAGATATCCCTCTTGCCGCCGAGCGGGTCTATCTGAACGTAAAGCAGCCGCTTCCCATCAGGAGAGAGACGCACCCCTGTGTATGCTCCTGGGCCGCCGATGCTGGACAATTGCCTTCCCTGGCGGTCGAACATCAGTAGTGAACCGGAGCCGGTAAGGCTGCCTTGCTGATAAAGGAGCATACCGTTCTGCGAGGCCGAGAAGGCTCCATTGCTGATAATTGGGTTGAATAAGATGTTTTCTGCAACAGGAAAAGCGTTCCCGCTGAATTCCAATTTCTTAAGATCGAACGGTCTCGCCATCAGGACCTTATCCTCAATATAAAGAACGTGGCCCATTCCATACGTGATTGGCGAGCTCCCGTGAAACAAGAGCTTAGGGTCCTTTCCGTCGAGCGAACCCACATAGATAGAGTTTTCAGGGCCCACGCTCCCTAGGGGCGATGCCATGAAAAAGAAGTGCTTCCCATCAGGAAGGAAAGAAGGCCAGCGATGCGTTACCTCCAGGCGGGTCGCGTTCAGATTCGTTACTCTCTCCGGGATACCTCCGGAAGCGGATACGCGATAAACCCCACCGACGACCCTGCTAAAAAGAATCACATCAAGCTGACCCCAACTTCCACCGCGGCTGTCATGGACTTCGCAGAGGATCTGAGCTGGGCCCCCGCTGGTCGCAATACGTTTCAATTTATCTTGCGTAAAGAAGCCGAGGCTCGAACTGTCCGGAGACCAGAATGCAGACACCACACCTTCTGTGCCAGGCAATGGCCGGCTGGAGAATGCATCGAGCGCCCGCACCCAGAGCTGCGTGACTTTATCTACTCTGGCAATGAACGCTACACCTCGTCCATCGGGCGAAAGCACTGCACCACCCTCCACTCCGTTGAAAACATACGTCCCATTCTGCGGTGGAGGGATCGTGAAGCGAACCACGTGCGCTTCGGGAGACTGCCCGTTGTTGAAGTGCGTAAACGCGAGAACCACAGCAACGAGCGCAAAGCTTGCCGCAAGGGCCCAGGCGAGCCGATCCCAACCCGGTTTCAGCCGCTCTTGCGATGTCGGCGCTCGCCCCCCTGAACCAGACTCGGCTAACCATTTCAACTCATGCCCCAAATCCAGGGCGCGCTGCCATCGTTCCTCCGGATTCTTCGCAAGGCACCGTTGGATGCCGTGGTCGAGTACGGGCGGGGTCAGCGGCTTCATGGTTCTGATTGCTGGTGGCTCTTTTTCTAGAATCGCTGACAGCAGGCTTAACTGGCTCTTCCCTTCGAAAGCTTTCTTTCCGGTCAACATCTCGTACAGCACTGCACCCAGCGAAAAAATATCACTCCGTCCATCCAGTTCCTTTCCCTCCACCTGCTCCGGCGACATGTACTGAAACGTTCCGACAATCGTCCCTTCCTGCGTCATTGGAGACTGCGCAGGCGCCATCGCTGTCATCGTCGCAAGCGTGGCTGTCGCCGTGGGCCGTGCCAGTCCAAAATCCAGCAGCTTCGCTCCCGTCGTCGTCAGTATGATGTTTCCCGGCTTCAAGTCACGGTGTACCACTCCATTTTCATGCGCCTTATCCAATGCGTACGCGATCTGTGCTCCGTACTTCAGCACCTGGTCCAGAGCTAGCGGTCCTTTCTCCAGCCGCTTCGCTAGCGTCTCCCCCTCTATACACTCCATGACCAGATATTCCACGCCATCCTGATTACCAATGTCATACAAAACGCAAATGTGCGGATGATTCAGGCTGGAAATCGTTTTGGCTTCCCGCTCGAACCGCTGCTTCCGAACAGGGTCACAGGAGAATTGTGCAGGCAGAATTTTGATTGCGACGGTCCGTTCCAGCCGCGTGTCGCGGGCGCGGTAGACTTCCCCCATGCCACCCGCGCCGAGCGGTGCAAGGATTTCGTAGGGCCCGAGTCGGGTACCTGGAGTCAACGCCATACTGGCCGCGATTATACCTTCGTGGACTTCGTCTGTTACCTTCAGCCCTCAGCCGGACGTATGAAGGGCAAGTCTCACCTTGAGGTCGCGGCACTACTCTGATCATTGATCGGTGGCACGGAGGCCACCGGTCATGAAGCAGAAGCCAAGTTCCAGAAGAAGACGCAACAATACCAAGTCCGTCCTGCGCTTGCCCGACCTTGAACACGCCAAGGCCGCGGTGTTGAACAGCTTGAACTCAGCAGACGCAAAGCGGGGTTATCGTCATCTCGAATCACGTCAACTCGCCCCCGGAACCATCAATCTGCGTCTTGGCGCCGTGCGTCGGCTCGCGTACGAAGCTGCCGACTGCGGTCTGCTCAGTGCCGATTTGGAGGCCGGTATTCGTCGCGTCAAAGGGCTGAAGAAGTTGGGCATTCGGCTCGGAAACTGGTTAACGGCAGAGCAAGGCAATGCGCTTTGGCAAGCACCAGATCGTCAGCGACTGAAAGGAAAACGTGACCGGGCCTTGCTCGCATTGCTACTCGCGGGTGGGCTGAGGAGGCATGAAGCCGTGGCGTTGACATTGGATCATCTGCAGCAGCGCGAAGAGCATTGGGCCATTGTTGATCTGGTTGGCAAGGGAGGTCACATTCGAACGGTTCCGGTTCCGGATTGGGTTAGAACCGAACTGGGGGACTGGCTCGCCGCAGCCGCAATTGATCGAGGAAGGTTGTTTCGCCGCGTCAACAAGGCAGGAAAGACATGGGGAGATGGGATGACGGTAAAGGCGGTTTGGCACATCGTGAAGGAATCCGCGAAGAGCATTGGAGTGGCGAAGTTGGCGCCGCACGATCTGCGGCGGACCTGCGCTCGACTGTGCCACGCGTCCGGAGGTGAGTTGGAGCAGATCCAATTTCTCTTGGGGCATGTTTCAGTGCAAACGACCGAACGCTACCTCGGCTGCAAGCAGCGGATTCGGTCAGCCGTCAATGACCGCATTGGCATCGAGCCGAATCCTTGAGTTGAGGGGCGGACGGTTCTGGAAGGTTAGCCGACCACCCACGAATCGACTTCGCAGATTGGTGAAAAGGGTGCAGTCACTAGACGCTTCAGAGTAGGGTAAAACCACGGTGGAGACAAGGGAAAGAGGTATTCTCAGAGACTTCCAATAGTTGCGGGAAGTTTTTGGCTGGATTTCGACGAGGATGTACGAATCCCAGCCTCGTCGAATCCAGTTGTTGTATCAGTGCCTAGTCTGCAGCGGCACTGGTTGTGCCTTGTTCTTTCTCCGCCACCAAGGCACCTTTTGCTGCCGCTTCGATGATGTGAGCGACCGCTTGAGGCTGTGACACGTATATGGCGTGGCTGCCTTTCACGTCAACGACCGTTGCCCCGGCGCGCTTCGACATCTGCCGCTGAGCGTCTGGTGGAATCATCCTGTCCTCGGTCGTCAGTAGGTACCAGCTGGGTTTCGCCTTCCATGCCGGCTCGGTGACCGCGCCGCCAAGCGCGTTCACACCCCACGGCACTTGCGAGTCCGCCATGAAAGCGGCCTCTTCTGGGCTCACATCTCCAGCGAAAGACGCAGGGAACTTCGCCTTGTCGAGCATCAGAAACCCGTCTACGGGCGGAAGGATCGGCGGTACTGGCGCACCAGCTGGCGCACTCTTGATAAGTGAGGACACCGATTCACCCCTGTCGGGCGCGAAAGCGGCGATATACACCAATCCTACGACGTTCGGATCGTTGCCAGCTTCAGTGATGACGGCGCCGCCATACGAGTGACCGACGAGAATGACGGGGCCGTCCTGCGTAGCAATCGCCCGCTTTGTGGTGGCGACGTCGTCGGCGAGTGACGTGGTTGAATTCTGAACTACGGTCACATTGTATCCGTCCTTTTTCAGTGCTTTGTACACGCCCTGCCATCCGGATCCATCCACGAAGCCTCCGTGAACGAGAACAACATTCTTTACTGCCTTCGATCCGTGTGTTTGTGCCATGAGATCTCCTCCTATGCTGAACATCATTGTGATCGCCAGCACACCATAGATGATTCGTGTCCTGACGCCGATTGCCATTGCGTTGTGTTTCATGGGATATTGTCCCTTTCATTTCATTTGGTTGCGATCACTGCAACCTGACGCGATCATGCCCGCAGAGGCAGCTATAAGTCCTTAATACCCGACCTAAAAAAAGCTAAACTTTCCTAAATGAGCGACAGGGAGGAAATCTTCGAGTTCGGGCAGTTCCGTGTCGACGTCCGGCGCCGATCTCTCGCGCGCGAAGGACAGGCCGTCGCGCTTTCCGGCAAAGCCTTTGAAATCCTTAGGGTTCTGCTTGAGCAGAGGGGCGAGGTGGTCGATAAAGATGCCTTAATGCGTCAGGTCTGGCCGGACGCTGCCGTCGAAGAGAACAATATTACGGTCGCGATCTCATCTCTGCGAAAAGCCCTCGGCGAGAGTCCGGCAAGCCCCAAACGGATCGTTACAATCCCAGGACGTGGCTACAGTTTCGTAGGAGAAGTGCGCTGCAATCCGCCAACAGCTGAAACCGGGCCCCTAATTACCGCAACCACCGCGTCCTTTCCCCGATCCCGAACAGTCTACTTTTTTGTTGCAGGAGCCCTCTTGGTCTCCCTCTCCGCTTACGGCCTGATCGCCTGGCTTACTCCAAACTGGTTCCCGCCGAAAACCCTACGCTCGGTCGCCATTCTGCCTTTCAGTGTCCTCAATCCTGACTCCAGGAACAACTATCTGGGACTCGGACTAACCGACGCCGTAATCACGCGACTCTCAAATATGCAACTCACCGTCCGCCCTTTGACCACTGTTAGTCGATTCGCCGACCACGATCCGATCCAAAGCGGTCGCGATCTTGGCGTTGAAGCCGTCGTCGAAGGAAGCGTCCAGACCGACGCCAATCGTATTCGAGTTTCTGTTCGCCTTCTGCGCGTGCACGACGCCAAGCCCTTGTGGGCACAAACCTTCGAGGTGGCCGCCGACAATGCATTTACGCTAGAAGACTCCATCGCAGAACGTGTCGCTTCGAATCTTTTCGGCTCCCTTACTGGCCAGCAGCAACGTGCCCTGAACAAACGCCCCACCGCAAACGCCTCCGCCTATGCCAACTATTTGCGCGGCCGATACTACGCGGCCAATTACTACACCGAAGACGGGTACCGCAAAGCCCTTGAATACTTGCAAAAGGCCATCGATGACGATCCGGCATACGCCTTGGCTTACAGCGGCTTGGCCGACACCTACTACGACAGCTCGAATTTGGTTTTTCCTCCGAATGAGGCCATGCCGAGAGCGAAAGCCGCAGCGCAGCGAGCCGTTGAACTCGACCCGTCTCTGGCCGCGGCTCACGTTTCGCTCGGACTGATTGCCTCCAAGTACGATTGGAACTGGGACGGAGCGGAACGAGAGTTCCAGGCGGCACTGGGAATCGATCCCAACCTCGCGACCGCTCATCTATGGTTCGGTGTGTATCGCGCACAAGTCGGCGACTTTAATCGCGCGATCACAGAGCTCCACCGGGCGCAGGAACTCGACCCGCTTTCGGGCGAAATCAATGCTTATCTCGGCGCGGTCCTGTACTGGGCCCGTCGATATGACAACTCCGTCAATCAGCTTCGTCAAGCCATCACATTCGACCCCACGTTCGTTCCCGACTACGTGATTCTGTGCTGGGCCCTCGACGCGAAGGGCGACACCAAAGCGGCTCTCGATTCTTGCAAGCAAGCCATGGAGCGCCAGGCAAGCCCGTGGACCGGTTTGGCGTTGGCGCGAGCGCAAGCCCTTGCCGGCGACCAGGCAGCCGCTGCTGCCACTATGACTTCGGTCGTCGGGCGGTCGGAACAGTTTGTTTCGGGCTACGATCGATCTACCGTTTATGCCGCGCTCGGCCGGACCGACGACGCGTTTGCCGCTCTCGAAGAAGGCTATCAATCTCGCGCCGAATGGATGTCGTACCTAAAGGTCGATCCTCAAATGGATACCCTTCGCAAGGATCCACGCTACGCAACACTCCTCAAACGTTTAAATCTCTAACGCCCCAAGCGTGCGCCGAACTGCAGCGATGTCGCCCGCGAGTCCCGGTCACGGTGGATGTTTTGGCCTGGGATTAGTACGGAATTGGATTGCAAAGTTTCTGGATAACGGGCAACCCTTCCATAATCCAGTAAGGGGAGCCCGGGCAACGGGGCCGAACGTGCTGCTCTGCCGTGTTCGCGGAGCCTCAAGGCTGAGCTTCATGCGAGTCCGAGAATAGCCCAGTTTGGTCTTTGTTAACCACCCCTCCGAAGCGCCGGCCCACGTGAAACTCGACGAATCTCTTTTCGCACGGGGGGAAGCTCCAGGTGCGCCCGTTCGGTGGGGGCAAGCATCGGCGGATCCAATTGCCTTCGTCCACGTTGCGGTGGTAGACGTCCGTAGCGGACAGGCCGAACCCAACATGACCGTGGTGCTTCTGAACCGCAGGATCAGTGGAAATTGGTTCCAGCAAGCATGTTCATTTTCCCAAGGGCACTACGACAATAGAGGCTAGCGGCAAATTTCTGATCCCAGGTCTGTGGGATTCCGCGGACCGAATCCAGAGGCAAGCCTGCATCCTTTCCGTCTCCGAAGAAGTGCTCCATTCCGACCCTCATTGCGCCAATTAGCCACCCGCGAAAAACACGGAGTGGGCGTCCTCCTGACCCAACCCCATCACCAACCCCATCAGCCACAGTGACAGAGGCTCGCCCCACGGGGGCCGGGTTAAAAGAGCTGCGCCGAGATGCAAGCAATCAGGTGCTTACGAGCCCACCTATAGGATGCACAACTCCACTTGCAGTAGACAATACCACCAGCGATCGAGGTTTGGTTTTGCCCGGTTTTCCGACCAGTCTGGAACTGACTGATCAGGAGATACGGCCAGAAGCGCGGGCACCAAGGTGGACATCAAGCAATGGAGTGCATGTCGGAACCGGGAAAATCCTCTGTTGGTGGAACAACGTTTCCGAGCAGACGACGGGGCACAGAATCACCGTACCCGTGGCCTAGGGTGCATGAGAGGCAGACGCGGCGAATTCCTCGCTGAACTTGTGTCGCTGCCCGTCCCGAAGCGGACGACGGCTCTTGTTCGGTGGTCGAAAACGGAAGGGTGCTCCCCCCTGGCCGGAATACCGACCGCAGCCCAGAAAGATGGTCGGCGCAGGAGGGGAGTACGGCAGGATTGTGGAAGATTGGATTGGCATGAGCACCGGGGAAACCGGTCTCTGATGGTTCACCGAAATGCGTTCCCCTGGAACCAGGTGTGCTGGGTGGCACCCACGTCACCGCCCGCGTCTGCAGAACGCACCGAAAACCGCGGAGTGTTCGCATGCATCGAGCTGAGGTGGGCTGCTTTGTGCAGCTGGACGGCATCACGATCGAGCGCCGGGCCCTGGACGCAGCTCTGGTCCGTCAAGGAGAGATCGGGGTGAACCATGTGGTCATGCAAATCTGCAGTCCCGTCACGTTGGAAGTGGACGGTGTGGGTGGAAAGCAGCTTCGGAGATTTGTGCCCGGCGATATCCACGTGATTCCTCAGGGTTGCAGGGTCAGTCTGAGCGCGATCGGCGCGAGCCCGGCTCTTGTAATTTGCTTCGACAACCAGGTGCTCGAACGAAGCCTTGCGGAGGAAGATCGCGTTGGCACTGGATTCTTGCTTGCGCTACATCTCGGAATACGCGATTTGCAGTTGCAGTGGTTGTTATCAGTGGTCGAGGCCGAGTTGAGGTCCGGTTGCCGAACCGGCCCCGGATATCTTCGCCAGCTAGGGGCGGCGCTCACCAGCTATCTCGCGCAGCGTTACTCCACCGGGGCGAAGGCAGGTGTGCCGCGCAGCGATGGACTGCCGGCCCAACGACTTCGTACCGTCTTGGATCATATCCACACTCACCTGGAGGATAGCTTGACCGTCGTTGAGCTGGCGGGAATGGTACGGATGAGCCCCCAGCACTTTGCGAATCTGTTCCGGCAAAGCACCGGTCTTGCTCCGCACCGCTACGTGTTGCGCCGGCGGATCGAGCGTGCCGAACATCTCCTCGGCACGACCAACTTGAGTCTTGCAGACATCACCCTGGAGTCAGGCTTTGCCAGCCAGAGTCACTTCACCGACGTCTTTCGCAAGACGCTCGGGACCACACCCCGACGTTATCGCAGTCGATTTACGGGCGCGGGCCCCATGGCGGCCGGCGATACGCAAGGGGTGGAGGGCCCATTCTTGGTAGCGGAGATTCAGCCGGAAACCAGTCTGAAGAAGGCTTCCGGATCGCTTGGTAGTTCTGGCTCGGGACCGGAGCAGCTTTCCATTTACTTTGACACCGGTGATGTCAAGTGCGGATAGATCTCAAGACACGTCGATTTAACGTTGTTTGTCCTCGTCCTGCGCTGCCCGGTCGGCGCCGACCTGCTCGAGGTCACTGACGGCCTTACCTACCGTGCGCCGAGCGTAGTCGCCTGGATCGTGTTTTTGCCCCGCCCGGTACCGCGCAATCTCTTCCGCGACACAGTTCTCGGGCTCGCCACGTCCCAGAGCGCGCTTGGCGTAGGCCCAATCGCGCTCGGACTGAGAGACGGCCCCCCTGCCCTGCGGATGGGATGTGCCGGCGCGACCGAGGAGTTCGGGCGCCAGTTCGTCGACCGGCAACCTCGGAAAGTGCTCCGGATTGCGAATTGCGGCATTGCGACCTTCGGCCGTGACCAGGTATGCAGGATGATATTTGTGGTTGTAAAAGCCGGGCAGACGGAGCACGCGGGCCACGTCAACCACGCTGGGATCAGCGCCGGTGCTGCGTACCAAACCCTTCTCGAGCTCCTCGGCGCCTGTCTTGTCAAAGCCATCGACTTTCCAGATCACCTGCCATTTGTCGGGCGAAGTGCTCACCAGATAGTTCGGTTCGGGCAAGTCGTTTCGTGCCAACAGCTTCTCCACCAGGCGATCGCCATCTTCATCGAAATCGAGAAAGATATGGCGGATCCGATCGATGTCCTGTTTGGTTCGTCCGCGGCTGCCCTGTTTCAGAGTATTCATGGACAAGAACAGGTCGTGCTTCTGGGCGTTGAGATAGCTCAACCATGCTTGAAAATCAGCAGAGGCAATGGTCTCCGCGGTGGTCAGTCTCTGGAGCACCGCGTGGGTGGTGCGATGCAACGCCAGCAAAGCAACTCGATCGCTCGCGGCGAAGTTTTCTAGCACATAGCGTTGTGCCGTCAGCCTTTGGCTATTCATTGCTGGGTCCTCGGGCTTCGTAAAGCAATTCGCATTCGTAGCCATCGTGGACAGGATCGTAGCGCGCAAGCCGCAGGAGTTCGGCCACGTAGCGTCGTTGATTGCGTCGCTCGATATGCAGCACCAGATCGAGAGCGTCGGCAATATTGCTCTGAATGGCTCGGTAGGGGAGATCCACACCCGATTGCAAAACGCAGGTAATAAAGCGGGAAATTGCGAGCTTCGCGGAGTTGGCATGGATGGTCGAGAGCGTGCCAGAATGTCCTGTGTTGAGGGCCTGGAGCAGGTCAAAGGCTTCTCCGCCCCTCACCTCTCCCACCAGGATGCGATCCGGGCGATGCCGCAGGGTGGCCCGCAACAGATCGCGAATGGTCACGGCCGGCCGGCCAGGTTGCGCGCGTCGGGCTTCAAACTCAACCAAATTTTCCAACGCAATTCTCACTTCAGAGGTCTCCTCGATCAGCACCACCCTCTCGGCAGGATCAATAAAAGTGGCCAGTACATTTAGCATTGTCGTTTTTCCGCACCCGGTACCTCCCGAAACCAGGATGTTTCTGCGGGCACGCACGGATTCGGCGAGGTATTCGAGTATTCTCGCGGGCAGAGTACCGGCGTGCACCAGATCCTCCGCGGTCAGGCGTCGAGTCGGAAACTTGCGGATGGTCAGGGTGGTTCCACGCCTGGAACAGGGCGGGATGGCAGCCGCGACCCGGGAACCATCAGGCAGGCGGGAATCGAGTAGCGGCATCTCGTCGTTGATCTCATCACCAAGCACTCGTGCAATGTTGCGAACTGCCACCTGCAATAACTTTTCCGTCAACACGACCTCGGGAACACCAAGGATTTCGCCATGTGTCTCGATAAAGATGCGCCCCGAGCCGTTCACCATGATTTCCGAGATCGAATCATTCCGGATCAAATGTTCAATCGGGCGCAAGAAGGGGAGGATCAACTCGAAGCTCACAGTCGTCCCTCGGCCAGTTGTTCGAAATACGAGGTGTTAGGGTTGAGATAGTAGGGCTTGAGATAACAATAGGTTGGGGGGAGCGGATTGAGACCGTCATAGGCGATCACAATGCTCTGCGCATTTTTCAGCTCGGCGAATACTTTCGGCTCAAACACCCAGTCGCGCTGGACGCTGTAGCTCTTGGAAGTGCTCAGGGAGGCGCGATGCGCGCTGGCGCGCCCATTGAGCATGCTGACTCTTGCGTCCTGGCCGCTCTCGCTGATCGAGTAGCTCATCTTCAGGTGTTCTTCCTTTCCGCACAGCTCGCTGGCGATGCGGGCGCTGAAGTCATCGCTCAAGGTGAGGAATATCTTGGTCCGAAAGGTCTGCAGCAGGGTTCGCCAGGATTCGCCATGCAGGGTGGATCGCAAGGAACTGACGCTTTGCGTGGCGATGATGGGAATGCACTTGGCCTGGCGGGACAACGCGAAGAATTTCTCGTCGCCGGTCGGATCTGCTTCTCCCGTGGTGGCGAAGGAATGGTATTCGTCACACAGAAACAAGGCCTCCCGCCAATGCTTTTCGGGATGGCGTTCGATGGCAGGGATGCGGGCGATCATGGCCCGCTGGAAGTCCTGTTTCAGCATGGTGCCAATCGTTTTCGCCAGTCCAGGATTGGCGCTAACTGGAAAGTTCAGGGCAACGACCTTGCCCTGCTCGATGAGCTCACGAAACGGGGGTAGCGGTACCCCATAGCGACCGTCCTGATTTGCGACGGGATCGTAGCAGGCCTGGGGCGGACAAAAGGTGCGCTTTACCGCGGGGTTATCATCAAACAGCGAAAGGAAGACCGAAATACCTTCCACGATGCTGGTGCGCAGTTTCGGTTCAATTCGTTTCCAGTCGTCGTTGAACCAACGCTTGACTGCCTCAAACCTCTGTCGCCGTTCCTCATATTCCGGGTCTTCGAGAGTATCCCGCGAGGCGGCCTCGGTCTGCGTGTCGTAGGCGATTTGTTTCAGCTCCAGCAGGCGCCGCAATTGGTCGGTTGCGAGCGCTTTCATCCAGTTCGTGGTCTCGATGCGCTCCCAGCAGTACGGGGTCAGATCGCGATGTGCGAGGTAATCGGTATCCTCTATCAGGAAGTAGTCGCGCGTCCCAAACAGGCGCTCTGCTTCGGCGATCTTGGCCTCGATCTTGTGGGAGTTGATGGCTGACTCATAAACGTCAAACAGGGTGACGTAGCCGTAAAGCACCTGGTGCAGCAGGATGATGAACTTCACCAGATTGGTGTAAGCCTGTTGCCAGAACGGCTCCTTGCCACGTCCAAACAGATTGTTAAGCAGCGAGGCGATGCCGTAAGCAAGCGCATAAGCCTCCAATTCGTTATGCAGCGGATTGTATCGGTAGGGCGAATCCAGAGAGAGTTCGATGTAGTCCTCCGTCCTGCCATGTTTCTCGAGCAGGGTGCGCACCTTGTGGCAGAAATCTCCTTTCACTTCGAGAACGAGTGCGGCGGCACGCCGCTGAGCGTCTTGGGCGCGATAGCCCAGCACCTGATCTGCGAACGGGTACATGCATCCAGTCGTCTTCCCGCTTCCGATGGCGCCGAAGATGGCAATACCGGTAAACAATCCACGATCCGGAAGGATGAGCCAACGCGGATGTTCGACCGGTTCCGAGCGCTTGGGATGGTGAAGTTCGCCCACCACGAGATACAGTTCGTCCCGCAGTCGAGGGTCGGGATACATGGGAAGGCGTTGCACACCGGTCTCCCCAAGGCGATGGACCCCGAAGATGTAAGCGAGCGAAAAAGTGACTGAGGACAGGATGAAAGGAGTGGAGAACCACATTAGGTTGAAGGTGGATTTGATCGCATGGAACAGACAGGGCTTTTGCAACAAGATCATGCGTAGCACGGGGTTTTCGTCCGGGAAAGGACAATGGCGGCGAGCAAGAAAGCCGAGGATCAAGCTCATCACCAAACTTGCAAGCATCCGATATTTTGAAATCGATCGCAGGACTCTCATCGCTGCACTCTTCCAGAAAGCGGTTGCGTGGCAGGTTCAGGGGCTGACTCTGCTCCGGGCTCTGGTCGGTTCCAGCCGCCCTGACCGTTCAGGCGAACCCGCGCCGTTTCATTCTCGGTGGCGGTGACGTCATTCCCGCTGGTTGCATTGCGGGATTTCTGCTCCAGCCACTGCAGAAAGTCCTTATCCTTCTTGAAAACCAGATCCAACGCCTGGTCGATGATGTAGTCGCGACTGTCTTCGATGAAGCGGCCATAGTGATCGAGCATGGCTAGCCGATCCTCGAAGAGCTTCACAGTGATTTGCTGCTTGGCTCGCTTTACCCGTTGCGGAATGTAGGAAGACATGTGAATTCACTCCTTTCATGTGACCTGACTCTTGGCGTGTGAGGCTTGACCAGACCCGGGAGCGAAGCGGCGTCTAAGCGCTTGCCCGGATGTTTGCTCCCGGGTCGCTCCCTTGCCACAGCCCTTGTTTGCACACCGTTTTTTCATCTCCGTGGCGCTGCTCAATGCCCTTCCCGTCGTGCGCTTAGAACCAGCTCAAGCGGATTCCGCTCCGGACTGAGGCCCGGATTTAAGGCTGCGTCCTGGCAGTCCGCCATTTCGAGCGCGACTCTCAGGCTTCGGTCGCACGCGTGAGATCGCCGAAGAGCTGATACGCGTGGGGCACTAGCCAGGTTCGAAACGCTCGGCGAGTCTCTGCGCGCACTGGGTCAGCGCTAACACCTGAGTTTGCTTCCTGTTTCCAATGTTGGTAGAGGGTTTCAAACTGTGGCCCGCGATACTGGTCCAGTTCATCCCGAAAACGGTCGAGGTGTTGTTGATCGAGGCAACGACTTCCCTGGCGTTCGAACTGGTCGCGAATTCGAAAGTGCTCCTGCAAACGGGCGAGGAGAGGATCCTGTGGATGGCAGGATGGCGCCCGGAAGCATCGTGCAAACATGCGTTCGGCCCTGGGGAACATCTGCTGATCGCGGGCTACGTAGACCACCTCGAACGACGACAGGCTCGAGAACACGGGGCGATAGTGCTCGAGATAGGTTTCAAAACCGGAAGGCTTACCGCGCCCCCCGTCGACGTAACAGAATGAGACCACCGGTTGGGAATCGGTCGCTGCGCTCGTCACGAACAGGGGAAATCGATCGACGAAATACCGCACGCGTGTGGGGCCATCCGGGTGTCGCGAGCGATATCCGCGTGCAAACAAGCAATCTCGTCTGAGACCGAGGGTGCAGCAGAAGAAATCAAGTCTTTCGTCTTCAGTTGCCAGGTACCGATGCTGGGGATGGGCAAGAACGAAATCCAGCCCGATGAGCTTGGTTTGGACGGAATAGGGTTGGCGCCAGCGCTGATTTGGGTTGTCTTCATCGGCCAAAAGCTCGTACACGGAACGGGCGCCAAGGTGATAGATCAATGTCCGGTCTGCAGAACCGTGGATCCGGATGTGACCCTTCGCCAGGCCTCGTCGAATCAGACGTTCGGCGCTGGCACCCGGTTTCTGGCCCAGAAACCTGTGGTATTGGCGGCGCAAGAAATAGCCGCTATGCAGGGCGACCGCGCAGAGAAACGTCGCCTGGCGGCGCGTATAACCGCAGCTTTGCAGGGCGCAGATCCGCTCTTCGTTCGTCATAGGGACAGGATGGCGTCAGTCAGGCCTGGACCCTCGGGAACGGCCGCACGGCCGGGCGTCAAGCGCGCCTCCAACCGCGCCGCCGAGGGGCCATCGGCGTAGAGTTTGAAGCCGACCCTGGCCTTCCCGAGCGCATAAGCGCCGTGATAGTGCCGCGTGGCCAGCTCGAGATCCACCTTTCTGAGATCACCATTTTCGGTCTGGTATTCCAGCCGCAGGTCGGGCAGCAGGATGCGGCTACCCGTTACCGGAAGACCGTTCGCTCGGGCAATTTCCCCCTGCACCCTGGTGTAGTCAAAACGAGGCAACGAACGGGCCTTGGCGAGGGCAGCGTAGATGGTTGCCTTGAGTTCGTGGTCGAGGACAACTCGGCGAATGGCGCCTCCTCGACTCCTGATCTGAGAAGCCTCTGCTTCGTACATCCGGTACAGGGCAGCATCGTGTGCAATCTCCCGTGGCTTCACAAGCCCCACGTGACGGATCTGGCGACCGTCCTCGCTTCCAAGCGCGATGAGCAGGGCCTTCGCTTTTCGGGACAGAGCGAGGACTTCGAGAACCTCTCCCCGGGGCCCCACCATGATGCGATGCGTGCGGATGAGGCCCTGGCCTTTGAGGCTACGGAGATCCTGAGCAAGCTGCCGCCGATTGTTGGCGTATTGGTACCGAACCAGGTCGTCGATCGCGACCGTGCGAAACGTGCCGACTGTGGTCAGCAGCCGCTGTTCCGCTTCACTCATCCGGTAGCCTCGTTCGCGCACCAGAACGGTATGGCGCACCCGATCCCGCCCCGACGCGATTCGAGGGTCGGCCCAAGGTCGCCCCGGTGGTTGCGGATCTACGGGCTGGGAGGGGCTGTGGCGTACGAAGTTCTCGCCACCAGGCAACTCCGAAACCAGTGGCAGAGTCAGCTCCCCGTCTCGCCGGTCACTTCTGCTGTCGTTGCGGCTCATCGCCCATCCTCCTGATCTTTGAGGCGTTGGGTCAGCTCTTCGGAGATACTGCTGCCGGTGCGGATCTGCCTCTCGACGTGCGCCAGTTTTCGACCGGTGTCCTTCAGGAATAGTTTCCGTGCTCCCAGGTAGATCGCGGCAAAGACGTTCAAGAAGAGGGCGGCCAGAAACACGAGGATGGTTGCGCCGTACTTGTTGACCAGGAGCATACGGTAGGGGATAAGGAACGTGCACTCACCGAGCAGGAACAAGAGGAGTGCGAGGAAGATGATGGTGGTAGCAAACAGACTATTGGCAAGCATGGAAAGTTCTCCCTGATTCGTGCCAGAAGTGCCCTTTTACGGGCACCCGTTCCTATCCCGGAGTGTCTTCCTCGGCCGGGGTCGTATCCAAACTCTCCTCTTCCTCGCCCGCGACCCGCTCGAGGTGGGTAACAGCGCTGGCGCGCACCTCCCAAACACGACGTTGAACGCCAGCATTGTCATCGTAGCGGTAGCTTTGCAATCGGCCCTGGATCTCGACGTGAGCGCCCTTGAGAAGCGACTTGGCTGATTCCACGAGCCGGCCGTTGGCGATGATGCGATGCCATTCCGTGTGCGCCACAAACTCGCCTGTCTGCCGGTTCCGATGCGTACTTTTTGTTGCCAGTGAGAGGACGGCGAAGGGAGTTTGGTTGGTGTTGACGTGGAGCTCGGCGTCTCGCCCGAGGAATCCTTTGAGGGTGATGCTGTTTCTATAGGTTGACATGGTGTTCTCCGTTTCTGCCCCGATCTGCTCAGGGCACTCTGGGCGCAGCCATGCGAGTGGGCCCGGCTCCCAAGGCCAAGGTCAGCTTTCTCGGAGGGACCCAAAAGAAATCCGCAGCCCATCGGGAGCGCGGTCTGCGCGTTCGATTTGTTTTGGGAGACCGAGACCCGGAGGGCCAGTGGAAGCAGATGACCGACGAGCCGCAGGGCGACGGAAAAGCCCCGAAGCAGTGCCTGAGGAGATCGGGGGAGAAACGGAGGGCATGGAGTCTGGCAAGCAAACGGAAGCACGTCGGAGGGTGGGTACGAGGCGCCACTCAAGGCCGTGCCGAGTGTACGACCTTCAGCGTCAGTGAGCGCGGTCGCAAACGTCCTGGAAAGGCTGTCGCTGCGGCATGGCTTGCCGTCGAGCGCAGGCGAGAGAAAGGTGCCACTGCCCAGGAAGCATCGTGGAGAATCCAGCGCGCACAATCCAGACGGTAGTGTGGTCACGGAGCCGGGCAGGTCAGGACCTGAACTTGGACATGAGGGCGACATTGCGGAGAACAATAGCCATGAGACGGATCAGAATTCCTCCGTGGACGGAAAACACATATCGGGTTTCATCGGAAAGGTGCGAGGCGCTCTTCATCGCAGGCCCACGACTGTTCGGCGAGATACCGCATGGCGCAGGCGCCTGTATCCGAACACCAACCGAGCCAGATCGGTTAAGTCGATGTGGAGGTACGCCCCGAGGTGCAGGCGCCTATAAGACCGCAAGGCGCACACGCGTAGCTCGGCCGTCAGGAATCGATGGTGGTTCCACGGCATCAACCGACGAGCGAACAGATGCGAGGCGAAGCCCAGCCTGGGCACGTTGGCAAACGCGGTGGCCGCGACGATGAGATGGTGACACGCGCGGAGGTGAAGCTGGCTCCGGGACGCTCACTGAAAGGCTTGATCTTCTCGAAAGTAGGTGATGGTAAGGCCGAGCGGATTCACTGGAATCAGGCTATTGGGAACCTTTTCCATGACCACAAATACGAAGTGACCAACGTAGCGCTCCCGTCGGGTCATCACGTGCTCCGCGGCGGTGTAATACACCTCTTCGAAATCCACGCTGGCCTTATAAGGTTGGCTTCTAAGATCCTCGATCGCCACATTGTTCACGTTGACCTCGATCTCATCACCCCTCCCCCCAAGGAAGGTTTCGATGGTCTTGTTTTTCTTGTTCTCCTCGATGATCCGTTCTGCCAACCTGCCGTCGAGATAGTAAAGGGATCTCGCGTAGTCTTCGCGCACCGTCCTGCGCCCTCGACTGTAGTGGCGCTGAACGAAATCCATCAGGAAGTACCGGATCTCCGCTTCGCGCGGCTGGTAATTGAAGCTGTCATAGGTAACGGCCTCGGCTCGCCCCACGTCGTTAATACGAACGACCAGAGGCTTCAGATGGTGGAACGTCTGGTACATGCCAACGTTGACTAGAAGCAAGGCGGTCGCGACGATGCTGAGACAGAGCACGCAGATTTTCAGGTAGCGATTACTGGCCATCGCGCCCCCGATTTGTTCGACGTAGTGACGCCCGGATGGGCTGAGGCCGTCCTGGGGCGACCGCGCAAGGTGGTTGGTACGCATCCGGTCCCCTCCTTACCCTACTCGTCCTGCCGACCGGGCACTGCCGACTCGCCCGAACGGCCGGCAAACAGCGAGTTCACGAGCGACGGAATCAGGAGGACTCCCCAGGTAAATGCAATCAGCAGGAAGATCAAGGGCGCGAAAAGAACCGCAACGGCTGCTCCATCGTAGGGGGGAGGATGTGAATCCACAAAGTGAATCAGCAGCTGCCCAAACACGAAGATGTAGGCGTTGGCAACCACGGGATAGAAGGCATATTGCAGGAACGACTTCAGCCAGCCCCAAAATAACCATTCCATCCTGGGCACGATAAAGAACGGAATAAAGACCGGCCCAAGCATCACGGCGATGGCCGATGCAACGTACCCAAAAGCGATAACAACGAATACTGCGATTTGAGTTAAGACCAGTGCCAGAATGGTAATCGCGTACCGCAACACTTCGAGTGCGTTCAGCGTCACGGAGAGGCCAGGCTGTTCCGTTTCGTAGTAGATGGAGTTCAGCCTCGTGGTCAGTTCCGTCACGATGCCATGGTTTAGTTGATTGGCGAGGTTTGTGCCCTGATCAACAATCAGATGGTAGAAGCTGAGTCCCAGCCCGGGAATCGGACGACTGTAATAGGTAACCATGACGTCGCCGAAGGCGATGGTCATCAGCAGGCTGGCAAAGCGCTCAAAATGGAAGCCTGAGTGCCCCCCCGAGACCGAAGCCAGAGCGCTCTTGACTCCGAACCATGCGATCAGGATGACGGCGAATCCTCGAAAGAGATTCATTCCGAGGGTCTCGAACATCGACGCATGGCCAGTCATCAGCGTCGACAAGAATGAGAAAAGGTCGTTCCACGTCTCCGGAACCATACCTCCAACCTCCTCGAACATTCGCTACGGCGTGCGATAGGCGAGCATGCGAGCGCTGGGGTCTCCGGTCTGGGCGCGAAGAATTCCCTGTTCCTCCCCGAGAAAACGAATGTGCTCATTGATCGCAGCCGCCTCCGCGTCCCGCTTGCGTTTGGAGTCAATAACCTCTTGCTCCGCGATGGCAACGAGCAGTTGGTTGGTGTCCTGGCCGTTGCGCAGGCTGACCAGGTTCGCTGCGTTGATCTTGTTCAGCACGGCAATCTCTGAATTGAGGTTCGGGTCCGAGGAGAGGGTGTCGGCTTCGAGATTTTGGATCGCGGATGCGACCTGCGGGGCGTTGGCACGCAGACGGCCGAGCAGGCCGATGGTGTCCTGGTTCGCGCCATCCGTCAGCTCAACCGTCGCATAATTAACCTTCACGCGATCGAGCTCGTCTGCGGGTATGCTGGAGAATGCAGCCCCGTAGGCATTGAGTTTCTGAGTGGCTTGCTGATAGCCGTCCGGAACGCCCAACCCACTGTTGATCGCCGCCGTCCAGGCGGCGGTCGAGCCGTATGTATCGGCCGCCGCTGAATTGCGCCAAGCCGTGGCGAGCGTCCGGTAGCGTCCACGCAACTCGGCAGGCACCATCTTCGCCATATAGATCATTTGGCTGTACTGGCTGCGCACGGTCTGATAGGTCGCAACCAGCTGCATGTATTCCTGCTCCATTTGGTGAAACTGCCTGACGAGATTCGCCACGGCGGCGGGGTCGTAGACCACATCGCCTAGGCCGAGGACCGCAAAGGCAGCTGAGGTCGCAACGATGAAGAGGAGAAGAACGACGATGACCCTTTGTGTGCTCACATTGCCTCCTTGCACAGCTTTCGGCCTATCCTGAGTGCTCAGAAACACGTTTCTAATGCTTTTTTGCGAGACACCAACGCTCAAAAAACAAAAGTGTTTCCGAGAGGGCCACCGCGATGAAGAGAAAGCCCGCGCCGCGAAAAATGCGGCGGTGCAACCAGCGAATGATGGGTGGTGTTTCTTCCTTGCTCATAAGTCCTCCGGCATAAGGTGATTATCAAAAGCAGGCACGAGCAAATCTCCCGCCAGGTAGATCTTGATCCGGTGTCCTTCGCGGATGGTGACGGTCGGCAAGAGATTCAGGTAGCGATCGAGAATATGGAGAGATGACTGCGAAAGACTGCTGGCTACGCCGCCCCGATAGGCGTCGGTCGAAGACTGAAAAACACCGCTGGTGTTATTGGCTTGAGCGAAGCCGGCGATGGCTCCGATTGCGAGCGACACGCCAAAGACCTGACCATAGTGATGGTTAATCAGATCGTGCAGGCCGGTTTCACCGATCTGGTTGAGGCCCTCGAACTTGTCGAGGTCGAGAGAATAACCATCGGGCATGACCAGACGATGGAAGAAGACGGCCAGGCGATCCTGACCGAGCATGGTGACCCGTTTTGCTTCGCCAAGGACTCGGCTGCCTTGGGGAATCAGCAGGTGCTGGCGGTCGTGCGAATACACATTGGTCGTCAACATGCAGTTGACCGGACCGGAGAAAGAACCATTGAGCCGATTGGTCAAAACCGCCTCGAGCACGGTTCCCTCGAACAGCCGGTATTTCCGGCCCTGCAAGCCCTTGCGATCGACATCCTGATCTTGTTGGGCCCTTCGGTTTTCCTCAGGATTGGCAACGACTGGGTGATCAGCCGAGTCCTGGTCCTGATTCGCAGGCAGGTCGGCCGAAGCCATGGGTTCACTCCCGGGCGGGCCGTCGCCTGCGTAAGGCGTGAGGATGGACGAGGCGTTTCCGACAAAGGTGGACGGGGCATTCGCGCCCGGCGACACCGTCTCTGGAGCCTGAACGAGGCTGGCTTTGCGGTAGCTGAGCGCCACGTTCGAGGCGAACAGTGAAAGATACGCGCGGCGCCTGCGATCGTTGTCAATGTTGGCTTGCTCGCTCACCGACGCCGGATCCGTGCGGATGGCAGGTGAGGTTCCGGTCTCCGGGGCTGGACTGGCGCTGGCAGTCGCAAATTGTTTTCGGGCCTCGAGCACCTGAGCCTGTTCGGCGGCGAGCTTGCGAGCCTCCTCGTCGAGCCGGGAGCGGTACTCTGCGATGCGCGCCTGGTTCGGATCGGTTACTCCCGGAGTTGGAAGGGGTGCGGGCTTCACCGCGGTTTTGGTGCCGGTGCCCGAAAACGCGATGGCCGCCACTATGATCGCTGAAACCACGACGATCATCACCGCCTGAGTGTTTCGTGGCAGCACACCGGTGGGTTTCCCGGCCTGGTTCCGGAGGACCGGGTGCGGCCGAACCTCTTCGTTTTCGAACTCGGGCATGTATGTCTCCCACACTCCTCGAGCGGCTCGGCGCGGTTCAGGATGCGCCACGCCCTTCCCCATTTAAGGGGCATCTACGACTATTCCTGGCGGGCAAAACTCATGCGCGCTTTACCGATGGCCAGATACCCTGAATCGAGAATTTTCGGCACGACGTAGGTTCCGTGGCGGAACTCGAAGTTGATGAGGTTTGGCTTACCGTCTTTGACTTCGTAGAGAGTCGGGGTTTCGGCAGCGTTGGCCTGGATATAGGTGAACTTGTCATCGTGATAGATGGCGGTGACTGAAAAAGGCTTTCTGTCGCGCTCGAAGTGGTAGGTGAAACGGAGCGCGACCGGATATTCGGAGCGGTATCGATCGATTTCACTGGCCGTGGTTTGTTCTGCGGCCCTTCGGCTCTCCCGACTTTCGTCTTTGGCCAGCTCAACCTGTCGGCGGTAGTCCTCGATCTGGCTCGCAGAAACAAACCTGGGCGCACCGCTGACGGCGGAGATCATTGCGTCCTCTTTGAGTTCGACGAACACCTTCAGGTCAGGCTCGACGCCGGGCAGCCCCGAGACCTCGGAAAGAACGAAGGAATAAACGTTGCCACTTGCAGTAATAAGGTTGAGATTCGTCTGCGCCTTCGGTCGAGCGGGCTTGATGTAAGCAAAGTTCTGGGTGCCATTGACGATCCAGAATTCCTTGTCGCCACAAGTGAAATCGAGGATCTGCTCATTTTTGGGCAGCACAATGAGGGTTGTGTAGCGTAGCTTGGCATTCAAGCGAAGCACGTCACGCTCTCCGTATTCAAACTGCTTGACGCCAGGTGCAGGTGGCACGTTGCCAACCGGATCGGAATGGCTGGCACGATCGGTTGTGGCCCCGCCGACAACGCCGCCGGAGGGATTTGCGGGCGATGTTTGTGCGTGCCCGGAAGGGCCGCTTAGCACGAACAGCAGGAGAGCTGGAACCAAGGTTGAGGTTTTCATGAAGAGGACTCCTGGATCAGAACTTCGAGACCACGCTCGAAACCATGCTTTTCAAATGCTTCCCGTCGCCTCGCATTGTCATAGGGGCCATTCGTGTACAGCCAGTATTCCGTGGCGTCCACGTGCAGGTTGACCACTTTGGCCAGGTTGGGGCGTTTGAGCAGAAACTGCTGTTTTGGAATGAGCCCGGCGACCAGGTCAGCTTCGGTCTGATTGAGGTGAAACCGCTCGCGGTAGGCATCCCGGTCCATGCCAGGATTTGCCAGGAACATCTGGGTTGCGCAGGATTCAACGATTACCGGGAGCAATTCCGAGCGATACAAGTCATCGCCGGACTGGGTTGCCAGAATGAGGGCTGCGTTTTTCTTACGCCAGGTCTTGAGAGCCTCCACAACGTAGCTTTGTATGGTGCGGTTGCGAAAGAAACGCCAAGCCTCATCCATGACAACGATCTTGAAGGTGGTCGTGCGATCAGAGTCCAAGATCAATGCATTGGCCCGGTGCAGAACGTAGAACAGGAGGGGCTCCAGAATCTCCGGATAGCGATCCATGCCTTCAAAATCGAAGCATTGGAAGTCCGCCACATTCAGGTTGTCCTCGCTGTTGTCAAACAGATGAGCGTATTGCCCATCTCCCACCCATTTGCGCAGGGGTTCAGCCAGTCTTCGATTCACGATGTTGCTTAACGTGCCAAGCCGTCGCAGACCGGGCTCGACCGCATAGAGGTTCTCGATCTGTTCATAAAGGTCGCGTTCATCGGCACCCGACAACTCATACTGCCCCGACTCAATGAGGACGCGCACAAAGCCGTAGAGGAACTGGAGGTTCTCTCGCGTGGGAGGTAGCGAAAAAGGGTTGATGGTGGCCGACTGCGAGTCTGCGCCTACGCGCCGATAGCGGCCAGCGAACAGGCGCGTAAGACTCTCGTAGCCGCCGCCCAGATCAAAGATTACCGTGAAAGGACGATACTTCTGAAGATGGGTCAGCAGAAAACAAACCAAGAAGGACTTACCAGCGCCCGTGGCGCCCAGAATCACCGTGTGGGCGTTGTCCTGGTGATGGAGATTCAGAAAGTATGGGGTCCCTTGGTTGGTCTCGAGGACCGCAAGATATTCCCGATCGAGGTGACGGTTGTGTAGCTCGCCCGGATGCAGCGTGAACAGGAAGGAGAGGTCCGCGCAATTGGAATCGAGCAAGTAAAGCCGTCGGAGATTGTACTGATGGTTGCCCGGCAAGACGGCGAGCCAGGCATTCAGCAAGTTGTAGCGCTCTTCGAGGACGGTAGCGTCCTGGGTGCTAAATCGCTTCACGCATTCAGCGACCGCTCGATCGAGCTTGGCCCGATCGAGGTCGTAGAGGACGACGGTCATCGACCACTCCCCGAACGAGCTTCCTTTCACTTCCATCTCCTCGAGTGCACCGCCGAGCTCCTGAACTAACGCCTCATCTGCATCATCAACCAGCAGATGGCGATCCGACGTGGGAGCGTCTGACAGGTAGTTGGCAAGTGAGGTCTTGCTGTTGTGGAAGTGGCGACGCTTGGTGCGAATCGTCCTGCGCATGTTGCCGTTGCTGACCCGCTTCCATTCGCTGACCACAACTGCATTCGATGGCAATTCGAGCAGAGACCGCAACATGTGTGCGAAAGTCTTTGCGGGGGGCTCGATGATGCTCAAGACCTTCACCTGATGGGCGTTCAGCAGCAGGCGATCCCGGTGACACTCGAGATGGGAGGCAGCGAGTTGCTGGTCAACGTCCAGATCGGACCGCAATCGCATGGCATCGGAGCGGGAGGGCGCGTAGTTCAGCAAACGGCCGAGAAAGCGAAACGCACTCTGTTTGTTTAACAATTCAGCTGGCAGGAAATCCTGCAATTGCACGCGGAAGCTTTCCGCTTTCGCGGCCAGCACACGCTCCCGTTCCGTCAGGTCCGACGCCAGTATGGTCAGCTGGTGCTGCCCGGAGAGCCATGCGGTCAGGGTTGGGCGCGGCTGAACGAGGAGTTGTTTCCAAGACTCTGTTCGAGCAGTCTGAGCGGCCTCGAGGAGAAGGACGAAATACAGCTCCAACGAGTAAAGCGAATCGGCTTTGGCGCGCAAAAAACCGATGCGGCCCTGAACCGCGCGGTCGACCACTTCGTGATCACAATAGCGTCGGAAGGGGATGTCCGGCTGGTTACGCTTGAGCAAGTATTGGTAGAGGCGGAACTCCTCGCTCAGGCCGCGCATGGCACGCTCGAAGCGCCGACTGTACGCATCGAGTTCGGCCATATCGCGCCCTTCATAGTCGATGCCATGAATCCGAAACACCACTCCCAAGTCACCGCTTTTGGTGAGAAAGGTATGTTCGTTGAGAAACGAGCACACCTGGATCAGGCTGTTCAGAGCGCCGGCGGCCCGGTAGTCTTCGTCGAGCGTGCTCACCCTGGCCGGGATCATTGCGGGAGCACCTCGATCGTGAATGGATCCCGCTTGCCGGGATCGTACTCGGCCCGGCATCGGCCAGCGTTCAGCAGGATGCGAATCATCTGCACGTCGGTTGCGGTCACCCAGCGCGCCGCTGCATACAGGCCGCCGAACGTTGCCATCCCGCTGAGCAAGCTCCCGAAATAGTTGAAGGTGGCTCCTCCAATCACCAATGCGAAAAAAAACAGGCGCCGATCCAGCCCCCAGATGGTGAGGGGTTTGTTGAGGGCACGGTAGACGGGATGCGTTTCGACCTGCTGGACCAAGACAGCCTCCATACAGTCGGTCTAGGGGAACAACCAGGCCATGAAATTCACAGCTCCCACAGCCATGCCAACCCCGAAGATGATGCCCGCAAGGGTGCGCTTTGACTGCCCCTCCCCGAAGGCGAACATCAGACCGCCGACCACAATGGCAACCAGGGAGAGGCCGCGCGCGATGGTGGAAGTGAAGGCGGCCTGGAGCACCTGGACCGCGTTGTCCCAAGGATCGCTGCCGGTACCCTGCGCATATAAGGAAGACGGCGCAAACAGCAAGGCCAGCCACCAACCTGATATTCCGTAAAGAGAACGGCGCTGGGAGCGGGCGCGGGTCGCCCGGGCCAGGACTGCAGAAGAAGAATCGTTCTCGTCCATCACACTCGCCTCCAACTCCATGAGTGAGGATGGCAGGAGACTATCCGGAGCAGCGCCTCGATTCTTCCAATTGGAGAAGACCGATGTCAGAATCCATGGAAATGATGGCACCGGCGCCGGACAATTGCGCCGGCAAGAGACGAGAGTACGTCTCGGTCTGTCGCGCGGGCTCAGCCAAGCCTAGGTGAATGCGGCCAGCCTCGGTTTCTTGTCAGAGGTCGTCGTCGGCGAGAAATCGGCCGTGGCCCTCGGTCTCGAGCCAGTGATAGAGGTGGGCTTGGTAGAGAAACGATGCAACCATCTCTTCTCCTAACTCGTGGGTGTCGGTGCAGAGAAAGGGCACCTGCAGGCCCACTAGCATGGCCATGAGGGACTGGATGATGTGGTTAGGGTTGGCCCCGGAATTCTCGTAGGGAGATTTCAACTGGCTGAGCGATGCTGAGATTGCAAGCAGTCGAGACGAATACTGGCTCATCCGTTGAAGACGGCGCACAAACACGTGGCGATCGCTGGTAAAAGAACGGACGAGATCGGGCAGGTCTTTTCGCTCGACCACACACAGATGCTCGAGCCCGGCGATCGAATAGTCTCCCAGTTCGAGCGGCCGGCGCTGCACATCGGCAAACCAGCCATCAAAACGGTGGAAATCGAAGGGATGTTTTTCGCGGGTGTCCACCACGGCCACAGGGAGGGGTACGCGAAGCCTGGTGCCTCCCCGTTCTGCGAGCACTGGAATGACGGGGTGAGGCACAGGTCGTGTGATGGTCTGCCAGTCCAAGGGCGAAGGGATCAGAAAGCGACGTCTCTTCATGAGCTTCTCCGGTCGAGTGCTACCCCCCAGAAACGTTAGCACGGAGTAGACCCGAAGCTGATTCTTGGTCACCCGCTTCATCGGGTGTTTGCTGCTCCCCGAGATGCAGGGCACCGAGGATCAATGCGGAGGTCTGTTGCACGATCTCCAGGCTGGCCGTGAGCAACTGTGCATCGCCATGCCAAAGCTGAATGTAGTCGACGGAGGCGCTTTTCGTCTCGAACCCGAGGGATTCACACACGGCAAAAGCGACGGCTTCTGCCTCGGTCTCACGAATCTGCTTGGTGGTCTCTAGCCGCCGCTCGCCGCGATGCAGGAGTTCATGGGCGACCTCATGGACCAGAGTTGCAAATTCTTCGGCAGCGGGCATGGACGGGAGCAAAGTGATCTTGCCGCCGGAGGACACTCCCCGTGCAGGAGCAATGTCGACGGAGTAGTTGACCGCGATCGCCTGCTCTGCCAACCATGTGGTTAGGCGCTCGCGGAGGTCAGCGACGTCGCCCCGGACCTCGGTCAAGACAGGCAAATCCTTTCCGCCAGTCTGGCTGATATCGAATACGTAGGCCGCACGGAATCCCACCAACTGGCGGTCCGAGGCCACCGTTTCTTCGGGCCTGGAATCATGCTCTCCGCTTTTGCGCCGAACCATGGGGGCCAGAATCAGGATGCCGTGCTCGCCTTTGTTGACGAAACGCCCCAGCGAGCTCCAAGTGCGAAAGCCAGCGACATGCGTAGCGTCCGGTCTTTGCCTAGCAATGAGCATGACGTTCCCGAAACTATAGTGATGGAACCGTCCCATGGCGGCAAGGTACTGGACTAGCACTTCGCTTCGTCCCGACTCCAGGGATTCCACGAGATAGGCGACCGCCTCTTTTGTTCTCCGGTTGATTTCGTCGAGCTTCATGATTGTTTCTCCTGTTCTGCCGTCTCCGGCCGTTTTTGTTATTCACCATCGCCCCGGCGACAAAAACGGCCGGAGACGGCAGAACAGGTGCGAAAGCCACGAGGGGTGTCAGGTTGCGAGTGGCAGCGCGGGATGTGCCAAACTGCTTCTGCCGTTTCGTTTGGCACGATACCGCCGCAGGCCCGAAGCAACCGTCCGAGCCCGTTCAAGGGCGCACAACCCGAGGGGCTGGAGCGACATAGCGGACGAGTCCGCACAATTTAAGGCGTGGGCACGCTCAGGACCGGAGGAATAAGACAAGTAGGCGATTGCGCCTCAGCGAGATGGCTGTGCCCCCCCGAATCGATTGCGCGCACGGCGCTTAATGCTGGGGTGTGACAGGCGGCACGGACACTGAACTGGGTCATGGCTTTCTCGTCAAGCCTTCGCTGCCCCTCAAAGTCGCTGCTCAAGAGACTTGCCGTTACGTCCGTTACCACCTCAGTAACGCCACGTCCGAGCCATTGTTCGGCTGGCACCTTTATTTCAAACTGATTCACGACCGGGGGAACGCGCAGCATGCGATCGAGCAAGCGAACGAAGACAGCTGAAGAAGATAGAAACTGGTATTCCTGGTTCCTCCCAAGCTTGTGCCTGCTGTTGCTCACGTTTCTCTTGTTGAGGCACTGATAAGGCTTGGGCTGCCGAGGGTAGAAGCCGGTTGGCGCCTGCATTGTCGGGCAATTCCCCTTTCGCTGACCTGAAAACACTTAGACCGATGACCTCTGAATGCAAGGGCGGTGGCAAGTTCGTAGGCAAGTGGAGCGTGAGCGCTCGCAACACGACTCCGTGCCCGGTGTGTAGTGTGCCCCAACCAGTGAGTCCGTATGGTGGCCGATACAAGATCGCGGATCACCAGGAACCGGAAAGTGCGAAAGGGGCACCGACAGGTGGAAATTGACCGTCCTTCTTGTATTTAGATCTCTTTGAACGTTCCCCCCGCGGACGCAGGAGATTGTTGACTTTACAGGGCAGTCCCTGCCCTCCTTGCCAGTTGCTATCTGCGCGCCTCAGTTTCGTGCTCTTCGGCTCTCTGTGAATGCTTCTGTGGAGAAGTGGGAACAACCCCGCTACCCAGTCACTAACCTTTAAACAATCCAATGACTTGCCTTTGTCGCCCGAACCCTCTTGAAGCTCAGGGTTTGCACTGAAAAGGGGCATTGACACCCCATGACGTAACGGTTTAGGGTGGCACCCGTCGATGGCTGAAAGGGTTGGCGAAAATAAAAAGTTGCCGATCCGAAGTAGGCTGGGTGATCCGCTCTGAAGGGCAACCGGATGAGCGACCAGACCCGAAAAAACCGACTGACTCTTGCGAGGAGCAGTTGGGGTTTGGAACTGCGAAAGCAGTGATCGCATCAAGGGCTGTGACGGTACATGCCTCCACGCTGTTTCGCTCCCTCGCAGGAGCTGACGGCTAGAGCATAACCAAGGTCACAGCCTTTACCTTTTCTCCACCTCTTGTTGTTCCCACCATCTTGCTCTCTGCAATTGAATTTTCTTTCAGTAAGTGGTTCGGGGCTTAACGGACCCGGCGCTCACGCAGTTCTCCAATTCCGAGCCGGGACTCAAAGGATGCGCGCGGACGGCCTCCCAGCCGCTTTGCTATCGGCCTGATGAGCCCTCGATGAATGGACAATTGTTTTCAGAGCCCTTGTGTCTTAGTGTGCCCAGGTGTTAGGCTCTGAGCGAACAAAAAGCGAAACTCGATAATCGATCTTAGCATCTTTCGAGGCGCTCCATGCGTTTCGTTCGTGCTCGATCGTGGCGGATCATAATCAGACTGGTAAACCATGGATGAAGGGCGCAAACGCGTGCTGGCCATTGTGGCCGGGATCCTGGTGGCGCGGCATCTGAAGAACCCGGAGGATCTGGGCGACAGCCGCCCCAGCCCGCGAACGGAGAACCTGATCTCGTCCGCGGTGCAGTGGGCCGATCGGATTATGAGAAGGATCGATGGCCTGTTCGGCAATTCGCCGGGCGACGGAAAACGATGATCGCGAGTCCGCAAGAAACGCTGGTTTCGGTGGTGGGCAGGCGCTCGTTGAGCAAGCGAGGACGGTCGGCGCGCTCGAAAAGCCAGAGCTATTCTGTGCACCAATCCAGCCCGTCAAGGCTCCGCGAGGTCGACGCAGGTTCGGAGAGCAGGTGATGCGAGGGCTAGAGCAAAACTCGCATACGAGTTCTCGCTGAGCGCACTTGGTCGGGGAAGGGAAGGGTCATGCAGTTCCTGAGTGAGCGGCGATACATCGCTAACAGCGTTGGCGGGGGAGTGGAGGTTTACGGACGCGACAGTCGCGGTGAATGAATCGACTCGGCCACCAGGAAAGAGGAGGGTTTTTCTGGAGAGCAACGTCATTTGTCGGGGACGATGAGGATGGCCCGATCGTGGTCTAAACAATTCGACCCGATTTGAGTTAAATACATTCAAGCAGTCTTTCGAGGTTCTGTGATGAAGGATTCGTGTGCGGATGGCGTTTCGGAAGTGAGTCGATGCCTCAATGCAGTTGCCCTGCAAAACGCGGTGTTGTGTGCTGAATGTGACGTGGTCAGCGACAGCCCACACGACCGGTGTATGGTTTGCGGGAGCCGATCCCTGGTCAACATATCCCGAATGCTCGGCGGCACTCTTCCCGTGGAACGGGCAACCTTGATTGAGCCCGTGAGCCCAGAGGTGGAAAGGACAGAGATTGTATTGACGTTTCCAAGGGCGCATCGAGTCCGGAGAAAAGCGTCCGCCTGATCGACCCCGTGTGCAGTAACACGCCAGGACTATGCGAGGAGTTTCGTCCCCTGTCGCGGTGTGCGATCCCAGGTAGCGCTCCATCGACGCGTTGCCGCAGTATTGTTCGTGGTTTGCGGCGAGAAACACGAACATGGGTGCCGCCTGCAGCCAACCGAGAACTACAAACAGCGCTCTGCACAAACCGGCCACGGCAAGCTGTTTCTCATCAGTGACCGGTCTGCGTTGGAACCAGCCAGGTTGTTTGGCGTGGCCTGGGCGTCTCAGCTCGCTTCTCGCTCGCCCAGCGACCAACGCCGAAGACCTCATTCATTGCGCGGGTTACCCATTCGATATGCCATTTCCTTTCGCTCCCTCGCCTCAATCACCGTCGGCTTAGGCGGCATCGATTGCAATCGTGGAACGCTTGCAGCCGATCCGTGGACAGCCTATGAGTCACATCGGTATTGACTATCGTGGCGATCTGCTCCGAGTGAAATGTGGGCCAGCTGATTCGGTTTTCTTCACGGTGTGGGGCGGATGAGTTCTTAAAGGCGGCTTGATTTCAAGGGCGGAATTCAAGGCCCCTCCCAAGAAAGCCATGAGTGGCGTCCAAGTGGTTACTTTCGGTAAATTCCGCGATCGAGCCCCTCGATCAACTGCGCGGCTCGGATCGAGAATGTATCGCATATACGGAGAAGAGTGACAACGGTGATTGGCCTACCAGCTTCGACTTGTTGCCAATGACGAGCTGAGAAACCAAATCCAATCATGTCTTCTTGGGTGAAGCCCTTGGACTTGCGCAGCCGCTTCACGCGCTCTCCGAAGGCAGCAAAGAATTGTGTCTCATCAACCAAGCCTGTCTTTTAGGTGATTTCCAGTGTGACCGCCACGAGCAGATTAGCTGGAAGAGTTGCATCAGCAGGTTCGTTCTAAGTAGTCCTATTTCTCGGTCAGTACGGGAGATGGAAGTCCGCGGACAAGTTTCGACAAAGGGACATCGAGCGCGATTGTGATGCGCAGGAGCGTTTTCATCGTGATGGGGCGACCTTTTTCAATCTGTTGCCAGTGTCGAGCAGAGAATCCGAAATCGATCATGTCTTCCTGTGTATAGTGCCGGCTCTTTCTGATGAACCGCACCCGCTTGCCCAGAGCGTCGAAAAATTTGCTCGCGTCCAACACGTGTACTCATTAAGGAGCGACACGTGCAAAAACACCACGAGCAGATTAGCTGGACAACCGAAAGCACTAGTGCTATATGTACGTGGAGATTGGAAGCTTTCCAGTATCTCGGCTTGGATCGCATGTTGCGGCGAGAGGTTCCGCTGCGATGAAAAAGAGCCACCAAGGTAAGACTGAAATGCGCGAAATGGCGGGCCGATGAGGTGTTCGGAACGAAATGACCGGAATCCCGAGACCGAGCACAGCAGCAGCAGCAGCAGGGAACTGCCCTCACCCGAAGATGAGTTTCCATTCCTGAACCCGCTGCTCGGGGTCTCATGAATTCATCGGCTTCAATCCGACTCCCTGGGCTTGCCATTTCAACTGACGATCGTGAACCGTCAGTCGTATCCTCCGCGCCCGTGGTCGATTCTGTTGTCTCCGACGAAGCCTTGATCGCTCAGGTCTGCGAGGGAAGCAGGGAAGCGCTGGGCATCCTCTTCCGTCGTTATGCCCATGTCGTACGGGCAGTGGCCTACCGAGTCCTGCGAGATACCTTCGAAGCCGACGATCTGCTTCAGGACATCTTTCTGTTCATCCATCGCAAGTGTTCACTGTTTGACGAGTCGAAGGGCTCGGTGCGCTCCTGGATCCTCAAGATTACCTACAACAGGGCGATCGATCATCGTCGCTACCTTCAATCCCGGCATTTCTACAAGCATGTGGACGTAGGCGACTACATTGAGATAGCCGATTCAAGATCAGTCCCGACAACTGACGTTCAGGAGGCACTCGCCGAGGTGGTCGGAAGACCGACCATCGACATGCTTCTCGGAACCCTGGCCGAGGATCAACGTAAAACGTTGAACCTACACTTCTTCGAGGGCTGTACATTCGAGGAGATTGCCGGGAGGCTCGACCAATCCGTGGGGAATATTCGGCATCATTATTATCGTGGTCTGGACAAGTTGCGCAAAGAACTGTTCGCACGCAAATTGGCAGGCCACCAGACATGTGGTAGAAAGTGAGCACTAGATCAGGAGCCGGGGCGTTGTCACGCATTCCACCCCACGACGAGTTCCTCGAGCTCTGCGCCATCTCAACGTCTGGCCAGTTGACCCGAGACGAGCAGCAGCGGCTCGAGGAGCATCTGGCTGTCTGTCCTTCCTGCCACGAAGCCATGGAGCAATACGAAGTGGTGGTCAGCGAGGCCATTCCGGCGCTGGGGCCAGATCCCGGAGATATCCAGCCAGGCCGCTCGTGGTCCCAGGAGCGGGCCGAGGTAGAGCTCTTCCAGGCGCTTGCCCAGGAGGAAGACCTGAAAGAGCGAGGGGGGACTAAGGGGTACCGCGCGTCAAAAGGCAGTCACGTAGTTCCCCCACCAGTCAGTCAGGAAACCTGGCGCAATGTCTGGACCCTTTACGCGGCCGCGGTTGTCCTGTTCATCGCACTCGGCATTTGTGTTTACCAGCTCGGTATGCACCGGGGTCGTTCGGTCACCACAGCCGCATCCGCACCTGGCCATGAGAGCCAAGACGTGTTGGCACAGCAGTTGAGCGATGTTGCGCATGATCGCGAAATTCTGCGCGCCCTGAATCAACAGCGCGATGAGCTCATCGCCGACCTGCGCCGCCAAATGGGCCGCCAATCCACGGAAGTGAGTCAACTGAGATTGGTTCAGGAACGACTGGAGAACGATTTGAGGAATGGCCAGGTCGCCCAGGGGAGCATGTCGCAAGAGCGGACGGACCTGGCTCAAGAGCTCGCTGCGGCACAGAGCCAGTCTCGAGCCCTACAGAGTAAGCTCGATTCGCTCGCACAAAAGTCTTCCGAAGACAAGGGACAGCAGACGGCATTGGAAGCCAAAGTCAACGATTTGAGCCATTTGTTGCGTGATCGCGAGCAGACGATTGATCAACAGGAAGAACTCCTGGCTCACGATCGCGATATCCGCGAACTAATGGGTGCCCGAGACCTCTATATAGCCGAGGTCTACGATGTAGCCCGGAACGGACAGACCCGAAAGCCGTATGGACGCGTGTTCTACACGAAAGGCAAGTCTCTCATCTTCTACGCCTACGATCTGGATCAGCAGACCGTGGCAAAGAACGCTGGCGCCTTTCAAGTCTGGGGCCAGCGTGGGGAAAGCCGCGAGCGGGCGCTCAATCTGGGTATGTTTTACCAAGACAACGCGGCGAAGAAGCGTTGGGTTCTGCGACTTGACGATCCCAAAATTCTGGCCCAACTCGACGCCGTCTTCGTCACGATCGAACCCAAGGGTGGGAGCCCAAAACCCAGCGGTAGCCCCTTCCTATTTGCGTACCTGCGCATCGATCCCAACCATCCCTGACGTTCGGCAACTACGCCGAACAGATATTCGGTGACCTAAAGCCCAACGGCCGACGGCAAGAAGGTGGGTCCTGCGCCATCACGAAATCGGGTCTCGTGAACCTGTTTCAGGACCTGGAACAAGCCCGCCGTTTACCCTGGCCACGAAAAGCTTCACGGGTCTCGTCTCGACCTGAGGTTAGGTGCAGTTTCTGAAAGACTGCGATATTTCTGCGATTTTTGAGGAAGAATCTCGGCTGCCAACCAGGTACGGTTGGTCGCAGCGATTGCACTACTCAGGAAAGGGGTCGCCATGCATGCAAGAAAGCCACCGGTCTCGGAACCCGACTGGCGGGACAGTGTCCCGGGACAGATCGGCGAAGCGTCGCTCGAGCGACATTTTTCCGTCGGAGAATTGGCCAACCTCTGGGACTTGAGCGAGCAGACGATTCGCCGAATGTTTGCGGGCGAGCCCGGTGTGATCGTGTGGGGGCATGGCGAAAATCGCTTCAAGCGTGGTTACGTCACCTTGAGGATTCCGGAAAGCGTCGTGCAGCGCGTCCATTGCCGATTGCGCAGCGCCAGTTAGTGCGCCGCAGTGGGAACGCTCCGGTCCCGCGTAGCATTGCCGACTGAGGTATGTGTGCGGATGAAGGATGGCAAAGTCTTAACGCCGGGGCTGGCTCTCGGCTGAAACGGCGTTGTCCATGGCCAGGAGTAGAGCCATGGTTGCCCAGCTTGTGGCAGCACATGAGATAAATTGTGCTCCAGCGTTGGGAAACCCGCTCTCAAAGTATGGTTGCATTGCGATGCTTCGGCTTGGCACCCACCAGGAACCGTCCTTAAGTTGCGTGTTCAGCAACTGCATAATGCCGCGGCGATACGTGGAGTCTCGCACCCTCACCAGGCCGGACCGTTGCAAAGCCACCAGTACTTCTCCTGTGGAGTAAGCGTCACTCCCCATCGAACGCAATTGAGCCCAACCGCCATCGGAGTGCTGCAGCGAAACAAGTCGAGACACCGAGTTCCTCATATCGTGAGACGAAGTCCCGCACCAGGACAATCCCATCAACCGGAGGGCATGGTCTTCTGTCGTCCTTGGTTTCGAGGCCGCCAACCAGCGGCAAGCAGTCGACACTCGCATCTGCAATTCGGTTGCTCTTCCCGGTATCGAGAATAGCTGGAGTGCGCGAAGACTGAGTGCTGTCGTAGTGAAGGTGCTGTCGTTCAGGGGAGGCCTAAAGAGGGTAGTAGTCCAGTGGCCATCGGAGCGCTGCTTGAGTGCCAAATAGTGGACAAGAGCATCCGTCGTATTGTTACGAAGAACATGTCCTGCATGCAGACCCACAAGGTCATAACCGGCATCGAGGCGGTCCGGAATGCCTGTGCCTTCCAATAGGCGTTCGCTGCGCTTGCCCAGGATCTCCAGCATGGCATCCACCTGATGCTGAGCGATCTGTCGATCGACATTTACCCCAACTTCTTCGGCTAGACCTACAGCCATCATCGGCAAGTCTTGATGGTGGCAAGAGATGCAGCCTCGCTTCGTTTTGTCCAGAAATACCTCCGAACTCTGTTGCAACAAGGTCAGGCTTGCCACCACGGAATGCCTAACGCGTTGGTCGGCATTGTGCGCTGAGTTGTTGTCGATCATCGGCTTACCTTTTCGTGAAGTGTCTTTCTGCCCCAGAAATACCAGGTCGCGACTGGTCCGGTGCCGTGACGCCCAATCGAACGCCGAGTGCCCGTTGACGTCGACCGCGTTCCGATCCGCACCGTGATCTACCAAGATCTTGATAACCGATATAGAGCTCCTCCCACTCGCCGCCGCCCAGATGAGAGGCGTTGCTCCTGTAAAGGTTTCCTTCACATTGGGATTTGCTCCGTGCGCCAAGAGAAGCTTGACAACCTCTCTGTTACCGCTTGCTGCCGCCCAATGCAGGGGCGTGGTACCGTGAAAGGTCTCACTTGCGTTCGCGTCCGCTCCAGTGGCGATCAAGTCGGCAACAATTCCCGTATTCGCGTTCATGGCACCGTTGTGGAGCGCGGTCCACCCGACCCGATTGGTTGATTTGGCGTTCGCCCCATGTTTCAGAAGAAGATCGACCAATTCTCGGTCGCCCTGCTCTGCAGCTTCCATGAGAACGGTATAACCGTTGCTGGTGTATCGCGCGTCCGCACCCTTTTCAATGAGAAGACGGGCGATCTCGGTCGCGTGTCCACCGCCAGCTGCGATCATGAGCGCTGTGCGGCCAGAGTCCGATGACACGCTCACGTCCGCTCCTCGCTCGAGCAAAAGACGGGTTTTTTCAAGATCTCCTGTCGCCCACATAAGAGCGGTCGCGCCAGCCTGATTTCTGGTATTAACGTCAGCACCATGATCCAGCAGCGCTCTAAGCAAGCCAGCATCGTCCGCCACAGTAGCCTCCATTAGGGCAGAAGTTCCGTCTGGCAATTTCGCGTTTGGCGGTGCGCCTTTTTGAAGCAGCGCGTTGACGTCCGCACCGTCACCTAGCCGTATCGCCTCGAGCAGCATAGCGGCAGAGTCCTCGGCGGGCGTTGCAGAGACTTTTCTTCGGGTTCCGGTAAAAAGGCATACCGCGATGACAATCATCCCGAAAAGCATTTGATTGAAGCTCGATTCGCGCAGAATCGGTCTCATGCCAGTGAACCATACTGAACCGGTACGGCGAATTGCAAGCCAGCGTATCCGAACATTATTTGGTTTCGGCTTCGGGGACACACAGCGCTTCGGCGAGCCGTCCCGGGAAGCCATCGCCTTAGGTCTCTGCCAAACGGATTGCCCCTCCGGTCGCCTGCTTTCGGTGTTTCGCAGGGAAAGAGACAGCCACTACCACCGTCAATCCTCAAATGGCCGGATCAAGAGTGGTGCATTGGATCGCGTGCGTGGGGAGTTCATCGGAACCGACCTGCTCAGTTGGAAATCGTCCGTACGGCAACCAATGAGGCATTCCCGGGCACCGCATTTTCCACTGTCGTTGTCAGCAGAGCCTGGAAATACGGCGGGACGGTTTTGTGATCGGGTGAGAGGTCCATCAGACTCTTTCGGAGTGCGGTCATCCGCTCGGGGTTGGTCAGGTACTCGATCGCCGCTTGAGAGCCTTGGGTGTAGATGCCATAAATCAACAGGACGCGGTTCTCCTTCCTTTCGTTCGGGAGCATAAGCACCAGGGCATAGTCACGCCTGAGTTGGTTCGTCACCGGGTCAAACTCCGGCTTGTACACTGCCTGTTCGCCCGGGCGTGGGCTCCGGTTGTAAATCACGCCGCTTTGGAAGTGAAATCCCTCGACGTTGAGGAATACTCTGCCGCTCCAGGCTTGATTACCTCCTAGCAGGATTGCGTTGTCTCCTTTGATCTCCTCGAAATTTACCAGTCGCGACTGCTGCACGCGGTACCTCTGCCCGACGTTAGAGAACATCTGGCACAAGCTGACCAGGCCCATCGTCTCCCCGACGGAAGTGAAATCCGTCAATGACGGGACAAACAGGAAGCGCTTCAACTCGTGGAAATGGATGGTATCGCGGAACTCGGGCAGATCCGCCTTGGGTATCTCATGGCCAGCGGCCAGGGTTTGTGCGCTGTCGCCGTCATGCGCCGCCCTTAATAAAGGATGGTTCGGGACCACAATCAGCGGGGGCTGCGCCGGAGGCAGGAACGGACGCCAGAACCATTGGAGCCCGTCTGGCAAACCCGCCACGGCCGACCCGGACGGTGCCGCCTTCTCGCGCCAGCCGGCAACCAGGAGAAAGGCCAGCGCCAAACATATGGCGGCCAAGGTCACAGTGAGCGCGGTGTGCAACCGGTTTCCACCCTGCGGTGTGCCGATGGCGGGGTTCGTGACCGGCCTTGAGTCGTCGGCTTCCTCTGCCGTGCTCCGGCGGAAAACTGGAACATAGTGGCCGGACGGCAAGTCGATACGTATCAGGCTGTCTTTGCCATCTTCCTCGTAGTATTTCTTTAGCACGCGGCGGATTTCGTGCGCCTGCACCCGCACGATAGGGTCTTTTTGGGGATTGAATTCGGAACCCCGATCGTAGACTTCGACCCCGATTAGGTACTCGTTCAGCTTGTCGCCATTGCCGAGAAAGGTCTGTTCCGAAACGAACTCGAGGAATCGGGTCTTCTTGGGAGCACTGGCAAAGTGTTTACTTTCGAGGATACGACGCAGTTCTTCCCGTTTCTCAAATAGCGAGATGGGATTTGCGGAGCCGTGTAGAGCCGTCACCATCTAGCTCCCCTTCCGGGCAGTACGGCTTGGAAGGTGCCGTTCGGACGCCAAAACCACTACTTCACCCGGCAGCACAATAGCACTGCCCTCGAGTGACCGTCAACGCGCTGAAAGCGAAAGGCCCCGTTTCTCAACTAACGGTTACTTGGCCTGTTAACCCCGTTATTCGTGCTGTTTCTTGGACCCCTGCTGTCGAGACCCAGCACCTTCTTCAAGCACCCGTCTGCGCTTTAACAGCTGGCAGGGTGCAGATCTGGATTCAATGAAGCCTCATGAGTGCGGGACGAAGGGTTGTTCTAGGGCCAGAAGTCGCACGGCACACTGGTTTCCAGGACGATCAATGCCACAACCCGGGGAACCTGGCCGCACTTTAACCGTCGCCATAACCTCTATTACCTTGAGGTCCGGACAAAGCGGGAGTAAGAAGTGAGACGCTGTGACGACGCCACATCCAACCGCGCCTGACATCACAGACAAACAAGTCGGTTGGCGGTGACAGTCGACTTCGAAGGATGGTGGCCTTTCTCGCGTCGCAAGAGAATGAACTGCCAAACACCCATGGGATCTGGAGAGCTAGCCGCCGGAATGAGGCTGCTGCCCGGTCTGATCGTTCTGGTGCTTCTATCGTTCGGAGTTCCAGCCTGTGCCGAGGGTCCAGAGTTGGTGGTGAGCAAGCAGTTTGACCACCCGGTCTTGACGATTCATTCCAGCGGAGCCCAAGAGAACAAATACGGCTTCGAAGGCGGCAGGGTATTGAAGATCACGGGGGTGTATCACCTGTTCACTTCAGAGATGGTGGGAGACCCGCATTGGGTCAAAATGAGATTGGCGCACTGGGTCAGCCGCGATCGCTTGCACTGGGATCGGAGGTCGACGCTTATGGAATCCAGCGGCGACTTCACCGGGAAGGACCAGCGAGCTGCTTTCTGGTCGCCTATGCCGATCTATGACTCCAAAGAGGGGCAGTGGAATCTTTTCTACATTGCCTATCAGGCGGCGCCCGACACACCCCGTGAATGGTTGACAAACCACGAGGGTCGCATCTGGCGTGCCGTCTCAAAGACGCCTGGCTTCTCCGGCATCGATGGCCCCTACCAAGACGTGGGGATCATCTTGCAGCGCGGAAGAGAGTCCGATACCTGGGAAGGCCTCCAAGGAACGGATTCATTCTTTCCTTATCAGGTAGGCGACAAGTGGTACGCCTTTTATGGAAGTGCGCATACTGAGACGCTTCCCATCTCCCTGTGGCAGGTCGGCTTGGCGTCGGCGCCGGGTCTTGCTGGGTCATGGGCGCGCTGCACCGACGTCAATCCACTAAGAGTGGAACCGCGGTTCATCGAGAACCCGATTGTGACCAGGTTGGCCCACGGGACCTACGTGGCCGTATACGACACGGACGCGCCGAACGCTATCGGTTATACGTTCTCGCTGGACGGGATTCACTGGTCGGCCGGGCAACATCTCGTAGTTCAGAAGGACGGGGGAGTTTGGGCAACCGAAGTCCGGACGCCGCTAGGGCTGGTGGAGGAGGGCCCTGACTCGTTCACGCTGTTCTACACCGCCAACGAGAAGGTGCCTGGCGCGGCGGCTGACCCCAACGGAATCGTGCTGACCCCGGGGTCGATGGGATTGGTCGAGGTCCAACTGAAAAAGCCCGGAACGACGGCAGTCGCGGGGCGCTGACGGGGGTCGCGATCCGCTTCTGCGGAAAGCATGCAGGAACGATATCGGCCGTTTTGAGTTGCTCGATCGCAAATGCTGGCAGGCTTCTTGTGCGGAGGCGATATGTGGAGAGCTAAAACGTTTTTTTTGTTCCTGGGTTTGTTCGTTGCGGGAGGAATCCTCCTTGCCGCTCAGAGCGCATGGGCACAGGCCGATCGTGGCAGCATCACGGGAACTGTCTCTGACGCCACCGGAGCAGTTATGCCCGACGCCGCGGTGTCAGCCACGAATCTGGCAACCGGCGTCAAGTACAACGCCACGACCAACAATCTTGGCCTCTATACCATTCTGAACCTTCCCTTGGGCAAATATTCCGTCACGTTCAGGAAGGATGGGTTCCAGTCCATCGATCGCTCGAACATCACCGTATCAACCGCTCAAGTCGTGAAGCTCGACGTAGAGGTGTCGGTGGGCGCCGCGAGCCAAGTGGTGACGGTTACCGACGACGCGCCGGCCCTGGAGACACAGACTTCCGATGTGGGTACGAACATGAAAGCAGCACCTCTACAGGATCTCCCTTTCAGCGCACAGGGGGGGCGCCACATCGAGCAGTTTGTGTATGACATTACGCCCAGCGCGCAGGGCGACCCTTATTTGGCCGTGATCGCGGGCGGGCAGGGTTTCACGAAGGAAGTGGTCATTGATGGTACATCGCAAAATGCCTCGATCCAGGGCGACTCGATTGAAGCGGAGCCCAGCATGGAGGCGGTCGAGGAAGTGGACGCCCAAACCAGCGGTCTCACCGCCGAGCGTGGTATTTCCAGCGGCGGCGTCGTGAACTTCGGCCTCAAGTCCGGCACCAACCAGTTTCATGGTACCGCTTTCGGGTTCGGTCATAACGAGATCACAGACGCGAACAGCTGGGACAATGGCCATACCGGAGATCCCCGCATTCCGGGGAGCACCACAACTCGAAAGCCGGAGCAGCGTTTTTGGGATTACGGGTTCAGCGCGGGCGGTCCGATTTTCAAGAACAAGACATTCGTCTTCGGGGCACTCGAAAAATTCCAGCAACACGACTTTACACTGGCAGGGTTCGGCAACGCGTCGACTGTTCCAACTCCTGCCTTCCTTGGCGGCGATTTCAGCGGGTTGCTTGGATCAGGACTCTGTAGCCAAACCGACGGCAGCGTTACCACGCGTTGCGATTCGTCCCAGGGAGACGCTCCTGTTATCGTGCAGAACAATGCGGGTCAGTCCGTCCCGTTGCAGCAGGGCATGATCTTCGATCCGCAAACCGGACATCAGTTTACCGGCAATGCAATCCCTTCGAGTCGCTTCAGTAGCGTTGCGAACAATCTCATCCCGATCTACCAGCAGCACTACAAGCCAGAGAATAGCAGCCAAACCAACAACGATCGCACGCCCTCACAGAATTCACCGGTCCAAACGCCGATCCAGGTCACGATTAAGATGGATCACAATTTCTCGGATCGCAACCATCTCTCCGGTTCCTACATCTACAATCACCGCCCACGTCTGCTGAATGACTCCGGCGGCATCTGGGCTCCGGCCAGCACCGACGGCGGTCCTATGGCGACAGCGCGTATCCAGAAAGTGGTGTCCTACTCGTGGCGCGCGGCGGATTCCTTTGCCATACGTCCCAACCTCCTTAATGTCATGACGGCCACTTACAATTATTACTGGAATGGTTCGCTCCCAACAACTTCGACAGGCAACTGGCCAAGCAAACTCGGGGTGGGCAGCGGCTATGCAGACAACTTCCCGAGTATCGACTTTGGCCCTGCAATTAATGGCGTCGGCGAAACTTATATTGGGAATTCCTGGCAGGGAAACTGGGTGGGTGGCACGTATATCTATGGGGACACCGTCTCCTGGGTCAAGGGGCGACACACGTTCAAATTCGGTGGTGAGTTCCGAGCCATGCTGATCAACAGTCACTCTCAAAACGGCACCTTGCATTTCTCTTTCACCAATGATTACACGGGCGCCGCCACCCAGCCGTATAACAGTCAGGTCGGCTTCGGTTTCGCGAGCATGCTGCTTGGCGGCGTGCAAAAGGCGTCGGTCGATACACCCTTCAATCTGTATGGTCGGCGGAAGAGTCTCAGCTTCTTTGGACAAGATGACTTCAAGATCAATCCGAAACTGACGCTGAGCCTGGGGTTGCGCTGGGAGATTACCAATCCTCTTCACGAAAAAGATGGACACTGGGCCAATTTCGACCCCACTCTGATCAACCCCGTGACCGGAACCCCCGGTGCCATGGCCTTTGCAACGGGTGGTGGTGACACTTTCGAGAAAAATCGGGACTGGAGAGATTTCGGACCGACGGTTGGGTTGGCCTATTCGGTTACCAACAAACTCGTAATGCGCGGTGCGGTCGGCATCTACTATGCGCCCTTGGTGATGAACTACTACGAAGGCATCCCTTACGGGTTTGCGCCAGGGTATCGGGGCACGAACCAAGTGAGTCCAGCAGGTCCCGGAAAGGCAGCGTTCAACTGGGATGGCGGTTACACAGGAACATTCATTCCGGGGACCAAGGATCCGAATTTCTTTCCCTACGGCACCGTGGCCCTCGACCCAAACGCGCTGAAGCTGGGTTACACCGACCAATGGAACATCGGTGGTCAGTACGAACTGGGCAAGAACACGGTCCTCGATGTGACGTACTTGGGGAACCGGGGACACCGTTTGCACGACGGTTCGCTGGCCAACTTTCGAGCGCCAGCCAGTAAATTCTTCCCGCTGTTTGGCTCCAACTACACCGCTTACAACTGGGTCTCCGACCAGGCTTCGGCTGCGGCGGCCGGTGTTGCATATCCGTATCCTGGATTTGCGGGCTTTGCCTACCAAGCAGTAAATCCGTTCCCGCAAGTAGATCTTACGTACGGTCCGATTTATGCCGTGGATTCGCCTCTGGGCCAGTCCCGCTACGATGCTTTGCAAGTTGAGATCAAGAAGCGAACCGGCAGTGGGCTGACCGCTGACTTCAGCTATGTCCTTTCGAAATCGACCACGAACACGAACAGCGCTTTCAGCGAAGGCTACCCCTATTCGCTCATCCAGGACCCGGCTGATCTCGGCGAGGCTGCCAATACCCTGAGCGCTTATGATCAGAAGCATGTGTTCAAAGGCTACCTGACCTACGAGCTGCCCTTCGGTCGCGGTAAGCGTTTTTTAGGTGACAGTCGGGGATTTGTGAAAGGCCTCGTGAACGGATGGACACTCGGAACTCTTTTGCGTTACAACACTGGACAGCCCCTCGGTTTCTTTTCGAGCAACTACTATGCCTACCCCGACTGGACGGTTACATATATGAACTTTGGTCCGGGAGTGGGGCGCACCTATGGCGGTCATTTTGTTCCGCCAACCGGAACGAATCCTACACCGTCGCAGGATCTGTACTTCAATCCCGCGCTGGTTACCAACCCGGCGTATGCACAGCTAGGAACCGGACCGTCGCGAATTGACGCGCTGCGTGGGTTCGGTGCCGCCTATGAGAATGCCAGTGTGATCAAGTATTTCTCCATGGGAGCAAACGACCGATACAGGCTACAGCTTCGAGTAGAGTTCTATAACATTTTCAACCGACACTACCTCTCGGACCCGGTGACCAATCCCGGAGGATCAAATTTTGGTTATGTTTTGGGAACCAACGGGAACCCTCCGCGTCAGGGGCAGTTTGGCGCCAGATTTACCTGGTAACGGGTCTGACAGAAGTTCCAACTGAGTCGGTCCGCTGTTACCGAAGAGCGACGTTGCTGAAGAGTATCCGTTCCGATGGGCAGCTTGCCGGGGTGCAGGTTGCCCGGTTCTTACTCTGACACCCGACTACTTGCCTTGGCCGTCCACCTCCCACTTCGTTGCTGCGCTGTCTCCTTGTTGAGCACATGCTTGCTTCCTGCGGCGTGCGGCAAAGTGGCCGCCTTCCGCCTGGACGCGCGCATGTCCGCAACCACCCATTATGTCGATGCGGTGGCCGGCAACGATGCGAACGACGGAACATCAACCACCCATGCATGGAGGGGCCTAACCAAAGTGAACACCACCGTGTTCGGGCCCGGGGACAAGATTCTCTTCAAGTCGGGCTCGACGTGGACAGGCCAGATCGCACCAAAAGGGTCTGGAACGGTAGGGCACCCTATCGTCATCGGCAAATACGACGGTGACGCCAAGCCCATCATCAATGGCGCCGGGGCCGTCGAGGAGGTCCTCTTGCTCAAGAACCAGGAATACTGGGAGGTGCAAGACCTCGAGATCACCAACACCGGTCAGCGCCCCGCAGTGCGGCGGGGAGTCCACGTAGTTGCCGAGAATTTCGGCGAGATGCACCACATATATCTGCAGTCGCTTGCCATTCACGACGTGAACGGCGTGGATTCCGACAAAGTAAACGGTGGGATCCACTACAGCGCCATTGGCGACGTCAAGCCCAGCCGTTTCGTCGACCTGCGTATCGAGGATAACCGCATCTCCCACGTCGACCGCAGCGGGATCTTCGGTTGGTCCACCCATTGGGTCCGCTCGAAGTGGTACCCGAGCCTGGACGTCATCATTCGCAACAACGTGTTGGACGACATCGGCGGTGACGGTATCGTGGTAGTGGCAACCGACGGTGCACTCGTCGAATACAACATTGTGGGCAACGCCAACCAGCGTTCCGAGGGTTACAACGCCGGCATCTGGCCCTGGAGTGCCGACAACACCGTCGTCCAATTCAACGAAGTCTACGGCACGCGAGGCCAGCGCGACGGCGAGGGCTTCGATTCCGATTGGAACAGTCACAATACGATCGTTCAGTACAACTATAGCCACGAAAATGACGGAGGTTTTCTGCTCATCTGCAACGATGGGAGCCAAAATCCGGCCGAGAGTGCCGGGAACACTGGCACGGTCGTACGCTATAACATCAGCCAGAACGACCATCATCGAGGGATCAACATCTCGGGTCCCGTAATGAACACGCTCATCTACAACAACACCATCTACGTCGGCAAGAATGAAGACGTTGACGTCATCGTCCACTCCGACTGGAACGGATGGGCAGCCAATACCTCATTCGTCAACAATGTTTTTTACGTCGACGGCACCGCACGTTTTTCTTACGCCACGTCCCGCCGATCGGACGGGGCCTACGTCGTCGCTCCCGGACCGGGCAAGAGTTCAAACAACATCTTCGACGCCAACGTCTACTATAACGTTCAGTCCCAAGCTGATCCCCGCGGGCTCACGAGCAACCCGCTGCTGGCGGACCCGGGCAGCGCGGGGAAGGGCCGAAAAACAGCATCGGGATACCTGATGCGTTCTAGTTCTCCCGCACTCGATTCCGGAAAAACCATCGAGAACAATGGCGGCCGCGATTTCTTCGGTACCATCGTTCCGCAATGTGGGGGCGTGGACCGGGGCGCCGTGGAGTCCACGGATTGCCGGAGTTTTCGATGAACGAACCCCTGCTGAAGCTCTCCTCGCTTTTTTTTGTTGCCCTGTTGTCTATGCCGTTCGCGCTGGCGCAGTCGGCGCCGGCGTTTGCGCCAGACAAGATGGGCGCCGTCCTCTACGGCGTTGCCTATTACACCGAATACATGCCCTATGACCGCCTTGAAAAGGACGTCGAATTGATGCAGCAGGCGGGCATCAACGTGGTCCGCATTGGGGAGTCAAGCTGGGGGCTCTGGGAACCGGAGGACGGACGCTTCGAGTTCGCCTGGATGGACCGGGTCGTCGAGCAAATGCGAAAAGCCGGCATCAGGGTCATCATGGGCACCCCGACCTACTCAGTTCCGGCGTGGATGTACAAGAAACACCCGGAAATGGTCGTTACCCGCGTGGATGGCAAGACGATCGGCTATGGACTGCGTCAAAACACCGATCTTCTGAATCCCACCTACCGTTTCTACTGTGAGAGGGTGATCCGCCAGATTGTCGAGCACTACAAGGATAATCCCGCGATCATCGGCTACCAGGTCGACAATGAGACTTCTTCTGCCGCGGCTGCGAACCATGATGTGCAGGTCGGGTTCGTCCAGTACCTCAAGAAGAAATTCAAGACGGTTGACGAGCTGAACAAAGAATGGGGGCTCAACTACTGGGGCCAGCGCCTCAACGACTGGACGGAGGTTCCGCCGCGGGAGGGTATTCTCAACCCCGGGTGGAAACTGGAGTGGGAACGCTATTCCCAGTGGATCACCACCGACTTCCTGGCCTGGCAGGCTTCTCTGGTCAATCAATATAAACGACCGGACCAGTTCGTTACCCACGATCTGGCAGGACCTCCGCGACCCGATGTTAATGAATATGAGATTGGCCGCTCGCTCGACATCGTCGCGGTCAATCCCTACCACGGTGCGCAGGATGATTTCGACGGCATGGGTTCCAGCTTGCCCGGTGATTACACGCGTTCTTTGAAAAAGACAAACTATCTGGTCACCGAGACCAACGCGCAAACCATCGGCTGGGACTCCAAGAGCCAGTTTCCCCCCTACGATGGCCAGCTCCGGCTAGATGTATACACCCACCTTTCCTCCGGCGCCAACATGGTCGAGTACTGGCATTGGCACTCCATTCACTACGGACAGGAGACGTACTGGAAGGGCGTCTTGTCTCACGACCTGGAACCGAACCGTGCCTACGCCGAGGTTAGCCGGACGGCGCACGAGCTCCAGAAAATCGGGTCACGTCTCGTCGACCTCAAGCGCGATAACAAAGTGGCTATCTTTTACAGCAACGACTCGCGGCACGGAATCGCGTTCATGCCTTTCAGCAGTCACGCGGACTACGGTTCGGTCATGTCGCAGATGTATGGCGCGCTGTATCGCGCAAATGTGGGCGTCGATTTTGTATTTCCCGAGACCACGGACTTTTCAAAGTATCGGTTGGTAGTGGTTCCACCGCTTTACGTGGCAAGTGACGAACTTCTATCCCGATTAGCCGACTTCGTGCGGAACGGCGGCCACCTTGTGATAGCCTTCAAGAGCGGATTCACCAACGAATTCGACACAGTCCGCTGGACGATGGCGCCCGGACCGCTCCGCGAAGCTGCCGGTTTCCACTATCAGGAGTTCTCCAACCTGAAGGCGGCCCTTGCCCTCAAAGGCGACCCCCTCAAGGCCGGCGCTGATAACAAGGTCTCGGACTGGGCCGAGATGCTCGTCCCCGAGGCAGCACAAGCCTTGGCGTATTATGACCACCCGTTCTTCGGAAAGTATCCTGCGATCACACGCAATCGGTTCGGCAAAGGGACTCTCACCTATGAAGGGACCGTGCTGACTGACAAGCTTCAGCAGCAGGTCCTTCTCGACGTGCTCCAGCTTGCAGGACTGGCCGGACCGGACCAGACGCTTCCCCCGAGCGTGCGGGTCAAACACGGTGTGAACCGCAGCGGCAAGACCGTCCACTACTACCTGAATTATTCGAGCGACTCCCAAACGCTCAGCTATGCCTACGACGCTGGAAGCGATCTGCTCACGCAGACGTCGATCGCCCACTCGCAGCAGATCACTCTGAAGCCCTGGGACTTGGTCATCATCGAAGAAAAATGACGCTCGCAAGTCATGTTCGCCTTACCGCAGTGATAGCTTTTGCCGCGTGGGGCATCACCTGTGTCGCTGATCCGGTACTGCCGACTCTTTTCACCGACCACATGGTGTTGCAACAGGGCCGTCCCGTGCACGTTTGGGGCAAGGCCGATCCGAGAGAGAAGGTCGCGGTGGATTTTGCCGGGCACACCGCAACCGCCACCACTGACGCTAACGGCCGCTGGACTCTCTTTCTGCCGGCGTTGACCGCCGGCGGTCCGTTCACGCTCACCGTCAGCGGTCAAAAGCAGGTCGTAATCAAAGATGTGATGGTCGGCGAAGTTTGGGTGGCTTCCGGTCAATCGAACATGACCTTTGGGCTCAGCGACGCCGACGGCGCCGCGTTAGAAATTCCCAGGGCCGACTACCCACAAATCCGGCTGTTTAGAGTCCCCCAGAAAATCGCCTTGTCGCCGCAAGAGAACACTCTTCCTGCTCGCTGGCAAGTCTGCACACCCGACGCGGCGAAGAGCTTTTCCGCGGTGGCCTACTTCTTCGCACGCGACGTCTACAAGAGCCAGGGCGTGCCCATCGGGATCATTGAAAGCGCATGGCCTGGGACCACAATCGAAGACTGGATAGCGCCGGAAGCGCTGCGCGCCGACCCGTCCCTGAGAGCGATTCTCGAACAATCGGATCAGATGAAGCCCGCCGAGAGGAAATTTGCGGAAACTCCACTTCCTTTTGAACTCGAGTTTGATGATTTCGAATTGCTCCCCGCCCAGCCCGGCTCGGAAACGAAGGTGCTAGCGAACTTCGATGACGGGGACTCGCACACTTCCATGGGCGGAACATTTTCCTACAGCTGGGCGGACGCGCCGGACAGTGTGTTTGATTTAGTGTCACCCGGCCGCGGCGGCGGCGGATTCGCAGCGCGAGTCACCGGCCAACTGGATGGCGCACAAGGCTCGAGCCTATCCGTCCGTTACAAGTTGGACGGCGCACCCGTCGATCTCAGCGCCTATGCCGGGATTCGCTTCTGGGTGCGGGGGAACGGTTCCTTTCGGTTTCGATCACTGCAGCCAACCATTACCGACTACGACAACTACAGCACGGCGGTCATGCATGCCACTCCCGACTGGCAACCCGTGACGGTTGGGTTCCACGACCTGCAGCAGGAAGGCTGGGGCGTCTCGCTGCCTTTCACGCAGGGCGCCCTCTCTGGTTTTTCGATCGAGAGCCTGACGTCTCTCGGCTATGCATCGATGCCGGTGTCCGCCCTCTACCATGGCATGGTGAGTCCAGTCCTGCCGTACGCCTTTCGTGGCGCGCTGTGGTATCAGGGGGAGAGCAACGCCCTGCGGGCTCATCAGTACCACAAGCTTCTTCCCACGCTGATTGAGAATTGGCGCAAGGCGCCGGATCACAGCGATCTCGTGTTCCTCATCGTGCAGTTGCCCAATCACGGAGCCGTCCCTGAACAACCAGCGGAATCCGCGTGGGCCGAATTGCGCGAAGCTCAGCTCATGACATTCAAGCAGCTTCCACACACCGGCTTGGCGGTGACCATCGATGTCGGCGACCCGAACAACGTTCACCCGCACCGCAAACTTGAAGTTGGCCAGAGGCTGGCGCTTTGGGCACTGGGGATTGTCTACCGGCGTCCGATCATCTACTCGGGACCCATCTATGAATCCATGCACATCACCGGGAGCGAAATCGACGTGTATTTCACTCATGTAGGCTCTGGCCTGGAGGCACACGGCGGAGGGGCCTTACAGGGATTCGCGGTCGCCGGGTCTGATCGAAAGTTTCATTGGGCAGATGCGCGGATCGAAGGGGACGCCGTGGTGGTTTCCAGCCCCGAGGTCGCGAACCCGGTGGCCGTGCGCTATGCCTGGGCCGACACTCCTCCCTGCAACTTGTTCAACAAAGATGGCCTGCCCGCTTCTCCGTTCCGAAGTGACAATTGGCCAGGAATTACTGGGGGAGACTAAGGCGTAACGCGGAGACTATCCTGGTTTTTCAATCAATAATCCAACAGAGCCCGACTCTTAATCATGCGAAACCCCGACCTTACTGGCTGCATCTCCCGCTTCGTGCCGTTCGCATATGCGATTCCACTGCTACTGGTAGCGCTCTTGACACCGCCGGCACTCGCCCAAACACGAACTGCCCAGCAAAAGCCAGCGCTAGCCCCCGTGCCACAAGACTGGGACCCTGCACGTCTGGGGGCTCCACTTCTGCGTGACCCCATATGGGTCTACAACAATTGGTCGTCTTACGATGAATTGTCGGACCGCATTCCACTCACAGAAGAACTGGCCATGCGCGAATTGACACAAATCGTTCGCTTGCGCCAGCTTGGAGTCCATTTTGACTACTACATGATGGACGCGTTCTGGTTTGCCCCGGACGGTGCATATCGCGAGTGGCGCAAGCCAAACTGGCCGAAGGGTCCGGATCACTGGATCGCGGAGTGCCGGCGAAACGGGATACGTCCCGGTCTGTGGTTTAGCACCAACACCCTGGTCAAGATCAACGCCGCGCAGCAATGGGAGAACTCCCTCAACAAGAACAAAGGTTCGATGTCCTTCTATGAAGGCGGCTTCCTGCCCGACTTCATAACGGTCTTGCAATATTGGTACGACCGTGGCATTCGCATGTTCAAGTTTGATTTTGTGGACTTCTCGGCCGCGACTCCCGAAGCGGAGAAGACACAAACACCCCAGGAAATCAGCTCCCGCAATCAGAGCGCTTTTCAAGACGCCCTAAAGAACTTTCGCCAGAAAAATCCCGATGTTGTTTTGGAAGGGTTCAACGGCTTCGGCGGCGACGTCGAGTCAACCGACGCGTCCTTTCCGTTCCAGCACCCCATCGATCTGCGCTGGCTCGAAGCGTTCGACGCAATCTATTCCGGGGATCCCCGGCCATCGGATGTTCCGGAGGAGAATTTCTGGCGTTCGGTGGATATCTACAGCGACCACATGGTCCGCCGGTACGAACAAAGCTTCCTGCCCCTCGAGCGCATTGATTCAACCGGGTTCATGATTGGCAACACCGGAACCATCTACTACCGCAAGACGAACGCGTGGCAAGGCATGCTGCTCTTAATGGTGGCCCGAGGCGGCTGGATCGACACGATCCATGGCAACCTAGAGTTCCTCAGTGACGAACAGGCGCGCTGGTTTGCCAAAGTGCAGTCCATGTACGCACCCCTTCAAGCCCTGGGCCGGACCAAAACCTTCGGTGGAATACCCGGCGAGGTTCACCCCTACGGGTTTGGATCCTTCGACGCTGGCGGAGCAATCTATACGGTCGTGAATCCTGCGCAGAGCGTGGAACAGGTCGAGATGCCGTTGTTGTCCCGGGTACAAAACCAGTTTAGCCACGGGCGTGTGCTTTTTCGTGATGCTGGGTTCACTCCGGTGCTGAGGGGCAACAAGATAAAGCTGGGTCCGGGACAGATGGCCGCTGTGGGGTTCGGGCTGTATGCGGACCCGAAGTATGATCTCGGTATCCAGAATGACGTGCGCATACCGTTAAGCATAGCCCCGTTCTCAGCCCAGTTTCATTCGCTCGGAAATAACACGATCGAGGCAACGATAACGCCGCCTACCGCAGGTGATCTCAGGATTATCCTGCAACAGCGCGGCAAAGACGGACATGCGCTCCGAAGCTGGCCAGGTGGACCTCCCAGTGGCACAACCGTCGGCAGAGTGCTTGTGCTGCGGACTAGCCAAGATGGAGGCGAGGTCCCGATCGACATTAACTACGACAAGATGATCTGGAGCGGGCTGTCCTGGGCAGTTGGAGAGGTCCGTCACTCGTCGTTCCAAGCGGGAAAGCCGATCACGGTCCGCTGCTCGTCCGCGGAGAAAGATCCTGTGGAACTGGAAGGCCAAGTCTTTGTGGTCAAATACTAGGCTTACCTGACCTGATGGGAGTCGGCAAAGGCGAAGGACACGACCAGACTTAAGGACGACATGAGAGTTCAAATGATATTCTTGCACGGCACGATGGAGAAACAATTGCCTCTGAACCTTCGGAAGACGAGGTGAAATCAGTTCCTATCCGATAGAAAAACGCAACCGATACAGACCGACGGCATCAGAGATACATATAGACCAAAAAAGGGGTATGAGTCGTCTTTGCAGTCCCCCCTTTGATAGACAATCGTTCCCCTGCGACGTTGACTCTTGCTCGTCTCCGGGGGGACTCCAAAGTGCAGAGAGTGACAGGCGGTCTCGACTATTTTCTGATTGTGGATGGTGTGAGCTTGCGGCGCAGATACGCGCGTCAGGAATCGGGGCTGACGATTCTCGCCCGAACTGAATTTTGGTAGGGTCCGGTACCATCGTAAGAAAACAAACTTTATGGGCGACAAAGCGGAGAAAGTGTTGATAGTGGAACCTGAGGATAGTCTCAGGGAACATATCGTCGCAGCGCTGAGCGAGGCGGGCTATCAGGTCTCGAGCGACTATCGGGAAGGGATGAAGGCGGTACTTGCCTTCGAGCCCGATGTGGTTATCCTGGGTGCTGATCCGCCGCAGCTCGATTGCTGTGACCTTCTCTCCGAGATCAAAGGTTCCGAGCACACTCGGAACATCAAGGTAGTGATGCTATCTCCGGGCGGACCCGCCGAGCGCACTCGGGGGCTGGATCTCGGGGCCGACGATGTCCTGTCCCTGCCTTTCGACCCACAGGAATTGCGTTCGCGCCTGCGTTCGCAACTACGGAATAAGTCCATCGCGGATGAGTCTCAGGAGCGGTTGCGCCTTGCCGAGTCGAATCGAAGCGCAACCCAGCAGGTGGTAAAAGCAGTCAACGAGGAACGGCGGACGCTTCGCGTTGGCGGACTGGCGGCCGCTGCGGTACTGGTTGTTGCTGCTCTGGCCTTCTTGTTCTCCTACCGTCGGACCCAGGAGCAGAATACCCGGGTGTATGCGGCAATCACTCGATTGCAGGCGGGCGAGCTGACACAACAACGGTTGATGGAGCGGTCGCGTCGTGCCCTTCAAGATCGGGATCACGGTCCATCTCCGGCGAGTGATCCGCAAAAACTTGAACTGCAAAAAAAGAGTGAAGACCTGAGATCCAAGATTGCGATCGACAAGACAGAAAACGCTAGTGCGTTGCAGACTCAGTTAGCCGCGGTAGAAAACCGCCTCGCGAAGATCGAGACCGAAGGCAAGTTTGCCGAGAGAATTATCCAGGCCTATGAGCCGAGCGTTTGTCTCATCCATGTTGTGCTCGCTTTTCGCGAGCACATTACCGGATCGAGACTGCGCTACGCAGGGGTAACCAGCAACGGAGAGCCTGCCACCGACGAGCACAACAACCCGCTCCTTAGCCTTACGGGGAGTGGCCCCGAAGTGCACTTGGACGTTTTCGGCACGGGGTTTCTCGTCTCTGATACCGGACGAATTCTCACCAATCATCACGTAGCCGAGCCGTGGTGGCAGAATGACGATCTGAAGGAAATGCTCGATCAGGGTGTTGAGCCGGTGATTGCGGAGATGACAGCATACTTCCCTGGCGTTCCGAACGGCATTACGGTCAACACGGAAAAGATCTCATCTGCGGCGGACGTTGCTGTCGTGAAGGGAGATATCTCGGGCATGAGAATCAATCAGATCGTCCTCGCCGATAGCCGTCGGTCCGCGGTCAGCGGGGGCCCGGTCGTGCTCCTTGGATATCCCACTGCCCTGGAGGCGATTCTGGCTCGGGCCGGCACAGAAACGCTCGAATCCATCGCGACCGCATCGAAGGGTGATCCGAAGCAGGTGATGGAAGAACTCGCGCGCCGCAACCTGATCAGACCGACCACGACCCAGGGGCACATTGGCGCTGTGCTGCCCGACAAGATTGTCTATGATGCCCAAACCACCTCCGGAGGCTCCGGCGGTCCGCTTTTTAACAACGACGGTAAAGTCATAGGAATTAACTTCGCCATGGTGCGCGAATTCGGCGGATCAAATTTCGCGGTTCCCGTAGCCTTCGGACAGTCACTCCTGAGACCGTAGGCCATCTCATGCACTTGCCGGGCCGAGTCGTCACGGCGGGTTGCTAGGTCCGGCCTTTTCTGAAAAGCCCGACATGTCAGCTCTGCTGAGGAAGTGTCGAGGAGCAGGCATGTCATGCCCGTGCGCAAAGGGGTCTAAGCACCGAAGACACTTGAAACGGCGACTGCGCAGGTCAGCGATAGTACGTAGTTCCAGGGATTGTTGGTGACGACTCCGCTGACGTCACACCTGAATTCCTGCAGCGTTGTCATGCTTCAGATCCCTAATTGTCCTGAATCGACTTCACGGCATGATCCAGGCTTGTCGCAGATTTGGTGTCAGAATCGTCAGTGCGCGACTTTTGCCTTCCTCACGCTACCAGGCACGGGGCGGCATGATCTATCATCTAAACCTCGGGAATGATTTCGGCGATCAACCCTGTCTGAGTGAAACTCATGGTTCCCATCCACCACCCAAGGCTTTGTAGACTTCCACGAGGGCTAACAGCTCGTTGAGCTGAGCCTGTGCCAGTCCCAGTTCGGCGGAGAAATAGTTGGTTTCGTTCGTGAGGACCTCGAGATAGCTGGCGACACCTCCGCTGTAGCGCATGTGCGACAGGCGAGACGCGTCTTGAGCGGAAGCCACAAGGAGCTCCTGTTGCTGGCGAAATTCCTGAGTCTTCCTGTAGGCAACCAAGGAATCGGAAACTTCTCGGAACGCCCCCTGGATCGTCTGCTGATAGCGGAGCAGGAATTCCTGCTGCTGAGCTTCGGTGAGGCGCACGTTCGATCGCAACCTTCCGGCAGTGAAAATGGGTTGGGCGAGTGCTCCTCCGAAGTTCCACAATCCTGCCGGTCCACTGAACAAACTAGTCAAAGCGGAACTTTGATATCCGGCGGTGGCGGTGATTGATATCTGAGGGAAGTACGCCGCCCGTGCGACTCCGATCAGGGCGTTGGCGGAGATCAACTGCTCTTCGGCCTGTCGGATGTCCGGCCGCCGCTCCAGCAAAGAAGAGGGTAGCCCAGCGGGTACGGTAGGCGGATGTTCCTGCTCCGTTAGTTTTCGTCCTCGGGGAACAGGCGCAGGGTTGTTGCCGAGGAGAGTACTGATAAAGTTTTCCTCCTGCTCGATCTGTTGCTCGAGACTAGGAACTTCGGAAGCTGCCGTAAAAACCAGCTGTTCCGCCTGGCGAACGTCGAGCATGGAGGTGGAGCCGCCCTGGGCCAACAGGTTGGTCAGTCGCAGGGAATCCCGACGCGATACCAGGGTCCGCTGGGAGATCTCAAGCTGCAAGTCAAGGGCGCGAAGCTGGAAATATGCGCCGGCTACATTGGCAACCAAGTCGGTGAGGATCTCCCGCCGAGCCCACTCGGTGGCCGTCAGGTCGGCACGGGCGGCTTCGGTGGCACGGCGATACTTGCCCCAGAAGTCCAGGTCCCAGGCCAGGCTCGCACCCACTTGGTTTGCACTGGTTTCAGATGGGGGCAGGAACTTTGACCGAGAAGTGCGCTCATTGGTCGCTCCCGCACTGGCTGCAATGGTCGGAAACTGATTAGCGCGTGTGACGCCTAACTGCGCCTGCGCTTGCAAAATCCGTGCAGCCGCAATGCGCACATCATAATTCTGCTGCAGCGCGGTCTTGATTAACTCCCTCAGCTGTTCGTCCTGAAAAACCTCCCACCACTTTTCGTCGGCAAGTGACCGGGCATCGCCGCGGGCTGCATCATCGGGCGTGACGCCGCGATAGACGGTGGGAACGTTCACCTTCGGCTTCCGGTAATTTGGTCCGACGGCGCAACCGGAGGCGAATGTGAGAAGTACAGCTCCCAGGATTTGAAAAGCAGCCAGCTTCCTCATCCTAGTCGTCTCCTGTCCCCGGAGCTTCCGCAGGAGCAGGCATCGCGCTTCCAGCGGATGCATTCTTACGCTCAGCCTTGGAGAACTTTTCCACTGCACAAAACACTGCCGGCACGATGAAAATGCCCAGAGCGCTCGCCGCCAACATCCCGCCGATCACGGTCGTTCCCATGATTTGACGGGCCACAGATCCCGCACCCGTGGCCGTCCACAGCGGGATGCACCCGAAAATGAAGGCGAAGGATGTCATCAAGATGGGCCGGAGGCGAAGCCTGGCTCCCGAGAGGGCGGCATCCACGAGAGACTTCCCTTGTTCGAATTCATCTTTTGCGAATTCCACGATCAGGATGGCATTCTTTGCGGCCAAGCCGATCAGCATGACCAGCCCGATTTGAGAGTAGATGTCGCTTTCGATTTGCACCATGAAAGGCGGGTAGAACGCACTGATCAGAGCGCGCCGAATCCATAAAACCGCAAAGGCCCCAAACACCGCGACCGGTGTGCTAAGCAGCACGCTGAAAGGCAGTGTCCAACTCTCATACAAGGCCGCGAGAATCAGGAAAACGAACAACAGCGACAATCCGAAGATCACCGACGGCGGCACTCCCTCCTGTGCCTTCTTTTCCTGAAATGAGATCCCTAAGTAGTCATAGCCCATCTCCGCCGGCATGGTCTGAGCGAAAACCTGTTCTAGGGCAGCCATCGCCTGATTTGAACTGTAACCGGGGGCGGCGCTCCCGTTGATTTGCGCACAACGAAAGAGGTTATAGCGCATGGTGAATTCAGGACCCGGGCGCGATTCAAATCTGGTGAGCGCCGAGAGCGGCACCATGGTTCCACCCTGATTCTTTACATAGAACTCGCCCACGTTTTCCGCGTTGGTGCGATACTCGCCCTCGGCCTCGATGTAGACTTGCCATTGCCGGCCAAAACGATTGAAGTAATTTATGAACAATCCGCCCATAAAAGCCTGAATGGTCCGGTACACGTCAGCGATGGCCACTCCTTGTTTGATCACCTTGTCGCGATCCACGTCGATGAATTGTTGCGGAACGCTTCCTAGAAAAGTAGTACTCAAGCTGGCTATCTCCGGGCGCTTGCGGGCCGCAGCCATGAACGCGTTCAGGTTTGAGGTCAGGAATTCAACGTCCTTGCCCGCACGATCCTCAAGAACAAAGGTGAATCCTCCGGAAGTGCCGACACCGGGAATCGCAGGGGGTGAAAAGTCGAAAGCGATTCCTTCAGGAAGCTGGCTGAGTTCACGATTCAAGGTCGCTTTGATGACCTGAAATTGCTCTTCCCGTGTCTTGCGGTCGTCCCAAGGTTTGAGCGTGACAAAGAAAAACGCGTTGTAACTGGTGCGCGTGAAGCTAAGCAAACTGAAGCCAACCACACTGGTCGTGGATTGCACCCCCGGTGTGTGCGCCAGAATATTCTCAATCCTTTGCGCCACATGGTCGGTGCGCTCGAGAGAAGCCGCGCTCGGAAGCTGCAGATTGACATAGAGGTATCCCTGATCTTCGTCGGGAAGAAAGCTCGATGGGACTCTGTTGCTGAAGAAAGCGGCTCCCACACCGAACATTGTGAGCACGACTAGCGTCAGAGCGGTTTTACGAATGAGCACTCCGCAGATTCTCACGTAGCCGTTGGTGGCCCGTTCAAACGTGCGATTAAACCCGTCAAAGAACCTTCTCAATAAGCCCCCGCGTTTTTCTCTTGGCCGCAGCAGCAGGGCAGCGAGGGCCGGGCTAAGGGTGAGAGCGTTGAACGCCGAAATCAGCACCGAAACTGCAATGGTTATCGCGAACTGTTGATATAACCTGCCCGTAATTCCCGGTATGAAACCGGTAGGCACAAACACTGCCGAGAGCACGAGCGCGATCCCCACGACTGGTCCGGAGATCTCTTCCATCGCTTTCAGCGCTGCGGCCTTCGGAGCCATGCCTTCTTCGATGTGACGTTCTACGGCTTCCACCACCACGATGGCATCGTCCACAACCAGACCGATAGCCAAAACCAGACCAAAAAGAGACAGGGTATTAATCGAAAAACCAAAGAGTGGGAAAAAGATGAACGCGCCGATCAGCGAGACCGGTACCGCCAGCAGAGGAATCAACGTCGCTCTCCATCCTTGAAGGAAGAGATACACGACGAGAATCACCAACGCGATGGCAATTAGGAGAGTAAGGATGATCTCCCTTATTCCTTGCACCACAGACCGGGTGGTGTCGAGCGCGACGGCATAGTCCATATCCCCAGGAAAGCGACTCTTCAGATCTGCCATCAGTTTGTTCACGCCGTTTGCGGCATCAACGGCATTAGACCCAGGGAGTTGATAGACGGCAACCACGGCACTGGGCTTGCCGTTTAAGCGTCCCGCGACGGAGTAGTCCTGCGCTCCCAATTCGATGCGAGCGACATCTTTCAACCGTACGATGCCGCCCTCCCGCGACTCGCGAATCACGATCTCCCCGAATTCTTCCGGGGAAACCAATCGTCCTTGAGCGCGAACCGCGTAGGCGAACTGCTGTCCGGGAGGGATCGGCTCTCCCCCTACTTTTCCGGCGGGGTTCACCGTGTTCTGGGTTTGGACTGCGGTGACCATCTCCGGGACGGTGATGGCCAGCTTGGCAAGCTGGTCCGGCTTGACCCAGAGCCGCATGGCGTACTGCCCTGCGCCAAATACGTTGACTTGACCGATTCCGGGCGAGCGAGTGATGGAATCCACGAGGTTGATATATGCGTAGTTGGCGAGGAACCTCGCGTCGTAGCTTCCGTGCGGCGAGTACACCGCGATCAGCATGAGCGGGGCCGTGACCGACTTTCGCACCGTGATTCCGTAATTGGTGACATCAGTCGGAAGCTGCGATGCAGCTTGCGTTTCCCGAGACTGGGCAAGAATCAGATCGTTATTGGGATCGGTCTTGACGTCGAAGTTCACCACCAGCGTGGTTTGTGAGTTCCCCGTGGCGTTCACCGAGTACATGTAGTTCATGTTGTCCACTCCGCTCATTTGTTGCTCGATCGGAGTGGCCACCGATTGCTCTAGGGTTTGGGCATCCGCGCCAACGTAGGTGGCAAGCACCTGAATCTCTGGGGGAGCAATGTTAGGAAACTGGGCGATGGGCAGACCGGCGATCGTCACGACCCCGACAATCACCGTGACAATCGCAATCACCATGGCGACGATGGGACGATTGATGAAAAATTTGGACATGATTCAATTACCAGCGACCGCAGGGGCTGCGACCGTGACTTTGACGGGCATGCCATCCCTGACCTTCTGCACTCCTTCCACCACCACTCGCTCGCCGGGTTTCACACCCTCTTCAATAATCCACAACTGCCCGGTCTGCTCCCCCACTCTCACGGTTCGCACGCTTACTTTGTCGTTGCTTCCGACCACAGCAACCTGATACATGCCCTGAAGCTCGGTGACGGCCTTCTGAGGTACCAGCAGCGCAGCGGGCCTGATGTAGCTGACAAAGCGCACGCGGCCATATTGACCAGGCCGCAGGACGTTGTCGGCATTCGGAAACAATCCGGCCAGGCGAATCGCTCCGGTCTGCACATCAACTTGACGATCGGCGGCGAAAAATTTCCCCTTGCTGGGATACGTTGATCCGTCTGCGAGAATGAGTTCCAATACGAGCTGTCTTTCAGTCTTTTCCCGCGCTGCGACCGTCGGGTTGCGCTGAACGAAGGCGAGGTATTGCTGTTCGCTGACGACGAAATAAGCCTTGATTGGGTCGAGCTGTGAGACTGTCGTGAGAACGGCCTGAGGGCCAACCAGATTCCCAACCTGGCCTGCGGCGATCCCGGCAACTCCATCGATAAGCGAGCGAACGTTGGTGAACTCCAGATTGAGTTTTGCCTGCTCGATCGTTGCCTGGTCAGCGTCAACCGTCGCCTTGGCGGCTAAGTTCGCCTGTATGTCGTTATCGAGTTGGCTCTGCGCGATAGCCTTCTCTTTCGCCAGGGGAGTATCGCGCTGAACGTCCAGCTGCGTCTTCCCCAGCTGTGCTACCGCCTGCGCGAGCTGGGCCTGGGCTTGATCGAGAACCGCTTTAAAAGGCCGGGGATCAATCTTGAACAGCACATCATTCTTGCGAACCATCGCCCCTTCCCGGTAATTCTGTTGAATGAGGTATCCCGACACCTGGGGCTGGATTTGCGCGTTTACGTATCCATCGAGCGTTGCAATCCATTCGTGATAGACCGGAACGTCTCGTTGGATGACTTCGACGACCTGGACACTTGGAGGAGGCGGGGCCGCTGCTGAGACATTCTTGTTTCCACATCCACCCAACAGGAGGCTCAAAAGTGCGCAACCAAGAACCCAGATTCTTGTGGAGAGACTCCGGCAGCCGACGGTACCTTCCCTGTTGTTGCGGCATCCGGCATCTGTGAAGGGCCTGACCGCAGGCTTTGAGGTGCATTCATCCCACATAACCCCGCCTCCCGTTTCTCGCGGACATTCTACTCCCAAACAAGTGACCACTCACGGATCGGCATTTCCCGATTGAGGTCAATGTCCCGATCACCGCTGAAGTGTATGGTGAATTGTTATGCAATGTTGGCGAATTGACCGTTCTTGAGAATCAGAAACGAATCGTCTCGCCTACAAGCCACAAGCTGTTTCTCGGCAGTGTTGATAGCGTCATCTGCCAGTTGGAAGGTTCCGTGGTGGATCGCAATGCTGGTCTTGGCGCCGAGAATTTCATGGGCTCGAACGGCCTCTTCGGGAGCCATGTGAACCGGCGACATAAACCAGCGCGGCTCATATGCTCCGATGGGTAATAGTGCGAGCTGTGGCGAGCCAAACTTTTCCCGAATCTGCGCAAAATGACTTCCGAAAGCGGTGTCACCTGCGAAATACACAAGTCGTTCCGGCAATTCGATGGCGTAACCGCACCAAAGGGTCTTGTTGCGGTCAAGGATCCCACGAGCGGAGAAGTGCAAAGCCGGGACACAGTGGATGTTGATACCTAACGTGATCAGTGATTCTCCCCAATCGAGTTCCTGAACGGGCGTTATCTTTTCCGAACGAAGCAGGCGGGCGCCGCGAGCAGCAACGACGAACGTGGAGCGTCCACGAGCAGCAAGCTCGCGCAAAGTCGGCAAATCCAGGTGGTCATAATGACTGTGGCTGAGGAGGACGGTGTCGATATCGGGCAAATCATCCATCCGCACCCCAGGTTTTCGCCGGCGCTTCGGACCTATCCAGGACAGGGGACTGCTTCGCTCTGACCAGATTGGATCCGTCAAAATGTTGGAGGCGCCTTGCTGAATGAGCAAGGTCGAGTGGTTGACCAGGGTGACTCGTAGTTGGCTACTCTCCAGGCGGCGCGGCGGAGTGGACTGCTCCACATCCGGGATGAATTCCGGCGATGGCTCAGGGCGGCTCGTCAACTTCCAGCGAAGAACATCAAGAAATCCGCGCGCCTGAGGCGCGTCTGGATTATAAAAACGCCGTCCATCGAAATGCTTTGGGAATCCTCGGTCGCTCATATGCTCGGAGTGCCTACGTCAAGTGAACGTCAAACAGCGCCAGCCAGTACTGAACGGACTGCAATGCGAAACCGCAAAGGATGAGTCCAATCCCGAATGCTCCGAGGCGTCTCTCCGGGAGATTGTCAGCATAGTATTCGATGTAAGGATTGACTGTTGCACCGATCCCTGTGACGATGCCTGTGACCAGGCCCACGCGAATCGCAAATGACCACGGGTGATCCACATGATGGATGAAGGCGCTGCAGATAAGCGCGCTAGCGATGTAGCCGAGGGTGCGGACTACCGTCCCCCAGAACTGACGGCGCGTAAGCCGCGGACGGCGAACGGCGACATAGTCTATGGCGGGGCGCATTCCGCGAGAGTAAGCCACTACTTGACCAGCGGTGATGAGCAGGGCAAATGCAATGGCAAACCGCGAGCCCAGAATTCTATATAGCCCGGCTCCGAAGCCAAATCCTCGGATCGCAGAAAACACTCCTTCCCATGGCAATGAGTAATGAGCGAGCCCTCGAGCTGCTCGATTGAATTCAATCGATAGGGTGATCCCGGTCGCAATTCCGGCGGCGAGGCCAAAGAACAGACCGAGGCCGAGGCCATAGCCGATTCCAAAAACAATCGAGTACGTGACGGCGCGTGTCAGCAGTCGCAACGGACCGTGCTGTCCGCCCAACAGGTCGTAGGCGAGGTAGAGGCTCCCAAGCACATCGAGGCATGTGCCCGAAATGCTGATAGCCGCGACTGTGTGGTGGTCCATCGAGCCATAAGGCTAACACTTTGGTTGAACCCGGATACTATGCCCAGAGGCTCGGGACGACTTCGTTCGTGGGATGTCTAGAGCTACCGAGTCGTGTGTTGGTTATTGTCTGTCGATTTAGGGCGAAGCACAAGCCGGGCCAACGTCGAGAAGTGGGCCCAGGTGGCAGGGAAGCGCCTGGAGGAGTAGGATTGACTGCGCAAACCCAACTAGAGTGCTCGGCCGCCACTTCCAGAACACCAACTTTTCGCAAGGAGGCACCATGTCCAGAAAATTCTCAATTGCAGTATTCCTGTTGGCTTTCGCGGCAGGGCTAATGGTGATTGGTCAGCCAGGCCACGCGCTGCAAACCGCGCCCGCCGCGCAGGAGCATGGCGCGATGGGCGGATCCCCGATGGGGCCGATGACCCCAGAGGCCCGCTTGAAGATGCTCACCGAAAAGCTCGATCTCACCGAGGATCAGCAGGCCAAGCTGAAGCCCATCCTCGGGGATCAAGCGAAACAGATGAAGGCCCTCCACGACGATACTTCTCTAGCCCCGGCGGATAAGCAAGCGAAGATGAAGGAGCTCCACGAATCGTCGATAGAGAAAATGAATGCTATCCTGACACCCGACCAACAGGCCAAATGGAAACAGATGAGGCAGGAAATGATGCAGAAGCACAATGAGATGAAAGGACCAGGTCAGATGGATCATCAGTAGCCGCGTTCGCGCGAACGCGGTCTAACAGAAGGCGGCCACGTGCGCCGCCTTTTGATTTTTGCAAAGGCTTCTGCTTGCTGGGCGGCACACCGCGCGCTTCTTACCTCATGGATCTCTGCATCTGAATCAGCCGGATAACGGCGTCCATGATGTGTTTGTGAACTACGGGAAGAACGGATGCCCCGGCAACGATGTGGAGCTTATCCAACGCCTTCACGTCTGCATTCAAGGAACTCGATCCGATTCCACAATTCCGCGCGACCGGGAAGCTAGGAAGCTTCCTGGAATCTGTGACACGTGCATGATCCTACGGCTCAAGCCACGAACTCTTTCGGGTGGAAACCGGAGATCCGAATTATAGGAGTTAAGAGGCAATCTGCGACATTCCTGCTGAGGCCGGTCTTCCTGCGAGGCCGGCTCTACTTAAGGAGTGGAGCTTTTAAGGTCTGGCGCATTCCGGCGAAGAGCGGACGGTTACGAACCTCGGTCATCAGAAGCGCTTCAACACCGGAAGCACCATCGTACAAGTTAAGTCGGCGCATGGCTTCGGGAGGTTGTGCAGGTCTACGACCGACATCATGCAGTGGCAGGCTACTGCGCCGTCTTGCGTAAGACAGCGTACTCCGTTTTGGCTTGCTTAGCTATGGGCAGGTCGGGGTCGGCGTTTTTCCAAAGCGCCAGGAAATCCTCATAGGATTTTCGCGCTGCCTCCTCATCGTGCATGAGTACCTGGGCGCGCGCCAACTGCAGGATGGAAAGAGCGCCCGTTACGAAACCCTGAACGACGCCGGAATGATCGAGAACCTTTCGAAATTCGGCCGCTGCACGGTCCCCTTTCTTGAGTTGGAGATAGGCAAGGCCTCGAAGGTACGCAGGATACATATTGTCGAAGCTGTCGCTGATAGCCAGGTCATAGGGCGTTAGCGGCCGCAGGATTTCAATGGCAGCCGCAGGATCATTTTGGGCGAGCTTGATCGCAGCTCGCGTCGCAGGCATGCTGAAAATTTGAATTGTAAAATCGTTGGGGAAGAGCTGATTCAACTTCTCCACCAGTTTTTGGGACTGTTCTGTATTTCCTGCACGAGCGAACGTTAATGCGGCCAATATCAGAACATTGCGATCCTGGCTCTTGCGCAATGCGTCTGTAACCAATGTCCGACTCTCTCGCAGATTGCCGCTCTCGGAATCCCTTAATGCATCGCTGATCTCAAAACCGGCAGCATCCGACAAGAATCCCGCTTTCATGGAGGAGTCTACATCCATTTGCGCTAAGCGATGGGCCTTACGGGAACGCCCATAGAAACCCTCGGTCCTCGATTCTTGATAAAGGACGAAGCGGCCTCGGATAGGATCTTGCGATGCCCACGCCCACTCCCTCTGCATTCCGGAGGCGTCATTTTGAAGGAAAGCCAGAAGCGCATGATACAAGTGGAGGCGAGGGGAATCTACTCCACGTAAGATGGCGTCATCGTATGTCTCTCTCGCTTCCACGATTCGCTGTGCATATTTTGCGGACAAGACCAGGTGCATTAGAGTAGGGGCGCTGGGAAGGAGCCTCGCTGCCTCACGCGATTGAACTAACTCCTCGTCGTGCCTTCCCATGTATTTGAGGCAGGAGGATAAGTTGATTCGCGCGATAACGTCGCGTGAAAAGGCTTGCACCCATTCCTGGGCGACACGGCAGTCTTTATCCCACTCGTTTCGACCATCTCCGTAATAGATCGTTTCCACCTGATATCGTGAGGGGATGGTGAGCCGGTTGCGTAGCTCGAAAGCCTTGGTGAAACTGATCAAGGCTTGCGCGGGCTTACCAAGCCATTGATTCCCGCTGCCCTGGGCTGCATACGCCAATGCGAAATTCGGGTCCTTCTCGATGGCGCGTTCGTAGGAGGAGAGGGCGCCGGGGACATCCCCGCTTAGCTGCTTCTTGTAGCCCAGGGCCAGGAATTGTAGGGCGTCCGGTGAAGAACTGGTCGCTTGATCAAGAGGTTGATTGAACCTGCCCACGGAGTCTCTCGTTTCGCCCAACTTTAAGCGCAGTTGCGACGCATACAAACCGAGAGTTCGAACAATGTCTTCGCGTTTTTCCGCTTCGTGAACCACGTGCTCCAGAGTTTTGCCGGATTGGCAGTCAATTGCACTCACCCCGATTCGGAAACGATTGCCTGCGTCGCTAATGGAAGCGGAAATAACGGCACGACTATTGGTTTTCTGGCACACCTGCCCAGCAACCTCCGGTGTGATCCTGGCATCTTCGCTTAGCCCAAGTAGCCGAAGTGTGTCATGGACCTTGTCCCCTCCCAGGAGATTGAGATACGGCGTTTGCTGCAACGCGACTTGCAGCGCCAGGTTCATGCCGTCACCCAGAGCAGTATCACCGGTCTGATTATTCACGTCGGCCAGAACGAGGGTGTCGGAGGAAGAAAGCGCAATCCTGCTGTGGAAACGCCAGTAAAGCGCAGTGGCGGCAAAAAGAACCAAGATCGCCGCAGCCATTGCCAACCAACTTCGTGCCAGATGAACGCCAGCACGCAGTTCCTTCTGGACGAGCAGTAGGTCGTTGCTCATCTCGGCCGAGGACTGATATCGGTGCGCCGGGTCCTTCTCAAGGGCTTTGCAGATGATGGTGTTCAGCCGCCGCGGAACCTCAGAATTCAAAACCCGTGGCGAAGGTGGTGTGTGGTGGAGAATCGCTTCATGAACAACCTCAATTGATTCTCCGGGAAAAGCTCGACATCCCGTAGCCATCTCGTAGAGAACCAATCCGAAGGAAAACAGGTCCGTACGGCAGTCTAGTTCTTCTTTTCGGATCTGCTCGGGCGACATGTAGGCGAAGGTTCCTAGCGCGGTTCCGGTTGTGGTGAGACTGGGGAGATCGTGGGGCCAAGATCGTTGGGCCGCTGGCTCTAGGGGGCTACTCGAGACAGGAAGCGAAGTGTGCTCGGTCGGAGCGGCTTGCTCTTCTTGTGAAGAAGCCAACTTGGCCAGCCCGAAATCGAGTATTTTTGCCAGCCCAGCATTGGTCAAGAAGATGTTGGCCGGTTTAACGTCGCGATGAATGATGCCCTTGGCATGAGCCGCCTGAAGTCCGCTGCAGACTCGAATAGCAATATCCACGAGCGCTGTCAGCGCAAGTGGGCCATGCGACTGGAACAGGCGGGTGGAGAGAGCTTCTCCTTCGAGCAATTCCATCACGATGAACGGCTTACCCTCATACTCCTCAATTCCGTAGATCGCGCAGATATTGGGATCGTTGAGCGCTGAGGCGGTTTGCGCTTCGCGTTCAAACCGCTGAATCGCGACTGGCTGCGCCACTACTTCCTCGGGAAGAAATTTGAGAGCGACGGGACGGGCCAGTTTCAGATCCTCAGCCCTGTACACCACCCCCATTCCTCCCCCTCCCAGGACTTCCAGAACCCGATAACGGGAAACGCGTGTGCCGGTAAGTCCGCCACGACTTGCTAGAAGGGGTGTTGAGGTTTGCGGATATTCTAGCTTCGGGGCTTCCGTAGTGCTTTCCTGCCATTCGACGGGGATCATGAGGCGGTATCCCTGTCGCACTAGCGTCTTAATGTATCGAGGATTGTCGGCAGCGTCGCCTAGGGCTTGGCGGAGAATCCCGATAGCAACATTGATGCTATGGTCAAAATCGACGATGGTGTCATTTGGCCAAAGCCTCCTTTTGATTTCCTCCCGGGTTACAACGTTCCCACCGCCTTCAATGAGCATTTGCAGAACCCGAAGGGGCTGCTCCCGAAGAAGGGTTTTGTGGTCATCGCCAACAGCTCCCGCCGGGTAGAGCGCACCTGAACGGAGGTCGACCTCGAAGGCTCCGAGCCTCACACGACCTGCACGTTGATCCTCAATTGGCATCTTGAACTCTGGACAGAAGCGCACTGCAGGGCTGAGCCACCCTCAAAAAAGGCTAATCATGCGAGGGCAAACTCTCGCAAGACTGGTCTGTGTCACCTTAAGAATCAATCACTTCCAAGGATAGTACAACAAATGATCCTAAATGACATGGGAATGAATTTACTTGTTGATGCGCCACCCGCTAAGGTGCCGAGCGCAAACACGCAGAAGAAAAAATCCGGGAGCGAGATTCAGGGCCTCGCGGCAAGGTTCAGTTAGGCAGTCAATGAGAGAAGCCTCGAGCCGATAGATGCCGATGCTAACAGCAAGTAATCTCAATTCGCCTGCAAGGAAAATTTCTCCGGGGAAACTCATGACCGGCAAACTGGATGATCGAGCCCTCGATCGATTGTTCCGCGCTGCCCGCACGCGTAACGGGTGGACCGAGCAGCCGGTGACTGAACAGCAGCTGCGTGAGCTGTACGATCTGATGAAATTTGGGCCTACTTCGGGAAATTGTTGCCCGGCGCGTTTGGTCTGGGTCAGGAGTGCCGAAGGCAAGCACAAGCTCGCAGCCCTTGCCGCGCCCACCAACGCGCCGAAGATTCTAGCGGCGCCGGTCACAGTCATCGTCGGCTATGATCTGGACTTCGCCGAACAATTGCCGAAGTTGTTTCCCGCGCGCGGCAAGGACATGCAGGCGTATTACTCCGATCCCTTCGTCGCGCAAACCACCGCTTTTCGCAACGGTAGCCTTCAGGGCGGTTATCTGATTATCGCGGCGCGCGCACTGGGACTGGACTGTGGTCCGATGTCCGGCTTCAGCAATGAGGCGGTGGATTCAGAGTTTTTTGCCAACACACGCATCAAATCCAATTTCATTTGCTCCATCGGGTACGGATCGAATGAAACCCTTTTCCCGCGCAACCCGAGATTGACGTTCGAGGAAGCAGGACGCTTTGCCTAAAGGAGCGGCAAAATGAATCGTAGCAAAACAGCCCCAAAGGTTGAGCCCGCGCGTCATTGGATCAATGGCGAGTGGGTCGGTTCGTCCACAGTCGCAAATTCCATAAGCCCTTCTAGCGGAGAGGTGCTCGGGCAGTACTCGGCGGGTGGGCGAACCGAAGCGGCGTCCGCAATTGCCGCCGCGCGAAAAGCCTTCAATGACGGTATTTGGTCTCATGCCCCCCAACTCCGATCGCGGGCACTTCTCGAAATCGCCGACAGACTTGATGAGCGAGCGGACGCGATTGCGCTGACGATTAGCCGCGAGGAGGGCAAGACGCTGGATCAGGCGACACTCGAAGCCACCTGGAGCCCGCCAACTCTTCGTTACAACGCGGGCACCGCGCTGTCTCAGACGGGCACGTCAGCTGAGATCGCGCCAGGCGTATTCGCAACCGCCCTGCGCGAGCCGATTGGCGTCGCGGGAATCATCGTCCCTTGGAATTCCCCTCTCGCGCTGCTGGTCCGCGCCTTAGGGCCGGCCTTGGCGGCCGGCTGCACCACGGTCATTAAGCTGCCCGGTCAGACAGCGTTGGTCAATTCTCTCGTTGCGGAAGCAGTCGCGGCGACCAAGAGCCTGCCGAAGGGGGTGGTGAATATCTTCACGGAAGCTGGAAATGAAGGAGCGCCACTTTTGGTCGAATCACCCGACGTTGACGTCATCAACTACACCGGCAGCACCAAGGTAGGTCGGCAGGTCGCCGAAAAAGGCGCACAAACGCTGAAGAGGATTTGCCTGGAATTGGGTGGGAAAACACCGCTGATCGTCTTTGAGGACGCGGACATTGAGGTTTTCGCAGCCCTCGTCGTGACAGCACTCACACAGTTCAATGGCGAATTCTGCATGACGGGCTCGCGAGTCCTCGTACAGCGAAGTGTCGCCGACGCGTGGCGGGAACGAATCGCGTCTCTTTTGGAGAAGGTCGTGGTCGGTCGAGCCGATGACCCGAATAGTCAGATGGGTCCCGTAATCGATAAAGCCAATGTCGAGCGCATCGATCGCATAGTTAAAGATGCATCTCGGTATGCTCGGATC